>Ga0208330_1000074_pt1 | contig 62743 bp, 49 predicted proteins | sample DeeseametaMP1896_FD_184180 | JGI IMG/M metagenome (GOLD analysis project Ga0208330, IMG submission 184180) | Marine microbial communities from the Deep Pacific Ocean - MP1896 (SPAdes) | ecosystem: Environmental > Aquatic > Marine > Oceanic | place: East of Hawaii, North Pacific Ocean | collected... | reverse complement strand
GTGGTGGTCGCAAGCATCGGCTTTGAGCCAATCATCCGGCCGCTCCTGGAGGCGATGGGCTGGGGCGACGCTGAGTTGATCGCCTGCTCGCTGTCCGGTTTCGATGATCGAGCGAGCGGAAAACTCGCGCTGGTACAGTCCAGACTCGGGGCAGAGGTGGTGGCGCAATCGCTCGTGGTCACGGACTCTCGCTCCGATGCGCCATTGTTGGCCGCGGCGGCGCAGGGTCAGTTAGTCGATTGGCCTGATGCCCTCTACATGCCAGCCTTGCGCCGGGTGTACCTGCCGTTCGATTACACCACCAAGGTCAAGCGGCCGGGCGCCAAGTATCTGCGCCGGAGCATTCTGCTTGATGACTTCATGTATTGGCTGCTTGCGACCATCGCACTGACCAACGCACCCGTCCTGCACGTGATCGGGCTCGGCTGCCTGCTGGTTTCATTCTGGGCGATTTACGAGACTGGCTATGTGGACAACGACCGCTGTGGCGAGCTGTACGAATCTACGCCCAAGCTTTCTCGTCAGTACGCAACCCATATGGTGGCCACGCCAAGATGGCAGCCATGGCTCTGGTCCTTGAGCCTGGGCGTGGCGGGCATCGCCTTGCTTAGGCCCAACGGCGAGCTTGTGCGTATCACCGCGGTCTGGGTGCTCGCCTTGCTGGCGTTGCACGCGCTGTTTCGTATCTACAATCGTGTCGATTACTCGACCCGCGTCTGGCTGCTCTACGTCCTGCAGTTGGCCAGGGCGTCTGCCTGCCTGTTGGTGGTTCCGGCGAATCTACCGGGCGCGATGGCGCTGATTGTCCAAGCGATCTGTCGCTGGATTCCGTACTACATCCATCGCAACTTCGGGCTGAAGTGGGCGCAGCCGCGGATGTTGGTCGGGCGTGTGGTTCTCTATGCGGGGGCGGTAGCGCTCCTGTTCATCGTCGACCCGTTCGGGCCTGTCTGGGGTTGGACAACGCTCGCTGTACTGGCCTTCGGCATCTTCAAGGCCCGACATGAGTTTGCCGAGGTCGTGCGAGAAGCCAGCTTCCTGAATGATCCAAAGGCAGGCACGACCAAAGGCTAACGTGCGACGAGCACTCAGCCGAGTTCGCTCCGAAACAGGAGTGACTCCGAGTCTGCATCGAAATCGACCTGCACTGTCGACCCTGGTTCGAAATCACCCGCCAGAATCCGGTTGGCCAGAGGGTTTTCCACCAACTGTGTCAGGGCGCGCTTGAGTGGCCGCGCGCCATAGACAGGATCGAATCCGGCATCGGCCAGGCGATCCAGCGCGGCATCGCTGAAACGGATGCCGAGGTCGCGTTCCGCCAGACGCTGGATCAGGCCGCTCGCCTGGATCAGCGCGATGTCTCGAATCTGCGCCTTGGCCAGTGGATGGAACACGACGGCCTCGTCGATGCGGTTGATGAACTCGGGCCGGAATTGCTGGCGAACCACTTCCATCACCGCTTCGCGGATGGCCGCGTAGTCACCGGCCTCGTCGCCCACGGACAAATCCTGGATCAGATGGCTGCCCAAATTGGATGTCATCACCACCACGGTGTTGCGGAAGTCCACGGTGCGGCCCTGACCATCGGTGAGACGACCGTCGTCCAGCACCTGCAGCAGGATGTTGAACACGTCCGGGTGGGCCTTTTCGACTTCATCGAGCAGCAGCACGGAGTAGGGCTTACGGCGCACCGCCTCGGTCAGGTAGCCGCCCTGGTCGTAGCCGACATACCCGGGTGGGGCGCCGATCAGCCGCGACACCGAATGCTTCTCCATGAACTCGCTCATGTCGATACGCACCAGGTTGTCGGTGGAATCGAACAGGAATCCGGCCAGGGTCTTGCACAGCTCGGTCTTGCCAACGCCGGTGGGCCCCAGGAACAGGAAGCTGCCGACGGGTTTGGACGGGTCGGACAGGCCGGCACGCGAACGCCGGATGGCGTTGGCCACCGCAGTGATCGCCTCGTCCTGGCCGACCACCCGCTCATGGAGCACCGTTTCCATCTGCAATAGTTTTTCGCGCTCGCCTTCCATCAGCTTGGCGACAGGAATGCCAGTCCACTTGGAGACGATCTCGCCGACTTCCTCGTCGGTGACGCGGCTCTTGAGCAACTGGAACTTGCGTTGTTCGCCGTCGTCGGCTGCCTGGGCCTCGGCGACCTGACGTTCCAGCGCCGGGATGCGGCCGTACTGCAGTTCAGACATGCGCGTCAGATCACCGGCGCGGCGCGCATGCTCCAGTTCGATGCGGGCGCGCTCCAGTTCTTCCTTGGCGCTGGATGCGCCCTGGACGCTGGCCTTTTCCGATTTCCAGATTTCCTCCAGATCGGAGTACTCGCGTTCCAGCTTGGTGATGTCAGTCTTCAGCGATTCAAGGCGCTTGCGCGACGCCTCGTCGGATTCCTTTTTCAGGGCCTCCTGCTCGATCTTGAGCTGGACGATGCGACGCTCCAGACGATCCATCGCCTCAGGCTTGGAGTCGATTTCGATGCGAATGCGGCTGGCGGCCTCGTCGATCAGGTCGATGGCCTTGTCCGGGAGCTGGCGGTCGGAGATGTAGCGATGTGACAGCCGCGCTGCGGCGATGATGGCCGGGTCGGTGATCTCCACGCCGTGGTGGACTTCGTAGCGCTCCTTGAGCCCCCGCAGAATCGCGATGGTGTCTTCCACCGACGGCTCATCGACGACCACCTTCTGAAACCGGCGTTCCAGCGCGGCGTCTTTTTCGATGTTCTCGCGATATTCATCCAGCGTCGTCGCGCCGATGCAGTGCAACTCGCCCCGGGCCAGAGCCGGCTTGAGCATGTTGCCAGCATCCATGGCGCCTTCGGCCTTGCCGGCGCCCACTAGGGTGTGGATCTCGTCGATGAACAGGATGATGCGGCCTTCCTGCTTGGACAGGTCCTTGAGCACCGATTTCAAGCGTTCCTCGAACTCGCCACGGAATTTGGCTCCGGCGATCAGCGCGCCCAGATCCAGCGACAGCAGGCGCCTGCCGCGCAGGCCGTCCGGCACCTCGCCGTCGATGATGCGTTGCGCCAGGCCTTCAGCAATAGCGGTCTTGCCGACGCCGGGCCGACCAATGAGCGCGGGATTGTTCTTGGTTCGCCGGGATAGCACCTGGATCACGCGGCGGATTTCCTCATCGCGGCCGATGACCGGGTCCAGCTTTCCGGCTTCGGCGCGGGCGGTGAGATCGATGGTGTATTTCTCCAGCGCCTGACGCTGGCCTTCGGCGTCTGCGCTGTCGACAGGTTCGCCGCCGCGGATGGCTTCGATGGCGCGTGCCAAGGCGTCTTTGGTGCAGCCGGCATCCCGCAATAACTGACCCGTTTTGGTCTTGTCGTCGACCAGCGCGAGCAGGAACAAGTCCGAGCCGATGAATTCGTCCTTGCGCTGCTGGGCGAGACGATCGGTGAGGTTGAGGATGCGGGACAGGTCGGCGCTTACCTGAACATCCCCCGTTGCCTGTCCGACCGTGGGCAGGTGATCGATCAGCGCGTCCAGCCGGTTGCGGACGGCGTCGACCTGCGCGCCGGATTGAGCGAGCAGCTGCCGCGACGCACCTCCATCCTGATTGAGCAGCGCGAGCAGTACATGCGCCGGGTCGATCTGCGGATGGTCCCGACCGACCGCCAACGATTGCGCATCGGCCAGTGCCTGCTGGAATTGTGTGGTCAGTTTGTCGGCTCTCACTGGGCTTGCCTCGTAGACATCGATGGGTTGCGCACGGCAGCCGGGGCGGACCCCCGAAAGCCGTGCGCAGTCTCGCTTAGCTGACCCGGACGGCGATCTGTCGGGGCTGGCTGCTTTGCTTCTTGGCGATCTGCACCGTTAGCACACCCTGTGCATAATCGGCTTCGATGGCCTCGTCGTCGGCGACATCGGGCAGACGGAACTGACGGACGAACTTGCCCTGGATACGTTCGACGCGGGTGAAGCGTCCAGCCTCGTTCGCCACAGCCTCGCGCTCACCTTCCACCGTGAGCACGTTCTTTTCGACACGGACTTCGATGTGTTCAGGGCTCACCCCTGGAACATCGAGGCGGACGAGATAGTGGCCATCGGTTTCTTCGATGTCCGCCGCCGGCGTCCAGGCACGGCTGGCCTGTTGGCTTTGGCTGGCATCCATCCAGCGGTCGAGTTCTTGCGATAAGGCGTTGAACACGCCCACGGGTTCATAGTGCTTGAGATTCACGTTGGACCTCCAGTGTGGTTTCGGTTGAGTCACCACCGGGCAACGCCGGGGATGTCTGCGATTTGGGGGTTGACAAATCCGGTTCAAGCCCTTGTTTCACAGGCATAAATCCCCATACGTCGGGGTTTTGGGGTTAGAATCGTGAGTTATCGGGGATCGGCAGACGTTCATGGGTTTGGCTGATTCGGATGGGCCGGAGACGGTCGAGCGCCTGGGTCGACAACGCCGAATGATGAATTTGTTCAACAGCAGCAGGGTAGGGGCTCAGTGGGCGGCCGCGGGGCGTATGCTGGCGGTTGCCGCCACGGCTGCCTGTGCGCAGGTCGCCTGGGGCCAGGGTTATCTGGAGCAGGAGGACCCGCGCTGGGTCTCGAGCGACCCCTGGCCCGTCGAGGAGCAGCCTGCGCGGATACCGCCACAGGCATTTGCAGGCGACCGGCGTGCGCTGCGTCCGCCCACGACCATTGTCATCCCCGATCCCGCGTCTCAACCATTGCGTCCACCGCAGCGGTCTAAGCAATCCAGGCTTCCAGCCCAGCCCGCGCCGCTGCCTCGCCAGCAGGTGCCCGCGCCAGATGTCGACCCCTATGGTCGCTGGGTGGAATCAACCGCGTCGGCCGATCGCGCCCGGCGGAACCCGAAGCCGGCGCCCCGTGTTTTCGCCATTCCGGAGCCGCAAATTCTGGGTGGGCCTCGGGCTCGCGGTAGTGCCGGCCAGCACGACGTAATCCAGGATAAAGCCGTGCCGTCTGCGCAGACAAATGCGCGCATTTCCGGGTATCGGTCGCTGCCCGCCGAGCGAGCCGTGGCGCCCGTCGACGTCGCGCCGCAGCTGCAGCGCGCACCGACCGCATCGGAGACGCGGACTCGTGAAAGACCAGCGCCAGAGGTTTTTCCGCCGCTTCGACCAGCCGCAAAGCCACCAGGATCGCCCGACGCTGGGCCAATGCAGAGTCGGCTTCCGGCTCCTGCGACGCTGCCGCGACAGCCGGCTGGCTTTGGTCACGACTCAGGTCTGGGGGCAGGCGACAGCATTCGAGTCAACGTGTTCGGGCAGCCGGACTTGGCGACCGAAACGGTGGTCGGGGACGACGGTAGCGTCTCGCTGCCTTTGATCGACCGGGTGCAGGTGGCCGGGCTGTCCACCCAGCAGGCCAGTGACCGGGTGGCAGCGGCTTACGAAAGCGGCGGGTTCCTGAAGCAACCGCAGGTCAATATCACCATCGAGGAGTTGCGCAGTCGCCAGATTTCGGTGCTGGGCTCCGTGGCGTCGCCCGGACGATTCCCGCTTGAATCGTCGACCACTGTGCTCGACGCATTGGCGTTGGCCGGAGGCATCACTGCCCAGGGGTCCAGAACAGTCGCGCTGGTCCGGCGCGGTGGTGATCGACACCAACGCTATTCGATCAACCTCGACCAGTTACTGACCGCGCAAAACACCGGCACCATCGATTTGCAGGCCGGCGATACCATCTATGTCCCGGTCGCGCCGAAATTCTATATCTACGGCGAAGTGCGCCGGCCGGATGCGTATCCGCTGCCGGAGTCGATTACGGTGATGCAGGCAATCTCGCTGGGCGGTGGATTGACGGACCGGGGCAGTGATTCCAAGGTCAAGCTGAAACGCACGCTTGAAGATGGTCGGACGGTCACGCGCTCGGTCGGGCTGGAGGATCGGGTACAGCCTGACGACGTGATTGTCGTGAAGGAACGTCTGTTCTGACTGCTCGTACATCGGCCTCTGCCGGATGGTCTGCTATAAGTCACCCATTCCCCGAAAAGCCGGTCCTATACTGACCTCCCATGGCTGACTCAACCAAACCCACTGTGAAGCGCGGCATTCTGGCGACCCGGATCGGCGGCGGCCGGATCATCGATGCGGAAGCCAGCGAGCAGGATTCCGCACGGCTGAAGCGCACGTTGAAGTCCGAGCAGGACACGCAGCCCCCCCGTCAGGCGCAGGCGCGCCCCCGCGTGGCGCAGCCGTCCAGCGTTGTGGCGAGCGCCGATAGCCCGTCCCGGCGGCAGAACAGCGCCACGTCCGTTTCCGTATCCCGTGCTGCTAGCCGTGACCGGGCTGCAGCGACGGCCCCACGTGCCGAGGCGTCGTTCGAGTCGCAGCGTTTGGCCGGGCCAGAATCGTCCTCAGGGCGGCAGCCGAAGGTCGCTCCGGATCTCCATCCATCAGCAGCGATAGAGAATGGCCCCGAGCAGGCCGCGCCGACGGTTGGCAACGCTGCCGGCAGCGCGTTGCCGAAGGCGCTCGGACCGGTCGCCACGATTCATCAGGTGCCGTTGAATCCGGCGCAGGCACTGGTCACAGTGCTAAGGCCCGAGTCGGCGGAATCTCGCAACTATCGCGGACTGCTGGCCAGGACCATGCCGCGACTCGAGCAGATGAAAAAGCGGGCGGTCGTGGCGTTCGTGTCTGCAGGGCAGAGTGCCTCTCGTGCCTCCGTGCCGGCCAATCTCGCGGTCATGTTATCGCGGTCGGGACGCCCGACATGCCTTGTCGATGTCGGACTACAGGCCGGACAGTCGAGCGCGCTGTTCGGTGTCGCTGAGCAAGATGGTCTGGCCTCCTGGCTGGCAGGCGAGTCGGGGCTTTCGGGCTATCAGTTCGATGAGTTGCCCGAGTTCACCCTGATCACAGGTGGAGCCACTCAGGATCGTGTCTTCGAACGCGTGCTTCATCCGCGGTTCAGGGAGTGGCTGCATGCCGACGCCAGTCGGCGCGGCACCGTCCTGCTGGATGCGACGCAGGTGGACGGAATCGCTGATGCCCAGGCTGTTGCCTCGGTCGCGGGAAGCGCGATCGTGGTCATCGGGCGCGATGTGGACCCGGTTTCAGAGACGCGTGCGCTGGTCGCTGAACTGCGGTCGCACGGCGTGGAACTGATTGGAACAGTCTTACTCGATCGAGCGTTGGCCTGAATGTCATCGTCGACTGCAGGAGCCCCGGTGACCGATCAGCCTGCGCTGACGATCTTTTGCCACGATGCCCCCTATCCGCCGCATCACGGCGCCAGAGTGGACATGTCGCGGCGAATCGAGGCCCTGCATGCGCTGGGTGTCCGCCTGCAGATCGTCGCGTGGTGGTGTGACGGCGGATCGCATGATGCGCTTGAGCGTTCATTGCGAGCGGTCGCTGATGACGTGCTGGTGCTGGATATTGCGCGGGACCTACCAACCAAGATTCGCAAATCGCTGTTGCTGGCACGTTACCCCTGGGAAGAGGCCAGTCGCTGGCTGCCGGCTGCCCAGGTGGCGCAGGTGGTCGCTCGTGTCGAGGCGTTTGCGCCCGATGCTGTCCTACTGGACGGGTTGCACGGCGCGCGACTGGCCTTGGCTGTCTGCGATCGCTTGGCGCTTCCGCTGTTATACCGCTCGCACAATATCGAATACGTCTATGCGCGTCGGCTTTACGCCACTTCACGCGGGCGTCAGCGGCTGCGCCGCTTCTTCACGGCCTGGCGGGCCGAACCCCTGGAAACGCGTGTGATCGAACACGCTGCACGGGTGTACGACTGCTCTGCGGATGACATGAAATTCTGGGAAGCACGAGGTTATTCCCACTTTCGCTGGCAACCCCCCATCGTGCGTGTCGAAGCGCTGGTCGCCGACGGTCACACACCGAGCCATGACGTCGGATTCATCGGCAATCTAACCATGGACAACAACGTTGACGGCATCACCTGGTTTCTTGGCGACGTGCTGCCCCGATTGACGGAGCGTCATGGCGCGGTGCGGGTGCTCATCGCCGGCCGATCGCCGGTGCCCGCACTGCAAGCGCTGTGCGAATCCTTGCCGGACGTCACGCTGATCGCTGATCCCGACGATGTGCGCCCGCTTTATGCGCAGGCCCGAGTCTTCGTCAATCCCGTGCGCCAGGGCAGCGGCATCAAGGTCAAAACCCTGGAGATGCTGGGATTGGGCGTGACATTTGTAACGACCCGTGAAGGCGCGTCCGGATTGCCCGACGACATACGCGATCAGCTGCCAATTGCCGATGATGCCGACACATTCGCGGCCGAGCTCCACGCGCAGCTCAGCGCGGCCGACGCCGGCACCGCGGACGCGGTTGCCATACCCGATGTGTTTTCGTCGCAGGCGCAGTCCGTGATCATCGACGACATTCGTGAACTTAGCCGACCAGCAATTCCAGGAGCGACCTGACGGTGTCGACCCGATTCTGCATCATCGCGGCCCCGAGAACGGGCTCAAACTGGCTTTGCAGCGTCCTGGACACGCAGCCTGCCGTGGTCTGCCACTACGAAGTGTTTCACCGCTGGGAAATCTACTCGAGTTTCCATGAGCCGCTCCGCAGTCGGCCGCTACTCTATGCCGGGCTGCGCCTCTATCGAGATCTGATGCCCATGCGGTTTCTTGATGCGTTGATGCAGCGCAGTTTCGCGGCGCATCCGCAGGCGCAGGCGGCAGGGTTCAAGCTGTTCCCGGGCCATAATCGCCGGGTCTTGCGCGCCATTGTTCGCGACGAGAACTGGAAGGTGATTTTCCTCACCCGAAACAATTACCTGGCGCAATACTCGTCCTTCAAAATCGCCAAGGCCTCCGGGCAATGGGCCAAGGGGAATGTGGTGCGACGCGGGTCGGCGAAGAAGAAGATCCACTTCGACGCCACCGAATTTCGCCGCTTCGCTTCGCGCCGGGACGCCGAAACAACGCGGATCAGTGCGATGCTGGCATCTCGCGAACACGTCCAGCTGGACTATTCCGAGATCGCGACGCGCATGCACGAAGTGTTTGAGTTGCTGCATATCGGGGCGCCGGATGGCGACGCATTACGCACCCAGATCGAAAAGCAGAACACGAACGATTTGCTCGCCCGCTTCGACAATCCGGATGCCGTGCTGGACTGTCTGTCCGCACAGCAGCAGGCCGATTACCTGGGGACGCGCTGAGCCGGCTGTGGCCTGATGTCCGCGGACCGCGCATGGGTGAGCTTGATGGTGAGCGAGTTCGCGCGTAGGTCGCGGCGAGTCAGCGTTTGGTCGTTCAATCCGCCTTGTTCGGCGGTGTGGAGCCCCGCCACTCGTCCAGCGTGATCGTCACAGGCGCGCGATAGGCGTCGCTGAGGCGTTGACGCGGCACGGAGCGGGGGCCTTGTTCTGCGCCCTCCCAGGTCAGGAAATAGGCCCATCGGACCCCCTGTTCATGCATCGCTTCGGTGTCCGGCGCCCCGCCGACTTCGGTCAATGCAATGAGTTTGCGGCCGTCGAAGCTGCGGTGGAGCTTTTGCCATTCCGCATTCAGCGTGGCACTGCGGTCCTTGGGGTAGGCATCTACGCCGACGATGTCGACGAATGCATCGCCTGGGTACCAGGTCATGTCGAGTTCGGTCGTGAAGCTGTAAACCCAGATCAGGTTATCGAGGCCATGCAGCTCGGTGAGGCGTTGAAACAGCAGGCGCCATAGACGTTTCAGCGTCTCCGGGCCATGTGCACCCCACCAGAACCAGCCGCCCTCAGCTTCGTGTAGCGGCCTCCAGAGGATGGGGACGCCCGCTTGCTGGTAGCGGCGCAGCTCGACCGCAATCGCGTCGATATCCCGCAGCAGCAATGCGTAGCGGGGGCTGTCGGGCTGATCCAGCACCTCGGCCAGCGGAAACCGGGTGGCCTTCGAGTAGAAGGGGCTGGCGCCGGGTGACCAGTTGCGTGCCTTGTTGTCCGCAGGCGCGTGCCAGTGCCATGCCAGCGAGATCACGTGGCCAGACTTGGCCGCGGCGAGATAGTCTGCCGTTGTGCCGAATCGCGTCTGAGTGTCCGGCTGCCCCCCGAACGTGAGCCAGTACGGTGAGTAGATCACCAGGTCGCCGCCGATGATCACCGGTCGTCGCCCCGTGACCGTCTCGATATGAGCGAGTTCCGATGCTTCCTGCTGCCCGCTCAGCGTGCTGTGGCCGTAGGATTCCTGCAGACGAGCAAACAGCGCCTGCGTCTGGCGCGATGCCCGGGGTGAAACCAGCGTGGCGGGGACTGCGCGCAGCGGCCGAATGGGCGGGGCCGGGACCAGCTCAAGCGCATCGATCTCGTAGTAATGCCAGCCTCCGCCAATCCGGATGATATTGCGGCCTTTCTGCAGTGTGACGAGCCCGGCATCAATCGACGTAAAGCGGTTGCTGGCCGGCAGCATGATGCGGTTGCTCTCACTGTTGACCGTGAAATCGATGCCTTTCTTGCCGTGGGGTGTCCGGTACCGCAGGCGCGCTTGCAGCCGTTCCGTGGCCGGGTGCTGGATGGTGAATTCCAGGTAATCGGCATCCGATTTATAGCCTTGGGTGTAACGGTATCCCGAGGCCAGCGGAGACCGGCTGCTGCTGACCTGGCCATGGAACTCTGCCTGCTCGGCCTCCAGCGTTAGCGCCGATAGGCCAAGCGAATAGGTGCCGCCCAGTAGCAGGGCAAGCAGCCGGAGACATGAATGGTTGAGAGGCATCGTTCAGGCGCTGGGTGCGCCGGTCTCACGGTGTTGGGAGCGATTCGCACGCATGCTTCGCACGCCACGCAGGAGTATCAGCAGGGCCAATGCGGATTCACCGAGGATCAGGCCAAAGATGGCCCCTTGGGTTCCGGCCAGCCAGGTCAATACGATGGCGGCGGGCAGGCCGATAAGGGTAGCAATCCAGCCATAGTGGAAAAGGGATTGGAAGCGCTCGCCGGCGGCCATGGTGACGGTGCCGACTTGGCGAATCGCCGTAATCGCGAAATAAATGGCCCAGGTCAGCAGCAAGGGCTTGGCTGTTGCGTACTCACCGCCCAGAACAAAGCGCTGCAGCAGGTCGAAGCCCAGGACTAACACCGCGGTATACGCGGCCATGATGGCGACCAGCGCGATGACCGAGACGCGTGAGACCGTGTCCAGCAGGCGGGTGTCGCCCGCGCCCCACCATCGGGAGAACCGTGGCGTAAACACCTTGCCCCAGGCGGTGACGCACAAGGCGGCAGGCATGAGCAGCAACCGCGCGGCACTGATGTCGGCCGCCGCGGCCAGGCCGAGGATCGCGCCCACGACGATGGCGAAGGTGTTTCGCGACAACCAGTCGACGATGGTGCCTGGCAACGTCCAGCGGCTCATGGACCAGGCCCGCTGCATCAGATTCCTGGCGTCGGCGCTGGCTCGTCCGAGCGAGATTTTGGACTGAAGAATACCGTGCAGTCCCGCAATGGCACTGGCGATGCCCATGACCAGCAGCAGCCAGGTCGTCGTGACCTCCAACCACAGGACGGTGATCACCAAGCCGCACACCAGGCTGGTCCCGTACAGGATGTCGGTGAGCAGCGCCGCATGGGGGCGCATGTTGAGAAAATGATAATGCCGCGCGAACTCCCGCAACCATTGCCCGACGAGCGCGCAGACGAAGCCCAGGGCCACGGACATTTCCAGCTGTGGCACATGGGCGAATTGGTCCGTGAGCCAGACCCCGACGACGCTGACAGCGCCGAGCACCAGCGAGACCCAGGTCTGCAGCCGTAGCAGGTGCTCCGACAGCGTGCGCATGCGTGCATCGGACAGCTTGGCGCCCAATGCGATCAGCGGGCTGTTGGTCAACGCGTTCTGCAGACTCTGGCTGAGCATGAGCAGGCCGAAGAACTGCGTGTACAGGCCGTATTCCTCTTTGCTGGCGAGGCGGATGAATAGCAACCCGATGGCGAAATTCAATGCGGACAGCAGGGCTTGGTCAATCATCCCGGCCAATGCATTCGACAGCAGAACCCTGCGTTGATTCATGCCTGTCTAGGCCCCGATTCCGGCCGCTGGAAGCGGGGATTGAGCGATCGTGAAGCCTGTTCCGCTTCGGCCTGCCATCGCGCCTGTAAGAGGACTCGTGACATCACGGCTGACGAGAGCGCCAGGAGCGTAAAGGGCAGGGTTGGTGGAAGAAACAGGGTTGTCTCGGCGATATTGGAAATCAGGACATAAACCAGCAGCGCCAGATGACCCGCGGCCCCGATCCGATCGATGCGCAGGACGAGTCGGATTTGATAGAGATGCATCAGCACGAAGGCGATAACGAGCCCCAGGCCGATAAACCCCGTTTCGTTGACGATATCGATGTAGCCGTTGTGTGCCTGAAACGGTATCCAGTAAAGCGCTTCATGAATCCACTCTGAAGGCCCCCCTGGCCCGAGCCAGAACGAGCCGTAACCCATCCCCTTGATCGGATGCTGCTTCGCTTCCGAGATGACGTACTCCCAGATGTCGTCTCGGCCTGTCAGGCTGATGTCCTTGCCAACGGCTGTGGCAGCCGGCTCCAGAATCTGGGTGACCGTGGGCGGCGCGCTGAGCAGGCTGACGACAAAGTACGGCACGCCAATCACGAGGATCGCGATACCGATGATCAGCCCCAGGTAGCCGCGCGTATCCACCGGGGGGCGGACCACCATCCATACGATCGCCGTGCCGATCAGGCCGCATAGAGTCGACGTGGTGCTTTGCACGCCGACGATCATGACGCCGATCAATGCGAGGCAGAGCACCAGGGTTTTGCCCCGTACTGTGCCCCGGCAGTAGTTGATGGCCGTAAAAATCATCGCAAGCGAAAATACGAACCCCATCTGGTTCTTCGATGCCGTGATGCCGTTCCAGAGGCCGCGCAGCGCGTCGTCCTGGTGACGCGCGATCTCGGGTAGTGCAAACACCATGATCAGAGAAACACCCAGCGCAAACATCAGGGTCTTCCACGTCAGGTGTTCGAAGCGGGTGGGCGCCCAGCTTGCGCTGGCGCAACCCAGCGCGATCGCCATGGTGCCCCAGAGCTTGACGTTTCTGGCGATGGAACTGGACACGACTTCTGCCCAAGACACCGACACCAGCGCCCACAGGCAGAACAGGATCAAGAATGGGTTGATCAGCGGCAGCATCGCGAGAGCGATTCGCCGCCGCCGCCACAGCAACCATCCTCCCAGACCGTACAGCGGCAGCCACTGGACTTTGCGCAGCGTGTCGTTGGTTTGACCGGGGTCCGTCACTCCCCATTCAAAGCCGCTGGGAATAATGGCGAAAAATACGGTGACGAACAGCAAAGCCCCGGTGAGTTTCCAGTACCGGGTGTCCCGCTGCGGGGCCGGGGTCTGCTGTGGTGAAGAGAGCACCGCGGCGCGATCAGAAGATCAGTCGCCTGCGGGCACCGGCAGGATTGAGCTCAGCGAGGACCGGGAGGTCGAGGTCCCGCTCTACATCGTCACGGCAGCGCACCCGGCGGTTGAGCAGTTCGATCACGAAGCAGGCTGTCACCGCCAGCCCGCCGCCTAGAATCAACGCGAGAATGAGGTTGACGACCGTCTTGGGAGAGCTGGGGTTGAGTGGCGGAGTGGCGCGGCTCGCCACATTCGCGCTGCTTTGATCGTTGCGAGTCCCCAGCTGCAGGCGGTCGTATTCGTCCAGCGCCTGTTGGTAGGCACGCTTCGCCGACTCCAGCTCGCGCAGGTACCGGGCACCTTCATCCTGCAGGCTGCGGTCTGACTGCATCTGCGTCCTGGCGTTGTTGCGCTGGGCCCGCAAGCTGCGTTCCTGCGTCTGGGCCGCAGCCAGTTCGGCACGGGCATTGCCCAGGTAGGCGTCAATTTCCCGGCCCAGTCGCATGCGAGCGGCAGCCAGCTCGTTTTCCTGCGCGACATACCGGGGGTGGCGCGGGCCCAGGCTGGTGCTTAGGTCCGCCACCGAGGCCTCGAGTTCGGCGACCCGGGTCTTGAGCGACTGGATGAGGCCGGAACCCAGCACCCGGGCATCGGATTCGGTCGCATACTGTAACCGCTGCTGTGCTTCCCGCCGGCGCGATTCGGCTTCGGACAAGCGCCGCTCGATGTCGAGCAGTCGATCCCGGTCGGCGACGCCATCCTGCTCCAGGTTCAGCAGCCCGGACTGTTCGCGGTAGCGGGTCACCTGTGATTGCGCGTCGTTAACGGCGGCACGCAAGTCGTCCAGTTGCTCGCGGTAGCGCCGTGTCAATTGCTGCGCCGGCTTGGTGCTGCGGGCGTGCTGCTCTTCCACGAAGGTGTCTGCAATCGTGTTGGCCACATGGGCGGCTTCGCCAGGCGAGTGCGCTGTATAGGTGATGTAGATGAACCGTGAATCCGCTCCCTGCTTGACTGTCAGGTTCTCCGACAGGTTGCGGCTTAACCAACTGGTCAAGGAGACCTCGCCGCCGCCGTCGAAACCGTCGCTGCGCTCCGGATCATTCAACCAGCCGAGTCGATCCAGGGCCGGATGGAGCGTGTTCGGGCCCTGGATGGCCTCGATCTGGGTCGCCATGTAGGAGCTGGCGAGTCCGGTGGGCAGGTCTCTTCCAGTGATCGGGTCGTTCACCGCAAAGTCGATTAGCAGGGTGGCGGTGGCCTCATAGGTCTTGGGCAGCACCAGCTTGCTCAGCACCACTGAAACAATCGCCATTGACAGCGTGGCGCCGACAATCCAGAACCGATACGCCCAAAGGATCGCGATCAACTGCGCCAGCGACAGCCCGGGGGTAATCAGATTGCTTGGTACCGGGGCCGGATTGTTACCCGTGTTCAAAGACATGCCTGTCGGCGGTAATGGAGTTGGAGGTTGGTGATCAACATAGCACCAATCGAGCCAGGCCTAGCCGTGGCGAACTGGGGGAGGTCCTGGCACGTCATACCGGTGTCGAAACCTGCGCCTGACCATACGCGATCTGCCGAAAACGTTCGTGATAGAACAGCTTGCCCAGCCCTGTGGCGACCGTGCCTAGCCCGCGGTAGCCGCGCAGCCGATCAAACGGCCACATGGCCGAGAAGAGGAGGCCGATCAGGCACTGCAGCAATCCGGTCGCCATCCACGCGACGGCGAGGCCGTGCTCCGCCGGTGCGAGTTTCAGGCAGGTTGACGTGGTGATCTGGCCGTTTCGGAACTTGCGGCGCAAATAGAACTGCAATGTGCGTCTGTCCGCCGGGACGGATTCCGTGACCACGGCATCAGGACACCAGAGCAGACGCCGATGTTTTCTTTGGAGATCCGTGAAGAAGAGCGTGTCTTCACCGCCGGTTTGCCCGAGCGACGGATCGAATGGCGCAGCATCGAAGATACAACGCGAACGCAGCAGCAGGGTGTTGTTCGACGCCAGCGGCCGCCGGCTGAGGCCACGCTTTAACCCCGCCCAGGGTGTGTGCCGGGCGATAGCGGCACCCGCTGGCGCGTCGGAGTCCTGTCGAACAAACTCCGTGTAGAAGTGGTCCATGGGCGTGGCGTCATCGACGGGCTGCGGGTGCACAGGCCCAAAGAGGACATCCGCATTCGTGTCTTTTTGCAGGGTCAGCAGCGCTGCCAACCATCCGGGGGCGGGGCGTTCATCATCATCGATGAAGATGATGCAGCGCCCCGCACTGTCAGCAATGCCGCGATTGCGCGCGTGGGAAACGCCAGGTCGTGGCTCGTGCACAAAGTGGACTTCTGTCGACTGATCAACGTGCGCGCGCGCGCTGGCATCCGGACTGTTGTCGATGACCCAGACGTCAATGTGAAGCTCAGGCAGCGCCCGAATCTGGGCGATGCAATCGGCAACCAGTGTCGACAGTAGTGATTCCCGTCGATAGGTCGTGATGATGATGCTAGCGTCCATGAGGTCGTCGCGGGAGCGTGTTGGCCAGTGGCGGACCGACAGGACCCGCCGCGGAGAAACGATAGCCGATTTTGCATGGCAGGTTACACTGTCCCCCGCGCCGAAACGCGGCTGCCCACCGGGGTGCGCCGTCTGCTCAGGTCCGGAGCAAGCATGTACTCTGGTTGGCGAGATGCTCTGGTAGAGCCGTCGACGGTCGCTTCCGGAAGTTTGTGCGGCTTGAAGCGAAGGCAACGGCGCCCGCATGTTTCCAGCCTCGATGGGCGGGCATCGCGGTAGATCGAAACGTTGCTATTGACGGGCGGCGTCAGGGCCATATGCTGCTTCTTGCGCAAATACAACAGCTTATAGGGGGGGGTGATGGCGCAATCCAGCGCGCGTGCCGGGTTACTCAATGGTGCCGCCTACGCGGCTGTGACTTACGTGATGCTCGCCGTGTCGTGCCTGCTCCACCGGGAAACCTTCGCGGCCGGTTATCAGGCCACGGGCATCTTTGCCGCGATGCTGGCGTTTCTGCTGATGCGGGGCGTGTCGCTGACCTCCGCATGGCAATTGGGCAGGCCAGGCTCTCTGGGCACCCGCCTGTTATGGCTGTGGATCGTCCTGATTGCGTTCGTGATTCTCATCGGTTTTTTTGCAGACGCGAGCGAAGGGGTGTCGCGGCGGGTTCTGGCGTCGTGGTTTGTTTCTGTGCCCGTGACGCTTGTGCTGGTCCACGTGGCGTTGCGTTACGGGATACTGCGCGCCTTTCCGTCCCTGACCAGTCGGCGATCGGCGGTGGTTCTCTTTGTCAACGGAGCATCCCGGAAGCTGGTCGACCGGGTCTCGGATGTCGGCTACGACTTCGTGGGCTACTTCGAGGACCGAGAGCCATCCCGAACCGGCGGTGCGCTGCCGCGTATCCCTCACCTCGGCGCTGTTTCCACGGTGGCCGGCTACGTGCGTGATCACGGAATTGAGGTGGTCTTCATCTGCTTGCCCGAGGGCGCTTACGATCGGAGTGTGGGGCTGATCAACGAGCTGGGTGATACCACCGCATCGATCTTTTACGTGCCGGCCGGAGAAATCTTCACGATGATGCCGACCCAGTTCTACGAGATCGAAGGCGTACCGGTTCTTGAAGTCATCGAGACCCCGTTCTATGGCGTGGACGGGTTGCTCAAGCGTGCGTTTGATGTCGTGTTCGCGGCTTTTGCGCTCATCGCCAGCGTGCCATTGATGGCGATCATCGCTACGGCGATCAAGCTCGACTCCAAGGGGCCGATCATCTTCCGACAGCACCGGTATGGGCTGAACGGCGAAAGCTTCAACGTGCACAAGTTTCGCAGCATGTCGGTGATGGAGAACGACGAGAAGATCGAGCAGGTGAGCCGGGTCGATCCTCGCGTCACGCGCGTCGGCCGCTTTCTCCGGAGGACGTCGCTTGATGAGTGGCCGCAGTTCTGGACGGTGTTGCGCGGCGACATGTCGATCGTCGGCCCGCGGCCGCACGCCGTCGCGCACAACGAGTTCTACCGTCGCGCCATTCAGGGATACATGGCTCGTCACAAGGTGAAGCCGGGCGTGACCGGGCTGGCGCAGGTGAATGGCTATCGCGGCGAGACACAGACGCTGGATCGCATGGAGAAGCGCATTGAGTACGACCTGCAGTACATTCGCAGCTGGTCGCCTGTGCTGGATCTCAAGATCATCGTGCTCACGCTGGTCATGATCTTCAAGGACGAGAATGCGTACTGATTACAGCGGCCGTGCAGCGCGGTCGGCCGCTGGTAAGCGAGCGGGCTACATTTGACCCGATCGGCTACAGGCAGCTGGCACTGGCGGCGCTTCGCCCTGTCTGTCGTGCTGGGCCTGGCCGGGTGGCAGGCACAGGCCCAGCAATTTGACGTCTCCCCGTTCGCGACGGGTGAGATCATCTACGATGACAATCTCTTTCGCGTCGAATCCGCGCCGGGCGCGAATCAAGTCACCGATGTCATCGGCGTGGCGAGTGTCGGCCTGACCGGCGAATTCAGCCCGGGGTTGCAGGCCATGAACCTGACGGGGCTTTGGCGCCGGTTCGAATACAAGACGTCGGACGAGCTGAACCATGACGAGTATCAGCTGGACGGCCGCTGGGAGTGGAAGGCCGGGCGTCGCTTCGAGGGGCTGCTGCGCGCACAGGCTGAGCGCAGCCAGGACCCCTTCGAATTCCGCGATGGGCAAGAGCAGTCGTTCACGGTTGACCGTCTCTACGAACTGACCGGCACCTATCATCTCAATTCGCTGTTTCGGACTGAGCTTTCGACGAGCTACACCAGCCGCGCTGGCTCTGATCCCGATGACGCAGCTTTTGATCTCGATGAACAGCAGGTGGACCTGGCCGGGTTTTATCGTCGGGATCCGATTGGTGAACTGGGGCTCGGACTCACCATCCTGGACGGCGAGTTTCCGCATCGCAGCGAGCAGGCCAATCCGGGTCTGGCCACGTCGTACCGGCAATACAGTGGTGAAGTTCGGATGCGCTGGTCCCCGTCGGCCATCTCAACACTGAATGGCGCGATCGGCGTGACTCGTCGTGAACAGACCCCCGTCGCAGGACGTGACTTTTCGGCCGCGACCGGTCGGCTGGATTACAACCGCAGCATCAGCGGGCGGACCCGTGTCGGCGTTCAGGCATCCCGCCGAATCTGGTCGACGGAGCAAGTCGACGCCAATTTCGCCACCGACAGTGGCATCCGCACTCAGATCGAATGGCAGTGGTCGGTGAAGACCCGTTTCCGCTTGGAGGTGGAACGACGGGCGGTGCGCTACCAGTCCGATGTCTTGATCGCAGGGCAGCAAGCCCGTAAGGATGACATCAGCCGCGGCCGGCTAACGGCATTCTGGCAACCGCTGGAACGCCTCGGAGTACAGCTGTCCGGCTCACGCGAACGCCGCGATTCCAACCAGGCTGGCGAGTCGTACGAAGTCTGGGTGTCCCGGCTGACCCTGCGCCTCGGTTTCTGACCGGACGGGCCATGCATGCAAAACGTGATGGAGATCTGCTGAATGATGAAGGAACAGGAATTTCTCGGGCTCACGTTTTCGGACGGAAGCCTCGCCGAGATCCGGCAACGACTGGCCGAGATCCTGCGCGATCAGCCGTATGGCTATGTGGTGACGCCGAATGTCGACAACATGGTGTCGTTCCATGATACGTCCTATCCCCTGGCGAAGGAGATCTACAGGCGGGCTGTCTTGGTCGTCTGCGACAGCCGGATTCTGGCGATACTCGGACGCTTTGTGGGCGTACGGCTGCGGCCTTGTCCCGGCTCCGATCTGACGCAGTCGCTGGTGGAACAGCCGTTGTTCAGCGGATGCACCATGGCGGTGCTCGGGCCGCCGCAGGAAGACTTCGACATCCTGGCCAAAAAATTTCCGCAATCCTCGCTGGTCTATCTGCCCGCTCCGGCGCGGCTCACCGTCGGCACCCCCGAATGGGACGAGACGATCGAGAATGTGCTTGCGGCGCAATGGGATCTGCTATTCGTATGCATCACCTTTCCGAAGCAGGAAAACATTGTCTACGAACTGACCAGGCGAGGGCGGGCTAGCGGCGTGGCGTTTTGTGTGGGTGCCAGCGTGGACTTTCTGACCGGAAAGCAGGTTCGTGCCCCGCGCTTCTATCAGCTTGTCGGCCTCGAGTGGCTCCACCGCCTGCTCAGTAATCCCAAGCGCATGTGGCGGCGTTACCTCGTCAAGGGTCCCAAGATCTTTCCGATCGTTTTCCGCTATGGGTGGAAGAAATTGCTACGCCGCTGACAGCCAAGCGCTCACGGTGCTACGTCATCCGCTTCATCGCCGCGTCGAGCTCTGCCGCGGCGCAGGTGATGTGGTAGAGCGTGGACGCCCGGGCGTGTTCCTGGACGAAGGAGCCGTCGGCATTCATGGTTTCGTGCCAGAGTCCAGGCCGGTCCGCTGAGAAATACTTCTCGAGTCCGCGGATGGCCAGGGCGGCTCGTGCGTGAGCCGCGTGCCGATCGGCAGGCGTCTCGGCGATATCAGCTAGCGCGAGCCAGGCCTTGATGCGTTCCGTCTGCGGCCAGATCCGCGCCGCGCGGTCGCGGGGTGCGAAATCGTCGTAGATTTCGTTGAACGCCACGCCGCGATCCGTATCGACCCCGTGGGTCTCGGCGATGTCGATCAGGCGCTCCGCGGCCCGTAGGGCTCGCGTATCACCGCGCAGCACTCCCCAGCGCTTCAGCAGCCAGGCCCACTCGTACTGGTGGCCGGGTTCTACGATCCGCCCTTCATCGCCTTGCACGGGGTTCCAGTCGGCATCGAAGAACTCCCGCAGCGAGCCGTTGTCCGGGTGCAGGAACTTCTGCAGGCATAGGCTGACGAGTTCATCGGCGAGCCGGTCCCAGCCGGTATCGCCCTGGGCGGGTCCGGTCTCGATCCACGCGAGACAGGCTTCGAGCACATGCATATGTGGATTGGCGAGCAGTGGCAGCGACCGCGGCATGCTTTCCTCGAATCCGAACAGGGGATGCTTCCATCCCGCGATGACCGCGTCACGAATGGCTGCGGCCAGTATCGCAAGCTGTTCGCGATCATCACTCACCCGGCCGGCAGCCGCGAGGCCGAACAGCGCGAAGGCATGGTCGTAGAGATCGAAATCCGCACGGAGAACATCCCCCGTGGCTGTCGTCTGCGAGTAAAGCGTGTGATCAGGCTTGAGGCAGCGTGTTTGCAGATAGTCCAGGCCATGGGCCACGGCGTCTGCGGCAGGCCCTGTCCAACCGATCTGCATGGCCGTGGCATAGACATAGATTTGCCGGCCGACGACCCGCGTCCGCCGGGGAGCCTCTACCGGGTCCCCTTGATGACTGATCTTTTCGTAATAGCCCCCGAGGTTGCGGTCGCCACCGGTGGTCCACCAGAGCGGAAGCGCTGCTTCGAATAGCCAGCTGCGCAGGTCCTCGTGCGCTTGTTGCAGCGAAATCAAGGATTCATGCATGCGATTGGCCCGGCGTGTGTTGGTTTGTCAGCAGCGTGTCGATAAAGGCGGCTAGATTGCCGTGGTCGAACAGGTATCCGCCGACTCCGGCGCGCTGGCCCGCCTGGAGGTCACTGGGCTTGTCGCCGATGATGAAGCTGCGTTCGATATCCACGCTCCAGTGTTCCATTAGATCCAGCAGCATGCCGGGCTCCGGCTTACGCCATGGATGGGCCTGGCGATAGTGGCCGACCCCGGCCTCCGGGTGGTAGGGGCAGTAGCGATGATCGTCAAAATGGCCGCCAGCCTTGCGGAGCTGCAATGCCAGATGGTCCATCAGGGCCAGATGCTCGGCCTCCGAGTAGTACCCGCGGCCAATGCCGGCCTGATTGGTGACGACAAACACGTAAAAACCCGCCGCATTGAGTTTCGCGACCCCTTCGGCTGCACCAGGCATCAGTTCAAAGCGATCCAGCGTACCGACATGGCCATGATCCCGGTTCAGCACTCCATCGCGATCCAGAAACGCAGCCGGTCGGGTCTTGTGCGCCGGAATCTCGACTTGCGCGCGTTCGTAGGTTTCGGGGATGCCGATGTCGATGAAGTAGTTCTGGTCGAACGGCACGCTTAGCAGGCTGCCCTCCGCGACCAGGGCCGGCAACACGTCATGCTCGATGGAGCATTGTGGCGCGGTGAACCGGAGCACGGTCCGCGATAACAGGTAGATGCCACCGTTGATATGGCTGACGCCTTGCCGGCTCGATTTCTCCGCGAACGCGGTCACCTGTCCCTGAGCGTCAAAATCAACCGTTCCGTAGCGCGAGCCATCATCGACCTGGCGCAGCGCGATCACGCCTTCGCAAGGGCGATCCTCCCTGGCCTTGCCGTGCAGTGACAACAAGGGAATGTCGAACCAGGTGTCCCCATTGATTAGATAGAACCAGTCATCGAGCTGTTCCCTGGCGTGCCAAAGGGCGCCGCCGGTGCCGGCTCGGTCGGGTTCGACCGCAATGGATACGTCCAACGAAAAGCGCTGGACGGCGGCGGAGGTCTGCACGAACGCCGTGATCTTGTCGTTGCGAAAGGCGGCCAGCAGCAGGACCCGGCGGATGCCCTGGCGGCCCAGTTCGAACAGCAGGGTTTCCAGAAACGGCGTGCCGTCCACGGCGAGCAGTGGTTTGGGGGTTTCAGCGGTGAGTTGGCCCAGGCGTGTGCCCAGGCCCCCACAAAGAATGGCGCATTGCATGGTCGGCTAACGGGCAGGCATGGGCGGGCGCCAGGTTTCGACCCCGACGTCGTTGAACTTCACCGGGTTGGCGGTGGCGTGTGCGTTTTCCAGCGCCTCGATCAGGCGGTAGCGCTGGTCGGGGGACGCGATGAAGAACATGAACCCACCACCTCCGGCGCCGGACACCTTGCCGCCCAGAGCGCCGTTGCGCAGCGCCAGTTCGTAGAGTTCATCGATATGAGGATTGCTCACGCCCGACGCGGTCGCTTTTTTTGCCAGCCAGCTCTCGTTGAGCAGTTCGGCCATGCCAGGTATGTCGCCCGAAAACAGCAGGCGTTTCATCGTGATGGCGCCATCCTTCAACGTGTGCATAGCCTCGATTGTCTTGGCCGTGCCCTTGCCCAGCTCGGAGGTTTGCATGTCGATGATGTGCGCCGATTCGCGGGACCGGCCGGAGAAACAGGTGATCAGGGACGATTCCAGTTCGTTCCGGATATCCCGGCGCAGCCGCAAGGGATTGACGATGACGCGTTCTTCGGCCAGGAACTCGATGAAATTGAGGCCCCCGAACGCCGCCGCGTATTGATCCTGGCGTCCGCCGGCCAGCTTCAGATCGACTCGCTCGATATCGAAAGCCAGCCGCGCCACGTCGTATTCACCCAGCGGGGCGGACAACAACTCGCGAAAGGCATCGACCAGCGCGACAACCAGCGCGGAGGACGAGCCCAGCCCCGAGCCCATCGGTGCGTCGACCGTCGTAGTCAGGGTCATCGCGATGCGCTGCCCGCCGTTGTAGTCGCGAATCATCCGCTCGTACACGCCCCGGTGCAGCAGCAACTCGGAATTCGACAAGTCGTCGTTGACGTCGTACTCCCTGGTCTCGCCGATATCATGGGCTTCGAAACGCAACCGGCCGTCTTCGCGAGGCGTGATCGACGCGAAGGCATAGCGGTCGATCGTCAGATTGAGAACGGCGCCGCCATAAATGTCCGCGTAGGGCGACAAATCGGTGCCGCCGCCCGCAAGCCCCAGGCGCAACGGTGCCCTCGAGCGAGTCGTCTGGATGTCTGCCATAGATTTTGTAAAGTCCCGGATTCAATGGAGCGACGAGCGACAGGCGCCGATCTGAATGTTCCGCTGTCTCGCTCCCGAATGGCCGACGGCGGGTGGCTGGCCACCGTCGCTTGTTGTACGGGGCAGTGTCACTGATGCGGCGTGCTACGCCAAGTCCTGGCAGGTCGGTACTGGCGGGCAATGCGCGGCTGCGGCTAGTTGGGATTACGGGAGTCGAATCACCAGACCCTGTCCGGCGTGAATCGAGTGGCTGTTGTCCGACGTTGTGGGCACAATGGCGATTCACCAACGCTTCACCCGGTGACCGGCAGACTGTCGGCATGTGCCGGGTCGGGGGTTAAATGTTAAATGCTGATGCGCGCGCCGCTCTGACGCAGCTGGTGCAGCGCTACCACTCATCCCTGGACAAGAAGCGTGCTGATCTCATGGCGGCCTACCACGCGGCCAGCGAATCGGGATGGAATGAAGACGGCACCGCGGTGCTCAAGCTGCTGGTTCACCGCATGGCGGGCTCGGCCGCATCTTACGGCTTCGCCGACCTGGGCGATGCTGCGAGAATGCTCGATCAGGCGCTCCAATTTCGTACAGTCGGCGAGCCGCCAGAGCATCTTTCGAACCACTTCGATCGTCTGACACGTGAGCTTGATGCCTGCCTGCGACGACCTCCGCCGGGCGATCCGCATGCTGGCACAGCGCAGGACTCCGCGCAGAACAGGCTGACCGAGCTGCCGCGCATCGTGCTGGTCGACGATGATCCCGCCATGGTGGACATTCTCACCCGTCAATTGATGGCGGTTGGCTTCGATATCAGCGGTTTCACCGACCCGTTTGCCGCGATGGAGAGTGTTGGCGGCATCCGCCCGGCCTGCATTCTCATGGACTTGATGTTCTCCGAGGGCGAGGACTACGGTTTTCAGATCGCCGAGGCGATGGTCGCCAGGCTCCGCTACAAACCCGGCTTGGTTTATCTATCGCAACGCACGGATGTGCGGGCCAGGCAATGGGCCGTGGATTCGGGGGCGGATGCCTTCTTCACCAAACCGGTGAACGTCACGGCCCTGGCCCAGCTGCTGGAGCAGTTCGTCGGTCGCGGCGAACCTGGCCCGATTGATGTCGGCCGGATTGCGATCATTGAGGATGATGTGCAGATCGGGCAGTACTACTCGACGCTGCTGGAGGGCTCCGGGTTTCGGACCGCGCTGGTCAGCGACCCGGTGGAGGCGCTGGAGCGCTTGCTGGAGTTTCGCCCCGACCTTGTGCTGATGGACATGCAAATGCCTGACCTTGACGGCATTGAGCTCACCCAGATACTGCGCCAGCATGAAAGCCTGTTTGATATACCGGTCATCTTTCTGACTAGTGTTTCCGACCCGGGACTGCTGCGAGGAGCATTGCGTGCCGGTGCCGACGCGCTGCTTTCGAAGGGCGATGACCCGGAGCTCATCCTGTCCGTCATCCAGCGACGCATTCAGCGGTTCCGGCGCGTGACCTACACGCTCACCCGCGACCCCCTGACCCGTCTCTATAACCGTCCCGCGCTCATGGAACGGGTCAGCTTCGAGTTGCAGCGTGCACAGCGTGACGAGCAGGCGTTCTGCATCGCGGCGTTCGACATTGATGGCTACCGCGAACTCAACGAGACCCACGGTCGCTCGGTTGGCGACCACGTGCTGCGAGAAATCACCGAGCAGGTTCGGGCCAGGCTGCGCCACGTTGACGTGGTCGGACGGTATGGCGGTGACGAGATCATGATTGTCATGCCATCCACGCGGCTATGCAGTGGCGAGGCTGTGATGAACGAGTTGACTAGCCGCATCGCCGAGCACGCCATGCGATTCGGTGAACTAACCCTCAACGTTAGCGTGACCACCGCAGTGCTGGAGTGTCAGCTAACTCGGCATGACTCGGCACATTCGGTGTTGCAGCAGGTGCTTGGCCAGCTCGAGTCGTTGCTGAAGAGCGCGGAACCCAACACGGTCCGAGGAGACCGGCTGATCACCTCGGCTGCGGTCGATCAGAAAGCCCAGGGGGGCGAACGCCGCAGCGCATGATGGTGCCTGATCGAGCCGCGAGTCCCATGCTTGCTCGCGCCGCGGTTTGGCTGGGCGTGCTTCCCGCAGTCATCGGCCGCGCCGCCGCCTGGCTGACGCTGGTGATGGCCGCGCTTTGCTTTGGCATGGTGCTGCTCCGCTATGGCTGGGAGCTTGGTTGGGTGGCCTTGCAGGAGGCGCTGGTAGCTGCCAATGCGACGATGTTCATGTTGTCGCTGGCCTGGGTGCTCGGCCTCGACGGTCACGTCCGTGTCGATGTGTTTTATCGGCGCTGGTCCGCGCGGCGGCAGGCCGTGGTCAATCTGCTCGGCACGGTTTGCCTGCTGTGGCCGGTCTGCGCATATCTCGTCGTCGAGAGCCTGGATTACGTTGCCGTGGCCTGGCGCGTGCAGGAAGGCTCGCGTGAGCCCGGCGGCATGCCCGGCGTGTATCTCGTGAAGACGCTTATCCCGGTCGCTGCGGCGCTGCTGGCCCTTCAGGGTCTGGCCTTGGCGCTGCGCGCTGCCTCCGACGTCTGGACATCGCGATGAGTTTTGTTGCCATCGCGATGTTTCTGGCAGTTTGTGGCGCGTTGCTGGCCGGCTACCCGGTCGCCCTGACGCTGGCTGGCGTCGCGTTGATCTTCGCAGGGGGCGGTACGCTGCTGGGTGTATTCGACCCGAGCTTCATGCAGGCGGTGCCGAACCGGGTGTTCGGGATCATGATGAACGGCACGCTGATCGCGGTGCCGCTGTTCGTCCTCATGGGGGTGGTGCTCGAGCGCTCGCGGGTCGCGGAGCAGCTGCTCACCGGCATGGCCAGTCTCTTTGGGCGAGTACCGGGTGGGTTGGCCGCCAGCGTGGTGGTTGTCGGCGCCTTGCTGGCCGCATCCACCGGCATCATCGGCGCCACCGTGGTGACCATGGGGCTGCTGTCGCTGCCGGTGATGCTGCGTGCCGGCTATTCACCTGAGATGGCGACCGGAACCATCTGCGCCTCCGGAACCCTCGGCCAGCTGATTCCCCCGTCGATCGTACTGGTCCTACTCGGCGACGTGATGTCGTCGGCCTACCAGCAGGCCCAGATTCAGCAGGGTGTGTTTTCACCCAAGACGGTCTCGGTCGGGGACTTGTTCCTGGGCGCATTGCTTCCCGGCATGTTGCTGGTCGCAAGCTACCTGGCCTGGGTCCTGATCAAGGCATCCCGTCGCCCGGATCTGGCGCCAGCTTTCCAGCAGGCACCGATCAGCCTTTGGCAGCTGCTGGGCGGGCTGCTGCCGCCCTGCGTGTTGATCGCCGCCGTACTCGGTTCGATCATGGGGGGAATCGCCACGCCGACGGAGGCGGCCTCGGTTGGCGCGGTGGGCGCGTTGCTGATTGCGCTACTGCGACGCCGATTGTCGTGGAAGGTCTTGCGTGAATGCGTGGAATCCACGGCACAGATCAGTGCGATGGTATTTCTGATCCTGATCGGCGCGTCGATTTTCTCGTTGGTGTTCCGCGGCTACGACGGGGACGCGCTGGTTGCGAACCTGCTGCACGATCTGCCGGGGGGCGTGGCGACCGCCGTCATTGCGGTGATGATCCTCATGTTCCTGCTGGGGTTCATTCTCGATTTCATCGAAATCACCTTTGTGGTCGTCCCCATCGTCGGTCCAATCCTGCTGGCAATGGGGGTGGACCCGGTGTGGCTCGGCGTGATGATGGCCCTGAATCTCCAGACCTCTTTCCTGACCCCGCCGTTCGGCTTCGCGCTGTTCTATTTGCGAGGCGTGGCGCCTGACGCGGTTGCTACAACCTCCATCTACCGCGGAGTGGTGCCGTTCATCGCGATCCAGGTCGGGCTCATGGCCTTGCTGGCGTACTGGCCGGGTCTGGTGACTTGGCTGCCGTCGATGCGGGGCTACTAGCGGATCTTCCGGGCTGCGTATGTGGCTTTCGAAGTCGGTTAAGCCGGTTTGAACCGACGGTCGCCGCCGGATGCGCTGTCACCCACGCGCGTTCAAAAACGCACGTTCGGCAATCGCCGTCCATTGATCCACGCCGTCTCGGTAGGTGGAGTACGACTCGAAGATTCGACCGGCCATGGCGTTGGTCTGACCGACTTCGCTGGCCACCGTATCCGCCACGCCCTTGATCGCTTCCAGCACTTCGACGGGCAGGGGACGGATATCGGCACCGTGCTCGTTGCGCAAGGTCTGCAGCGCACGGTCATTGCGCGCGGTGAACTCGGCCACCATGTTCTGGCTGGTGACGCGGCAGGCGGCCTCGACGATGGCCTGCAAATCTTCCGGCAGCTCATCGAAGGCCTGCTTGTTGACCATGCACTCCAGCACACTGCCGGGCTCATGCCAGCCAGGGTAGTAGCAATACTTGGCGGCCTTGTGCAGTCCGAAGGCCAGGTCGTTGTACGGTCCGACCCACTCGGTGGCGTCGATAGTGCCGTCGTTCAGCGCCTGGAACAGTTCGCCGCCTGGAATGTTCTGTACGGTGACGCCGAGGCGCCGCAGCACTTCACCACCGAGGCCTGGAATCCGCATCTTCAGGCCCTTGAGGTCAGCGACCGAGTTGATTTCCTTGTTGAACCAGCCTGCGGTCTGCACGGTGGTGTTGCCCGCATCAAACGGCAGTAGCCCATACGGCGCGTACACCTCGCGCCACAGTTCCATGCCGCCGCCGAAGTAGAGCCAGCCGCTCATTTCCTGTGCCGTCAGACCGAACGGCACCGATGAGAAGAACTGGGCCTCCGGGATCTTGCCCTTCCAGTAATAGGCCGAGCCATGGCCCATTTGGGCCGTGCCGGCCGAGACCGCATCAAACACCTCGAAGGCCGGGACCAGCTCGCCGGCACCGTATACCTTGACGGTGAGACGGCCGCCCGACAGGCGCGAAATCATGTCGGCAAGAAACGTTGCACCGGTGCCCAGCGCGGGAAAGTTCGGCGGCCAGGTGGTCACCATCTTCCACTGCAGCTTCTTTGAGCTGACATGCCCCGTGGTGGTCTCACAGTCGCTCTGCTTGCAGCCCGCCAGGCTACCCAGCGCCGCGGCGCCCAGGCCGGCGCCGATCAGGTCACGGCGTTTCATATGCTGTCTCCCCCATCATTGAGTGCGCGAGAATATCAGCACAGTCCGATCCCATTGGAGTCTGCATGACTGCCGTCGCGACCGAATTCACCCTCGCAACCAAGCCTGGTGCGCTCACCGAGTTCACCGATGAACTCTCCACATGGGTACGCAGCCAATCCATCCGGATCGGGCAGTGTGCGCTGTGGCTGAGGCATACCAGTGCGGGCCTGATCATCTGCGAGAACGCTGATCCCGACGTGCTGCGCGATCTGCGCCGGTTTCTGTGGGATCTCGCCCCGGACGGGGACCCTCGTTACATCCACACGGCAGAAGGACTTGACGACATGTCGGCCCACGTGAAAAGCGTGCTCACCGGTTGCCAGCTAACGATTCCGGTCGTTGACGGGCGTTTGCAGCTGGGCACCTGGCAGGGAGTCTTCGTCTGGGAGTTTCGGGCGCAGGCGCATCGCCGTCGGGTGTCGGTCAGCCTTGTTGGTGACTAGCGGGCTTGGCTGGCGCCAGGCTGGGATTGCCCGGCAGGCGTCCTGCCGTGTCCGGTTTCTCGCGTGGAATCCGTTTAATGGGGACGCACCCACCGACATGCCCACTGAAGCGCCAGCCGATGAGAACCCATCTATATGCCAGCGAACACGGACGCATTGTGGCCGTGGACGACAACGATGAAGCCCGCGACGCCGTTGTGTTGTGTCGTATGCCGCCCGCGTTGTTCGATGGACAGCCGGTGCCCTATCTGGTCGCCAAGGCCTGGCTTCACGAGCGTGGCGGGTTGTGGTTTCGGCATACCGGCCTGCACCGGATGAAGCCCGAGAACTGGTCCGCTGCTGCTCAGCCGGAATCCGTGCTGCCGGCAGGCGCAACCACCGGCCGGCGAGACCAGAACCACACCAGCCCGAGCCCGGTAACCAGATGCGGAACGCCCCAGAACGCGGTGAGCAAGATCGTTACCGCCTGATCAGGAAACGTGTTGAACAGGATGATCAGACCCAGGCCGGTGTTCTGAACGCCCACTTCCATCGTGACCGCGCGAAAATCCGCGGCAGACAGGCGCGCCGCATAGGCCGCCGCGGCGCCCAGGCATAGCGCCGCGAGATTGTGCGCCGCAGCGAGTGGCACGATGCGACCGGCATGGTCGCGAAACACCTCGGCATTGGTGACAAAGGCGATCCCCACGAAGAGCAGCAGAATCGCAAATGCGCCGAGGCGCATCGGCCGCTCCAGGGTTTTCGCCAGGGTAGGCCGCAGATGGGCTGTTGCCATACCCAGCACCAGCGGCGCTGCGAGCACCCACAGCAGCAGCTCCAGCATCGGCATTCCATCCAGCGCAAGGGCTTGCACCAGCGGACGGGTGTTCGGATTTAGCGCGACGTAGAACGCGAAATTCAGGGGCGTGACGACGGTGGCCGCCAGACTGGATGCGGCCGTCATGCTCACCGAAGTGGCCACATTACCGCGGCCCAGCCACGTGAGGATGTTGGAAAAATTGCCACCGGGACAGCAGGCCACGAGCAGCATGCCCAGGGCGAGTTCGGCGGGAATATCGCCGGCCCACACGGCCAGACAGGTGAACGCCGGCAGCAGGACAAACTGGGCCAGCAAGCCGATGGCGGGCGCGACCGGGCTGCGAAGAATCCGCGCAAAATCACGCGGCCTCAGCGACAGCGCTGCACCGTACATCATCACGGCGATGATGACGTTGAGCGCAAGCAGGCTTCTGGGATCGAACTGCATGGGGGCGGCCGAGGTGCCGACAACGGGTGTGGCGCAAGCTTGCAGCAATCGTCCGGTAGCGGCCAGCCACGGTAAAGCCAGATCGCCGCCCCGGTCCTGATTACCAACACGGCCGCCTCGGGTAGGCTGCCGACCCACACCACCACCCTGCCGCCACCGGAGCCGCTCCACCCCATGACGCTAGCCCAGACCTTCGCCGAGACGCTTCCCGACGCTTTTTTCCTCGACCCCGAGCAGCCGTCCCGACTGGAGGCGTATCTGCACGCACAGGGCTGGGTCGCGCCGGCGCGAACCATCGTCGCGCTGAGCAAAGCGGGGGAGGGCAACATGAATCTGACACTCCGCGTGGAACTGGATGACGGCACGCGCCATGTCGTCAAGCAATCCCGTCCCTGGGCAGAAAAATTTCCGTCGGTGCCTGCGCCGGCTGATCGCGCAGACATCGAGGCATTGTTCTACCGGCAGACGGCCTCACTGGACGCGATCGCGCAATGCTCCCCGCGGCTACTGGCGCATGACCCGGTCTCGCATCTGCTATTGCTGGAAGACCTGGGCCCGGCGGGCGACCTGTCCACGCTTTATGCCGGCGATCGGGTCATCGCCATCAGCACGCTCACGGATCTGGCGGATTACCTGACCGCACTGCACGGGCATTTTCATCGCGATCGCTGCGACTTCTACATCGAGAACGCGACGATGCGTGCGCTGAACGCAGAGCACATTTTTCGGTTCCCATTCGACCCGAACAATGGCTTTGACCTGGATGCGATCACACCGGGGCTGGCGCAGCTTGGGGCGCAATGCGTGCTGGATGAATCGCTGATGGCGGCGATTCGGGCGCTGGACGCCCGGTACCGGGCGAACGGTGACACCCTGCTGCATGGCGACTTCTTTCCGGGCAGTTTTCTGACTTCGGGCAGCGGCGTGAAGGTGATCGATACGGAATTCTGCTTTTTCGGGGAGGCTGAGTTCGACCTCGGCGTGTTGCAGGCGCATTTGCTGCTGGCACAACAGCCCGACGAGGTGATCGACTCGCTGTTCAGGCGCTATCAGGGCGCGGAACGCTTTTCCCGCTCGCTGTGCGATCAGTACGCCGGCGTGGAGTTGCTGCGGCGATTGCTGGGCCTGGCGCAGCTTCCGCTGACCCTCGACCTCGAGCAAAAACGGGCCCTGGTGGAGCAGGCACGTCTGATGCTGCTGCGCGGTTAGCGACCCGCCTCGGACGGTGGCCGGTCGACCGTCACAGCGTAGTTCTCGATCGCCATGGTCCAGTCGTACGGCAGATACGCCAGTTTGGGCTTTGTCGCCGCCGGAAGCAGTCCATAGCGTCGCAGAATGCTGCGCTTGGCGGTGGCGCTGCCGCCGAAATCCGCCGAAAACCAGCGCATGAGCGCCGGCACACGCACCACGTTGGCAGCGCGGTCGTACTCGACTGCGTTGCCCAGATAAAAACGCGAGTTTGCGTCTAGCTGCTCATCCAGTCGTTCGGCCTGATACGCCATCACCGGCGGACAACTCAACGCCCCGCAGTTCAGCGCGAAATGCAGGCGGTAGTCGACCGATTCCACCGCGAAGCGGCGGATGAAAGCGCGGCGCCACCACAGCATCCGCACATGGCCCAGCGTATAAATCGTCGCGCCGCGGCGCAGCACGCCGTGTTCGATATCCTCCAGGCTGACGTGGTCGCCGGCGATGTGAATCTGCTCGGCGCCAAAATAGGCAGACCGGTTATCCAGGTAAGGGCCGGGGTCGGCTTTGAGAAAATACTGCGTATACCCGTTGTAAACGTTGATCCAGAACGCCAGCTGGCGGGTTTGCGTATCGAGCTGCGCGTCGAGTGATGCCGGCTCCAGCGCGGCAAACCGGGCGAGGTGAGCCTCCACCGGGAGGTCGTGGATCACGCGGTCGACAAAATTGGCCGACAAGGCCACGGGATGCAGGCTGTCCAACATCGCCTGATCGGCCGTGGCGGTCCGCGGCAGCGGCGATGGCTGGTGGCTGATCACCGGTGGCGCCGGAGCCGGATCGATGGGCACGCTGCTGCAGCCGGCAAACAGGCCCAGGCCGACCAGTGTGGCGGCCACGCGGGGGTATCGGTTGGATGGCCGGATCATGACGACGCCTGTCCGAGCAGGTGATACATGAGCTTGTCCTTGTAGCGAGGAGATGCGGCGTACGCAAAGTCGACGCGGTAGGGCGATTCGAACGCGTAGGACGCTTCCAGGTACTGCTTCTGCGGATCCTTGCGCCAGCGCCGGGCATCGTTGTCGCGCAGGTTGATCTGTACGGGAATGTCGCGGTGGTAGTCGAAACATTCCGGGTACAGGACGTGGCCGATGGTGCAGGCATCGAACGGGATAAACCCATCCAGCCGCAAGCCCAGACGCCACGCGACATGCCACATGCGAAGCCGGCGCGCGACCCAGCGATCGCCCGGCCGGCCATTGCGGGCGATGCGGAGGATGTCCCGGCGATCCAGCCACACGCTCGAAGCCGCCTCGAATCCGGACAGCGTGATCGGTATGCCCGCATCCAGCACCCGCAGAAACGAGCGCGGGTCGTTGTCAAAGTTTGCGTCCGGCAGACCGACCCGGCTGCTGCCGGCGTTAAAGCGGGTACCGGCGCTGCGCCCGGCACAGAACACGATTTCGTCGATGTTGCCGGCCTGCTCGGGATAGAACGTCAGCAGATTCGCCAGATTAGTGGCCGCGCCGATGGCCACAATGGTCAGGCGCTCTCGTTGCAGTGCCTCGGCCAGGCGGTCCACCGCTTCCGTGCAGTGCCCATAGCTGGCAAAGATATTGTCGGTGCCCTTGTAGACCGGGATCTCATAGCGCGCGTAGTGGCCCAGCAGGCGGCGGGTGACGCGCGCGCCGTTGTCCACCCGCCGGTTCAGGCTGATGCCGCGAATTCGAACGGCTGGCGAGTCCAGCGCCATCATCAATGCCAGCCCATCGTCGACATCCTCGGGAAACCGGTTGAACACGATGTCGGTGTCGATCCAGATCGCCTTGCCTGTTGGGGTTTCCGTGGCTCGGGCGGCCCCGGCGGGTTCACGGACCAGTGAGCGACGTGATTCGGTCATGTCAGAAACGGTAACCGAGTTCGGCGGCGAACCGGCGCGGGGGGTACACGCCGACGGAATGGGCGCCGACCAATGCGATGTCGGCGGCTTCCCTGCGGACGGTTTCATCGGTGAGGTTGCGTCCGATCAAGCGCAACGTCAGCCGGCCGCTGCCATCTGAAAGCCCCACAAACGCGTTGTAGCGCAGGTAGCCGGGCTGGCTGTCGATGGGGTCGAGATCGACGTTCAGAAACTGATGGCTTGCGCCTTCGGCGACCACACCCAGGGCGAAGGGCAGGTGCATCCAGGGCAAGGCACCGATGAAGCCCAGTTGCAGGCTGCCGGAATACTCCGGTGCGCGTTGGAGCACGCGGCCGCTCAAGTCCTGGCCGCCTTCGTCGTTCGGGTCATCGCTGCCTTCATCGGACCCCGCCTGGGCCGGTGCATTGGTGTAGCGGTCGTACTTGGCGTCGAGGTAGCCCAGTTGCGCGCCCGCCATCAAACCGAAACCACTTTGCCAGCGCAGGTCCAGTTCGATGCCCTGGGTATGCGCCTCGGCTGCATTGCCGACGAAAAACTCCGTGCCGTCCAGCGCGGCGATCTGCAGGTTGTCAAAGTCGGTTCGGAACAGGCCCAGCGATCCGCTGAATCCATGCCAGGACGCAAGTCGCAGCCCGGCCTCGTAGGTCAGGGATCGCTCCTCATCAAACTCCGCCCGCTCCGGCACGGCCGCCAGGTTGTTGAAGCCGCCGGATTTGAAGCCGCGCGCGGCGGTGATGTAACTGCTCAATCGGTCCGTCCAATCGGTGAGCAGCGACAGCCTGGGCGAAAAGTCCGTTTCGGAGCGTTCCGCCTGAAGATCATATTCCTCCTCTCCGAGCGCCGCGCCGAGCAGCGGGCCGGTGGTGCCGTCAAACGTGATGCTTTGATCGCCCGACTTGGTCTCTCGCGTGACCCGTCCATCAAGGCGCAGGGTCCAGGTATCGCTCAACGGCCAGCGTAGCGAGCCGAAGCCGGAGAGGGTGCGTTGCGATTGTATGAGTTGGTGAATGCTGCGGCCGGCACCCAGCTGAGCGCCGCCTGGTCCGGCCAGCAGTTCTCCAAGGCGCCCGAACAGCGTCGAGCCCAGTTCGCTGCCGCTGCTGCCATCGAGCAGGTCGGCGAGCAGGTCGTCGACGCCGTTGGCAAAGGCGGCGATGTCCACACGCAGATCGAGATCCGCCTGAAAGTAGTACAGGCCGGCGCTGAGTTCCGACCAGCCCAGATCTTTGTCCAGCCGGAGTTCCACGCTGCGTTGGCGATACGTTTCGTTGGAGGGCAGCGTGAGAAACGGCACGGGACTGATGTCCAGATCCAGGTCGGCGGTGGTGTCCTGACCGGAGGCCGCCGCGATCAGCCGCAGGAGACCGAAGTCCAGATCCCAGTCTGCGTGCAGGAACAGGTCTTCGCCTTCCAGCAGGCCGCCGGCCGGCGCGTGGTCGGTATGGGTGCGGTTGTCGGTGATGTCCGTGCTGGTTGCGGGATCGAAGCGGCGGTACAGCGCGAGTAGCTGGTCGCTGGCCTGGCTGAGTTCGAAGCTGTCGCCGTTTTGCTCGATCCGGGCCGCCTGCACAGTGATTTCGTAGGATTGTCGGGCGCCGGGCGTCCACAGCAGCTTGGCGCGGCCGGCCTGACCGGGGCGGGCGAGGTCGTCGCGTTGTTGTGTGGTGTTGTACAGATAGCCGTCTTCGTCCGTTTTTGCGACGGCAATGCGCGCGGCCACCGTGTCGCTGAGCGCAGCGGACAATGCGGCTCGGCCACGCCATTGATCATCGGAACCGGTGAGAGCTTCGGCATAGCCTTCGGTGTAGCGGGTGACCGGGGCGGTTTGCACGTTAACTGCGCCTGCTACCGTGTTTTTGCCCAGCACGGCGCCTTGCGGCCCGCGCAACACTTCAACCTGTGACACATCCAGAAAGTCGAACAAGGCCACCTGAGGCCGGCCCAGAAATACGCCGTCGACGAAAAACCCCACCGACTGTTCGGCGCTGCGAACACTGCCGGTTCCCAGACCGCGGATAAACAGGAAGCTGTTGGTGGGCGTCAGCGCGAGCTGGGCATTGGGCAGGCGGTCGGACAGCGTTTCGACATCGGTGATATCGGTTTCTCGCAGCTCGATGTCGGGCGTGATCGTCACCGAGATCGGCGTCTCCGAGAGCGTATCGCCGGTTTTCGAGGCGGTGACGACCAGTTCTTCCAGTGCCAGTGGCGTGGTGGTGTCGTCGCGGTCAGCATCGGTGCTATCCAGCGGTGGCACGGGGATGGTTGCCAGTGCCTCCGGCGCTTTGTTGCGGCTGTCGTCCTGCGCCCAAGCGGCGCCGCAGACAAGCCCGCCGATGACGGCCAGGGCGAGCCAGGCCGCGCCACAAAACATGCGTCGGCGCGCACCGCCATGGCTGCGAGACTCGGCGGTGCCGTACATGGTCTGACTCCCTGGGTCTTGCTGGGCTGGGGCCGCGTTGCGCCACCCTGGCCGGTGTTGGTCTCGCCGCGACTGGGCGGCCCTGTTGATTCAGACCGTCGTGATGATGGTTCTTTGCCGGCCTGCCTCAAGCATTCGGGACGAACGCGCCGGACGGATGCACCGCCTGCCGCGCGGCTTAGATCACACCATAGGCCGCCATCGCGTCGGCAACCTTGATGAATCCGGCGATATTGGCGCCTTTGACGTAGTTGATCTGTCCACCCTCGACCTGGCCGTGTTCGGCGCATTGCTCGTGAATGCCGTGCATGATGGTGCGCAGGCGCTCGATCAGTTCTTCCTTGCTCCAGGACAGGCGCATGGAGTTCTGGGTCATCTCCAGGCCAGAGACGGCCACGCCACCGGCGTTCGCCGCCTTGCTGGGGCCGTAGAGTATGCCGGCGTCCAGGAAGACGTGAACCGCATCCAGTGTGGACGGCATGTTGGCACCCTCCGACACGGCGATACAGCCGTTCGCGACCAGGGATTTGGCCTCCTCGCCGTTCAGCTCGTTCTGCGTGGCACAGGGCAGGGCGAGTTCGGCGGGCACGCCCCAGGGGCGGGCGCCTTCGTGATACTCGGCGCCAAATTCGTCGGCGTATTCCTTGATGCGACCACGCCGCTTGTCCTTCAGCTCCTTCACCCAGTCGATCTTCTCGCGGGTGAAGCCCGTCTTGTCGTAGACAAAGCCACTGGAGTCGCTGAGGGTGATGACCTTGGCGCCCAGGTCCACCAGCTTTTCCGCTGCGTGAGTCGCGACGTTGCCGGAGCCCGAGATGACGGCACGCTTGCCTTCTAGCCCCTGGTCCTGGGTTCGCAGCATGTTCTCCAGCAAGTAGACCGCCCCGTAGCCCGTGGCTTCGGTGCGGATCAGACTGCCGCCGAAGGCCAGACCCTTGCCCGTAATGGTGCCGGTGAACTCGTTGGCGATGCGCTTGTATTGTCCGAACAGATAGCTGACCTCGCGGGCGCCCACACCGATATCGCCGGCCGGTACATCGGTGTACGGCCCGATATGTCGGAACAATTCAGTCATGAACGCCTGGCAGAAGCGCATGATCTCGTGCTCGCTCTTGCCCTTGGGATTGAAGTCAGAGCCGCCCTTGGCACCACCCATGGGCAGGCCGGTCAGGCTGTTTTTGAATGTTTGTTCAAACGCCAGAAACTTCAGAATCGAGCGGTTGACGCTCTTGTGGAAGCGCAACCCGCCCTTGTATGGGCCGATGGCGTTGTTGTGCTGGACGCGAAACCCGCGGTTAGTGCGGACGTTGCCCTCATCGTCCTGCCAGCACACGCGGAAACTGATGATCCGATCCGGTTCGGTGAGCCGTTCGAGAATCTGCAGTTGGTGATACTTCGGATTGGCCTGGATGAACGGGATCAGGTCGGCCGCGACTTCCTCGACTGCCTGGTGAAATTCTCTCTCGCCTGGATTGCGCCGCTTGAGTCCCGTCATGAAACGCTGAAGATCGGTAGCCATCGTCTCTCCTTTCTCCCCATGGAAGTCTGTCTGGTCCGATGCGTTCGAGCTTACCCTGTCGAATTGGGCGCAGGTGCCAACCCTGTCATCAATTGGGAGCGGGATTAGTAGACGTCGCGCCGATAGCGGTGCTCCTCGGTCACGGCGTTCAGCTGACCTTCGCCGAGGATGCGGGTCAATGCTGCGTGCACACCCTGAGACATGCCGGCCTGGCTGCCGCAGACCATGATGCAGGCACCATCGTCGATCCAGCGCCGGACGTCGTCGGCGGCCTGCTCCAGCTGATCCTGAACATAGCCCGAAGGCTCACCGCCGCGGGAGAAACAGAGATCCAGGCGGCGTAGATATCCGGCAGCCTTCCAGGCATCCAGTTCGGCGCCGAACCAGCGATCAGCGGTTGGCGAGCGTTCACCGTAGACCAGCCAGTTTCGGTGCTGTCCACGCTCGATGCGTGCCTTGAGCAGCGCGCGCAGACCTGCGATGCCGGTGCCGTTGCCGATGAGCAGCAGTGGCTGATTGGTTTCGGGGAGGTGGAAGCCAGGGTTGTTCCGCAGCCGTAGTTGGGTTTTGTCGCCGGGGCGCGCATCTCGCGTCAGCCAGGCAGAGCCCGGACCCAGGGCTCCGTCCGGATCGAACATCTGCCGGACCACCAGTTCGATCGCGCCATCTGACGGCATCGAGGCGATGGAGTAGCTGCGCCAGGGTAGGGGCTCGAGCCGGGTCGCGGCGGCGGCGGGCGTCAATGGTTGGCGCAGGGCTGCTAGCGGTTCCAGCCTGCGATCGGCCAGTCGCTGGCGCCAGCCGGGTGTGTCCTGCTCGTTCGCCACAATGCCCGCCTGTGCCATCCAGGCGTCGATGATCGTGCGTCCGTTGCAAGGGCGCAGGTCCACCAGATCACCCGCCGCCCAATTCGGTAGCTCGCCCTCGGGCCGCAGGCGGACGAGACAGGCGAGGTTGCCAGGGCTGTCAGGGTTCAGCGGAATCACCGATTCGATCCGCCAGGTGGTTCCGTGGTCTGTCTGCACCGCCTGGGCGTCGGCGCCCAGCCGCTGCAACGTCGCGCGCCAGGCTGCCAGGGCCGCCGGATCACCGTTGTCCATTTCGATGGGCGCATGCAGGGCACGTGCATCCTGCGCCGCCAACCAACGGTCCACGATGTGGCCGAACGCGCAGTAGCGGTCGTAGCGGCGATCGCCCAGGGCCAGCACGCCGTAGCGAAGGCCGTGCAGATCGAGCGTTTCGGATAGCAGGCCGGTGACGAAACCACGGGCCGGGTCTGGAGCGTCGCCATCGCCCGTGGTGCTGACGATGAACAACGCAGTCGAGGCATGGCGTAGCTGAGCGGCCGTGACAGCCTCCAGCGAGACGCAGGCACAGTCCAATGCCGCGGCGGACTGCCGCGCGATCGCTTCGGCCGCCCCGGTCTGGCTGGCGTAGCAGACCAGCCGCTCAGGCGATGACCCAGACGGCGCCATGCGCGGTTTCGATCGCTTCAGCAGCCATGCGCTGATCGCGATATAGCCCGTGATGACCAGCATGCCGAGCAATACACGATGCGGCGCAGGTGGCTGCGTTTCGCTTAGCTCCGGAGTCAGGGCCGCGAAACCGGCTGCGACCAGCGCCAGCGCAAGCCCCAGACCGATCTGCACCCAAGTGGTGGGGCGCATCAGTATCGGCTACTGCGGCAGTACCTCGAAGACCGCGACATAGCTGCCGGCGCGGATGGTGGCGGGTGCCTTGGCCTGATCATCGCTGTACTCCGCACCGACCCAGTAGCGGCCGGCCGCGGGCCAGGTGATGCGGATCTGGCCCTGGTCGTCGCTTTTGAGCGTGATCTCATCCTGGGTGTTGCGGTACCGCATGCCGGCAGGGATGACCTCCACCTCGGCGCCTGCCGCCGGCAGCCCGTCGATTAGGAGCTGAAACGCGGCGGTCTCGCCAGCGTACAAATCATTCGGGTGTGTCGTGGGCACCAGTTCCAGGCCCTTGCCGCTGGGCTTGAGGACCTCGCGGGTGGGCGCGCCGGCGGTGACGAAGGTTTCCACCCGTCGCGAAAACTGCCGCACTTCCAGGTTTTCCGCGGAGTTAGGCACGTTTTCGGCAAAGCCTTCGGCGCTGTACTGGCCGCCGCGCCGTGGCCAGCCACGCGGTTCGCCATCCTCTTCCCAGCGCGCGCTTAACCCGCCGCTGGCGGACTGGACGCGGTAGGTGCCTTCGCTCTCCAGATGCAGATCAAACACTGACCGGTACTTGCCGGTGGACGGGTTCTGCAGCGGTACGGGCTCGCCGGTCGGACCGATCGCCTCGATACGATCCAGCGCATAGGGGTGGTGGTCGGTGTAGAAGATGTCATTGGACACCGCGGCATCGAAGGTGACCCAGGGGTCATCTCCGGAGAGCAGCGTGGCGTCCGGCAGAATCCAGACGCGATGCGCCTGTGCCGCCAGCGGCAGGAGCAGGGCGAGGGTTAGCGTGAACAGTCGGTAGGTCATGGTGCGGGGTCCTTGGTGAGGCGGATCAGGGCAGAAGCTCCAAGCGGACGGAGCCGAGCTCGCGCTCGCCCTCGGCCTGGTCGGTCACAGTGGCGGTCGGTGGCCAGTCGAACGGCAGCTGCAGCACTTCGCGTCCACCCACCTCGCGGGCGGCTTCGACCACCAGCGTGTACCGGCCGGGCGGCAAGCCGGCGATCAAGCCACGGTCACCACGAAACTGCATGCTGTGGGTGCCGGGCGGGCGCGTCGCCGCGCTGACACCGTCCACCGGCATGTCCAGGCTGCGCCCGGCTCGGCGCCACCACTGGCGGAGGTCTTTCAGCCATTTTTCGCCTTCTTCGCCGTCCATGCGTACGTCGTACCAGACGGCAAGATTCGCGACGACCTCGCGGCGGTCGTTCTCGATCCAGGTCGCCACGTATGGGCGGTGGTACTCGGCAACATCCAGTTGCGGTAACTCCACGGTGGCTTTGAGGTCGGCCGCGGCGGCCACGGCGCAAAGGCTGCTGAGGATCAGGGCGTACAGGCAATGTTTCATGAGCGGTTGTCAGTGGATGAACAGCAGGGCGATGAGCAGTGGCAGTACCAACCCGAGACCGACCGTGGGCCAGGTCATTCGGCGGCGGTTGCCGTGCAGCAACAGCAGCACCACACCGGTGGCGGAAAACACGACACAGGCGGCGGCGAATACGTCGATAAACCAGCGCCACACGGCGCCGGTGTCGCGGCCCTTGTGCAGGTCGTTGAAATAGGCGATCCAGCCGCGGTTTGTCTGTTCGTACAGGGCCTCACCCGAGTGCAGATCGATGGCCAGCCAGCCATCTCCACCGGGGCGGGGGAGGTCGAGATAGATTTCGTCGGGGGTCCATTCGGCGTCGGTTGCCGGCAGGCGCAGATTCCACCGTGCTTCCAGTTCGCGGCGCACGGTCGCCGGAAGCGGACCGGCCTCGGTTTGAGTCGCCCGGCCCCGCAGCCCTTCGATGGTGGCGGGCCGTAGATCGGCTTGATGCGTGAGGGTATGCGGCGTGGCCTCGATCTGCCCCGCGTGGTTGAGCGTGATGCCGGTCACCGCGAACAGCAGCAGGCCCACGAGGCAGACAGCGGAACTCATCCAATGCCACTGAGTGACGTGATGCAGCCAGGCGCCGCGGCGGCGTTGGCGGGCTGCGGTGTCATCCAGCGGTTGGTGGATTGGATCGGGCATGGGTCTAGACGTCGGCCCAGCGCCGCAGCAGGTTGTGGTACACGCCGGTGAGTTGCACTACGGATGGTGCATCGGGGCGATCCACCGAGACCTGCTGAATCGCCTGATCCAGATCCCACAGCAGCTGGCGCTGGCCGTCGTCGCGCACCATGCTCTGGATCCAGAAGAATGACGCCACACGCTCGCCGCGCGTGACTTCGGTGACGTGATGCCGGCTGCTCGACGGATACAGCACCAAATGGCCGGCCGGCAGCTTCACCGAATGCGAGCCGAAGGTGTCTTCGACGACCAGCTCGCCGCCGTCGTAGCTGCCGGGGTCGGCAAAGAACAGCGTGGCGGACAGATCAGTGCGGATGCGGGTGCCCGAGGCGGCATGCTGGCGCACGGCGTTATCGATATGGGTGCCGAAACGCTCCCCGATGCCGTAGCCATTGAATAGCGGGGGGAACACATGCTGGGGCAGGGCTGCCGCGATGAAGCGGGTATTGGCGGACAGCGCCTGGAGGATGATGCCGCCTACCTCGCGCGCTGCGGCCGAGTCTTCGGGGAGTTGCCGATTGCGTTTCGCGCGCGCCGATTGGTGGCCCGAAGTCACATTCCCATCCACCCACTCGGCCGACGCCAGCCTGTTGCGGCAGTGGGTGAGGGTGGCGGTATCAAGAACGTCGGGAATGGTGATCAGCATGGTCAGTACAGGACGCGGCCCACCCGAAGGCAGGCCGCGCGTTGCGTGAAGGTCTGTTGAGGCGCCTAGAACGAAAAGTGCGTGGTCAGCAGCACCTGCCGCCCCGGACCCTTGGCTGCGTAGTGTGACGCATAGGCTTTGGTGTAGTAGACCTCGTCGGTGAGGTTTTGCACGTTGAGCTGCACTTCCACCGCGTCGAGAATCTCCCAGGCCGCCATGGCGTCGTAGCGCCAGTAAGCCGGAACTGTCTTCCGAGGGTCTGAGGTCACGCTGCCGAAGACTTCGCTGACGTAGTTGGCACCGCCGCCGATGGTGAGCCGTTCGGTCAGGTCGTAGTTGGTGAGCAGCGACACGCTATGCTCGGGCGTGTTGGTGAGCTGCTGGCCTTCGGCAGTGTCCTCGAAACCGCTGCGAACCAGTTCGGAGTCCAGGTAGGAGTAGCCGCCGAACAGGTGCCAGCGTTCGGTAATGCCGCCGGCGAAGCCGATCTCGGCGCCGGTCACCCGGGTTTCGCCAACCTGCTCGAAGACGCCTGCCGAGACCTCGATGCTGGCGTTTTCACGGGTGATGTCGAAGATCGCCGCAGTGACGCGCAGCCGCTCGTCGAACAAATCCCACTTGGTGCCCAGTTCGATGTTGACCGACTCCTCCGGATCAAGTTGGGTGTTGTCGCGCCGGCAACGCCGGGTGCAATCGGCAGGGGAGTCCGGCTGCGGGGTGTCCTCGTCGCCGGTGCCCAGGGTGGCTGGGGTGGTCTGCGTGCCGTAGGACACATAGATCGAGCCATTGGCAACCGGCTTGAACACCGCGCCCAGCTGATAATTGATGAACGTGTCGTCGGCGTAGGCATTGAGGGTTGGATCGGATGCGCTGGTTGCTTCGGTTTCATAGCGATCCCAGCGCAGTCCGGCGCTGACCTGCCAGTGGTCAGACAACTTGACCGTATCGAATGCATAGATCGCCGTGGCGTCAGTTTCGTAGACGGTCGGCGTGTTGCGCCGCGTCACCGTACCCATCCAGGCGTCAGCCGGCGTCGGGCTGGCGAGGCTGGTGCAATCGCCATTGGCGCGCAGCAGTTCGCCAAAGGTCATCCCGCTGGCCGGGTCGACTTCGGTGCTGGAACAGTCGGAGCCAAATGCCGAAGCGGCGCTGACGACGTTGTAGCCGTCCTGCTCCTTGTTCTCGCGGATGAATTCCAGGCCGATGTTGTAGCTGTGTTCGAACCGGCCGGCGACCGCCACGCCGCTGAGATCGGTCTGGTTGGCCAGGGTCTTGGTCTGGCTCCAGCGGTTCTTGCTGCTGCGGTAGACGAAGCCGTCCTCGACATTGCCACGGGAATCGTCGGGGTTGGTGACGACATAGGAGTTGGTGGATTTGCCCCAGCGGGTCAGATTGCGCAGCCGCAGGTTAGGGGTCAGTTCGTGGTGGACGATGGCGGTGGCGATGTCGGTTTCACCCTCGAGAAAGTCTCGGTTGAGCAGACCGTAGAAGTTCTCCTCGTCGATGCCCAGCGTTTCGGTCACCGGCTCACCGGAGGCGAGGTCGTAGGGGATGCTGTAGTCCGGAATGCCGCTCTCGCGCACGTTGTAGTAGTCCAGGGTCATGCGTGTCTGCGACCCCAGCCCGAATGCCAATGACGGCGATACGCCCACGGCGTCGGATTCCACCACGCTGTCGCGCCCGGGAACCCCCGCTTTCTCGCCCAGCACCCCGACGCGAAACGCCGCGGTGTCGGACACCATCCAGTTGCCATCGACCGTGGCACGCAACGTATCGGCGGTGCCGATGGTCACCGCGCCGCGCTGGAAATCCTCCCCGCCAGCGGTCTTGGAAACCAGATTGACGCTACCGCCGCCGCCGCCGCGTCCTGCGTAGACCGAATCGGTGCCCTTGAGTATCTCCACCGACTCGATATCGAACACGCGGCGGGTTTGCGAACCGATGTCACGCACGCCATCGACGAACAAGTTCGCGGTGGAATTGATGCCGCGTATCACCGGTCGGTCGGCGATGGGCTGGCCGCCTTCGCCCGCCAGGAAGGTGATGCCAGGGACTTGCCGCAGCGCGTCTTGCAGCGAGTCGGCGGCGGTGTCGCGGAGCAGATCCTCGCTGATCACGGTGAAGGATCTCGGCGTATCCAGCAACGGCGCGGTGAACTTCGGAGACTGCGCCGATTCTGCCTTGTAGCCGTCGACCTTCTTGCCCTCGATATCGACCGGGGAGAGGACCTGTACGTCGTCCGCCTCTGTAGGGGGCTGCTGGACGTCTTCACGGCTGACGGCGGGAACGGCGTAGGTCGTCAGAATGGCGGCGGCGATGGCCGTTCGGCGGAATGTCATGCGTGCTCCTTCGGATAAGAACCGGTCACGTCCATGTGCAGGAGCGGGCCGCCGTGGTCAGGCAGCCCGATTGCCGGTCGCGTGGGCTCGGATTATTTACTATCGCAGGAGCGAACGATAATGATTCGCAATTAGATAATCAATGCCGGATGGAGGGAACTACGAACCACGGTGGAACTTTGCAGGCCGCGCGCAGTGGTCAGACGCCGCGGCGGGCAGCGCAGACGACTGGGGTGGGACCGACTTCAGTCGTCGAACAGAATCGCTTCGATGGCGCGCCGGACAAGCTTGGCGTAGGCCTCGGTCCGGATGTCGATGCCCTGGACTGCTTTTGCAGCGAGTCCGGTGAACAGGGCGCTGATCAGCATCACCTTGGTATCGATTTCATCGTCGGATCGTCCACGAGCGCGCAGCGATACCCCCAGGCCGTCGCTTAGACGCTGGCGGGCCGAGGTGTCTGCCGCGTGGAGCACGCAGGAGATTTCATCGTTACGCGCGCTCTCCGCGATGAATTCCAGTTTGAGTGCGGAGTCGCCGCGGTTGGACGTCCGGTCCAAGCCTTTCGGAAGATCGTCCAGTAGAGCGTCGACGAAATCGCCCTGTGCATGAAAGTCATTGAGCACGTCATGCAGCTGCTCGCAGTTGCGCACAACCAGGGCAGCGATGATGGCTTCCTTGTTCTGGAAGTAGTGGTAGATGTGGCCCACGCTCATGCCCGCCGTCTTCGAAATCGTCGACATGCTGGCGGCATGAAACCCCTTCTTGCTGAAACACTCGGCTGCGGCATCGAGTATCTGGTCGCGCCGCGCGTCCGCCGGATCGACGTCGCAGCTTAGTTCTGCCCCACTCATGGATGGTCTGACTCCTCATTCGCTGTCACGAATGATGCGTTGGTGGTTGCCGACTGACCAGCCGGTCAATTAGAATGAACGTTCATTCTAGCACTCGGAACGGATCTGTCACCCCGATCCTCCGAGCTCGCGCGCTGCAAAGCCGCCAACTCATCAGGGCAACCGACATGTCGAATCAACGCAATACCCATGGAATGCGGGCAGTGATTCTTCCCCTGCTCGTGGCCACGTGTCTGGTGGCCTGCGAGGACAGCGTGGACGGTCAGGCGGCACCGCCACCACAAGAGGTCGGCGTGGTTCATCTGAAGACTCAGCCGGTGCCCGTGGTGGCGACGCTGCCGGGCCGTACGCGCGCTTACAAGGTGTCGCAGGTGCGTCCTCAGATCACCGGCATCATCCAGGAACGGCTATTCGAAGAGGGTGCGCAGGTCGACGCCGGGCAAGTGCTTTACACCATTGATGCCGCACCCTACGAAGCGGCTCACGCCAGCGCCTCTGCGTCGCTGGCACGCGCTGAGGCCACGCGCGATTCGGCGGCGGTTCTTGCCAAGCGTTATGCCGGTTTGGCAAAGATCGAAGCGGTGTCGCAGCAGGAGAACGACGATGCCCAGGTCGCGTTGAAAGAAGCTGAGGCGGCGGTGGCGGAAGCCAGGGCTGCGGTCACCTCGGCGCGCATCAATCTGGACTACACCCATATCGAAGCGCCCATCGCGGGCAAGGTGGCGACGTCCGAATTCACCCCTGGAGCACTGGTGACCCGAGATCAGGCGAGTCCGCTGACCACGGTGCGTCAGCTCGATCCGATTTATGTGGACATCACCCAGCCGAGCCGGGATTTGCTGGAACTGCGCCGGCGGTTTTCCGCGGCGGCAGATCCGGATCAGCGCACCGTTGATGTCGTGCTGCATCTGGAAGACGGCAGCGTCTACGACCACGCAGGGCGGCTGTCCTTCCGCGGTGTTGCGGTTGAGGAGAGCACTGGAACGGTGAAGCTGCGGGCGATTTTCCCGAATCCGGATCAGGTCTTGTTACCCGGCATGTATGTCAAGGCTGTGCTGGAACAAGCCGTCGACGACGAAGGCTTGTTGGTGCCGCAGCAGAGCATCACCCGTGATGCGCGTGGCCAGGCCAGTGCGTTGGTCGTGAAGGCAGACAACACGGTGGAGCGACGCGACGTCGTGACCGAGCGCGCGGTGCGCAACCACTGGGTCGTCACCTCGGGTCTGTCGGCCGGCGACCGCGTAATCGTCGATGGCCTGCAACGGGCGCGGCCGGGAGCCACGGTCAATCCGGTGCGGGTCGACGTCGAGCAAACCGCCATGGCGGTGGAGTAAACCGATGGCACGCTTCTTTATCGATCGTCCGATCTTCGCCTGGGTGATCGCCCTGGTCATCATGTTGGCGGGGGCGCTGGCGATCCGAACGCTGGCGATCGAGCAGTATCCGCAGATCGCTCCGCCGACGGTGGAGATCAACGCCAACTACCCAGGTGCTTCGGCCCAGACCATCGAGAATGCCGTCACCCAAGTGATCGAGCAGAACATGACCGGGCTGGACGGCTTGCTGTACATGGCTTCGAACAGCAGTTCTTTCGGCCGTGCGCAGATCACCTTGACCTTCGAGCCGGGTACCGATCCCGACATTGCCCAGGTTCAGGTGCAGAACAAATTGCAGCTTGCCACGCCATTACTGCCAGAGGCCGTGCAGCGGCAGGGCATCAGTGTCACCAAGTCCACGGGCGGATTCTTGATGGTCGCCGCGCTAATCAGCGAATCCGGCGAACACAGCTGGAACGAGCTGGCTGACTACATCGCGTCCAACATGCTGGAGCCGCTGAGCCGGGTGGATGGCGTCGGGCGTACGCAGTTGCTCGGCGCCCAGGCGGCGATGCGAATCTGGGTCGATCCGAACCTGATGACCAGCTACAACCTGGCTATCAGCGACATCACGGCCGCCATCGCATCACAGAACGCGCAGGTCTCGGTGGGCGAACTCGGGGGGCTGCCTGCCGTGCGCGGACAGCAGCTCAATGCGACCATCACGGCGCAAACGCGCCTGAGCACCGAGCAGGAGTTTCGCGACATCGTGTTACGCGTGTTGCCGGATGGATCGCTGCTCACGCTGGGCGACGTCGCACGGGTGGAACTCGGCTCCGAGTTGTACAGCGTCAAGGTGGAACTCAACGGCCAGGCTTCTGCCGGCATTGGCATTAGTTTGGCGACCGGCGCAAATGCCTTGGCCACGGCCGAAGATGTGCGAGCGCGTCTTGACGATCTGGCTGAATTCTTCCCGCAGGGCGTCAAGGTCACCGTGCCTTACGACTCGACGCCGTTTGTCGAGGTGTCGATCGAGGGCGTGGTCCATACGCTCGTCGAGGCGGTCATTCTCGTGTTCCTCGTGATGTATCTGTTTCTGGGGAATCTCCGGGCCACCTTCATTCCGACTATCGCGGTGCCGGTTGTGCTGCTGGGCACCTTCGCCGTTTTGGCCGCCTTTGGTTATTCGATTAACACGCTGACGATGTTCGGCATGGTGCTCGCCATCGGTTTGCTGGTGGATGACGCCATCGTTGTCGTGGAGAACGTCGAACGCGTGATGGAGGAGGATGGCCTCTCGCCGCTGGAGGCAACACGCAAGTCAATGGATCAGATCACCGGGGCCTTGATCGGCATTGCGCTGGTGTTGTCTGCCGTGTTTGTGCCCATGGCGTTTTTCGGCGGCGCAACCGGGGCCATCTACCGCCAGTTCTCCATCACGATCGTCTCGGCCATGGCCTTGTCCGTCGTGGTTGCGCTGACCTTGTCGCCGGCGCTATGCGCCACGTTGCTCAAGGCACCGAAGCCAGGCCATCAAACCCGCAAGGGCTTCTTCGGCTGGTTTAACCGCCGTTTCGATCAGGCGGCCGGTGGCTACCAAGGCTGGGTCGGCAAGCTGATCCATCGTGGCGGCCGGATGATGCTGATCTATCTCGTGATCGCCGGCGTAATGGCCTTGCTGTTCGCGCGCATGCCCACCTCGTTCCTGCCGAACGAGGATCAGGGTTCGGTGATCACCATGGTTCAACTCCCGCCGGGGGCGACTCTGCAGCGCACCGAAGCGGTGATGCGGCAGATTCAGGAATACTTCAACTCGCAGGAGGACGTGGAGCACATCTTCACCATCGCAGGGTTCAGCTTCGCCGGTGCCGGACAGAATGCGGGCATGGCCTTTGTTCGGCTGAACGATTGGTCCGAACGGCCCGGCCAGGCCCACAGCGCGCAGGCCATCGCCGCCCAGGCGAACCAGGCCCTGGGCCAGATTCGCGACGCCAGTGTCTTCGTGCTCGTGCCACCTCCTATTCGCGGGTTGGGCACAGCGGCGGGCTTTGACGTACAGCTGCTCGACCTGGGCGGCGTCGGTCACGAAGCCCTGATGGATGCGCGCAACCGGTTCCTCGAGCTGGCTCATCAACGGTCCGAGCTGACGGAAGTGCGCGCGAACGGGCTCGACGACACGCCGCAATTCAAGATCGACATCGACGCTGCCAAGGCAGGAGCGCTGGGCCTGTCGATGGATCAGGTCAATGCGGCGATGTCGGCCTTGCTGGGTGGTCAGTACGTCAACGATTTTGTTGACGGCACCCGCGTCAAACGCGTCTACGTGCAGGCTGATGCCGAGTTCCGGATGCTCCCGGAGGACATCGGCCAGTTTCACGTGCGCAACGCCTCTGACGACATGGTGCCGCTGAGCACGTTTTCGTCGACGCGCTGGATCTTCGGGTCGCCGCGGCTGGAGCGCTACAACGGCAATTCCTCGGTGGAGTTGCTGGGCGCCGGAGCGGCGGGCGTGAGCTCCGGTGAGGCCATGGCGATTGTGGAGGAGCTGATGGCGGGCATGCCGGATGGCATCGGTTACGAATGGACCGGCCTGAGCTATCAGGAGCGGCTGTCAGGGTCGCAGGCGCCGGCCTTGTACGCCTTATCAATGCTGGTCGTATTCCTTTGCCTGGCGGCGCTCTACGAGAGCTGGACGATTCCGTTCGCCGTGATGCTGGTGGTGCCCCTGGGCGTCATCGGCGCGCTGGCGGCCGCCGGGCTGCGCGGGCTGTCGAATGATGTTTATTTCCAGGTGGGCTTGCTGACGACAATCGGGTTGTCGGCCAAGAACGCGATTCTGATTGTCGAGTTCGCGCGTGATCTGTACGACAGCGGCATGAGCTTGCTGGAGGCCACCATGGAGGCCGTCCGCATGCGTTTGCGCCCGATCATCATGACGTCGATGGCCTTCATGCTCGGCGTGCTTCCGCTAGCGCTGGCGTCCGGCGCGGGTTCAGCCAGCCAGAACGCCATCGGCACCGCCGTGTTTGGCGGGATGGCGACGGCGACCCTGCTGGGCATCTTCTTCACGCCAGTCTTTTTCGTGGTGGTGAACCGCCTGTTTGGGCAGTCACCCGTCACCGAGACCAGCCCCGCGTCGGAGGCCCAATGATGAGCAAACAACAGTTCAAGGCGCTCGCGCTGGCGGCCATCGTGCCGGGGCTGCTCGCCGGCTGCGCGAACCTGGCCCCCGAGTACCAGCGACCGGCGGCGACTGCCGCCGAGCAGTGGAGCGACCGGGTCGCCGCAACCGCCGAGCCTGCCGAGCCGCTGGCATGGCGCGATTTCTTTCTGGACCCGCGCTTGCAGGCCGTTATCGAGCTGGCGTTGGATAACAGCCCGAGCGCGCGACTGGCGACGCTGAATGTGCAGCGGGCACGGGCGTTGTATCGCGTTCGAGGCGCCGAGGTTTACCCATCCCTCGATGCGACGGCCTCCGGGTCGGTGCAACGCATTCCGTCATCGTTGTCGCCGGCCGGCAGCGGCGGCAGTGGAGGGGGGCAGGATTACATTTCGCGTCAGTATTCGGTTGGGGTAGGCCTGACGGCCTATGAACTCGACCTGTTTGGCCGGGTGGCCAACCTCAAGGCGCAGGCTCTGGAGGCGTACCTTTCGCAGGAGGCCGCGCGACGCAGCGCCGAGCTGTCGCTGGTGTCGGAAGTCGCCAGTGCCTGGCTGCAACTGGCCGCAGACGAAGCCCTGCTGGCCTTGGCTCGCGACACGCTGGAAAGCCAGACCCAATCCTTCAAGCTGACCGAGCGCAGCTACGAAGCCGGGGTCGCCTCCGCGCTGGCGGTGGCCCAGGCACGGACGATTGTCGAATCCGCCCGGGCGGATGTGGCGGCGTTCACCAGCCAGGTGCAGCAGGACCGCAATGCCCTGCAGCTGCTCGTCGGTGTGCCGATTCCGCAAACCCTGAAACCGACCGCAGATGACATGGCGCCGGTGGATGCGCTGGCCGAGTTGCCTGCCGGCGTGTCATCCGAGGTGTTACTGAACCGTCCGGACGTGGTGGCGGCCGAGCATCAGCTGATTGCGTCGAATGCCAATATCGGCGTTGCCCGTGCGGCGCGCTTTCCAAGCATCTCGCTCACCGGTTTTGCCGGCACGGCCAGCAGTGACCTGTCGACTCTGTTCGACGCCGGCACGGGCACGTGGTCATTCGCACCGCAGATCAGTATTCCGATCTTCAATGCTGGGGCGGCCAAGGCCGGTGTAGCCGTCGCAGAGGCCGATCAACAGATCGCCCTGGCGCAGTACGAGCAGGCCGTGCAGGTGGCCTTCAAGGAAGCAGCCGACGCCTTGGCCTTGCGGCAAACGATTGACGACCAACTCGCCGCCCGCCAGGCGCTCACCGATGCAGCGGCCCGGGCCCAGGAGCTGTCTGATGCCCGTTATCGCAGCGGCATCGACAGTTATCTGAACCTGCTCGACGCGCAGCGCTCGCTGTATGCCGCCCAGCAGCAGCTGATCAATACGCGGCTGTCGCGGCAGTCCAATCTGGTGACGCTGTACAAGGTCATGGGAGGCAGCTGGTCCTGAACGCAAGATGGCAGGTGGGTGGCTGATAAGCTGCGGGCCAAGCGTTTTCAGGGTCCAGCTGTGAGTGCATCGCCTATTTACCGGTGTCCGATCGGTCACCAGACGTACCAGTTCAGGGATCTGAAAGAGGTTATGGCCAAGGCATCGCCCGCGCGGTCGGGTGATGCGCTGGCGGGGCTGGCCGCCGGCTCCATGGCCGAGCGTGTTGCCGCGCAAACCGTGCTGGCCGATGTTTCGCTGGCCGACTTTGTCGCCATGCCGCTGATTCCCTACGAGCAGGACGAAGTCACCCGCCTGATTGTCGACTCCCACGACGCCGCGGCGTTCGCGCCGGTGGCCGGTTTGACGGTCGGGGAATTTCGCGACTGGCTGCTGGCGCGCGGCCCGGACCAGTTGACCGCGATCGCCCGCGGACTCACGCCCGAAATGGTGGCGGCGGTGAGCAAACTCATGCGCAATCAGGATTTGATCCTCGTCGCCAGCCGGATCCGTGTGGTGACGGCGTTTCGCAATACGCTGGGCTTGTCCGGCCGCTTTTCGGTTCGGCTGCAGCCGAACCACCCCACCGATGCCCTGCCGGGCATTGCCGCCAGCACGCTGGATGGCTTGCTGCTGGGCGCTGGTGATGCCTGTATCGGCGTGAATCCGGCCGGCGACAATCCGGCGACGCTGATGGCTATCTGGCAGGCGCTGGACAGCCTGATCGCCCGGTTCGATATCCCGACGCAGTCCTGCGTGCTGGCGCATGTCACACAGCAGCTCGCAGCCATCGAAGCCGGGGCGCCGGTGGACCTGATCTTCCAGTCCATCGCCGGCACCGAACAGGCCAATCGCAGCTTCGGCATAGACCTGGCCTTGCTGCGCGAGGCGCAGGCGGCCGGGCGGTCGCTGGAGCGTGGCACGGTGGGCAGCAACGTTCTTTACTTCGAGACCGGGCAGGGCAGCGCGCTGTCGGCCGGCGCGCATCACGGTGTGGACCAGCAGACCTGTGAAGCGCGGGCTTATGCGGTTGCGCGCGAGTTCGGGCCGCTGCTGGTCAATTCCGTGGTCGGGTTCATCGGCCCGGAATATCTGTATGACGGCAAGCAGATCATCCGCGCAGGTCTGGAAGACCATTTCTGCGGCAAGTTGTTGGGTCTGCCGATGGGGGTGGATGTCTGCTACACCAACCATGCCGAGGCGGACCAGGACGACATGGACACCTTGCTCACGGCCCTGGGCGTGGCTGGGGTCAACTACGTCATGGGCGTGCCGGGTGCCGATGATGTGATGCTTGGCTACCAGAGCACGAGTTTTCACGATGCCCTGTATGTGCGCGAGGCCATGGGCCTGCGGCCGGCGCCCGAGTTCGAGCACTGGTTGCAGCGCATGCAACTCAGCGATGAACACGGGCGGCTGCATGCCGATGGGGGGGCATTGCCAGCCCAGCTGGTCGACCATGTGGCCCGGGGTTTGGCATGAGCAGATTGCCTGACACGAATCTTGCCGCCGCCGACGACCTGCGGCGCCTGCGCGAGCGCACGCCAGCGCGTATCGCGCTGGGCCGCAGCGGCGTGAGCCTGCCCAGTGCGTCGGTCCTCGCATTTAACCAGGCGCATGCACTGGCACGCGATGCCGTCCACGCGGAGCTGGACGTGGCCGCGCTGGCCACTCAATGCAGGGCGCAGGATTTGAATGTGCTGCCAGTTGCCAGCCAGGCGGAGAACCGGGCCGCGTATCTTGCACGGCCCGACTGGGGCCGGCGGCTCGATGCCGGGTCGCGTCAGCGGCTATGCGCCGCCGCGCTGCCAGATACGGATCTGGTCATCGTCGTGTCCGATGGGCTATCCGCGGTCGCCGTGCAGCGTCATGCCCTTGCCGTTGTCTGCGGCTTGCGCGACACATTGACGGACCTGTCCATCGCACCGATTGTCGTTGCCCGGCAGGCACGTGTGGCGTTGGCGGATGAGGCCGGGGAGTGTCTTGCGGCGCGTGTCGCGCTAAGCCTCATTGGCGAGCGGCCGGGCCTGAGCGCCCCCGATAGCCTAGGCGCGTATCTCACCTACGCGCCCGCGGTGGGGCGCACCGATGCGCAGCGGTATTGCGTGTCCAATATCCGGCCGGAAGGCTTGCCCGTGACTGATGCGATTGATCTGCTGACCCGGCTGATCCGCCGCAGCCTGAGCGAACAGCGTAGTGGTGTCGACGTGGCTGCCCGGCTGCCGTGAATGCGACGGCCATTGCCTCCGGCGGCGTTTCGTCCGATCCTCTCGGCCCTGATTGCTCGATCCTGCGGGTCGGCACACTCATTCGATCAAGGACATAACGCACGATGGATGACCTGAGACTGGAATCGGAACCGGAAACGTCTGCGCTGAACCAGGTGTTCAAGCTCGAAGGCAAGCTGCTGTTCGACGCACGGTTCGTATTGGTGTTCGGCGGCATCAACGATAAGACGGCCGCAATCATCTGCCGGCAGTTGCTGGCGATGGATCACGACAAGGTGGCGCCGATCCGGATGCTGATCTCGTCACCGGGCGGCCATGTCGAGTCGGGCGACGCGATTCACGACATGATCAAGTTCATCCGTTCGCCGGTCACGACCATTGGCAGCGGCTGGGTTGCCAGCGCAGGAACGCACATTTTCCTGGCTGCGCCGAAGGAACGCCGGCTCTGCCTGCCCAATACCCGGTTCATGATCCATCAGCCCGGTGGCGGTGCTGGCGGGCCGGCTGCGGATATCGCCATCCAGGCCAAAGAAATCATCAAGACCCGTGAGCGCATTGCGCGGACCGTGTCCGATGCCACCGGCCAGGACTACGACAAGGTCCTGCTCGATATGGAGCGAGATTTCTGGATGAGCCCGAAGGAAGCAACGGCCTACGGGATCGTCGACAAGGTCATCCAGACCATCGGCGAACTGGATTAGTGTTTCATTAATGAAACACTGATCTATTCACACCACCAAGACGGAGCCGGTTTTCGTGCGGCAACTTGGCGGCGGGAATAGATCCGTGTTTCCTTAAGTGCTAGGGGGAGAATCGCGTCATGACCGCAGACGAATCCACGGCGACGACGGCCGATGAACGTCGTCAAGCCCAGGCGGAGCTATCGAACGAGTTGTTCTGCGCCGCGGCCCGGTACGCGATTCTGTCCGAGCTGAAACGGCAAGGCGTCCGCGCCGGAGATATCGTCAACATGCAGGAGCGCTGGCCCAGCTTGGCCGAGCGTGTTCAGATTCGTACGCTGGATTTCGTGGCGGCGACCGGAGCATTGGTCGGCAGCGGCATTCTCGCCGCCCAGAACACCGGGGACAGCTACGAGTTGACGGTGACCGAGCGCGGCCAGGTCGAGCTGGAGTTTCTGCCTGACAACTATGCGACGCCGGATGGCCCCCGCTTGCGTGAGCGCGTAAGCGGGAGCTGAACCCGCGCCGGGACGGTCAAAGCTCGTCGGGTTCGATCGACTGGCGAAGATTGTGGCGAATGCGGCGGAGCAGGACTTCGAGTTGCGCGCGCTCTTCGTCGGTCACGCCGTCCAGCACCACTTCCCGCGTCGCGATCGCAATCGCATCCATCTCTTCAAGTAGGGGAATGCATTCGTTGGTTAGCTGCAGGCGCACGGCGCGCCGGTCCATCGGGTCCGGTTCGCGGATCACCCAGCCGGACTTGACGAGGCGATCGACGAGTTGCGTCACCGACACCGGGTGAACCTCCAGTTTCTCCGCCAGTTTGACCTGGCTAATGCCTGGGTGGTGAGAGATCTGGTAGAGCGCCCGCCACTGCGACTGAGTCAGATCCAGATGCTCGGCGCGTTCACCGAAATCCTTGCGGATCAGGCGAGCGAGCTCGACGATGAGCGAGGTGGGACCAACGGGGACTCGGGATTGCGGCACTAGGCAGTCGGCAGATAGTAAGTTGACCTATCTACTGTCGCTTGGCAGCGGTCATCCGTCAAGCACTATTGTGCAACTCGTCGCAGTGCCGCGGCCGGCCGGAAAACCGCAACATGAGGCCTTCGGACGGTCATGCAATGGGCACGGTGCGGCGGCGGACAGCTCACCGAGTGTCGGTCGGTTTCTCCAGCGCGTAGACCGCGTCCTTGATGCCGTCCAGCCGTGTATCGAGGGCTGCCAGGGCATCGTGCAAACCTCGGTTGTAAAAGCGGCCGCCGATCGTCTCGGCAAAGAACTCGAGCAGAAACTCGGCGTCGAAGCTGCCGATCTCCTGCTCGAGTTCTGCGGCAAAGTAGAGCTTGATCCCTTCGACAATCTCGGCTTTTTCGCCAGCGGAGAATGCGATCTTGCTCATCGTCGGCCCGCCTGTGTGCTTAGCCGCGACCGAGCATCGAGCGGGCGATCACTTCCTTCATGATTTCCGACGTGCCGCCGTAAATTCGCTGAACGCGGGCATCGGCGAACGCCCGGGCGATCGGATACTCGGTCATGTAGCCGTAGCCACCGAAGAGTTGCAGGCAGCCGTCGGCCACCCGGCACTGCATTTCGGTGCTCGCCAGCTTGACCATCGCAGCGGTCGGAACATCGAGCTTGCCATTGGCGTACAGCGCCGCACAGTGATCGACGAAGGCGCGGTTCACTTCCAGGTCGGTCTTCATCCGCGCCAGTTCGAAACGGGTGTTCTGGAAGCTGCCGATGGCCTGGCCAAAGGCCTTGCGGTTTTGCACGTACTCGATGGTCTGTTCGATGCAACCCTGCGCGGCGCCCACGGCGGTTACGCCGAGAGCCAGACGCTCACGCGGCAGCTCGTCCATCAGATGACCAAAGCCGCCACCCACGCGACCGAGCACGGATGAGGCCGGGGTGCGGACGTCGCTGAAATAAAGCTCGGAGGTGTCACCGGCATGCTGGCCGATCTTGTCCAGGTTGCGACCGCGCGAAAAACCGTCGAGCTGGGAGTCAACCAGGAACAGTGTCGTGCCCCGGGCGCCGGCCTTGGGGTCGGTCTTCACCGCCAGAATCACCAGATCGGCATGCTGGCCATTGGTGATGAAGGTCTTTTGGCCGTTGATGACATAGTCGTCGCCATCGGCCACCGCATTGGTCTTGATCGCCTGCAGATCGGAGCCAGCGCCCGGTTCGGTCATGGCGATGGCACCAACGGCTTCGCCGCTGGCCAGCTTCGGTAGCCAATACTGTTTCTGCTCCTCGCTGCCAAGGTGGGACACATAGGGCGCCACGATGTCGGAATGCACGGCCAGATTGGTCGCCAGGCTCATCATGCCCAGGCGGGCGACCTCTTCGAGAACAACACAAGAGAACGGGAAATCCGCACCGATGCCGCCGTATTCCTCGGCAACGTCGACGCACAGCAGACCGGCTTCGCCCATCTTGGTCCACACCTCGCGCGGCATGATGCCGGCGTGTTCCCATTCTTCGTAACTCGGCAGGATCTCATCGGCGAAAAAGCGACTGACATTGTCGCGGAAGAGTTCGAGTTCGTTGTCCATCGTGTCCCCTCTGGTTCGGATGGCGGGGACGGTACCATCATCCCCACCCCCGGGCAGCCCACTGGAAAGTTCAGTTTGACCCTGTATGCCACTCCAGCGTTATATTCACGCCCATGCACCGATTTCTCGTCTATGTCTTGCTGAGTGTCTTGCTCGCGATGCCTGTGTTGCAGGCCGCTGAGGCATGTTGCATGGGCGACGAGGTCTCGTCCGCGTCGCCGCGGTTGGCGATGCATGCAAACGGGTCTGGCGCGAATGCTCCCGTGCCGCCGTGTCACGGAACGGCTGCGGTCGATGCTGACGCTGCGAACGCTGTCACCACGACGTTACCGCACGGCGACTGCGCTCACGGTGCCGCGTGTATGACCGCCGGCGCAGCGCTGGTTCATGCTTTCGTGGAGTTGGCAGCGGCTCACCGGGCCGCATCATTGCGTGGTCACGCTCAACCGGCCACGCTCGACGGCGTTCGAACTGCGTTGATCCGCCCTCCCAGTATCACCTGACGTCCCACCGCGCCCAGGAGGCGCGGGCCATCGGCTGTGCCCACCTGGCGCAGCCTGCGCCGCCCTTGAGCAGCGATTCGTCAGGAGAACACACTTGAATACCCCATGGTTTTATCGGCTGCGGCGCGCACTCGCCAGCGCTGCGCTGGCTGTTGGCGCCCCGCTGTGGGCGAGTGGCTGGACGGCCGAACAACTCGTCGACGAGGCCCTGGCGGCCAACCCAGGCGCCGAGGCCCTGCGCCAATCGGTTGAGGCGGCACGCTGGCAGGTCGAGCCGGCTGGCGCGCTGGACGACCCCATTTTCAGTTATGCGCTGGCGCCGGCGTCCCTGGGCGCCGATGACCTGGACCCCGGGCACATCGTGGGAATCGCGCAGCCGATACCCTGGCCAGGCAAACGGGCGACCCGTCGGGAGGCAGCCCGGGCGTCGGTTGATGTGGCGGACGCCGAGCTGACCCAACTGCAACTGGAGTTGGCTCAGGCCGCGCGAGTAGCACATGCCCGCCTGCGCGTCCTCGAATCTGCGCTGGCCATCAACCTGGCCCAGCAGCGCGTATTGCGCGATCTGCAAGAAACAGCGACCGGCGTCTACCGGACCGGCGACGGCAGCCAGCACGCGGTGCTGCGCGCGGCATCGCGCGTGGCTCAACGCAAGCGTGAGGCGCTGGACTGGGCGGCGCAGCGGGTCGCAGTGCGCGCGCGGATCAATGCGCTGCGCAACCGCCCCGTGACCGGGTCGGTGCCAGCGCCTGCAGCTTGGCAAGCCCTGCCGCCGCTGCCGGTGTGGTCGGTACTGCAGGCCAGCGGGCGTGAGGCAAATCCGGAGTTGACGATGCTGCAAGCCCGCAGCCGTGCGGCCAGGCTGGATCGGGAGCTGGCCGAACTGGCCTACCGCCCGGATCTGCGCTTGACCGCAAACTACCTGGGCACCCTGCCACGGGAGGAGAATCGCGCGCAGATCGGCATTGCGCTGAATCTGCCGTTCGGGCGTGCAAAGCGCGATGCGGCCGCGGCCGGCGCTGACGCCGCAGTCGCCCGCCTGCAAAGCCTGCACGCGGACCGTGCCGCGGGGCTCGCTGCCGACTTGCTGGAACATCGGGCGGCCGACCAGGCGGCACAGACCACGCAGGTGCTGCACAGGGATGAACTCATCCCGTTGGCCAGGCAAACACTGGATGCCGCTATCGCGGACTACGCCAGCGGACGCGGCGATATCGACGCAGTGATGGACGCCGAGGAAGCACTGTTGTCGGCTCGCTTGGGGCTGGAGCAGGCGCGTGCCCGGCAATTTTCGCAGCGCGCCCAGATCGCCCGGATCACGGGCGGTTCGCTGGATAAACAATTGTTTTCGGAGTCAACTCCATGAGTATCAAACGATGGACGGGCGGCGCTGTTGCCGTTGTGATGGCGGCAGGCCTGGGATTCGTGCTTGGCCAACAGGGCGGGGGCATGGGAGCCAAAATGCCGGCGCCCGCTGCCGGCGACGGCCCCTGTGACGGCGCCGCTGCCGAATACTGGGTCGCGCCCATGGATTCGAGCTTTCGCCGCGATGAACCGGGCAAGTCTCCCATGGGCATGGATCTCGTGCCTTATTGCGGTGGCCGCCGCCAAGCCGGCGCCGATGTGCAGATTGAACCGGCGGTGGAACAAAGCCTCGGCGTGCGCACGGCCGTTGCTCAGCGCGAGGTGCTGGCCCGACCGATCCGTGCCGTTGGTACGGTGGGCTGGGATGAAGACAGCTTGCAGATGGTGCATACCCGCGCCGAGGGCTGGTTGGAGCAGATCGGTGTGGCGACGGCCGGCGAGCGCGTCGAGGCCGGCGAACTGCTGTTTGCCTTGTTTTCGCCCAAGCTGATAGCGGCGGAGCGCGAGTATCTGGCCGCCGGTGGTCACCGGGCGCTGCGGGTCGCCGCCGCGGAACGGCTGATGGCGCTGGGTTACACCGCTGATCAGATTACTGCCCTTGAGCGGCGCGGCCGCGCGCGCGAGCACACCGAGCAACGGGCGCAAAAGCCGCTGGTGGTCGCTTCGCTGGATACACGGCCGGGACAGTTCGTTACCCCCGGCACCATGGTGATGACCCTGGCCGATCTCAGCCGCGTCTGGATCACCGTAGATGTCCCCGAACGTCATGCGGCTGCACTGCGGCAGGGTGCGGCCGCGACTGCAACCGTTGCGGCGTATCCGGCAAGGAGCTGGGAGGGGCAGGTCGATTTGGTCTACCCCCGGCTGAACAGTGCCACCCGAACCCTGCGTGCACGCCTGGTCTTCGACAATGCGGATGGCGCGTTGCAGCCCGACATGTTTGCCACCGTCACCCTCCGGGCGGCGGGGCAAGCTCCAGTTCTCAGCGTGCCTAGCCAGGCCGTGATCCGGACCGGCGAGGGCGCCCGCGTCGTCAAGGTGATCTCGCCCGGCAGCTACAGCATTGTGCCGGTGCAGCCGGGGCAGACCATGGGCGAGCGTACGGTCATTCTCGGTGGTCTGGAAGCCGGGGATCAGGTGGTCTTCAGCGGCCAGTTCCTGATTGATTCCGAGGCCAATCTGGACGCCGAGACCCTGCGCATGCGGGCGAGCACGAGGCCCAGCGGGCACGCACGCGCCGAGGTACAAGCCGTGGACCTGCGGGCCGGAACAGTGACGCTGCGTCATGGCCCCATCCAACCGGAAGGCGATGCCGGGCTATCGATGCCGGGCATGACCATGGATTTTCGGCTTGGAGATGCCGTGTCCGGAGCGGCGCTGGAAGCCGGGAGCCGTGTGCAGGTGCGGGTCGAACAGCGCCAGGCTGGGGATTACGTGGTGACCGCCATTGAGCCGATCGCGACCGGGCAGTCAGGTCACGGCCAGATGGATCACGGCGAGATGGATCATGGCGAGATGGATCATGGCGAGATGGATCATGGCCAGATGGATCATGGCCAGATGGAGTCGGGGGTATCAGAGGATTCGTCCTGGACCCGGGCCCGGATCAAGGCGATCAACCCAGGCAAGCGGGCGGTTGTCCTCGACCACGAGATGATTCACTCCATTGGCATGCCGGGCATGACGATGGGCTTCTCCGTGGCCGAGGGCGTGGATCTCACAGGCTTCGGGCAGGGTGATGCCGTCCGTGTTCGCGTCGATATCCCCGAGGACGGTGTCTACCGCGTCACCGCAGTGGAGCCGGCGCGGTGATCAACGCACTGATCCGCTGGTCGATCGCCAACCGCCCCCTGGTGCTGCTGGTCACAGGGTTCATCGTGGTCGCCGGGGTCATCGCGGCGCGCTCGACACCGGTGGATGCGATCCCGGACCTGTCGGATGTGCAGGTCATCATCCGCACGCCTTATGCCGGTCAGGCGCCCCAGGTGGTGGAGCAGCAGGTGACCTACCCGCTGTCCACCGCCTTGCTGTCGGTGCCCAAGGCGAAGACGGTGCGCGGATTTTCGTTTTTCGGGGATTCGTATGTTTATGTGATTTTCGAGGACGGCACCGACCCCTACTGGGCGCGGTCCCGGGTGCTGGAATCTTTGTCGCAGGTCGCTCCCACACTGCCCGACGCCGCACGACCCCAGTTGGGGCCGGATGCGACCGGTGTTGGCTGGGTGTACGAGTACGTGCTGGTCGATCGCAGCGGCCAGCATGATCTGGCGGCACTGACCAGCCTGCAGAACTGGTTTCTCAAGTACGAGCTGCAAACGGTCGAGGGCGTGGCCGAGGTGGCCACCGTGGGTGGCATGGTGCGCCAGTATCAGGTCGTCGCCGATCCGGATCGTTTGCGTGGACTCGGCATTCCGCTGGCCGATGTGCAGCGCGCAATTGCGCGGTCGAACCAGGAGGCGGGCGGCGCGGTTATCGAGATGGCCGAAGCCGAGTACATGGTCCGTGCCACCGGCTACCTGCGGGGCCTGGATGATCTTCGGGCGGTGCCGATCCGCACGACGGCGGACGGCGTGGTCGTGCGTGTTGGCGACGTGGCCGAGGTGCGCATGGGGCCGCAACTGCGTCGCGGCATCGCCGAGCTGAACGGCGAGGGCGAGGTCGTCGGCGGCATTATCGTGATGCGCTACGGCGGCAACGCTCAGGCCACGATCGACGCGGTCAAGCTCAGGCTTGAGCAGCTGCGCTCCGGACTGCCGGATGGCGTGGACATTGTCACCGTCTACGACCGCTCCCAGCTCATCGGCCGCGCCATCGATACCCTGCAGCGAACCCTGGTCGAGGAACTGGTGATCGTCGCGCTGATCTGCGCGCTGTTCCTGTTCCATCTGCGCTCGGCGCTGGTGGCCGTGGTCAGTCTGCCTATCGGCATTCTGGTCGCCTTGCTGATCATGCGAGGGCAGGGGCTGAACGCGAATATCATGTCGCTGGGTGGCATCGCCATCGCCATCGGCGCCATGGTCGATGGCGCTATTGTCATGATCGAGAACCTGCACCACCACATGGCGGCCAAGGACCGGCGTGGCCATTGGCAGCGCGTCAGCGACGCCGCGCAGGAGGTGGGACCGGCGCTGTTCTTCTCGCTCGCCATCATCACGCTGTCGTTCCTCCCCGTGTTCACCCTGCAGGCGCAGGAAGGGCGAATGTTCGCCCCGCTGGCCTACACCAAGACCTACGCCATGGCGGCCGCGGCCGGTCTCGCGGTCACGCTACTGCCGGTGCTGATGGGCTATTTCATCCGAGGCCGGATTCGTCCTGAGTCGGCGAATCCGATCAACCGGGGGATTGGCGCCTTGTACCGGCCCGTCATTGCGGCGGTGACCCGCCGGCCTTGGCTTGCGTTGTTGGCGAGCCTGGGCGTGGCGGCCACGGCCATCTGGCCGGCCCTCCAGCTGGGCAGCGAGTTCATGCCGCCGCTGGACGAAGGTGACTGGATGTACATGCCGACAACCCGGCCGGGCATTTCCGCAGGCAAGGCGCGTCAGGTGCTGCAGCAGACGGACAAACTGATCAAGACCGTCCCCGAGGTGGACACCGTGTTCGGCAAGATCGGTCGCGCCGAGACCGCGACCGACCCCGCGCCGCTAACGATGATCGAGACGACCATCACCTTCAAGCCGAGCAACGAGTGGCGTGACGGCATGACGCTGGAGACCATTCGTGACGAGATTCGCGAGCGGGTCAGCTTGCCGGGCGTGACCAATGCCTGGGTCATGCCGATCAAGACCCGGATCGACATGCTGGCCACCGGCATCAAGACGCCGGTGGGGATCAAGGTCAACGGCCCCGAACTGGCCACCATCCAACGCATCGGCCGGCAGCTGGAGACCCTGCTCTCCGAGGTGCCGGGGACGACCAGCGTCTATGCGGAGCGGGTCGCCGGCGGCCGCTATCTCACGGTGGACATCGACCGGCTGGCGGCCGGGCGCTACGGGCTCAACATTGCCGATGTACAGGCGGTTGTCCGAACAGCCATCGGCGGGATGACCATCACCCAGACTGTCGAGGGGCTGGAACGCTATCCGGTGAATCTGCGGTATCCGCAGGCCTGGCGTGATACTCCAGAGGCCTTGCGCGATCTGCCGATCGTCACCGACGCCGGATTGCAGATCACCCTGGGTGATGTGGCCGCGATCCGCATTGAGGACGGCGCGCCGATGATCAAGAGTGAGAACGCCCGGCTGTCCGGCTGGGTGTACGTCGACATCGCCGGCCGAGATGTCGGTTCATATGTTGCCGAAGCGCGGCAACGGGTGGACGCGCAGCTTGACCTGCCGGCCGGCTACTCGGTGCATTGGTCGGGTCAGTTCGAGTACATGGAACGCGCCGCCCAGCGGCTGCAGCTGGTGGTGCCGGCGACCCTGGCAGTGATCGCGCTGCTGCTGTTTCTGGCGTTTCGCTCGCTGATACAGGTGGTGATCATTCTGGCGACCATCCCGATGGCGCTATCCGGGGGAGTCTGGCTGCTATACCTGCTGGGATACGATCTGTCCGTTGCTGTCGCGGTGGGCTTCATCGCGCTGGCCGGGGTCGCGGTGGAAATCGGCGTGGTGATGCTGACCTACCTGAACCTGGCGCTGGCATCCCATCGCCGCGACGGCGAGAGTGGAGTCTCGGCGCTGGTGGCCGCGGTGCGTGACGGTGCACAGCGTCGCTTGCGGCCGGTGGTGATGACGGCGACCGCGACGATAGCGGGCCTGATCCCGATCATGCTGGGCAGCGGGACCGGCAGCGAGGTCATGCGCCGTATTGCCGCCCCTATGGTGGGTGGTTTGGTGACCACGCTGGTACTGGCGCTGATCGTGTTGCCGGCCGTCTATGTGCTGGTTTATCGCCGGTCGACCGTGCAGGGATAGGGGACAGCGACGCGCAGGGCCGGATCGACAGGCCCGGATAAAAAAGGCGCCGGACGCATGTAGCGATCCGGCACCTTGCCTAGGCTATCCGTCTAGTGGCGATT
>Ga0208330_1000073_pt1 | contig 62795 bp, 45 predicted proteins | sample DeeseametaMP1896_FD_184180 | JGI IMG/M metagenome (GOLD analysis project Ga0208330, IMG submission 184180) | Marine microbial communities from the Deep Pacific Ocean - MP1896 (SPAdes) | ecosystem: Environmental > Aquatic > Marine > Oceanic | place: East of Hawaii, North Pacific Ocean | collected... | reverse complement strand
CGCGCGCCAGGCTGGCATTCAGTGAGGCCATCGTGATCGATGGTCGCGGCGAGCTGACCGCCCGCGGGACTTGTACCTGTACCGCGGTTTATCGAGAGGCGGCAGATGATCGGGCGCGCTGAACCAGCTACGCTTTCATGCCCAGGTGATGGCCCAGCTGGAGACCGATTCCGCGTTGCAATCGATACTCCGCGATGCCGAGCAGCAGTTCGCAGCGTTGTATGTCGACGTCGTGGAACTGCTCAACGCCCAGTACTTCAGGCACGACACGTTCGAGGCAGTGCCATCGCAATGACTCAAGCGCAGTGACTCCGGCACCGCCGACACGACATCACGGTGACACGCCGAGCAATTCTTCGATCGCCTGGATATAGATCTCGATCGGCAGGTCTTCCGGGGCAGCCGATGTGGCGGTGATCAGCGCCTGCTGCTGCTGGGCATTGAATTGCGCCACGGTGGCATTGTCTGTGCCCAGCTGCGGCGAGATGTCCGGTGGCGCCCGGTGCCGCGTGGCCTGCTCGTAGTCGTAGGCAATGCCGATGCCGGTGCCCTCGTCGAAGCGGCGAACGAAGATTTCCATGCCACGCGGGACGCCGACCGAGGTATCGAAGCCGACCGGCACGACGATGGACCCCATGTGTGTGGTCGAGCCGAGGTCACAGGTGCGACCGCCGGTGGGGCCGGGCGACAGGATGAACGCATCCAGGCGCACCGGGTCGCCGTCATCGTCCAGCACCGGATTTCCATCGGCATCGGTGAGTGCGTCCATGACGCTTTCGACATAGGCCCGCTCGGAGGCCATGGCGTCGAGCTGCTCCTGCGTGCCCGGCTGGTCGGGGTCGCTGGTGGCCGAGACAGCGACCAGCGCCACCGTGCGCGGCCCCACGCGACCGGTTTCCAGAATGCCGTCCAGCAGCTGGCAGGCGTCGCGGCCGTTGGCGCTGCCGGCGTTCAGGCTGCTCAGGCAGCGGCGCGGTGAACTGCCGCCTTCCTGCTCGAAGATATTGAAGTAGTCACCGACGTCGTAGTTGGTATTGCCGGCGCCACGGCTGGTGAAGTCCGGCAGATAAATGTCGTGGATGTGGGCGCCCATGGTGGCCATCTGGTTCACCGCTGCGGCGATCAGCTCGCCCTGGGCGCCGGCGCCGTAGGGTTCCGTATTGCTGCCCAATTGTCGGAGCACTCCGATATGACGGCCGGCTACGCCGTGGGCGTCGCGATTAAGGAATTGCGCGTAACTGGCGGGCCGCGCCGAGGCCGGGTACTCCAGCGTGCGGGGATCACGCGCATCGACGCTGGCCATCGCGGTGAGCATCAGCGCAGCGTCGCGGACGGTCCGGGTCATCGGACCGCCGGTGTCGCGAGCATGGGACAGTGGGAAGATACCGTGCTGGCTGACGACGCCCAGTGACGGACGGATGCCGACTAGACCGTTCACCGACGAAGGATGACGAATGGACTGGCAGGTGTCGGAGCCCGTGCCGCCCAGCGCGAAGTTCGAGGCCAGTGATGCGCCGGTGCCACTGGAGGAGCCGGCCGGTGACTCCGCCGTGTTGTAGGGGTTCGAGACCTGGATGGCCCGTGCGGAAAAACCCGTCGTGAAGTAGGCGAACTCGTCCTGATTGGCCTTGCCGAGAATCAGCGCGCCCGCGGCCCGCAGGCCGCGCACGCTTTCCGCGTCAATGCCGGCTTGATGCCCCAGCATGGCGTAAGAGCCCGACGTGGACGGCGCATCGAATGTGTCGTAGTTGTCCTTGAGCAGCACCGGCATGCAATGCAGATAACGCGCGCCAACGCCTGCGTCGCGTGCGTACAGCGTGTCCAGCTCTGCAGCCTGTTCCAGCGCGTTGGCATTGATGTGCAGCACGCCGCGAATCGGCAGGAGGCCGGATGGTTGCAGCGCGTCGTTATAGGAAAATATGCGGTCGATATAGCGCTGGGTGAGTTCCGCGCAGGTCAGTGCATCGTCATCTTCAGTGATTTGCTCGCCGGCCAGCGCGGCGTGCACGTCGGCCAGCGTGGCTTCTACCAGTTCGAAGATCACCGGTTCGCCCGGTGGTTGGCCCGGACCGCCCGCGACGGGCGTGTCGCCGGATGGGCTTTGCCCACAGGCCGAGATCAGCAGGACGAGCGGACATAGAGCGCGCCAGAGCGCATCGCGATGTGTCATGGCCAAGACCGGGCGGGGCGCCGTGTGCTCCGGCGCGATGCGGCGGATGCAGCAAGGTCAATGCCATGAACTCAACGGAGCGGCCGATCGGGGACGCGCTCGCGACGAGACGGCCGCATGCGCCATCTATCGCCGGCTCGTCTGGTGCAAACTCCGTGGTGTTTCCCTACTGTTGCCGGATGAGCATGACGCAGGCCTTCAACATCGCGCTGATTCTGGTCGGGGATGAGTTGCTATCCGGACGCCGGCGCGATGCTCATTTGCCGCACTTCGCCGGCGTGTTTGCCGCCAGGGGACTGAACCTGCGACAGGTCTGGGTGGTGGGTGACGGCCGCGAGGACATCGCGCGCGTGCTCGGCGATAGCCGACGCCTGCATTGCCCGGTGCTCTGCTGCGGTGGTATTGGCGCCACGCCGGATGATCAGACCCGGCAGGCGGCGGCCGAAGCCTTCGGCAGTCCTCTGGAAATTCACGAAGCCGGCCGTCACCTACTCGAATCGCTTTATCGCGAACGCACCTATCCGCATCGCATCCGGATGGTGGAGTTTCCTCAGGGTGCCGAGCTCATTCCCAATCCGGTGAATCAGGTACCCGGCTTTTCGTTGGACCGGCATCATTTTCTTCCAGGCTTTCCGGAAATGGCCTGGCCGATGGCCGAGTGGGTGCTGGAACGGGTGTTCGGGGAGGTAGACACCGCAGCGGCTTTGGTGACCTGTCGACTCGGTTTTCGTGGCGTGCCTGAATCGGACCTGATCCCGTTGCTGGATGCCGTGGGCGCCCGCCACCCCAAGGTCAAGCTGTCCTGCCTGCCCAGCATGCGGGACGGGTTTCCGGTGGAGGTCGGTGCCACCGGCCGCTCGATCGACGCGCGGGCGGCCATTGATGATTTTCATGCGGGCGCACTGGGTGCAGGCCTGGCACCGCATACGCTGGAAGCCGAAGCGCAAGACGCCGACGCCTGAGTCACCGAATCACCCGCCGGGGGGGGGCAGCAACCGGTGCCGTTTAGCCTCGGCGCCATCGGTTGGCGAGCGCGCCGGCGCCGATGACGCAGGCTGCGCCCACGAACTTGCCATGGTCCATGCGCTCATCCCAGAACAACCAGCCCAAGGCCGCAGCAAACGGTACGGTGCAGTACACCAGCGTGCCGATCTCGGCGGCTCGCGCCAATGCATAGGCGCGGGTCAGGCACAGCTGGCCTGCCGTCGCGGCCAGACCCACGCCGACCATGATCAGCCAGTCCGTTGGACGCATCGCCGGCCAGGACAAGGCGGCGGGGATTCCGGAAATGAGCACGGCAAGCGCAGCAAAATAAAGCACGATGCGGGGCGCGGGCTCGGTGGACGACAGCTTTCTGACCACCACCATCGCGACGGCTGCGAACACCGCGGCCATCGCGCCGATGAGACCATCGAGCGAGGCGACCGCTCCGGTGGGTTTGACGATGAGGCTAATGCCGATCAGCCCGAGCGCCGTGGCGACATGCACCTGCCAACGTGGGCGTTCATCCAGGACCAGCCAGGCAATCCATGGAATGAACACGGGCATCGCGAAGTTCAGCAACACCGCATCGGCTAGCGGCAGGCGGCCAAGGGCGAAGAAGAAACAGTACATCGCGGCCACGCCGAAGCCCGCACGGGTCACGTGTAAGCCCAGGCGCCGAGTCGTAAATGACACGCGGTGTCGGCCCACGAATAGCGGCACCAGCAGCGCCACCGCAACCAGATTGCGCAGAAAGACGATGGTCTCGTTGGGCAGCTGGTCCGCCGCGAGCTTGATCAGGCTGCCCATCACGGCGAACAGCGCGCCGGCGGTCACCGCGAATGCGGCGCCAAGTCGAGGGTTGTCTTCAGACATGGGGGGACAGGGTCACCTGTGGGCGTGCAGAAAATTAGGCTTGTTAATTACTTGTTGATTATCGACCGAATCGACCGGAATGCCATCCGTTGATCGGAAAGGGCATCGTGATATGCCGCAAAATTCGGAGTATTCCGCCGGGGGGCTGGTTCGTGCGACGTGTGCGTTTGGCGCCGCCGTTATGCTGTTCAGGGAAACTTAACGAGCGTTCAGATAATCTGTGCGGTCGGAATCGCTGACGAAATTACAGGGACACCTATGGCCCAGGCGCACATCCTCCTGGTAGAGGACAATCCGGCCGATGTTCGGCTGACGCAGGAAATTCTGCGAGAAACTTCGCTGGATTTTGAGCTGGCTGTCGCCCGTGATGGTGAGCAGGCGATGGCGATGTTGCGTCGTCAGGGAGCCCACCAGGACGCCACGGTTCCGGACCTTGTGCTGCTTGATCTGAATCTTCCGCGCAAGGACGGCCGCGAGGTGCTCGCCGAGGTCAAACAGGACCCGTCGCTGCGAAGCATCCCGATCATTGTGCTGTCGACCTCCAAGGCCGAGAGCGACGTGCGGACCTGTTACGACCTGCATGCCAATTGCTATCTCACCAAACCGGTGGATCTGAATCATTTCGCCGAAATGGTGCAGATGATCGAGCGCTTCTGGTTCAACCTCGCTTTACTGCCGCCAAAATCTCCCTCCGAGATCACGGCGGGGTAGCGGACATTGCGGCGCGGCCATGAACGCCACTGAAATCAACTTGCTGCTTGTCGAGGATTCCAGGCTTGACGCGCGGCTGATTGAGGAGCGTTTGCGGCTGGCCAGTCCAGGCTCTGTCTTAGTGCGGCACGCGATGACCTTGGCCGAAGGCCTTGGGCAAGTCGCCGCACACCGGCCAGACTGCATCCTGCTCGACCTGCATCTGCCGGATGGTGTGGGCGTGGAGAACGTGGAGGCCATGCTCGAGGCGGCGGACGGTACGACGCTAGTCGTGATGACAGGGCTTAATGACGAGTCCACTGCCATCGCCGCGCTAAAGCTCGGCGCTCAGGAGTATCTGCTCAAAGACCAGTACGACGGCCCCAGCCTGATGCGGGTGCTGCGTCATGCCATTGAGCGGAACCGTCTCGTCCGTGAACTCGATGCGCAGCGCGAGGAGCAATACTTTCACGCCAGCCACGATGTACTGACCGGTCTGGCCAACCGTCAGCTATTCGATGAACAGGCGACCCAGGCTGTGCGTTCTGCGTCGCGGGGCGCGCACGAAATGGCGTTTTGCTACATCGATCTTGATGGGTTTAAACCAGTTAACGACTTGCATGGGCATGCTGTCGGTGATGCGGCCCTGATCGAAGTGGCTAAGGTCCTGCAGGCCGTGGTGCGCGATTCCGATCACGTCGCGCGTCTGGGCGGCGATGAGTTCGCCGTGATCCTGGCGGATTTCGGTCCAGGTGAATCCGCGCGTGAGCGGGCAAACCGGGTGGCTGATCGCATCATCAACCAGATCGCCGCAATCGAGCAGGTGTCCGGCGAACCGGTACAGATCGGCGCCAGTGTCGGAATATCGGTGTTCCCGGGGCACGGCCGCTCGGTAGAAAAACTCATCGTCAACGCTGATATGGCGATGTACGCCGCCAAGCGGACGGGGCGTGGGCGGGTGGTGATCTACAGCGACCAGATGCGTGGGTTGCCGGGGTCGGCAGCCGACGACGATGTCCTTAATCTGGAGCGTGCGATCACGTCCCAGGAGTTCGCGCCGTATTTCCAACCGATTTTTGCCTCTGACGGATGTCGGGTCGAAGGCGTTGAAGCGCTGATCCGATGGCGCGGCGACGAGGCCTGCGGGCAGCAGTCGACCAAAGAGTTGATTGACGTTGCGCGGCGCGAGCGGGTGCTGGATCGGATCGAGACGCAAATGATCACGCTGGCCATCCGGCAATTTTCACAGTGGGACCGTGACGGAATCGCGCCCGGGTTTCTGGCGTTGAACATCTCGGCGCAAAGCCTTTCAAATGAACGGGTTATCACTGCTCTGCGGCGCGCGATGGACGTGGAGGGCTTGCCCGGTCACCGCCTGTGTGTCGAGATCGAGCCGGTTTCACAATCGGATTTGGCGGCGGTCGCTTTGGCCACCCGGTCGCTGCGTGCATGGGGCGTTCACGCCACGCTGCAGTTGTGGGATGCGGATATCTCGATCGCCGAGCTGGCAAGCTATCAAACCGGCACGGTCAAGTTGCGGCGGCCACTGGTCGAGGCGTTGTTGGCCGATTCAGAGGATTCGAGGCGCCGTGTCGCGGAGGCGGTGATCGCAGTCGCCACGACGCTCGGGAGAGCGGTGGACCTGTGTGGTATTGAGTCGGACGATGAAGCCCAGGCGCTCATCGGGCGCGGCTTCACACGGTTGCAGGGCAACTGGAGACAGGCAGCGGTTAGTGCGCCGCAATTCAGGTTGTGGCTGGAAAAGAACGGCTCGCACGTCGCGCTGAGCCATTCAGCCTGATGTGCTTAAGTACAACAGAATCCTGCTAGGAGGCCAGCATGAGCTGGATCGATAGTCTTTTCGGGCCGGCAGGCTTGATGCCGCACGGCGTGTGTTTTCTGATGCGGTCAGATCTGATCGCGCTGCACGTGATTGCGGATGGCTTGATCGCCTTCGCTTACTTCTCGATTCCGGTCACGTTGCTGCACTTCGCCCGCAAGCGAAAGGACATACCGTTCAAGCATGTCCTGGCCTTGTTTGCGGCGTTCATTCTGTTGTGTGGCATGACGCATATTTTCGGAATCTGGACGATTTGGCGGCCCGTTTATTATCTCGAGGGCGTGGTTAAAATCGTCACTGCGATCGTATCGGTGCTCACCGCCATCGTGTTGATACCGCTCGTGCCGCAGGCTTTGTCGATGCGCAGTCATTCCGAATTGGAGGCCATTAACCGCAAGCTGGAAGCCGAGGTGCAGCGCCGCGCGGATGCCGAACTGCAGTTACGTCGGACGGTCAACAAACTCACCCAGTCGAACGCGGAACTCGAGCGATTCGCATACATCGCCTCGCATGATCTGCAAGCGCCGCTGCGAACCATCGGCTCGTTCACCGGCCTGCTGGGGAAACGGTATTCAGAGTCTCTGGATGACGGTGGGCGTGAGTATCTGGAGTTCATCCAGCATGGGGTCACCGACATGCGCACGCTGATCAACGATTTGCTGGAACTGTCCCGTGTCAATTCGGCCGAACCGAAGATCGAGGCAGTGGATACCGGTGACGTGGTGGAGCATGTGGTGGAACAGCTCCATGCGGATATCGAGAGCTCCGGAGCGACGGTGGAGTTCGGCGAACTGCCCACCGTGGATGCCGATGCCCGGAGTCTGCAGCAAGTCTTTCTGAACCTGATCGGCAACGGCATGAAGTTTCAGCCGGAGGGCCAGGCACCGCATGTGCGGGTGCGCGCATGGCGCGTGGGCGACGGCTGGCAGTTTTCCGTGCAGGACAACGGAATCGGCATGTTGCCGGCGGACCGTGACCAGATCTTTCTGGTGTTCAAGCGTCTGCACACAGCCGACGAATATCCGGGGACCGGCATCGGTTTGTCGCTGGTCCAGAAACTGGTGCAGAAGCGCGGTGGTGAGATCCGGGTGGACAGCGCACCGGGGCAGGGCAGCACCTTTGTCTTCGACATCCCGGACAGCCTGCCCGAGGAGTCGACCCTGGCGACGCCGGGTCAGGCGTCGCCAGAGGCGGTGTTGGTCTAGATCGCTTTACCGGCCAGCAACATCCAGGTTTCGACCACGGTATCCGGGTTCAAGGAGACCGATTCGATTCCCTCGTCCAGCAACCACTGCGCCAGATCGGGATGATCGGACGGCCCCTGGCCGCAGATGCCGATGTACTTGTTGTGTTTGCGGCAGGCCTGAATGGCCATGGACAACATGGCCTTGACCGCTGGATCGCGCTCATCGAACAGGTGGGCGATGAGCCCGGAGTCGCGGTCCAGACCCAGTGATAGCTGAGTCATGTCGTTGGAGCCGATGGAGAAGCCGTCGAAGTACTCGAGGAACTCGTCGGCCAGCACCGCGTTGGAGGGTAGCTCGCACATCATGATCAGCTTGAGGTCGTGCTTGCCACGTTCCAGGCCATTGGCCTTGAGTGCTTCGGTCACGGCCTTGGCCTCGCCGACGGTGCGCACGAACGGGATCATGATCTGCACGTTGGTCAGCCCCATTTCCTCACGCACGTAACGCAGCGCGCGGCATTCCAGCTCCCAGCAGGCCTTGAAGTCCTTGGAGACGTAGCGCGAGGCGCCACGGAAGCCGATCATCGGGTTTTCCTCGTCCGGTTCGTAGCGCTCGCCACCCACGAGGTTGGCGTATTCATTGGACTTGAAATCACTCATGCGCACGATCACCGGTTCCGGTGCGAAGGCGCAGGCGATGGTCGCAACCCCCTCGGCCAGGCGGTGCACGTAGTAACTCACCGGGTCGGTGTAGCCGGCCATCATCTGGCGAATCGTGGCCTGGATGTCGGCAGGTTGATCGTCGAATTCCAGCAATGCACGCGGATGTACGCCGATCATGCGGTTGATGATGAATTCCAGGCGCGCCAGGCCGACACCCTTATGGGGCAGGCTGGCGAAGTCGAAGGCTCGGTCGGGGTTGCCGACGTTCATCATGATCTTCAGCGGGGCTTCGGGCATCTTGTCCAGCTCGATCTGGTCTATCGAGAAGTCCAGCTGGCCTTCGTAGATCAGCCCCGTATCGCCTTCGGCACAGGACACAGTCACGTCGATGCCGTCTTTGAGTATGTCCGTGGCGTCCGCGGTGCCGACGACGGCCGGGATGCCCAGTTCGCGAGCGATGATCGCGGCATGGCAGGTGCGGCCGCCGCGGTTGGTGACGATGGCCGAAGCCCGTTTCATGATCGGCTCCCAGTCGGGGTCGGTCATGTCGGTGACCAGCACGTCGCCGGGCTGCACGCGATGCATCTCGGAGAGATCATCCAGCACACGGACCTTGCCGGCGCCGATGCGGGCGCCGATCGCGCGTCCGGTGGACAGTACCTTGCCCTTGCCGGCCAGCTTGAAGCGTTCCAGCGTGCTTGCGCTGCTGCGGCTTTGTACCGTTTCGGGCCGCGCCTGCAGGATGAGCAGTTCGCCGGTCTCGCCGTCCTTGCCCCACTCGATGTCCATTGGACGCCCGTAGTGGTCCTCAATGATCACGGCCTGACGCGCCAGGGCTTCGACGTCTTCGGCAGTCAGGCAGAACTGCCCGCGTTCGTCGGCGCTGGTGTCGACAAACTCCGTGGTCTTGCCGACGGTCTTATCCTCTGTGTAGACCATCTTGATGGCCTTGGAGCCCAGGCCACGACGCACGATCGCTGGCTTGTCGGCTTTCAGATTCGGCTTGTACGCATAGAACTCGTCCGGATTTACTGCGCCCTGGACCACGGCTTCGCCCAGCCCCCAGGAGGCGGTGACGAACACCACGTCACGGAAACCCGATTCGGTGTCCATGGTGAACATGACGCCGGATGCGCCGATGTCCGAGCGCACCATGCGCTGAATCCCGGCCGACAGCGCAACCAGCTTGTGATCAAAGTTCTGGTGTACGCGATAGGAGATCGCGCGATCATTGAATAGCGAGGCGAACACGTCTTTGATCGCCTCCAGCACCGCGTTGATGCCGCGGATATTCAGGAAGGTTTCCTGCTGGCCCGCGAACGAGGCGTCGGGTAGATCTTCGGCCGTCGCCGATGAGCGTACGGCGACCGAGACGTCGTGTCCGTTCGACAGGGTCGTGAACGCCTCGCGAATATCCGCTTCCAGCTTCGCCGGGAAGGGCGCCTGGCCAACCCATTCGCGAATCTGCTTGCCGGTCTTGGCCAGCGCTTCGACATCGTCGACGTCCAGCGCATCCAGCGCGGCGTTGATCCGGTCGTCCAGTCCCTCATGCTTCAGGAACTCGCGATACGCATCCGCCGTGGTCGCGAAGCCGTCGGGCACGCTCACGCCGGCGCCCGCCAGATTGGAAATCATTTCGCCGAGCGATGCGTTCTTGCCGCCCACCCGCTCGACATCACCCATGCCGAGATCCTTGAACCAGACGATGGTCGCGTCTTCCACGTGCGTGCCTCTCTTGTCGATGAATGCCGGGGCCGAAGCTCGAGTCCTTCGACCGCAGGGTCGGCTATTCTAGCCTGCTTGGGCCGCTGAGCTCCGCGAGTGGCCCCGAATCATGTTTGACTGATGGCGCAAAGCCTGCGCATCCGTCGGGGGAGAGATTGCGTGTCACAGACCAGCCGCCGTGTATTTTTTGTGTCCGATCGAACGGGCATTACCGCCGAGACGCTGGGAAACAGCCTGCTCACGCAGTTCGACGGTGTGGACTTTCGGTCGCTGACCTTTCCGTTCGTCAATACCGATGACAAGGCGCGGTCGGTGGTCGCCTATATCAATCACGCGGCCACGGAGGACGGCGTGCGACCGATTGTGTTCAGCACCACGGTGACTGACGCGGTTCGCGCCCAGCTGCGGGGCGCCGACGCGCTGTTCTTGGATCTGTTCGACACCTTCATACCCACGGTCGAGAAGGAGTTGCAGGTCACCTGGGCCCATGCCTCCGGCCGGGCACATGGACGCGAGACCAAGCAATACGAGTCGCGCATCGACGCGATGAACTTCGCTCTGGAACACGACGATGGCCAGTCACTGCGCAAGCTGGAGCGAGCCGACGTGGTCCTGATCGCGCCGTCGCGCTGTGGCAAGACGCCGACATCGCTGTACCTCGCGTTGCAGCATGGTGTGTTTGCCGCGAACTACCCGCTGACGGACGAAGATCTCGAAAGCGGGCAGTTGCCTGGCCCGCTGAAGGATCAGAAGCACAAGTTGTACGGCCTGATCATTGATGCCACGCGGCTCGCCCAGATTCGGGAAGAGCGTCGACCGGGTAGCAAATATGCCTCCATCCAGCAGGCCAGTTACGAGTTGCGGCAGGCGACCAAGCTCTACAAGAAATTCAACGTGCCGTATTCGGATTCCACCAACATGTCCGTCGAAGAAATCGCCACAATGGTGATGCAGGAAAAAAATCTTCGGCGGCAGCGGTTTTGAGAGCCTTGGTAAAGCCCTATTGGGAAACTATGTCGAAGTTGTAGTATTTGTTATCGGCGACGATGATCGTCGTTGGGGGCCGATAACTCAGCGTGACAACAATCAGGAGGAGATATGTCCGAACCATTGTATGGATTGATGATGGATTACCCGCTCACCGTGACGCAGATCATGCGGCACGCGGAACGGGTCTATCCGGACGGCGAGATCGTGTCGGTGACCGCGGATAACCCGAATCACCGCTGCAGCTATTCAGAGATGTTCGCCCGCACACGCAAGCTGGCCAACGTGCTGGACGCCCTGGGCGTGCAACGCGGAGACCGTGTCGCGACGCTGGCCTGGAACGACTACCGACACATGGAGTTGTACTACGCGATCCAGTGCAGTGGCCTGGTCTGTCACACGATTAATCCGCGTCTGTTTCCGGAGCAGGTCAAGTACATCGTCAACCACGCCGAAGACCAGTACATCTTTGTCGACAAGCTGGTATTTCCGCTGATCGAAAAGCTCGCGCCGGTATTCGAGACGGTCAAGGGCATCGTCGTGCTGACGGACGAGGCAAACATGCCCGAGACGTCGCTGGATAACGTCCATTGCTACGAATCGCTGCTGGCTGACGCGTCCGACGAGTTCGAGTGGCCGGAGCTGGATGAGCGCGAGGCCTGCGCGCTCTGCTACACATCGGGCACGACCGGCAACCCCAAGGGGGTGCTGTACAGCCACCGCTCGACGGTGATTCATGCCCTCGGTGCGAATGCGGGCGAGTCGATCGGTTTCCGCAACCGCGACACCGTGCTGCCGGTTGTCCCCATGTTCCATGTGAACGCCTGGGCCGTGCCGTATTGCACGCTCATGGTCGGTTCCAAGCTGGTGTTCCCCGGTCCGAAGATGGGCGATGGCGAAACGCTGGCGAATCTCATCAATGCGGAAAAGGTCACGATCGCGCTGGGCGTGCCCACGGTGTGGCTGGGCCTGCTCAAGCACCTGCAGGATGCCGGCAAGTCCGTGGAGTCGCTGGAGCGCACCGTTGTCGGCGGATCGGCCTGCCCGATCGCGATCATGGATGCCTTCCGTGAGCAGTATGGCGTTGAGACCATCCATGCTTGGGGTATGACCGAGATGAGCCCGCTGGGCACGATCAACATGCCGCCGCGAGGGTTCGAAGACATGAGCCCCGAAGCACAGAGCGCGCTGCGGGCCAAGCAGGGCCGTCCGGCCTTCGGTGTCGAGATGAAGATCGTCGGCGACGATGGCAAGGAACTGCCCTGGGACGGCAAGGCCTTCGGTGCACTCAAGGTGCGTGGCCCCTGGATTTGCTCGGGCTACTACAAGCGCGACGATACCGATGCGCATGACGCGGACGGATGGTTCGACACCGGCGATGTCGCGACCATGGATGAGCATGGCGTGATGCAGATCACCGACCGCGCCAAAGACGTGATCAAGTCCGGTGGCGAGTGGATCAGCTCCATTGATCTGGAGAATGTCGCGATGTCGCATCCGGGTGTCGCCGAGGCTGCGGTGATCGGTATCGCCCACGAAAAATGGGCGGAGCGCCCATTGCTGGTGATCGTGTCGAAGCCCGGCCAGTCGCCGTCGGCCGCGGAGATCCTCGCGCACTTCGACGGCAAGATCGCCAAATGGTGGATGCCGGACGATGTGCAGTTCGTTGAGGAACTGCCGCATACCGCGACCGGCAAGATCAGCAAGCTGCATCTGCGCCAGCAGTTCGCCGACTACGCGTTTCCGTCCGACGCGGCGTAGACGCGCCAAGCGCGGCGAGTCAGGGCAGGGCGATCTCGACCAAAGCGGCGGGCAGCTGCTCGCTGCCGACAAAGGTCAGATCGCCCGCCGCATTTAGGCCACCGGCCTCGGTCTGGGCGAATTGCGGCAGATCGACGACCCGCGGCGCGCGGTTTAGCGCCTGCAGCCAGGATTCGTCCTGGCTGCGGGTGTACAGATAGGCGTCCTTGTACGTCACGATCAGGGCGCGGTCGCCTGCTGCAGAAAAACTCATGGCAGTTGGCTGGCTTCGGTTCTGGCCGAATTCGGGGTCGTCGGTCAGGTCATCCGCCGTCGGGGCGGGGATCGATTCGACCGTCCCAAGAAACTCTGCTGACGCCACCGGCAGCCCCGTGTTCAGCGGCACACGGTAGAGGCGAGGGGGTGTGTCGCGTTTGGTGAGCAAATAAACCGACAGCGCCGCATCATCGACGGCCACGGCTTCGCAATCACGCGGACCGTCCGGATACACCACCGTCAGGCTGCGCAACGGTGCCAGCTCGCCGCTCGGGGTCTCGGGTTCGGCGAGCACATGCAGGCGCACCGCTGGCCGGATGCCGTTGTTGTCCCCGACATCGGCGACGAGCAGAAAGTGGGCGCCACCCATGGTATAGGTCGCCATGTCCTCCCAATCGGTATTCGCCACCCCGCGGATGTGCACCTGGCCGAGGTCCTGGCCGCTCGGGTCCACGGCATAAAGCCGTGCGGCGCCGCCGCTGTCGTTATGCAGCCAAAGACGCTGGTGGTCGGTGCGCGAGACGACCAGGCCGCTGGCTTCGTCGATTTCCGTGTTTTGCAGTGTCAGAATCCGCCCCGGGCCCTCCGGTACCGCGGCGGGCGTGCCGCTGGTGCAGGCAGAAAGACCGAACAGCGCGGCAAGACACAGCAAGCGCCACCGCAGTGGCTGGCTTGGGATACGATTGGCTTTGCTCATGATGCGTTATCTGCCTGAATACACACACATCCTACGGGTCAGATTTGACGCGGCCGTGACGCTGTCGGTGCGCTGTTCCGATGCCGCTGCCCACCGGCTCAGGTACGCGGATGTGTCGGGACATGCGGTAGTACGAATTGACTGATGGCTGAATTATCCGAAACCCTGGTCCAGCCGCGCATGCCGCGGGGCGCTGCCGCCACCCTGGCGGTGCTCGCGATCCTGCTGGGTCTTGCCGCGCTGTTTGCGCAGCAGATCCCCTCCTGGTGGCCAATGGCTACCCCCGAAGGCATGTCGTCGCGGGCTTCGGCCGCCTTGGTGCTGTGTTCGACGGCGCTGTTATTTCTGCTGTTTCGCTGGCGAAGACTCGGTCTGATGTTCGCCGTCGTCAGCGTGCTGTGCGCGGTGACCGAGGTGCTCGACATCTCCTTGCCGGGCCTAGTGGGGGAGCTGCCGGGCGGCCACTCCGAGGGTGGGCGGACACTGGGACTGACCCTGTTTGCTGCCTGCACCGCAACGCTGCTGATGGCCTGGTCGCGTGCCGGCGCCAGTCGTTGGGCAGGCGTGGAACTCACCACGGCTTTTCTCGTGGCCGCTGGCGCTGTGGGCATTCTGTCAGCCGGTGGCGCCGGAGGTTCCGCGTTGACCTTGGGCGCTTCGCTACCGACGCCGGCCGCGCTCGGCGTCATGCTGGTCGGCCTAGGTTTGCAGGGGCTGATTCTCGATCCGACTGCCAGCCGGCGGCGGCGCCTGCGGCCGCTGATGTTCGCTATGTCGGTGGTCGCGCTGGGCATCTGGCTGGCGATCGCGCTGGCGCAGGCGAAACCGGACTCCGGCCTGGATGCGATGGTGCTGGTGCTGGTGCTGGCGGCAGGTCCGGTTGGTGCGTGGTTCATGGCGCGCAGCAGCCATGTCGAGCAAATGCCCACCGCCGAGACGGCATATTCCCCGGTGCAGGAATCGCATGCACTGGAGCAGCTGCGCGTACTGGCCGAAACCAGCGAGCAAGGCATTTGTGTGGTGGATGGTGATGGTCGTCTCACGCTGTTCAATGGTGCGCTACAGGCCATGTACGGGTTTCGGGACAAACCCTTTCTGGGGCATGCCTCGGCCAATGTCTTCCGGATCTTCGATGCCGAATCAGGACTGGCCGTGCCATGGAACAAGTCGCCACTGGCGCGCGCGATGCGCGGTCAGCGCCTCGAAGGCTACGAGTTCAGTTTTCATCGACGCGACGGGTCGGTGGTGCAGGCCCGGGCGAGTGCACATCCGGTGCGAGACCAGCGCGGCATGGGTGTCGGCGCAATCATGAGTGTCGAGGATGTTACCCAGGCGCGGCAGCAGGCCGAACTATTGCGCCGGCAAGCGGAGCTCGTATCGCGAACCGGGGCGGAGCTGGAGCGGGTCGCATTCATCGCCGCACATCACCTGCAGGAGCCGGTCCGTGGTATCAGCAGCTATGCGCAGTTGCTGTCGCGCCGTGTGGCGGACAACCCCGACGTGCAGGACTACGTGCGGTATCTGACTCAGGAGAGCGGCCGGATCAAGACGTTGACGCGCGATCTGCTGGCTTACCTGGAAACGGCGACGCGGCCACGCATGCACTCGTCCGTCGATTTACAAACGGTGGTGCAGTCCGCGCGGGACACGGTGGCGGCGCGCTATCCGCAGTGCGAGCTGATCTGCATGAAGGGCGCGTTGCCCATCGTCACAGCTGATCCCGAATTGCTCACCAAACTGTTCGAGCAGATCTTCGACAACGCGGTGAAGTTCAACGAGAGTTCCGCGCCATCGATCACCATCGACTGCACGCCCAAGGCGGATGAGTGGGAGTTCTCGGTTGCCGATAACGGCCCGGGTATTCCGCCTGAGCATGCAGACAAAGTGTTCGAGCTGTTCGCGCAGCTACACACCATCGGTACCTACCCAGGCAATGGGCTTGGATTGGCGCTGGCGAAAAAGGTGATGCTGGTACACGGTGGACGAATCTGGGTCGACAAGGACGCCGGGCCGGGTCTCACGCTGCGGTTCCTGTTGCCGTTCCGACCGCCATCGGTGGATGTCGTCAAGCCGGCGAACGCTGGTGACGGGTCCGGCGATGATGGCGCGGCGCCGCAACGGTCCAAATCAGGCCAGGAGGCGTTCTCCGCCACCGGCCGCAGGATGATGCCCGACCTGGATTGACGCGCGAGGGCCGGAGTCGCGCTGGCCGCGCTGATCAGGTGATCAGCGACGGGGCATCGCGACCGGTGTGCTCGCGTAGCCCGCAGAGCGTGTCGGCGACCGAGGCCAGCGCGGATAACACCTCGCGCGTGGGCAGCGTCAGCTCCCACTCGTCGCTGCGGCGTTCTTCGAGGTAAAGCCGCAGCGTCGCGCCGCTGGTGCCGGTGCCCGATTTGCGCACCACGATGCGTGCGTCGTCACCGAAGACCACGCGCAGGCCCTGGCCCTCGGCGCGGCTGCCATCGATCGGGTCGTCGTAACTGAATTCGTCCGCCACCGTAACCGTCAGGCCCTCGAACTGGCGACCGGGCAACGCGGTGAGCTGCTGGCGCAACGCCTGCATGACCCGGTCGGCCTGTTCGCCGCTCAGGTCCTCATAGTCATGGCGTTCGTAGTAGTGCCGCCCGAAGGTCTTCCAATGCGCTTGCAGAACGTCGGCCACCGATTCGCCGCGGCGAGCCGCGAGCAGGTTCAGCCAGGCCATCACCGCCCACAGGCCATCCTTTTCGCGGACGTGGTCCGAGCCCGTGCCGAAAGACTCTTCGCCGCAAACGGCGATGCGTCCGGCGTCGAGCAGGTTGCAGAAGAACTTCCAGCCGGTCGGTGTCTCGAATGCCTCGAAACCCTGCTGCGCGGCAACGGCGTCCAGCGCACGACTGGTCGGCATGGACCGGGCGGCGCCGGCAATGCCGTCGCGGTAGGCCGGAATCAGTTGCGCATTGGCCGCGAGCACCGCGAGGCTGTCACCGGGCGAGACAAACAGTCCGCGCCCGAGAATCATGTTGCGGTCACCATCGCCGTCCGATGCCGCGGCGAAGTCCAGCGCGCCACGGGTGATGACCTCATCGGCCAGGTCGGCGGCGTAGACCAGATTCGGATCGGGGTGACCGCCACCAAAGTCGGGCAGGGGCACGGCATTGCGTACCGAGTCCGGCGACGCACCGAGCCGCTCCACGAACAGCCGGTTCGCGTAGGGACCAGTGACCGCGTGCATGGCATCGAAAGCGAAGCGGAAATCCGACGTCAGCAGCGCGCGGATGGCATCGAAGTCGAACAGCGATTCCATCAGTTCGGCGTAGTCCTCGGTGGTGTCGATGACCTCGATGGTCAGATCGCCGAGGGTTTGTGTTCCGAGGCTGTCGAGGTCGATGGTGTCGGCCTCGACGCAACGATAGCGATCGATCTCGCAGCTACGGGCGTAGATGGCATCGGTGAGCGCCGAGGCAGCCTGACCACCGCCGCGAATGTTGAACTTTATGCCGAAGTCGCCGCGCGGACCGGCCGGATTGTGGCTGGCCGATAGGATGAAGCCGCCATGGGCGTCGTACTTGCGAATCAGGTGGGACGCGGCCGGTGTAGAGACAATGCCGCCCAGGCCAACGATGACGCGGGCGACCCCATTGGCGGCGGCCATCGCGAGAATGGTCTGGATCGCCGTGTCGTTGTGATATCGGCCATCACCTCCGAGCACGAGGGTGGTGCCCGCGAAGCCAGGGTGCGTGTCGAACACCGACTGGACGAAATTCTCCAGGTAATTCGCCTGCTGGAAGACCTGCACTTTTTTCCGGAGCCCGGCGGTACCCGCGCGTTGATCGTCAAACGGTTGGGTGGCGATCGTACGGACGGCTGCGGTCATGTGCGGATTCCGGTGAAAAGAGTGGGTGATTGGGACACGGAGAATGCACGCGATGCCCGCCACGTCAACCGCTTGCACCGGCGCCAGAGGCGTGGGCATAGTGGGTTCATGGACCTCGCCAACCCAAAAACGCTGCTTCGACTGGGGCGGCCCGAGAGCTTTTCGGGCCTGATGAACCTGGTCGACGAGAACTATCAACGCTTCCAGCGACTGGCGCCGGATTACCCTCTGCCGTTCGACACCGCCGTGTCACGCAGCGAGTCGGATTTCGACCTCTACCTGACCGTACTGGAGCGTTGTCGTTACACCACGACGGTGCATCTGACTTACCGGTTTTCCGCCGGTGAGAACACGTGGCGCGCGGATCCCGATGTCACGCTGCGCCTGTATCACGATGCCGGCGTGGCCGAGGTGGTCGATTCCTGCCGTTCGCGCTGCGATTTTCTTCAGGACATCGACCCCCAAGTCGGTGGCTGGCTGCAACGCCAGCACGCAAGAAACCTGATGGTCTACAAGTGGCTGGGCTATCTGCTACAGCATGGCCATGGGTTCGCGATGGCCGCGCGTCCTCGCACATAGCGCCGACACGCGGCCACACGGGGAACGGCGCCGTACGATCATCGCGCCTACAGCGAATCAACCAGCTTAAGGATGGCGTCGGTTTTTTCCTGCATCAACGCCATGTCGGCGCGCGATTCGACGTTGAGGCGAATCACCGGCTCGGTGTTCGATTTGCGCAGGTTGAAGCGCCAGGTCGGAAAATCCACCGACAGCCCGTCGGTGCGGTCGATGTCGCCATCCGCAGCGAATGCCTGTTCAATCGCAACGATCGTGGCGTCGGCATCGGCGACCTTACGGTTGATCTCGCCGCTGGCCGGGTAGGCATCGATGCGCTCATTGACGAGTTGCGACAGCGATTTGCCTTCGCGGCAGATCAGTTCGGCGACCATCAGCCAAGGAATATTGCCGTTGTCGCAGTAGGCAAAATCGCGGAAATAATGGTGCGCGCTCATCTCGCCACCGTAGACCGCGTTTTCCTTGCGCATCCGCTCTTTGATGAAGGCGTGCCCGGTCTTGGACATCACCGGCTCACCACCGGCGCGCCTGACCTCGTCGACCGTGTTCCAGGTCAGCCTGGGGTCGTGGATGATCTTGTCGCCCGGTGACTTGATCAGCAGCGCCTTGGCGAGCAAGCCGACAATGTAGTAACCCTCGATGAAACGGGCGTTTTCGTCGAACAGGAAGCAGCGGTCGAAATCGCCATCCCAGGCCACTCCAAAATCCGCGCCGTGGGCCTTGACCGCCTCGGCGGTCGCCGCCCGGTTCTCGGGCAGCAGTGGGTTGGGGATGCCGTTGGGGAACGTCGGGTCTGGCTGATGATGCACCTTGATGAATTCGAACGGCAGGAACGGCGCCAGGGCATCAATGACCACGCCCGCACCGCCATTGCCGGCATTGGTCACGATCTTCAGCGGCCGTAGCGCGTCGACATTGAGGTAGCCGAGCAAGTGCTGCACGTAGGCGGCCCGGTGTTCCAATGGCACCAGCGTTGGCTCGATACTCGGCAGTGGTGTGTCGTCTTCGGCGGCACGTGTCTCGATGGCCTTGAGTCCGCTGTCGCCGCTGATCGGCTGCGACCCGGCGCGCACGAGCTTCATGCCGTTGTAGCCAAGGGGGTTATGGCTAGCGGTGACCATGATTCCGCCATCCATCTCGAAGTGAAACGTCGCGAAATAGACTTCCTCGGTGCCGCAGAGGCCGATGTCATGGACTTCGCAGCCCGCTTGCTGCAGGCCGAGGGCCAGCGCGTTGATCAGCGCCTGGCTCGAGTCGCGGACATCGCGACCGACGACAACGCGCTTCGGCTGGAGCTCGGCTGCGTAGGCCCGACCGATTCGGAAGGCCAGTTCGGGCGACAGATCGTCCGGTACTTTTCCGCGAATGTCGTAGGCTTTGAAACAACTCAGGCTCGCCATCGGCTATCGTCCTCGTATGCAAAAGGGACGGTCATGATGCACCGCACATCGGGTCATGTCTGCTCCCTGCGCCATGCGTGGCCCGGTCAGTTTCAGGCGAACGCGGCCGGACCATCGTCTGGCCTGTTGTCGGAATCGACGGGTAACTGACGTTTCCCTTGATCTCTATTCATGGACGCTGGCATGCTGAGCCGGCGCGAGACTCCTGCGTGATGCTGCGCCGGAAATCAGTCATGGAGACGACATAAAACAATGGCAAAGACCGTCAGAATTGGATGCTCCTCGGCATTCTGGGGTGACACGTCAACTGCGGCGGAACAGCTGGTTACCAAGGGTAATATCGATTACCTAGTGGCCGACTATCTGGCTGAGATCACCATGTCGATCCTCGCGCTCAAGCGCATGCGGGATCCGGCTGGGGGCTATGCCGAAGATTTCGTGCAGGTGCTGGCGCCGTTGCTGCCCGCGATCAAGGCGCAGGGCATTCGTGTTGCCGTGAATGCAGGCGGCCTCAATCCAGCGGCCTGCTGCGCGGCCTTGCAGGCTGCGGCGGAGACGGCCGGCGTGGAACTGGCCATGGCACACGTATCCGGCGACGATTTGTTACCGCAGCAAAAGGCCTTTGCTGATTGTCGCGACCTCGACACCGGGGCGGCCATGCCCCGCGGTCTGGTGACCATGAACGCCTACCTCGGCGCGTTGCCGATCCGAGATGCGTTTCTTCAGGGTGCCGACATCGTCGTGACCGGCCGCTGTGCGGATTCCGCCCTGGTGCTGGGGCCGTTGATGGCGGAGTTCGGTTGGTCTGAGGCCGATTTCGACCGCCTGTCGGCGGGATCGCTGGCCGGACACATCATCGAATGCGGCGCACAGTGCACCGGTGGCAATTTCACCGACTGGCAGGACGTGCCGGGTTTCGACGACATGGGCTTCCCCATCGTGGAGGTCGACGCCGATGGCGGATTCGAAGTCAGCAAGCCCGATGGCACCGGCGGTCTGGTGTCGCCGCTGAGCGTGGCCGAGCAGATGGTCTACGAGATTGGCGACCCCGGCGCCTATGTGCTGCCTGATGTGGTTTGTGACTGGACCGATGTCTCCATCGAGGCCAGTGGTCCGGACCGGGTGCGTGTAAGCGGGGCACGGGGCCGACCGCCGACCGAGCATTACAAGGTGTCGGCGACCTACCCGTCAGGCTTCCGGACGATGGTCAGCTTCGTGGTTGGCGGTTTTGACGCGCCGGCGAAAGGTCGCGCCGCAGCCGATGCACTGTTCAGCAAGGTTTCGCGCCTGCTTCAGGATCGGGGCCTGGGGGCATTTGATGCCACCGCTGTCGAACTGATCGGCGCCGAGGCGATGTACGGCCCGCATGCTGCCGCCGCGCCACGTGAGGTCACCGTGCGTCTGGTTGCGACACATGCCAATCGCGATGCGCTGAAGCTGTTCGGTCGCGAGATCGCGCAGGCGGCCACCGGCATGGTGCCTGGCATCACGGGCTATTCCGGGCGCCCGAGCGTGACGCCCAGCGTGCGTCTGTTCACGACCCTGGTGCCCAAGACATCAGTGGCGGCGGCCGTTCATCTCGGCGAGCGCAACACGGCCGTGGAGATTCCGGTAGGCAAACCGCCGGTTGCATCGCCCAGCCAGGAGAGCCTGGGTCTCGTGCCGGTGGACTCGGCCGTCGGGAGCGTGCCCCTGATCCGCCTGGCGGTCGCGCGGTCTGGTGACAAGGGTGATCACAGCAATATCGGTGTTGTCGCGCGCGAGCCCGAGTTTCTGCCCTATATCGAACAGGCGCTGACCGCCGAGGCGGTGCAAGCCTACTTCGACTATCTGCTGGAGGGCGACGTGTCGCGCTGGGCCTTGCCTGGCATCGGCGGATTCAACTTCCTGCTGCGACATTCGCTGGGTGGTGGTGGGGTCGCGTCACTGCGCACCGACCCCCAGGGCAAGTGCCATGCGCAGATGCTTTTGAGTTTTCCGATCCCGGTTTCGGCAGAAATTGCCCGCCGATTCGACTAAAGTGTCGACCCCAATCCCACCTGACATCAGGACACAATGACGAACGGGAGCGATATCGAACGCGACGTCATGGAGTACGACGTCGTCATCGTCGGCGCCGGACCGGCTGGTCTGGCCTGCGCAATGAAGCTCAAGCAGGCCAATGCGGATCTCGCGGTCTGCGTGCTGGAGAAGGGCAGCTTTGTTGGCGCCCATGCCCTGGCGGGCGCGGTCATCGAGCCGGAGCCACTGGATGAGCTGGTGCCCGGCTGGCGCGATGATCCGCCGGAAATCTGCGTGCCGGCGACCAAGGACGAGTTCCTCAAGCTCAGCGAGTCCGGCGGGATGAAGCTGCCGACGCCGCCGCAGATGAACAACCACGGCCATTACATCGTCAGCCTGATGAACATGATGGGCTGGCTGGGCGAGAAGGCCGAGGCGCTGGGCGTGGAAATCTATCCGGGCTTCCCTGCCGCCGAAGCATTGATCGAAAACGATGTGGTTGTCGGTGTGCGCACCGGCGACATGGGCCTGGCCAAGGATGGTTCGCACAAGGATGGCTACACCCCGGGCATGGATCTGCGGGCCAAGGTCACGGTGCTCGCCGAGGGCGCGCGTGGCTCGGTCTCCAAGCAGTTGATCAAGCGCTACAAGCTCGCCGATGGCCACGATCCGCAGAACTACAGCATCGGATTGAAGGAGCTGTGGGAAGTGCCGGAGGGTCGTGTGGAGCCTGGCAAGATCGTCCACACCGTCGGCTGGCCGCTGCCCAACGACGTCTATGGCGGCAGTTTTCTCTATCACCTGACCGATAACCGCGTTGCCCTGGGTTACGTGGTCGGGCTGGGGTATGACGATCCGCGTCTGCGCCCCTTCGAGATGTTCCAGCAGTGGAAGCATCACCCCAGCGTCAAACCGCTGCTCGAAGGCGGCAAGATCCTGTCGGCCGGTGCGCGGGCGATCGTGACCGGTGGCTGGCAGTCCCTGCCGACCACGGAAATGCCCGGTGCGATACTGATCGGTTGTGCAGCCGGCACCTTGAATGTGCCAAAGATCAAGGGCGTTCACACCGCCATGCGCTCCGGCATGCTCGCCGCCGACCATCTGGCCGCGAAGCTGGAATCGACGGGGTTCGACGCCAAGCTGCGTGATTCCGTGGTCGGCAAAGAGCTGAAGAAGGTCCGCAACATCAAGCCCGGCTTCAAGAAGGGCCTGTGGTTCGGCATGTTCAACGCCGCCTGGGAAACCGCCACGGTCGGCCTGTCACCGTGGACGCTGAAATCCAAGGCGGATTGGTCGCAAACCAAGAAACTGGCCGAGTTGCCCGCCGAGCCGAGCTTTGTCGAAGCGCCACGTGATCTCGCGCCCAAGGATCGGCTGGCATCGGTTTATTTCGCGGCCACCGAGCATGACGAGGACCAGCCAATTCACCTCAAGGTGATTGAGCCGGACGTCTGTTTCACCAAGTGTGAGCAGGAGTACGGCAATCCCTGCACGCGGTTCTGTCCGGCCGGGGTGTACGAAGTGGTGGAAGAAGCCGGCGACAAGCGACTGCAGATCAACTCCGCCAACTGCGTGCATTGCAAGACGTGCGATATTAAGGATCCCTATCAAGTGATTAACTGGGTCACGCCCGAGGGCGGATCTGGGCCGAACTACCAGAACTTGTAGGGCATGGGACGGACTGGCGTTCGGCGCCGGTGCGAAACACACACCGAACACAGAGAACTGTTGAGCCAAACAACATGAAAGTACTTGTGAGCGTGAAGCGCGTTGTCGATTACAACGTGCGAATCCAGGTGAAAGGAGACGGATCGGGCGTGCAGACCGAAGGTGTCAAGCACTCCATGAATCCGTTTGACGAAATTGCAGTGGAACAGGCAATCCGTATGAAGGAAGCCGGTACGGCCTCCGAAGTGATTGCCGTGACCATTGGCGACGACAAGGCGGTGGAGACCCTGCGCACGGCGCTGGCCTTCGGCTGCGACAAGGCGATTCACGTCAAGGTGGATGAGGCTGTCGAGCCGCCGACCGCCGCCGCCGTCTTCGCCAAGCTGGCCGAGGCCGAAGGCCCGGATGTCTTCCTGATGGGCAAGCAGGCCATCGACGACGACAGCAACCAGACGGGTCAGATGACCTCCGCCAGACTCGGCTGGCCGCAGGCCACCTTCGCTTCGACAATCGAGATTGCCGATGGCAAGGCCACCGTGGCCCGTGAAGTCGACGAAGGCCTTGAGACCATCGAGGTTGATCTGCCGGCCGTCATCACCACCGATCTGCGCCTGAATGAGCCGCGCTACCTGAAGCTGCCGGACATCATGAAGGCCAAGCGCAAGCCGGTGGACACCAAGTCGCTGGACGACCTGGGCGTGACGCCCAAGGCCGGCCTGACCGTGACCAAGACCGCGCCGCCGCCCGAGCGCGAGGCCGGCATCATGGTCAAGTCCACTGACGAACTGATTTCTGCTCTGAAAGACAAGGGGCTGCTCTAATGGCTTCCGTACTGCTGATTGCCCAACACCTGGGCGGCGAACTCAATAACTCCACCTCCAAGGCCATGGCCTGCGCCAAGGATATTGGCGACGTGACCGTGGCGGTCTTTGCCGAATCCGGCCAATCGGTCGCCGACGCGGCGGCCACGCTGGACGGCGCGACCAAGGTCGTGTTGGTTGACCGTGCCGAGAACGCCGAGCCTCTGGCCGCCATCTTGGCGCCGCAAATCGTCAAGCTGGCGCAGGATTTGGGCGTGAGCCATGTCATCGGCCCGAACACCACCTTCGGCAAGGATTTGATGCCTCGGGTCGCGGCGCTGCTCGATAGTGTCATGGTCACCGACATCATGGCCGTCGAGGCGCCGTACACCTTCCAGCGGCCTATCTACGCCGGCAACGCGGTCGTGACGGTTGAAGCCCCGCAGGACGGCATTCTGGTCGGTTCCGCCCGTACCGCGTCGTTCAAGTCGGTGGGCGAGCAGGCGGCCTGTCCGGTGGAAGCGGTGTCCGTCGACGCCGAGTTGCCATCGCATACCCGCTTCGTGAAACGTGAAGGGGCCGGTGGTGATCGCCCGGACCTGCAGGCCGCTCCCAAGGTCGTCTCTGGTGGCCGTGGTGTGGGCAGCGAAGAGAACTTCGAGATCATCTACCGCATGGCCGACAAGATCGGCGCCGGTGTGGGTGCGTCCCGCGCCGCGGTGGACTCCGGGTTCTGTCCCAACGACATGCAGGTCGGCCAGACCGGCAAGGTCATCGCGCCCGAGCTGTACATGTGCTTTGGCATTTCCGGTGCGATCCAGCATCTGGCGGGCATCAAGGACGCCGGTTGCATCGTTGCGGTGAACAAGGATGAAGAAGCCTCGATCTTCGAGGTTGCGGACATCGGTCTTGTCGGCGACCTGTTCGAGGTGATTCCTGAGCTTGAGTCCAAGCTCTAGAGGGCTGAGGGTTGCGGGTGGTCGCCCTGACCACCCGCAGTCGGACGATTTCACATGACATCTTATTGGCGGAGACGCGTGCGGTGAGTTACGCCTCGGTCCTGAAACCCGATCTGTTCGCTGGTCAGACCGTCGTCGTCACCGGTGGCGGCTCCGGCATCGGGCGTTGCACCGCGCATGAGTTGGCGGCGCTGGGCGCTCATGTCGTCGTGACCGGGCGCACGCAGAGCAAGCTGGATACCGTCGTCGGCGAGATCATCGACGACGGCGGCGCAGCCAGCGCCCAGGCCTTCGATATCCGCGACGACGACGCCGTCAAGGCGGCCATCCAGGCCATCGTGACGGCGCGGGGCGCGATCCACGGCCTGGTCAACAATGCCGGGGGGCAGTTTCCCAGTCCGGCGATGATGATCAGCAAGAACGGCTTCGACGCCGTGGTTCGCAACAACCTCACCGGGGGCTTTCTGGTGGCCCGTGAGGTCTTGCTGCAATCCATGCGAAACGGCGGCGGGGCGATCGTGAACATCGTCGCCGACATGTGGGGCGGCATGCCGGGCATGGCGCACTCCGGTGCGGCGCGGGCCGGCATGGTCAATCTCACCGAGACGCTCGCTGTCGAATGGGCCCAGTTCGGTGTGCGTGTGAACGCGGTGGCACCGGGCTGGGTGGCGTCCAGCGGCATGGACAGCTACGACCCGTCGTTCTCCAGGGAAGTGATTCCGATGATGACGGATCTGGTGCCGCTCAAGCGGATGTCCACCGAGGCCGAGGTGAGTTCCGGCATTTGTTTTCTTCTGTCGGAAGGCGCGGCCTTTATTTCCGGAACCTGTCTGAAGATTGATGGTGCGGCCAGCCTGAACGCCAGCCTGTTTCCGCTGCCCGACCATGACAGGTCCAAGCCCTACCAGGGATTTCATCGCTACAAGCCCCCCAAGGCGGTGGCAGGCGAGCACGGGTAGGCGCAGAACCTGCCCGCCAGGGTGGCGCGTGCGTTCGTCATCCGAACAAGATGATCAAACCGCTGGATCGTCAGGTTCAGTGGACATGAACCAAGGTATGAGGAGACAGCATGCCTGCCATAGAGACGAAGATCAGCCCTGCATCGGCTGACTTCCAGAAGAACCGCGAGGACATGCTCGCGGAGGTGCAGCGTTTTCGTGATGTCGAGGCCAAGGTCCACGCGACCGAGGAGTCCAAGCGCGAAAAATTCCACGGCCGTGGTCAGCTGCTGCCGCGCGAGCGCGTTCATTTGCTGCTGGATCGCGGGTCACCGTTTCTGGAGCTATCGACCCTGTGCGGTTACAAGCACCACGACGACAAGGATGGGTCGCTCGCCGGTGGCAATTCCATCATCGGCATCGGCTACGTCTCCGGTGTGCGCTGCATGATCTCGGCCTCCAATTCGGCGGTGAAGGGCGGGACGATGACGCCTTTCGGCGTGCAGAAGACGCTGCGCATCCAGGAGATCGCGCTCAAGCAGAAGCTGCCGGTCATCTCGCTGATCGAATCCGGCGGTGCGAACCTGCTGTATCAGGCCGAGGTGTTCATTCCGGGTGGCAAGACCTTCGCGAATCAGGCGCGGCTGTCCGCAGCCGGTATTCCGCAGGTCACGGTCGTGCATGGCTCATCCACGGCAGGTGGTGCCTACATGCCGGGTTTGTCAGATCACGTGATCATGGTGCGCAAGAAGGCCAAGGTCTTCCTGGCCGGTCCGCCGCTGCTGCGTGCGGCCACCGGCGAGATCGCCGAGGATGAAGACCTGGGCGGGGCGGAGATGCATTGCCAGGTCGCCGGGACTTCGGAGTTCATCGCCGAGGACGATGCCGACGGCATCCGCTTGGCCCGTGAAGTCGTCGCCAAGCTAGGCTGGAACACGACCGCGCCAAAGCCTGCACTCAAGGCCTTTGGGGCGCCGCGCTATCCCGCCGAGGAACTGGTCGGTGTGGTGCCGGCCGATTACCGACGGCCTTACGATTGCCGCGAGGTGATCGCCCGCGTGGTCGATGGCAGCGAATTTCTCGAATACAAGTCGGAGTTCGATCAACAGACGATCTGTGGCCGCGCGAGCATTTACGGACAGCCGGTCGGCATCATCAGCAATAACGGGCCGATCACGACCAAGGGCGCGACCAAGGCTGCGCAGTTCATGCAGCTTTGTGTGCAGACCCAGACACCGCTGGTCTACCTGATGAACACCACGGGCTACATGGTCGGTACCGAGTCGGAGCAGGGCGGCATCGTCAAGCACGGCTCAAAGATGGTGCAGGCGGTCGCCAATGCATCCGTACCGCGTATCACCATCGTCATGGGTGGCAGTTTCGGCGCCGGTAACTACGGCATGTGCGGCCGCGGTTTCGATCCGGACTTCATCTTCGCCTGGCCTAACTCCAGGACGGCGGTCATGGGCGGCGAGCAGGCGGCCAAGGTCATGACCATCATCAACAAGGCCAAGGCGCAAGCAGCCGGGGTGGAGTTCTCGGACGAGCAGGCCGCCAAGGCCGAGTCCAATTTGGTCGGCCTGTTCAACAGGGAAGCCGATGCCCTGGCCGCCACGGCCCGCCTGTTCGATGACGGCCTGATCGACCCGCGGGACACTCGCCGCGTGCTCGGATTCACGCTGGCGATATGCCAGGACGCCAAGGCCCGTGATGTGGCGCCCAACAGTTTCGGTGTGGCGCGGCTTTAGGTCGCTCCGGATCCCCAGTTAGCGCTTAGCGCGGAGACAGCATGCAACGGACACACGAACACCAGGAGATCTACCGCACCGTCGAACGCTTTGTGGTCGACGAGATCAACCCGCATGTGGAGCAATGGGAGCGCGACGGCGTGTTTCCCGCACACGAAATTTTCAAGAAGATGGGTGATCTGGGCATTCTCGGCATTCACAAGCCGGAAGCGGTCGGCGGCATGGGACTGGACTACAGCTACCAGATGGAGTTTGCCGAAGCGCTGGGTGCCTGTACCTGTGGTGGCATCCCGATGGCGATCGGCGTGCAGACGGACATGGCCACGCCAGCGCTGGCGCGGTTTGGTTCCGACTATCTCAAAGACAATTTCCTCAAGCCCGCCATCGCCGGGGACCATGTGGCGGCCATCGCCGTCAGCGAACCCGGCGCCGGCTCCGACGTGGCAGGCATCAAGACCACGGCCCGTCGCGACGGTGGTGACTACGTGATCTCGGGCTCCAAGCAATGGATCACCAATGGCACCCAGGCGGACTGGGCCTGCACGCTGGTCAACACCGGTGATGCCGACCCGAACAGCCGGCACGGCAACAAGTCGCTGATCGTCGTCCCGCTGGATGCCCAGGGCGTCGACCGTCAGACCAAGCTGGACAAGCTTGGCCAGCGCAGCTCGGATACCGCGATTATCTTTTTTGATGAAGTGCGCGTGCCCGCGAACCACCTGATCGGCGAGGAAGGCAAGGGCTTCGTCTACCAGATGATGCAGTTTCAGGAAGAACGGTTGTTCCTGTCGGCGAGCATCCTCAAGGCGATGGATCGCGTGCTGGACGACACCATCGAATACACGCGTGGCCGCAAGGCCTTCGGCCAGGCCGTGCTGGACAACCAGTATGTGCAGTTCCGCATTGCCGAACTGGCCACCGAGATCGAGGCCGTGCGCGGCATCATCGACAAGGCTGTCGGCGCCCTGATCGAAGGCGAGGACGTGACCTTGCTGGCCTCCATGGCCAAGCTCAAGAGCGCGCGGGTGGCGCGTGAGGTCTGCGATGCCTCGCTGCAGTTCTGGGGCGGGCAGGGCTTCATGTGGGAATCCACGGTCGCGCAGTTCTATCGCGACCTGCGCCTGCATTCCATCGGCGGTGGTGCCGACGAGGTCATGCTCCAGATCATCTCGAAGCGCCTCGGACTGGCCGCCGGAAAACGCAAGTGACGGAGCGAACGATGGCAGAGCTACCCGACACACCCAACGCGCTGGTCGAGATTAGCGCCGGTGTGCTGCATTTCACCTTCAACCGGCCCCAGGCCCGCAATGCGATGTCGCTTGGCTTGCTCACCGACATCTGCAACGTGTTTGACGCCATCGCGGACGCGCGTGGTATCCGCACGGTGGTGTTGCGTGGCACCGGCGGCAATTTTTGCGCCGGCGGTGACATCAAGGACATGGCGAGCGCACGCCAGTCGCCTCGGACGCAGCATTCCGATGCGGTGATCGACTATTCGCGCGCCTTTGGCACCATGCTGCGCAAGGTCAATGCTGCGCCGCAGGCGGTGATCGCGATCCTCGAAGGCGCGGTGCTGGGCGGAGGCTTCGGTCTTTGCTGCGTCAGCGATGTGGCCATCGCAGTCAGCGATGCCAAGTTTGGTTTGCCGGAAACCGGGCTGGGCCTGCCACCGGCGCAGATCGCGCCATTCGTGGTCGAGCGGATCGGGCTCACCCAGGCGCGGCGGCTGGGCGTATGCGGTGGACGCTTCAATGGTGAGGAGGCCGAACGCCTCGGGCTGGTGCATTTTGTCGAGGCGGACACGGCCGCCGTGGACAAGCGGCTGGCAGAGGTTGTCGAGCAGATCCGGCGTTGTGCGCCCAAGGCCAATGCGGTGACCAAACGGATCATGCTCGGCGTATCACAGGCCAATCCCGAAGATTTGCTGGACGACGCAGCGCGAGATTTTGCCGAGTGTCTGCGCGGCGACGAGGGGACCGAGGGCACGATGGCCTTCATCGAAAAAAGACTGCCGAACTGGGCTACGCCCGACTGAATACGGCAACAACGTCGGCCTGCCAACCGCGGGGCGCGTCAGGAGACAAGGAAGCAGCATGGGACGTTTTACAAAGGTGTTGGTAGCCAACCGCGGCGAGATCGCCTGTCGGGTCATTCAGGGCGCGCGCGGCGCCGGGTACCGGACCGTGGCGGTTTACTCCGACGCCGACCGGCTAGCACGACACGTGACCTTGGCGGACGAAGCCGTGCGCCTGGGCCCCGCCCCGGTGGGCGAATCCTATCTGGTGATCGACAAGATCATCGATGCGGCGCGCCGCTCGGGGGCTGACGCCATTCACCCCGGCTACGGTTTTCTCGCCGAGAACGCCGGCTTTGCTCAGGCCTGTGCCGACGCAGGACTCCGCTTCATCGGCCCGTCGCCCGACGCGATCACGCTGATGGGCAACAAGCGCCAGGCCAAGATCAAAATGATCGATGCCAACGTGCCTTGCGTGCCGGGTTACGAGGGTGGCGATCAGGACGATGTAGTACTTACCGACGAGGCGCAGAAGATCGGCGTGCCCGTCATGATCAAGGCTGCAGCCGGTGGCGGTGGCCGGGGCATGCGGCTGTGCGAAGACGCCGCCCAGCTGGGCGAGATGATTCGCTCGGCACGCAGCGAGGCTGAAAATGCCTTCGGCAATGGTGAGCTCATTCTGGAGAAAGCCGTCGTCGGTGCCCGCCATGTCGAGATCCAGGTGTTCGGAGACAGCCACGGCACCGTGGTGCATCTGGGCGAACGCGATTGTTCGGTGCAGCGTCGCAACCAGAAAATCGTCGAAGAATCGCCATCGCCGGTGGTGGACGCCGAGTTGCGGGCGAAGATGGGTGCGGCCGCTGTTGCCGCCGCACAGTCCATCGATTATGTCGGCGCCGGCACGGTCGAGTTCCTGCTCGGGGCGGACGGTGAGTTCTATTTTCTGGAGATGAACACCCGGCTGCAGGTCGAACACCCGGTCACCGAGCTGGTGACCGGTATCGATCTGGTGGACTGGCAGCTACGTATCGCCCAGGGCGATCCCATTCCGCTGCAGCAATCCGAGATCCGGCAGACCGGTCATGCCATCGAGGTGCGCCTTTGCGCGGAAGATCCGCGCACCGGCTACGTGCCGCAGACCGGCCCGATCCAGGCCTGGGTGATTCCCGAAGGCGAGGGCTTGCGGGTGGATCATGGCCTGCTCGCCGATGGTGAGATCAGTCCCTACTACGACTCGATGGTGGCGAAGATCATCGCCTACGGGCATGACCGCGAATCGGCGCGCAGCCGTCTCGCGCGTGCGCTGAGCAACACCCGCTTGCATGGCGTCGTTTCCAACCTCGATCTGCTCAAGGACATTCTGGACGAGCCGGATTTCGCGGCGGGTGATTTCCATACGGGGTACATGCCGGCCCATTTCGACGAAGCGCAGCTTGCTGCGCGTGTCCCTGGGCCGCTGCAATACGCGCTGGCGGCACTGGCCATCTACCGGTCTGACGGCGCCAGTCTGGCGCAGCAGGCCGCGTTGCCGGCCGAGCTATCGGATTGGCACAGTGCGCCCGGCGGCACGATCGGCATGACCGTCGCCTGGGGTGAGGAACGCCAGGCCGTGACGCTGGTCCACGATTCAGCGCGGCATTACGTCATCACGTTGGACGGCGAGGCGCACGAATTCGTCGTGGAGGGTTCCGGTGACGGTTACACCCGATTGCAGATGGACGGCGTGGCCGCACGCATCGACTACACGCGCGCTGGCGATGATCTGTGGCTGACCGCGCAGGACCGAAGCTTCTGCTTCCGCGACGTCACCCTGGAACCCGCACAGGCCGTTGCGCCGGGTGCCGATGGTCGCATTCTCGCGACCAGCGATGGGCGCTTGCTTGAGGTTCGGGTGGCGGCCGGCGAGGCCGTCGAAGCGGGGCAGACCGTCGCCGTGCTGGAAGCGATGAAGATGGAATTTCAGCTCAAGACGCCGGTGGCCGGTCAGGTGGAATCAGTGGAGGCTGCCGGGGGCGATCAGGTTGCCAATCGGCAGTTGCTGGTGAAGATTCAGCCGGCCAGCGAGGACGGCTGATCGGCCACACCATCGACCACCAGCCCGTCTTCGGGTGTCACATCCAGTGATGAGCGGACCGAGCGAATCCCGGCGTCATCGCTAAACAACGGCCGCTTGCGGTGGAAAAGCGTGATCCCGGCGCGGCGGGCACGGTCGATCTGCTCATCGGTCTGTAAGTCCTGGGCGATTAGCGTGATTCCGGCCTGATGGGTAATGGCGACCAGCGCGCGCAGCATCTGCTCCGCATGGTCGGCATCACGCAGCATGTTCGGGTCGACCAGAACCCGGCTGATCGGAAGATCGACCAGGCGCTGGATCGGCGCCAGCCTTGCCCCGAAGTGGCGCACGGCCAGCTTCACGCCGCCTTGCACGCAACGGCCCAGACGCTCGGCCATGCGTGAACCCGGCTCCGGCAAGTCGGCCTCGTGCAGCTCCAGGGTGAGCGCATCTGGTGCGATACAGGCGTTGGAAATGGCGCCAAAGACATCGTCGACCAACCCATCGCCCAGCAACTGATGCTCGCTGAGCGCGACCGCGACGTGGGCGGCGCCGGCCCGCTGTCGTAGCGCGGCGAGATCTGCCGTGGCGCGCAACAGATACCAACTCGTCACCTCGGCCAAGGTCCGGCCGGCCGGTTCCGTCTTCAGCAGCTCAGAGGCGGGGGCGCGTCCCTCGCCGCTGCTGGTCCAGGCCACGGTCGCGCGCAGTTGGTCGACGGTCGAGAAATCGGCTGACATCACCGGCTCATGCACCAGCTGAAGCGCGCCGGTGGTGATGGCGGCATCGAAGCTGGATACCATCGGTTCGCTGCGCTGTGGCAAGCCGGGCAACGTGAACCCGCGGGCATCGCGATCATTGGCGCGAATGCGTTCAAGCAGGGCGTCGATCAAGGTGTGGATGATCGGATGCACGCCTTCCAGGTGATTGGTCAGATCTTCGGCTGTCACCACACGGGCAGTACATTCGGTGAGCGCGGTGACGGTTGCCGTGCGACCTTCGCCGTCGATTAACGACAGTTCGCCAACCATCTGGCCTTCGCCCAGCCGCGCGATCAGCGTGCGGCCGGCGTCGGTTTCGCGCCATACGCCGACTTCGCCACGCTCAATAATGTAGGCATCGGAGTCGTCGTCTGACGTGCTGATCAAGACGTCGCCCGGCCGAAACCGACGGCGCGTTGCCGCTGACTGGGCCATCTGGTTCTTCCTGTTCTACCCCGCTAACCCCGTGCACGCCTTGTTCGATCATTTTGAATTTTGGAGAAAATTCGAAGATCCGGCTTCACACGCCCTCGGCGGAACGTTAGCGTATGGCTGGGGCGGGAAACGTGATCGGGGACACAGCGCGGTGCATAACACAGGCGAACTGACGGCGGCGGGGACCGACAAGCTGTACGCAGCGTTGTATGAGCAGCTTCGGCAAGAGGCGCGAAAACAGCGACGGCGCGTAGGCGGCGGCGTGGATACCACGGCGCTCGTCAATGAGAGTTATCTCAAATTAATGCGCTCCGATCTGTGGCAGTCGCGCCAGCATTTCTTGAGAACTGCAGCGGCGGCCATGCGCCAGGTGCTGGTCGATGAGGCACGGGCGCGGCTGGCGGAAAAGCGCGGGTCGGGTGACGTGCCCATGTCACTGGACAAGACCGGGATGGCCGATATCGTGCCCGGCGCTCACGACGACCCGAATCTCACGCTGGGGATTGATGCTGCCTTGAACCGTCTGGCGCAGCACAGCGCTCGGCTCGCACGTGTGGTGGAGTGTCGTTACTTTGCCGGCTACTCGGAGCAGGAGACCGCGGAGATTCTTGAGGTCAACGAACGCACGGTGCGGCGAGACTGGACCAAGGCGCGGGCGTTTCTGTTTGCCGAACTGGAGGGTGCCTGAGCGAGGTCCTTAGCGGCGCGGGGCCAAGCCCTCGGAAATCGCCCAACCTACCGTCGTGACGGCGCCCAGCCAGATCAGCACGGCAGCGGCGCTGTAGAACGCCAGCACTCCACCCGGCACCAGCACGCAAAGCGTTAGCAGGCCACGGATACGGCTCGATAATGGTGCGCGGTCCCGTCGCCCTGAAACCCGCATGCGCTTCGGGTCGCGCCAGGCCAGCCAGGTGAGCGGCAGCGCGCTGACCAGCGCGGCGAACAGAGCGACGCTCATGCGGTGACCTGCGGATTCGAACGGCCGGGACGGCTGTTAGCCTGACCGGCTTGTTCGGCGGAGGTGCCAGCGCCGAACCGCCATAACCCCAGGCAGATCACGCCGCCGAGCATCATGATCAGGTCGCCGGCGATCACGGTCATCAATCCATCTGACCACGCACCGAGCCAGCCCGGACCACCTGTTGCGTAACGAACCAGCGGCACCCCCAGCAGGGCGAAGCCGGTGGTCGCGACCAGCAGGTCACGTGCGCGGGCGGCCGTGCGTGCGCCCAGCGCCACGATCAGGGCCGCCAGTGCCGCCAGGCCGAAAGCCGTCCACTGAGCGGTTTCGAGTGGCCAGCCGAACCAGCGGCCGGCGAAGGTGCCGTAGGGCGTCATCGCCATCGTCAGGGGCAGGCCATATCCCATCCAGTGGACGATTCGACCCATGCGCTGCCAGGCCCGTTGATCGGCGCGGCGATTGGTCCACAGCAGCATACCGGTGAGGGCGACGTAGGCCCCGGCAAAGCCGAGCGCAAACCAGACTGCCTTGGAGACGATGCCGGCGAAATTGCCGAAATGCAGTGGTGCCATCAACGCGGCGACCGCATTGCCAGCCGAAGGGCTTTGGCCCACCAGAACCGGCTTGTCGTAGAGAAACTCGCCCGTGACGCCCGAATAAACCGGCGAACGCCCGGTCAGATCGCCTTCCTCGGCGGGGGTGAATGCCCGCATCTGCGAATCGGCCCGGCCGTAGAAACTGCCGGCGATGAAGTTCGGTCTGGCCCCGGTCCGTGCGGTTGCATCGGCGATCACAGCATCGAAATTCGCGACCGGCGCCGGTGTTTCATCGGTGGCCGGCGGTTCACCGAACACCTCGGCAATCGCTCGCTCCTGATCGCCGCCGAACACGACCATCGCCATGGCGGGCAGTCCCAGGCTGGTGGCGAAGCTGAAGAAACTGCCGGTGAACGCGAGCACAAAGGCGAATGGCAGCGTCCAGGTGCCAGCGATCACGTGGGCATCGCGGGAGCGCAGCAGCGCTTCCTTGTTGCGGCGAATCGTGAACAGCTCGCGAATCAGATGCCGATGCACGAGAAACCCGGTGATCGCCGCGACCATCATGATCAGGCCAAGCACGCCGGTCACGTACAAGCCCCAGGGGTTGGGGATGTGCAGCCGCACATGGAGGTCGACAAAGAAGTCCGCCAGGGCATCGGTGGCGCGTCGCGCGGCGTCCAGCATGGCCTCCGGGCCTTCCGTGCGATTCAGCAGCGTGAGCGTGTTCGGATCGATTTCGTAGAGCACGCCGTAGTGCTCTTCGGCGCCCGGATGGTCGTCGTCGCCATCCTGCTCGAGGTGCCCTTCGAACTGCAGCATCAGACGGCCGCCGCCGGAGCTGTACAGAAAGAACTGGTCGCGGTACGCCGGGTCGACCTGATCGCCCAGTTCCTGCACCAGCGCGTTGATGTTGGGGGGCAAGCCTTCGGTGGCCGGGCCGTCCAGCGGGTTCGACCAGTCGCCGATCTCGGTGGAGAACACGGCGATGGTGCCGGTGCAGATCACCGCGTACAGCAGCAGCCCGAGGATGATGCCCGACCAGCCATGAATCGCCAGTAATTCCTTGGTGCGTTCCTGCGATAGCTTGATCATGCGACAGACCCCAGATGAGCGGCGATCAACCCGCCGTGCGACGCCAGAACCAGGCCGATCACCACGTAGGCCCGTAACAGGCGCCGGTCGAGCAGGGCGTAGAGAAACAGCACGGCCCAGATCAATGGAAACAGCACCACGGGAAACACCAGATTGTCGATCCCTGCGGCCCCTTCAGGCAGGTAAAGCGCCGCGCCGGCCATCAGAATCCAGCTGGCGACGAATGCCAACGGGCCGGCGAGCACGCCACGGGTCCAGGCGCGCAGGCGAGGCCGCTGTCGGATGCCGGCGGCGGTGATGTGGTCAGCGGTCGTCATGCCATCGCGTCCCTGGTCGCAAGGTGAACATGGATGTGAGAATGCGAATGAGTATCGCCCGGATTGCCTGTTCGGGTCATCCGCGGGGCCGCTCGCCGTGCACGGGCCACCGCGCGCATCAGAAGTGAATCGTCAGGCTGCCCACAACATTGCGCCGCGGGCCGTAGAAGCAGTCGCCTCGCTCCAGACAGGTGGCGATCACGGTTTCGTCTTCCAGGTTGGTCCCGTTCACCGCCAGCCGCCAATTGCGCTGCTCGTAGGCGATCATCGCGTCGAACAGGGTGGTTGACGGCACTTCGACGGTCTCGCCCTCGTCGGGCACCGCGGTGGTGTAGCGCAGACCGGCAGCAATCGACAGGCCGGGCAGGCCCAGCGCCCCGAGATGAAAGCGCATCCACAGTGCGGCCACTTCGTCAGCCACGGCAGCCAGCGGTTTGATCCGGGCGTCTTCTTCGGCGTTGTCGCCAGCATCGCTGAACGCGTCGAGGTAGGTATAGGCCAGCAACAGATCCAGCACGCCGGGCCAGGTCATACCGGCTTCCAGCTCTGCACCCCTGATCTCGGCGGTGCCGAGCTGGACCTGCTCGGCCGGGTTCTCGCCCGGGGCCAGGCGGTTCTCTTCATTGATCTCGAACACCGTGGCCGTGATCAGGGCGGGGAAGGAGGGCGGCTGGTACTTGAGTCCGGCCTCCCATTGCTCGCCGCGTATCGGCTGGAACGGGCTGCCGTCGGAGTCGAGCTGCGCCACCGGGTTGAACGACTCGGAATAACTCACATACGGCGAGAAGCCGGCATCAAACCGGTAGAGCAGGCCGGCGCGCAGGGAATCTTCTTCGTCCTCCTGTACGGGACTGCCGGCCTGTTCGGAGCGGGCCTCGTCGCGCCGCCAGCCGGCCAGCGCGATCAGATGGTCGCCGAAGGTCATCTGATTCTGGATGTAGTAACCGGTTTGCCGCGTGACCAGTTCGGGCACGGCCGCGGCCTCGGGCAGGATGAAATCCCCATACTCCGGCTCGTAGAGATCAAACAGGCCTTGCCGGATGATCTCAAGCGCGCCAAGTTGGCCTTGGCTTTGGCGAGTCGTGACCTTGGTGGCATCTACGCCGATGAGCAACTGATGGTCGACAAACCCGGTGGAGAACTCGCCGCCGAGCCGATGATCGGAGGTGATCGCGCGGACGCGGGCATCCTGGATATAGGTGATCCGCAGCACGGAGTCGCGTCGAAACGGGTTCAGCAGGTAAGGGTCGCCGGTGTAGATGTTCGGAAACATCGTGTGGTAATCCGATTCGCTCTCCATGTAGCGGGCGTTTTGCGACAACGTCCAATGGGCGCCGAGGGCGATCTTCAGCAGCGAGGTCACGGCCTCCTGATCGGTGCTGTAGCGATCAAACCCAGGCTCGCTGACAAAGCGATGAGTCGGGATCTGGCCGTTCGGGTTGTCCTGGATCGTGCCTTCCCAGGGTAGGAAGGCTGTGGACGAGCCGCTGCGGTCCTTCTGCACATTGCCCAGCACGGTCCACTCGAACCAACCGGATGGTCGCCAGGTGAGTGATGGTGCGATGAACTCGCGGTTGTCCTGCACGTAATCGACCTGTGTGGCCGCATTGCGGTGCAGGCCGACGATGCGATAGCTCAGGCTGGCATCAGAGGTGACCGGACCGGTGAAATCCACCGCGTACTGGCGTCGTTGATAATCGCCATACTCGGCTCGCAACTCATGGGCTGCCTCGGTCTGCGGGCGTTTGCTGTTCACGTTGACCATGCCGCCGCTGGTGCCCTGGCCGTAGAGTACGGATGACGGCCCGCGGACGACCTCGACGCTGTCCAGCGCATACACGTCGGTCCGTACGTTGTTGTAGAAGCCGAACAGGCTGCGCAGGCCGTCCTGGTACTGCACGTACTCGGTACCGCGCACGATCGCCGAGTCGGTTCGCGAATCCAGCCCATAGGCATCGGCCCGCACCCCCGCGGAGTACCGGAATGCATCCTGCAGGGTGAGGGCGCCCAAGTCCCGGAGTTGCTCGGCGCTGATCACCGAAACCGACTGTGGGGTCTCGATGATGGGCGTGTCGGTCTTGGTGGCCGTGGTGGCGTCCGGGGCCTGATAGCGGGGCGATTCAACCCGCTCGCCCTGAACATCAACCGGGCTTAATTCGAGCGTCTCACGCTCGGAGCGCACCGGTACGGTTTCTTCGTAGGGCTCGGGTGACCCCTGGGCAACCAATGGCGGCGGCAAGAAGGCAGCGCTGCCGAGTGCGAGCGGGATCGCCCATCGGCGGTTGGGTGCTTGAATCATGAGTCACAACAAAGGGTTTGCGCGGAAAAACCGCAGAGACGGTGGTAAGGTGAGCGTTTCGTTAAATACTAGTGCAAATGAGAACCAAGTGCATTAGTAAATGGGTGCGCATGATCGGTCGGCCTGGATTGCCGCAAGTCGGCGCCGGCGCGCCTGGGGCTGTGGAATAGGGAGTGGCAGTGATTCTGAAATTAATTGGGCGGGCCGGGCGCAGCCGGGCTCGGGCAAGGTGCTGGCCTGTACTCGCGTTGGCGATCGCCGCTGGATGGACCGCCGTCGCGGGGGCGCAGGAATCCTCATCGGGCGCATCGGATGCCGACCCCGATCTCATCGTCGACACCATCCCGGTCGGGGAGGACGACGCGCCGGAGTTACCAGAATCCGAGCGCGATGACCCGGTTCTGAACCTCGGAACCCTGACCGTGAGCGGTGACAAGCTGGGCCGTTCTTTGGCGGAGACGAACACCAGCGTTGGCTTGATCACCGGTGAGGCAATCGACGCCGGTAGCGATTCGAATTTGCAGGAGGTCGTGTCGCAGATCGCCAATGTGGTCATCGGCAACAGCGATCGCGAAATCTCGATTCGTGGCGTGCCCAACGACGGCATCGGCGGCGAAGGCGACACGATTAGCGTGTATCTGGACGGTGTTGCCTTGCCGGGCCAAACGGGCGCCTACGGCGGGCCGCTGTCGGTGTGGGACGTGGAGCAGGTGGAAGTACTACGCGGCCCGCAGTCGACCACATTCGGCAGGAACAGCATCGCCGGCGCGTTGACACTGACCACCCGAGACCCGACGCCCGAATGGGATCTGCGCGCCCGCGTCGCCAGCTTCTCCCGTGATGGTCACGATTACGCCGTGGCGGGCGGCGGTCCGATCACCGACGGGCTGCGGTTTCGTATCGCGGCGCAGGACTACTACGCCCGCGGCGACATCTACAACGTCACCCGCATGGAAGACGACGCTGATCGCGCGGATATCGAAAACATTCGCGCCAAGCTGGAATGGCTGCCGCTGTCCGACTGGCTGCCGGGTTATCGCAGCCTGCTGACCTACAGCGCATCCGACAACGAGTTCGGCGACAACATCTTCGACAGCACACAGGCCGAACGCACGGCCACGGCGGATGAGCGCTTCATCGGTGTGTTCACCACCGATGTCTACGCCTGGGAACAGAGCCTGCCGTTGGGTACGGCCTTCACCTTGGAGTCGGTCACCGGATTCGTCGACAGCCTGGATGATCGCCAGTGGGGGTTCGACCGAACCGAAGAGCAGGGCGGCACCACCGCCTTTGATCGCAGCACCGAAACCTTCAGCCAGGAACTGCGGCTGCAAATGCGATTTGATGCCGTGCGTGCGGTGATCGGCATCTACTACTCGGATGAAGACGGGGCCGAATTGACGACCGGCGAGGACGTACCGGCTGCTGGCGGCGCCGTACTGCTGAGCGGTGCGCAAAGCAGCGACCGCGAAGCCGAAACCGCCGCGTTATTCGCCGAAATGGACTGGGACCTGTTTGACGATTGGACGCTGACACTGGGCGGCCGCCTGAATCAGGAGCGTAACCGCCGACGTGACATCGCCGAACTGGATTACACCCTGGCCGCGCCGATCCCCGGCCTGCCGTTCGACGTGGGCGTCCCGCTGCCCGACGCCGTGTCGGATGCGCTGTCGCAGGCACAGCCCGACTTCGTGCCGCCCGACTACGATGTCGAAAGCGAAAACGACTTCAGTGATTTTCTGCCCAAGGTCGGTCTGACCTGGCGATACCTGCCCACGCACTCGCTGGGTCTGCAGTACCAGCACGGTTACCGTTCCGGCGGCGCCAGCGTGACGTTCTTCGGCGGCGAGCTTAGCGAGTTTGATCCGGAGTACACGCGCACGACGGAACTGGCCCTGCGCAACCAGTGGCTGGATGGCGCGCTCTCGCTCAACGCCAATCTGTTCTACACCGATTGGACCGATCAGCAGGTCACCATCGGTGAGGAGACGAGTTTCTACACGACCACCGAGAATGCGGGCGAATCGCATCAGTACGGCCTGGAAATCGAATCCCTGGTGCAGTTGCCCTACCAGCTCGAACTCTTCGCCAGCCTCGGTTGGCTGCGTTCCGAGTTCGACCGTTTCGTCAACAGCGGCGAGAACTACGCCGACAACCGCTTCCCGCTATCGCCGGATCGCAGCGGCTCACTGGGCCTGACCCTCACCGACTGGAAAGGCGTAAGCGGCCAAGTGTCGGTGAACTACGTTGGCGATATCGATAGCTACGCCAACAACGATCCCGATGGCCGCGTGCCCTCGCGGACCCTGCTCAACGCCAAGCTCGGCTACGCCTTGCCCTGGGGCTTCGACATCAACGTGTTCGGCCGCAACCTCACCGACGACGTGAACCTGCAAGGTCGTTTCGTGAACGGCGAAGGCGAGGACCAGCGGGTGGCCAAGCGCTATGGCGAGGCGCGTACCTACGGCGTCACTTTGGACTGGCAGCTTTGAGCCTCGTCGCCCGGCCGGTCAGACGGGCGCGAGTTTGTGGCCTGACGGTTTGCAGCCTGTCGGTGTTTGGGGCCACATGGGCGCAGTCAGAACAACCTGCTCCCTACCCAGACACGGTGGCCGTTGAATCGCAGGAGCGTGCGCGTGAGACCGGTGATGCATCGGTTCTCCAGCTCGACGAGCTCGTGATTCGTGGTGAACAGCTCGACCGCACACAAACCGACGCGGCCAGCAGCGTGCAGGTGGTCTCCCGCGAGGAGATCGAATCCGCCAGCATGGATGATGTTTACGATGCCATCGGCCGCACGGCGAACGTGAATCTCGATTTCGCTGACCTGGGTCGCGTGGGCGGCTTCTCGATTCGCGGCATCTCCAACACCGGGGTTAGCGACCAGAGTTTCTCGTCCAGCACGCCGCTGGCCAGCATTTACGTCGATGGCGTGCCGTTGTCGGTGTCTGGCGCGCGGGGCGGTCCGCTGGAGCTATGGGACGTGGAGTCGGTGGAGTTCCTGCGCGGTCCGCAGTCCACCCAGCAAGGGCAGGGCGCGCTGGCCGGTGCCATTGTCGTCAACACGCGTGATCCGGAGGACGACACCAACCTGCGCGCCCGCGTTCGGCGCGGTAGCGACGATTACGAACAACAGGCGGTTGCCGTCGGTGGGCCGTTGTTTGGCCGGTTCGGTGTGCGCATTGCCGCCGTTAGCGAAACCGCTGATGGCGCCGCGCGCAACATCACTCGCGATGAGCCCGCCGATTTCTATGAGCGCCACAACCTGCGAGCCAAGTTGGGCTGGTTGCCGCGGGAGCCAGGCGACGGGTCGGCCGTGCTGAGTTTCACCCGGTCCGACAATCTATTCCGGCAATCGCAGCTGGTCGGGAACCCGGAAGACCGTCAGACGGTCGCCAACGATCCGGAGCAGGTGGACACCACCACCGACGTCGCCAGCCTGCGCGCCGGTCTGCCCATTAGCCGGCATTGGTCGATCGAAGCCGTCACCGGGCGCGCCGAGACGGATCTGCTGCAACAGGATGACTACAACGCCAGCGCCGAAGACGACGGCATCATCATCAATCGTTTCAGCGATGAGACCTTTACCCAGGAACTGCGGCTGAACTTTCAGGGCCTGGAATGGCTCGGCGGCCCGCTGCGTGGGGTAATCGGCGTCTATACCTCACGCCTGGATGGCGACAGTGGCCTGGATGTGGTGGACGGCAATGTCCTCAATGCCGGACCGCTCAGCGTTTATCTGGACACGCAGGTAGAGGTGGACCAACAGCGCCAGGGCTACGCCTTCTTCGGCGATCTGGAATGGACCGTTCGGCCCCGCTGGACCCTGCTGGCGGGTTTGCGTGTCGACCGCGAATCGCTGGATTACCGCTATTCATCCAACAACGATCTCGCGTTCACGCGGGATGGACCGCCGCTCACCGCCGATGTCATCGGCGATTTGTTTGGGCCGGCGGTCGGGCTGCCCGAGGATGGCGAGGGAGACGGCAGCAGCGATTCCGACGCGTTGCTGCCCAAGCTGGGCCTGCGCTACAACTGGAGCGAGTCGAGTGCTGTTGGGTTGACCGTGCAGCGCGCGTACCGGGCCGGCGGCCTGTCGGTGAACTTTGTGCGCGGCACGTTCAACACCTTCGACCCGGAATACACGCTCACCACCGAGTTGTTCGCCCGCACAGCGCTCTTCGATCGCCGATTGCGCCTGCGCGCCAATCTGTTCTACACCGATTGGACCGATCAGCAGGTATCGGTGCAGCTCTCCGACGACGTGAACGACACCCAAACCGAAAATGCCGGGGAGTCGCGCCTCTACGGGGCGGAGCTCGAAGTCGATGCCCGCATCCTCTGGAATCTCGATGGGTTTGTCTCCATGGGCTATTCGCGCACCGAGTTCCTGGATTTCCAGAGCAGCGCAGGGGACTACACGGACAACGAATTCCCCAGTGCCCCGCAACGCACCGGCGCGCTGGGCCTGCGCTACGGCGGCCCGGCGCTGGGGCCGTATGCGCAGCTCGATCTGACCTACGTTGACGAGCAGTTCCGTCAGGCCGACAACAATCCCGAACAGCGGAGCGACGCCTATGCCTTGCTCAATGGGCGCATCGGTTGGCGCTTTCAGTCGCTGGAGTTGTACATCGCTGGCCGCAATCTGCTGGATCGCTTCTATCTGACGCAACGCGCCTTCGACCGGTTCCGCGCAGGCGACCCACGCACGGTTTTCGCCGGCATCGATCTGCAGTTCGAATAGTCGTACACCGAGAACCGCACCGGCCGCAACGAACCGTACGCGGTCGAACCGAGAAAGACGACGATGCAGGAAGCGCGGCGACGATCTGCACGACCTAACCCTGCAGTACCGCCGTCTGCGCTGCCGCTGAACGCACGAATCGGGCAGCCGAACCGTTACGGGCGATTCGACCAGGGCTGCCTTAGCGATCTAGCGGATTAGCGTGACCACCCCGGTGCAATACGTGAGTGTAGATTTGCGTCGTTCGCAGATCCTTGTGGCCAAGCAGTTCCTGCACCGTACGAATGTCCGACCCAGATTCACGCAGATGCGTCGCGAATGAATGACGAAACATGTGGCAGGTCGCTGGCTTCGACACCCCCGCAGCGCTGGGGCGAGAAGCTCCGTCGGTTCGGTGACAGTGGTTACGCGTGAACTCCCGCCAGATTGTGGAGCGATGTCGCCCGGTGCGCCGGGCAACCTCCGGACAGCTCAGGCCTTGTTGTCGCAGGGCTGCGAGGGAATACCGTTCCTCAGAGGTGACCTGGTGGTCTCGTAAGCTTCCCCGTCAAGGCGACAGTTCAAAAGGTAGAATTTCTGGCGGCAAGCGATCTCATCTCGGCGGGACGATGCGAATCGAGCAGCCCGTGCATCTGGGTGATTCAGCATGCCGGAAGCGGGTGAACACTTTGGCTTGCACTACTCAGCGGTCAGCAGTGTGCTTTATCGTGCAGGAAACAAGACCTGTCCCAATAGTCGTGTGTTGGTGAACACGTCTGCTTGCGACCGGGCCGGTCCGCCCTTTCGAGGGGCGGCGGCCGATCGTCAGTCAGCTGGGTGCAGGGAAACCCAGCGTGTGGCCGATGTCCCAGATGTCTTTATCCACGCGCTCGACTAGGTTGATCACCACGCTCTGATCCTTGGGCATCTTCGCGGCCTCCGCCATCGCCCAGGCGATGGTGTGAGCGGTTTGAATGGCCGGCACGATGCCTTCCAGCGTGGCCATGTTGACGATGGCCTGTTTGGCTGCGTCGGGCTGGCTGGTGGCGTAGGTGACGCGGTTGGTGCCTCGCAGCCAGGCGTGTTCGCGCCTTACGCTCGGAAACTCCAGCGATTCCAGCAAGGCGTTCGCCATGCGGCGCTGGCGGTTGGTCAGCCCCCCGTTTTCGGAGTGCGCGTGCGTGTCTGATTGCGTGAACGCAGCGTAGACATTGTCGATGGGAACAACGCAGGCCAATCGCACCATCGGATCGTCGATGAAAGGGCGGAAAAAGCCCAGCGCATCAGCATTGTCGCCGCCACGGGCGACGAGCAGGCCGGGCCGGTTTCGGGCCACGGCCTGCACCTGAATCCGTGTTTCGCGGCCGACGTTGGCAGCGAAGTCCATGCCCATCTCGGGGTAGGGCTCGGGTGCGGAGTCCAGGCCCATGACCATGAAGCTGTTGTCGGCGTCATTCGCCCAGTGGCTGAGCGCGGCGTGGCGTATATCACCATACGGCAATCGCGACACGTCGATGCGCTCGACGTGGGCGCCACACAGGCCCATGCGAAACACGTTGGCGGCTTCGTCGTCGGCATCCTCGATGTTCATGTACACCACGGCCTTGAGGCCGAGTCGCGCGGCCGCCGAGGCCATGACGACACCCTTCTGACCGTAGGTCGAGCCGGTAACGACGGTCGTGCGCCCCAGGCGCTTGGCCAGCAGCACCTGGCCGGTGACAGCCATCGCCAGCGTTGTACCGGCCGCCATCAAATCCTCGCGCTTGAAGTAGATCTGCGCGCCGCCGGCGTGTTCGCTCAGACGTTGCGCATGGAACAGCGATGATGGCCGATTGGCGGCGGCGACCAGAAAGCGGTCCAGGTCCGGCAGAAAGTTATTGTTCTCCCGCAGACGCTGATAGTCGGCTTCCAGCTGCGCAAACAACGGGTTGTACTGCGCGGAATCACCCAGGCGCCGCCGTTGTTCGTGTGGGCCGTCGTCGTTGATCTGGAATAGCGGAGATTCGGGGGCAACGGTGCGGCCGATGCTGGCAATCAGGCGCCAGTCGGGCGAGTCCAGATTGCCTTGCAGGCTGTCGCGCAAGCGCTTGGCTTCCGACAGGAAATCGCGTTCGCGGCCACCCTCGTAGAGCAGTTCGAGCAGTTGCACGCGCGCTTCGCGATTGTCGGGGTTGCGTGCCAGCTGGACGCGCAGCGCGGCCTCGACGGCGCGCTCCGCCTTGTCTGTCTTGGGTGTAGCCTTGCCGCGGATCTTGTCGAACATAGGGACCGTCCTCGTGTTGCGCCGGCGCGGCGTTCTGCCATCGCAAATTCGTGTCTGTTGGCGGGGGCATGGCGTGATGACGACGCTCCGCTTCGATCGCCTGCTTCCGCTGCGCCGAGTTTACGGGGTCATGGGGGGCGGCGACACGCGCCGAACAGGGTGGCGGCCTCGCCAGGACCGTCGGACGGCCGAAGCTGGGACCCCGGCACGTCAGCAGCCAGCACGCTTCCCATCGCACGGCATCGCAGCCGCAAGCCGCTGAGCGACCATGGCCCGCGCTAAACAAGCAAGCAGTGCAGCGCGAATGTCTACGGTGAAAGGCGCCGCCGAATCAGGGTGTGGCTGGGCCGCTAACTCAGGTTTGGCGTGCCTTCCATGCCACAACGACGACGGCCGGCACCACCACAACCAGCATGGCGAGCGCTAGCGTTACGCCGGGGTTGGCAAAGGTGAGCCCGGCTTCCGGGAACCAGTCGCCACCTTTCACAAAGAGTAGGAAGTGGACGCCCATGGCTCCGATTGAGGCACACCATACGAGCCCGAGCGGTACGCGTTTGAACCACACGCCCGCTAGCAACGGGGGCATCGTACCGAGCACTAACCCGTACACGCCGACCTGCCCGAAGATACCCAACAACTGGGGTGGATTTCTCAGCACTGCAAATGCGGCCACTGCAATCACGACCAGGACCACGTGGCTGGCTTTGTAGGCCCAGGCCATCTGCTCTTCGTGGCTGCGGCCTCGCCCGTAGCGCTTGGCGAGGTTCAGTAAAAGGTCGTTGGCGGTGATCGTGGACAAACCGACCAGTAGGCCGTCCAGAGTCGACATGGCCGCGGCGAGCAAAACCACGCTAATGCAGGTGAACATCCAGTCTGGGAATGCATTCTTCAGGTACATGGTCATCACCAGGTCCTGACGAAACGCTCCGGTTGCTGCGTCGATGAGCTGCTCGGATGGCACGCTGATACGGGCGAAGAAGCCGACGGTGCCGAGCAGGAGGAAGACCGCCAGAGCCACCGCGAGAACGATCAAATAGCGGGCAACGGCTCTGTCGGACTTCACGTAGAGCGCCTTGGTCAGAATATGCGGTTGGCAGACCACGGCCGCGCCGACGAGGAACCCGGCCACGTAAATGGAGAAGACATTGTTAAACAGTGCGCCGTCGGGGTTTACGGGAGAGAGCAGGTGTTCTCCCTGCGCGGTGATGGCGTCGGCAAAGCTGGGTTCGGACTGAAACAGCAGGGGCAGGCCGGAGCCCAGCACCACGACGGCTACGACAATCATCAGGCTGCCTTGCAGCATGTTCGTGAATACGTGGGCATAGGTGCCGCCGACGAACACGTAGCCAGTCACGAAGACCAGAGTGATGAGCAAGGCTTCGGTATTGCCGATCCCGAGCAGTTGTTGCATGACGATGGAGATTCCGCCCACCAGCAAGACCACGAACGCAAAGGCCAGCAGGTTGGCGACAGCGAAGAACAACGCGTAGCCCGGCGAGCCATACCGGCGGCCAATCCAGTCGGGAATAGTCAATGCGCCGGACTCAGCGCCGATTCGCCGGAAACGAAACGAGAGCAACACGATGGTGACCATGAAGCCGAGATAGCTTGCAACCACCATGTGAAACCAGGCGGCCAGGCCATCCACGTAGACGAATCCAGGGTTGATGATGAACGTGGCGGCAGAGGCCACGCTTGCCGCCAAGGTCACACCTACCACGAGCGGAGACAAATCCCCATTGCCGATCGCAAAGCTTCCGAAACCTCGGGTTTTCTTGTAGCCCAGCCAACTGAGCCAGGCCGTGCCCAGCATGTAGGCTCCGAACAAGCTCCAGGCCAGCACTAGTCGCAGCCCTTGTCGCAGCGCCGAGTCTCCGCCGCCTCGAGAAAGCGGCGGTAGGTCGCGACGATGTCCTCGCGCACTCGCAGATCGTTGTGTTCGGTGCCCGGAAACTGGCGGTTGTATGCGCCGGCCAGGGCCGGGGATTGCGCGAAATCGTGGCCCAGGAAGGCCTTGTCTGCCTCTCCAGCGCCATCGTAGATGGTCAGCCATTGCGCCGGGCCATAGGTCTCGTCCCGGCCATCGGGGCCGTTCAGCGCCTCGAGCCAGGGTGTGTTCGCGCCAATTTCAGCGCAGGCCTTCACGATCTTTTCGCTGCCTGGCGGACAAAGGCTTGTGCCATCGTTGCCGCCGGCGATGCCGACAAAGGCCACCAGGTCGTCACGCAATTGAGGGTGGTCTTTCAGCGTCTTGCGAGCGACAGTCACTCCCAGCGAGTGTCCGACCAGGCTGAAGAGGTGCGAGCCGGTGTAGTCGCGCACGGCCTCGATAAACGCGTACAGGTCTGAAACGTTGATGTCGTTGCTGGTCATCGCCGGCACGCCGGTCACTTCGCATCGGGGGTCAGGTCGGGATTTCGCCGCCCCTAAGCCTGCGCCGCGACCGTTGTATGACAGCGCCCAGAGCGCCTGATCGCTCCAGCCTGCGGCGCGAAAGTCGTCGGCCACCAGACGCCAGTTACAGGCGTCGCCCGTGTTGCCGTGAACAAAGATCACAGGCACGTGCCCCGGTGGATCACCGCGATGCGTGCCGCCGAATCCTCCCAAGGGAAGGGCGTGTTCGCTGTCAGTCAGCATCGGGAAACCAGCGGCAAAATCGCGATCAGCGGGTTCTGGTGTTTGCGCCTGCACTCCGCTGATCACCAAGGTGAGCAGGGGGGCTAGCAGCCAGTGTGCTCGCGTGGCTCTTGGGCCGCTCGCCTGTGCAGAGTTGGTTGGGCTTCGCATCTCAGACTCCTCGATGACTCGTGTATGCCAGGCGCCGACCCGACAGGTCGCATGCCTGTTGTTTGTTTGCTGGGCGGGGGGTTATCTGCCGGCTTCTGCGAGCAGCGCCTGGACCTCATGCGCCACGACTCTCGCCCCATTGCCGCCCAGCAGGATCGTGTAGTGGTTGGTGTCAGGGACCTCGGCGGCACTGAACTGAGCGATTCCCCGCGAGGCTTTGGCCACACGTTTCGCCGGATAAAGCGGCTTGTCGTTCATCAATCCGCGGGGTGCGCGCAGGAATCGGACGGGGCACTGCAGCTGCAGAAGCGAGGCGGGCACCAGGTCTTCGAACAGTTGGGTGCGGACGTCTTGCAGGAGTGCGCTTTTTCGTGTGGCCGGTCGCAGCTCGGGGGCGTTGCCGACGAGGTCGTAATCGATGTAGTCCTCCAGGTAGGTGGACCAGTCATGCTTGAGCGCGGGGTGGTCTCGCCAGTAGTCACGGTAGGCCGCATGACTATCGAAGCTCATGTCGAGGCGCGTGAGGGCCGGGCCTAGAACTTTTTGCACCAGCTTTTCGATCATCCATTCGCCAAACGGCAGACGATGCAGCGGCAACGCCGGCATGATCGGCAAGCCGCCATCGGCCATGAGCAAGGCGCCGGCGCGGCTGGGGTGCTGCGCGGCCATCACCGCGGCAATGAATGCACCCATGGAGTGCCCGAGCACGACATCGGCCCGCGAGAGTTTGAAATGGTCGAGCACCGCCACCATATCCGCCGCGTGGGCGCGCATGCCCCAAGGGCCGGGAATGCCGCGACTGGCACCTCGGCCCCGCAGGTCGGGTGCCAGCAATTGCACCTCGTTGCCGAGCGCTTCGGCCAATGCCAGGAACTCGCGGTGCGAGGCGGTGATGCCGTGAATCGCCAGGATGACCGGGCCGCCACGGCCCCATCGAGCGACCGTCAGGTCACCGCCTTCGACGGCGACGGTGTGCGTGGAGTAGGTCAGCGAATCGGTGTGCGGGGACGCTGCAATGCTCATGGTGTCGTGCTCTCAGTGCGGGGCATCAGCGCGCTGCGCCGGATTTTTCCCGCTTCGTTACGTGGAAGTGCTTCGACAAACTCGAAGCTGCGGGGAACCTTGTACTTGACCAGCGACTCCGCGCATCGAGTGCGCAGTTGTTCGGCGGTCAGTGACGGGTCCCGGGTTTCGACCACCGCATGGACCCGCCGGCCGAGGTCGTCATCGGGCAGGCCCACAACCGCGACGTCGCGGACCAGGGGATGTGCGCTGATCACGGCTTCAACCTCAGCTGGATAGACGTTGGAGCCACCGCTAATGATGAGGTCGGTGCGTCGGTCGGCCAGGTACAGATAACCGTGGTCATCGACATGACCGAGATCGCCCACGCTCCGGTACCCATCGCCGTGCTCGGCCAGCGGCGGCGCGCCGACGTAGGCGTATTGGGCGGCGCCATCGCCGAAGCGTGAAAAAACTTCGCCGACCTCACCAATCGCGCGCTCTCGGCCGTCAGGATCGAGAATCTTGATGTCCGTCATGAAGCCGGTGCCGACGCTGCCACGATGACTGAGCCAGTCGGTACCGGAGATCGTGGTCAGGCCGGTGATCTCCGTGGCCGCCCACAACTCCCAGACTCGATCAGCACCAATTCGGTCGATCCAGCCGAGCTTGGCCCAGTCCGGACACGGCGCTGCAAGGTGCCAGAGCTTGCGGATGGAGCTGAGGTCGCGTTGCGCCAGACCCTCGGTACGCAACATGCGCTGCATCATGGTCGGCACCATGTTGAGTACCGTGGGCTGATGGCGTTCGATGAACGTTAGCGCCTGCTCGGCATTGAAGCGTTCGTTCAGCGCGATTGCCGCGCCCTGAAACAAGGCAATTTGCGAGAAGAAGAATGCCTGGTTGTGAAACAGCGGGCCCGGCGAAAACACCAGATCGCCGGGGCGGAAATCGAGCACGGCCGCCAGCGGGTGGCCCTGCCATGGAAACGCGAACGCGCCGGGCGACACGATCAGCTTGGGCTTGCCGGTGGAGCCGCCGGATGCGATGGCCTTGGCCGGTTGTGAGATGCGGTCTGGGGGCAGGGTATCTGGCCAGGCGGCGAGATCATGCAGATCTGCCGTGCGGATGGCGTCGAGGTCTGCGTCATCACTGAAGATCGCTGCCGCATCAACCAGCCCCAGCAGTGCATCGCGTTCGACCTTGGGCAGGCGAGCACTAACCGGGGTCGGGCAGGCACCGAGCTTGTAGGCCGCCAGTGTCACGAGCACATGCTCGAAACTGTTATGAAGGTGGATGGCAATGCGTTGGTGCTGGCACACACCTCGGGCGGCCAGCGCGTGGGCCAGACGGCTGGACTGTCGGTCCAGTTCGCGCCGGGTGTATGTCGAAACGCGACCGTCCTGATGCAGCAGATACACGGCGGCCGCGTTGGGTTCTTGCGCGGCCAGGGCATGCAGGGTGCGGCCTGGGGTCCATAGATCAGTGGCGTTCATGGGCGGGCTCCGTTTACGGGCAAGGGGCGTCGGCGGTCAGCGGGTGTGCCCACAGAAAATCGAGTGTGGCTCGGGTCAGGTCCGGTCCGAGTGGGTCGGTTAGCAGCAGGTCGCGAGGTGAGCCGTCGGATTCGCCCTGCGACCAGGCATGGCCCATCCCGTTGACCAGCCAGCGCTGGACCAACACGCAGCCCTGGGCATTCTCGTAACTGTCGATCTCGTAGCTGTGCCCGCCGGGCACTTGTCCGATTCCGGTACGCGCTGGCTCACGCGAAACGCTGCCGTTGTTGGCGCCGTCATCGGCCCAGTCGTCGCTGGCCAGATACTGGCCCACGATTAGGTCGGCATTGGGGTAGGGCACTTGCAAGTCCTGGCTACCCTGCAACACAAGCGCCGGAATGACGCGAGCGTGATCCCCCATCGCCTGATAGGCCCGTTCACCGGACACCTCCGCCGGCAGGTAGGCAATGCCGGCCGTACAGGTCGTGCCCTGATACTCGCAGCCGGCATAGATCATCACCGCGGCAAACCGGTCTGGATAATTCACCGCGACGATGTTGGCCATCGCTGCGCCGGCAGAGATGCCGGTGATGTAGGTCCGGGCCGGGTCGACATCGTAGGCCTGCGCGATGGTGTCGGCGATGCCGGCGATAATCGAGGGTTCCTCGCTGTCGCGTCGCTGTTGATTCGGCAAGAACCAGTTCCAGCAACCGCTGCCGTTGGCATCGGTGCTCTGCTCCGGGTAGGCGACCAGGAATGTATCCGTTTCGGCGTACCGGTTGAATCGCGACCAGCGCGCTTCCTCATCGGCGCTCGAGTTGCAGCCATGTAAATCCACGATCAACGGGTGCGGTCCGGCGCCGATCGCACCGGCGGGCACAAACAGCTTGTAGCTGCGAGTGCCGGCGTTGTTGCTGTAACTGAAGCGTTCAAAGCTGGCCCCGCCGGGTGCTAGTGCGGGCACCCCAGCATCCGAGGTCTCGCCCGGTGCGTCTGGTGAGCAGGCGCTGATCAACGTAAGCAGAGCCGTTCCCCACAGCATGGCTGGGCGCATGCTCAGAACTCCTGGGCGAACTGCAGGTAGAGCAGGCGCGGTTGACGCTGACTGCCCACGATCACGCCTTCGAACACGTCGCCATGACGAATGTGTGTAACGGTGTTCGTGAGGTTCTCGCCGATGAGGCGGACCGACCAGCCGCGGACGTCGTCGCGGAAGCCTAAGTCCGCCTTGTAGCGGGTATACGAGCCCTGGCGCTTTGCCTCATCCAGATCAACATCGAGCAGCTGGCTGGCTTCGTACTCCATGGTGACGCCTGCGGTTAGCGTCATGCTGCCGAGGACGTTGAATGGGGTATTGGCGCGTAGCGACAGCGCACCGGACCAACGCGGCGCGAATGGGAACGCCTTGCCAGACTGGTTGCAACGCGGATTGTCCGGATCGCCATCGTCAGGGTCGCTTTGACCGACCGGGCATTCACCGTCCAGGAACTTGACGAACTCGGTGTCGAGAACACCGAGGCTGGCATTGACGGTCAACCAGTCGTTGGCCAGCCAGAGAAAGTCGGCTTCGATACCTTGTGACAGCGCCTCCTCGGCGTTGACGACCCGGGAGGTGCCAAGGCCGATGGTGCCGGGAGGATTCTCGCGAATCAGCACCTGGAAGTTCTCGGCAGTCTGGCGGAAGAACGAGATATTCAGGTTGGCGGTGCGATCAAACAGCCACAGTTTGAAATCCAGGCCGATGTTTTCGGCGGTCTCGTCCTCGAACACGAGATCATCATCCTCGAAGCCGGCATCCGATGTGCCCTCGCGAAAGGCGAAGGCGTTGAAGCCGCCACCCTTGAAGCCTTTTTCCCAGTGCAAAAAGGACGAGAACGCATCAGTGGGTTGCCAGTTCAGCGAAACCTTGGGTTGGAAATTGCTCTCGCTGCGCTGACGTGTGGCTGTGAACTCTTCTGCGCCGACCAGCGACAACACGACGGACGTTGGTGTGGTGAACGACACGTCCCAGTAGCCTTGCTTGTCTTCGCGGGTATAGCGGCCGCCCAATTCCACTGCCCAGGCCGGCGTGAACTGCCATTTGCCGTGGGCGTAGACCGATACCGCCTTGGCGGTTTGCTCGAAGAACTGATTCATCTCTTCGAAACCGGCGATATCGCTGGTGGTGTCGATCGGCAGTGCCCCCACCAGCCCGGCCAGACTGTTGGGGTCGATCACGCCAGCCTGGCCGTCTAGCGCCGCGGCCTGGAGCAAATCCGCGAAGGGCAGGGTGTTCAGGCCGAAAATGAACTCGCTGTCCAGAATCTGACGCTGGCTCCAGGTGATACCGGCCAGAAAGTCGCTTTCGCCCAGGGCACCAAGCCCGAACAGGCCTGACAGCGGCGGTGCCGTTAGCCGGAACTCGCCATACCGCATGGGTGAGTGATCACCGCCGCTACCGTTGAGCGCTTCCGCTGGGGTGAAGTCGGTGTCCAACGACAGTGTTTGATCCATCACTGCGTGCGCGCCAATGGTGGTGAGTGACCAATCGCCCAGGTCCATGTCCCATTGGCCCCGGTAGCGACGGATGGAGATCTCGCGGAAGTCTGGTAGATCCAGCGACGCGACCCAGTTGCCGGCGATGACGTCCGCTTCCGGGTCATACCGACGCATGGCAGCGGTAAAGTTGGGGCCGACCTGAATGGTCTCCAGCGCTGCTCCTCCATCGAACAGCTCGTAAGACTCCGCCGCCAGAGTGAGCCGCGTTCCGAACAGGTCTTCAAACGCGACCGTCGCCCGCAGGCCGGTGCGATCGCGAGATTTCAGCCAAGGGTCGGCCGCATCGACAACTTTCGCGGTGGTGTTGCGCACGAACCCATCCCGGCGATCCAGCAGGCCCGCAACGCGCACATTGATGCCGTCGGCCAGCGGTCCACCGAAGGCGGCTTCGACGCGGTGACGCTCAAGCTCCCCGAACTCCACTGTGAGCGCGCCTTCGGGCTCCGGCGTTGGTGGGTTCGAGATCAGGTGGATCAGCCCGGCCGTCGTGTTCTTTCCGAAGCTGGTGCCCTGCGGGCCGCGCAGAACTTCCATGCGCTGCAGGTCGAACAGGGCCGCGAGAAAGTACGGAATCCGCGTATGCGGAACGCCGTCAATCGCCATGCCCACCGGCGGCTCAAAGCTCTTGTTGTTGTTATTGAAGGTGAAGCCGCGGATGCGGGGCGCTGCGAAAAAACCCGCCGCATCAATCGACGCGTTGGGCACCATGCCTAGCGCTTCGCTGATATCAGAAACGCCTTGCTCCTTGAGAAAATCCCCGGTCAGGGCCGTCATGGAGATGGGCACGTCCTGGATGGCCTGTTCACGCTTTTGTGCGGTGACGACGATTTCTTCCAATTGCCGGTTCGGACGCTTGCGCGGCTCCGCAGTTTCGACGGGCGGCACCGGGATGGTTTCAAGCTCGTCCGGCGGTGTGTCGGCATCTGTACCGGGGGCGTCAGGCGCTCGTGCGTCTGATTCGGAGCTCTGAGATTGACGTTCGGGCTCGTTGTCGCCGAACAGCGCGTCGAGCTCGTCGCTACCTTGTGAGATGCCGGTGCCGGAGACAAACGCGAGCATCAACATCGCTACGATGCGGTGCCAAGGCGATGGCTGAGTCATGTCCGTTGCTCCGGTCGGGTACCGGACACGCCGAGTACCCGCAAGGCGTACTCCACGTAGATGTCGCTGATCCCATCGCCATCCAGTTCGAAATCTGGCGTGTACCAGTGAGCGACACGCAGTCCCATACCGCCGATAACGGCCACCGCCAGCCATTCATGCGGCACTTGGAACACACCGGATTGGACGCCTTTGCGCACGACCTCCGCGAGCATGGCTTCGGTGTTTGCACGCAATGCCAGAACCGGTGAGCCCGCCTCGGTCGATAGGGCGTGGAGTTCGGTGTTGGAGACCGCCGCGAGCATCGGATAGTCGGTGTGCATGCGGACATGCGCTCGTACCGCTGCAGAGAGTTGCGCAATGCACTCGTCCGGCGCGGCGTTGAGCGCCGAGCGGATGCGGCGGTTGTGCTCCTCGTGACCGAAGCGCAGCAATTCAAGAAGCAACTGCTCCTTGGACGCGTAGTGCGAGTAGATCGAAGCTGCCTTCATCCCAACTTCGTTGGCGATGTCGCGCATCGACGCGCCCTCGAAGCCGTGCTCGGCAAACAGGCGCAGGGCCACGACCAGGATGTTCTGCCGGGTGTCACTGGTGGCCAGCCCCGGGGGCAGATAGGGGCGATCCGCCGCCATCCGCCGCGTCACCTTCTTCGTCATTGTGCTCTCCTCACGCGGCAGATCTGAGTCGTCCGCCGTCGCGAGCGCAGTGTCGCTAACTAACGATCGTAAGGCAAGCGGCCGATGCCACAGCCGTTGCGATACGCCACATTTGCGGCAGGCGTTCTTGAGTTGCCGACGCCGGCGCGGATCAGCCCAACGGCGCTAACAGCGCGCGCAGGCTGTCGGCGTCGAACAGCCGGCGACCCCGCCGCGATGGGAGTAGGTGGGGCCGCAGGTATGAAGAGTCAGGCCGCGATAGATCCCGGTGACACCCACTGTTTAGGTGGCCCGACTGGCGTTGTAGCGGGTGGTCTGGACGCGTGGGCAGTGGTTCCAGCGGCCACTGCGGCGCCCGGTGCGGGGCTCTCAGGTGTGACCCTGTCGCCGTCGATTCAGGCAAGGCAAATGCTTGGTGTTCCGGAAAAGGTTCGTGCGACGACGGGGACCAGGACGCGTTGCGGGCACCCTACGATGCCCGCAACGCGTCACGCTCATGTCGCCATTCAGGTCCGCAGGTCGAACCGATCGGCGTTCATCACCTTGGTCCAGGCCGCGACGAAGTCATGGACGAACTTCCGCTGGTTGTCGTCCTGCGCGTAGACCTCGGCGTAGGCGCGCAGGATCGAGTTGGACCCGAACACCAGATCGACTTTCGATGCTGTCCACTTCCGGTCGCCTGTCTGGCGGTCGACCAGTTCGTACAGACCGTGATCGACCGGTTTCCATTGGTAGGCCATGTCGGTCAGGTGGACGAAGAAGTCGTTCGTCAACATCCCGGCACGATCGGTGAACACGCCGTGGTCGGTGCCGCCGTGGTTGGTGTCCAGCACACGCAGACCGCCCACGAGTACGGTCATTTCAGGGGCGGTCAGGCCCATGAGCTGGGTGCGGTCGAGCAGCAGTTCTTCGGCGCAGGAGAGGAACTCCGGCTTCTTTAACCAGTTGCGATAGCCGTCGGCGATGGGTTCCAGCACCTCGAAGGCCTCGACATCGGTCTGCTCGGCGGTGGCGTCGCCACGTCCTGGGGCGAACGGGACGTCGATGTCGACTCCGGCCGCCTTGGCTGCCTGCGCCACACCGACATTGCCGGCCAGCACGATCACGTCGGCCACACTGGCACCGGTCTCGGTGGCGATGGCGTCCAATACCGGCAACACGCGGTCCAGGCGTTCGGGCTCGTTGCCAGCCCAGTGTCGTGCCGGTGCCAGGCGAATGCGCGCACCATTGGCGCCGCCGCGCATGTCCGAGCCGCGGTAAGTCCTGGCGCTGTCCCAGGCGGTGCAGACCAGTTCGCTGATGCTTAGTCCGCTGGCCACGATCTTCGCCTTGACGGCACTGACATCGTAGTCGGTGCTGCCGGCTGGAACCGGGTCCTGCCAGATCAGGTCTTCCTGTGGCACATCGGGTCCGATGTAGCGGGTTTTCGGCCCCATGTCGCGGTGGGTCAGCTTGAACCAGGCCCGGGCGAAGGCATCGGAGAATTCCTCGGGGTTCTGGTAGTAGCGCTCGGCGATCTTGCGGTACGCGGGGTCCATTTTCATGGCCATGTCGGCGTCCGTCATGATCGGATTGCGGCGGATCGACGGGTCCTCGGCATCGATCGGCTTGTCTTCTTCCTTGATGTTGATCGGCTCCCACTGCCAGGCACCGGCCGGGCTTTTCTTCAGCGCCCAGTCGTAGTTCAGCAGCAGGTGGAAATAGCCGTTGTCCCACTGCGTCGGGTTCGTGGTCCAGGCACCCTCGATGCCGCTGGTGACGGCATCGCTACCGATGCCGCGCCCGGTCTTGTTGAGCCAGCCCAGGCCCTGATCCTCGGTGCCGGCGGCTTCCGGGTCGGGGCCGAGCAGGGCCGCATCGCCATTGCCATGGCATTTGCCCACCGTGTGTCCACCGGCGGTCAGGGCCACGGTTTCCTCGTCGTTCATGGCCATGCGGGCGAAGGTGTCGCGCACGTCTTTGGCCGTTTTCAGCGGATCAGGATTGCCATCCACGCCTTCGGGGTTGACGTAGATCAGCCCCATCATCACTGCGGCCAGTGGGTTCTCCAGATCGCGTTCGCCGGAGTACCGGCTGTGCGGGTTCTCGGTCGGTGCCAGCCATTCTTTCTCGGCGCCCCAGTAGACGTCCTTCTCCGGGTGCCAGATATCGGCCCGGCCGAACGCGAAGCCGAAGGTCTTCAGGCCCATGGATTCATAGGCGATGGTGCCGGCCAGAATGATCAGATCGGCCCAGCTGATCTGGTTGCCGTATTTTTTCTTGATCGGCCACAACAGCCGTCGCGCCTTGTCCAGGTTGACGTTGTCGGGCCAGGAATTCAGCGGCGCGAAGCGCTGGTTGCCGGTCGCGCCGCCGCCGCGGCCATCCGCCGTGCGGTAAGACCCGGCGGCGTGCCAAGCCATGCGGATCATCAAGCCCCCGTAGTGCCCCCAATCGGCGGGCCACCAGTCCTGGCTGTCGGCCATCAATGCGTGCAGGTCGGCCTTGAGCGCATCGAAATCCAGCGACTTGACCGTTTCCCGATAGTCGAAAGCCAACCCCATCGGGTCGGTCTTGCTGTCGTGCTGGTGCAGGATGTCGAGGTTTAGAGCCTCGGGCCACCATCCCAGGTTCGACATGTTGGTGGAGGTTGCCCCGCCGTGCATCACCGGACATTTGCCCGAAGCACCCATTTCTTTTCCGTCCATAACCCATCTCCTTCACGCTGTGCTTATGACGTCGAGACCTTGTCTCGACGCAGCTGGGAACATGCCCGATGACGGGTCGAATCCCAACTGCTGTACGCCCCGGCAGCAACCGGGATTGACGTCGAGAATAGTCTCGCACTAATGTCGGGTAAAGCGATTAATAGCGTATATATTGTTCGTAATAATCGAACACTGGGCCAACATGAAACGACTGCCGACACTCAAGCAACTGGAGTACTTGGCCGCCTTGGCGGACCTCGGTCATTTCGGGCGTGCCGCCGAGCGCTGCCACGTCACGCCCTCCACGCTGAGTGCCGGCATACAGGACCTGGAGCGGGTGCTGGGCGTGCGTCTGGCAGAGCGTTCGAGGCGGCATGTGCTCATCACGCCCATCGGTCAGGCCATCGCAGTCAGGGCGCGTGAGTTGCTGCGTGATGCGGAGGACATCATGAGCCTGGCCGCGTCGGACCGGGCGCCACTGAGCGGTGATTTACGCCTTGGGGCTATTCCGACCGTCGGTCCGTTTCTGCTGCCGCGTGTTCTGGTCAAGCTGCGCAAGCAGTTTCCGGATCTTCGGCTGTTTCTGGAAGAGGGCCTCACCCACGTGCTGCTCAACCAGCTGCAAGCCGGCGAACTCGATGCCATCGTGGCCGCACTGCCCTACGATCTCGACGGCTGCGAATGCCAGATTCTGTTCGAAGACGCATTCCAGTTCGCCTGCCACGCCGATCACCCGCTCGCCAAACAGGACTCGGTGTCGGTACCAGCGCTGAGCGATGAACCCTTGATGCTGCTGGAGGAGGGCCATTGCCTGCGGGCGCAGGCCATCGAGGTGTGCAAGCTGCAGGGGGCATGGGGCCGTAACCGGTTTGAAGCCAGCAGCTTTCACACGCTGGTGCAGATGGTCGGCGCCGGGGTCGGTGTCACGCTGCTCCCCCAGTTGGCGATCGACGCCGGCATCATCGCCGGCATGGAGGTTCGCCTTGTGCCGCTGGCGGAGCCATCGCGGCGTCAGGTCGCACTGGTGTGGCGGCAGGGTTCGCCGCGCCGCGAGGAATTCTCAATGCTTGGCGCAGCCATCCGCGGTCTGACGGCCGGCGCCAACACTGAGGCGAGCGCGTAACGTAACAACCCGCCTGAACGACAACGGGCTGGCAAATCGCCAGCCCGTTGTGTGCTGTTGCGCCCGGCCGCTTGCTACTGCTTGGCGCCTTCCGGGAAAGCATTCAGCAACAGGTTGGGAGAACCCGCCGTGGCTGGACTCAGCGCGATGGTGCCGGACGTCGCATTACTGATCAGCGCGGCGGTGACATCGGCTGGTGAGAGCGAAGGCGTCTCGCCCAGAATGAGCGCCGCGGCACCGGCCACATGCGGCGTTGCCATGGATGTTCCGCTCAGGGTCGATGTGCCGGTAGTGTTGCTGTAGCTCGCCGAGACCACGTCCGTGCCCGGTGCGAAGATGTCCACGCAGGTGCCGTGATTGGAGAAGCTGGATTCATTGTCGGCGGCATCGGTTGAGCCTACTGTCACGGCATTCACCGCGGCCGCGGGCGAATGGCCACAGGCGTCTGCATTGTCGTTGCCGGCAGCCACGAGAGGCAGGATGCCGGCCGCGAACAGCGCATTGGTGGCGGCGTCGATATCCGGGTTAGATCCAGCCCCCAGGCTCATGTTGACGACGGCGGGCCGCTCGGCGTTTTCCGCAACCCATTCCATGCCGGCGATGATGCCGGAGAACGCGCCCGTACCCGCACAGCCGAGCACGCGAATCGGATGCACCGTGGCCTGCTTCGCCACGCCGTAGGTGGTGCCGACTGCCGTGCCAGATACATGCGTGCCGTGACCGTTGCAGTCCTGCCAGGCGTCCGGATCGGGCTGGTAGCCCAGCACCTCCCAGATACCGCCGAGGTTGAGTACGATCAGGGAATCGATGCCGATGGGGCCGTCATTGATGAAATTGCGTCCGGTGCCGACCCGGCCACTGAATTCAACGTGGTCCGGGTTGATGCCTGAATCGAGCACGTAAACGTGAACACCGGCGCCAGCGCTGTCCGGGTAACTGAACACGCCATCCATCGGCAGCGACAGTTCATCGATGCGATCTAGCCCGTAGGTGGGAGATGTTTGCGTCCCCGAGATGCTCACCAAGGTGTCGGGCCGAACCGACGCGATGATGGGTAGTTGCTCCAGAGCGGCAACCTGTTGTTCGGTCAACCGGGCAGCGAACCCCTTGAACACCGTGTCGTATTTCAGAAATGCCGCTTCCGCACCGATCAACGCCAAGGTGGAATCGACCGCGTTGCTGACCAGCTGAAGACCGAGCAGCGATTCGTTCAGGCGAACGACGTAGGGCTGCGGGCCGATGTCCTGGACGGTGTCGACGACTGCTGTGGTCTCGCCGGTGATCTCCGGGGAGCTCGGCGACTCGCTGCACGCGGCGAGCGAAACAGCCGCCAGCCCTGCCAGCAGCAGGCGACTGCCGGAGCCGAGATGACCGAGCAGGTTTCCCGTGTACGAACGGGTGTCGAAATCGAAGCGCATCGTGATTCCTCTGAATTGGGGGGTGACATTCCCTTGTCGACCGGAACGCTATCAGAATTGAGCTGGCTGAAATGTCCTTATTAGGACTTTGTCAGCATGAAGCCGTATTTAGGGCTCCGGTGCATAAACAAATGGTTGTAGGCCGTTCGCGCGGCTGTCGAATATCCCCTACAGCCGAGGTCATGGAACGTCCGACTGAACTCGTGGTGAAAAGTGTTCACGGTCTGACAGTGCCCCGCTGAAAACCCAGATAACGACGGGGGAGGAGACGCCAATGACGACGAAGACTTGCGCTCAGTGGGCAGCCACGCTGCTCATCGGCTTGTTTGCGATGCAGGCATCGGCCGCGCCTGGAGATCCGCTGACACCGCCGATTCAGGCGAACCTCACGCCGGGGCAAAATTACAACGTGCACGTCGATCGCGCACCGAGCGGGGAGTTCGTAGTTGGCTGGGCATACGCGCGGCCGGGTGATCTTGAATACGATGTCCGGGCGCGCGTCTACGCAGCCGATGGCACCCCGCTGAGCGGCGAGATCAACGTGATGGAGACGCCGGGGAATCAAAGCCGGTTCGACATCGCTATTGCAGACGGCGTGATGGCCGTTGCGTGGCTGGATGGCACGAATACGGGCAACGCAGTTCGTGCGCGCCGCTTCGCTTACGACGGCACGCCGTTGGAGGCGATTCAAACCGTGGGTATCGTGGAGCCAATCGGAACGGCCGCGACGCCCATGGCCGCGCTCGCAGACGGCGGTCGCCTGGCGGTGGGCTGGGTGTTCGAACGTGCAACCGCCGCCCCGCAGTCCTGCCGGTATCCCCGCCTGTTGTGCTTGAAAGCCGAAGCTTACGATCAAGAACTCCGGATGCGCTGGATGGATGACATCGCCCAGACCACGCTGGTGGGCTTGAGCCGGGCGGGCGGCGACGTGACGGTCGCAGGGATCGATGTTCTGCCATCGCCAACGGTCTTCCTGCCGGAGAATTATCCGGTCAAGCTGAGCCTGTCTGGTTTTGAAGTGACGCCTGCCGGTGATGTCGTTTACCTGTGGGCCGTTCAACTCGCCCCGGTGGGTGCGGGCATGCAGGTGTTGCAGGTGGGACGCCTCGCCACGGATCGGCGGATGCAACAGCTGCCCCAGGTTGTGGAATTGCTGCAAACATCCGGCGGGTACTACTGCCTGAGCGAGGCGCTGGATATCGACGCCACGGGCCAGGCGGTGGTGTTCTACACCGACGGCTGCGATGCGTTCGCCCGTCGGGTGCCACCCAGGGGCTTGGCCGGCCCGAAGCTGGCAGTCAACGCTACGGCAGCGCAGGTTGATCGCATCAACCCCACATTGCGGGTACAGACCGGCGACGACGGCGCGTTCTCGGCGCTTTACTCGGACACCCTGGTGCCGTTCGCAGCCGGAGCTGATCTCGCGGGTGTGGCCGCTTCTCTAGGCGGCATCACGCAATATGGTTTTGATGCCGCCTCCGATAGCACCGGGGCACTGGTGGTTGGCGGAGCTGACAGAGACGGGGTGGTGACGGTTCAGCTGTTCGAAGGGCCGTAGCCACCGCCACGCGAACCCTGACGCGGTTCGCGTGGCCTGTCGCATCGTGTCGCCGACTGGCGGGTTACTTCGCCCAGTCTTTGTAGAACGGCGGCAGGTCGTCCGGCACCTGGGCGGTGAAATCCGCCTCGCGCTTGTCCAGAAACGCCTGCACGCCTTCCCGGCCGTCCTTGCGGCTGGTGTAGAACACGGCCAGCGAGTCGATCTCGTGGGCATTGAAGGGATGCGGCTGCGCCGAGTTGCGGTAGAGCATCTGCCGGGTGAGGGCGACCGCCACCGCCGAACGATTGCTGATTAGCGACAACGCGAATGTGCGCGCCTCGTCCATGAGCCGATCGGGTTCGTGCACCGATTTCAGCAAGCCGCCGTCCAGCGCGGTCTGCGCATCGAGAATGTCGGCGGTGTAGCACCATTCCAGGGCTTTCTGGATGCCGACGATACGTGGCAGAAACCAGGACGAGCAGGCCTCCGGCACGATGCCGATACGACCGAAGACGAAGCCGATTCGTGCCTTGCTGGAGGCGATGCGAAAGTCCATGGCCAACGTCATGGTGGCGCCGATGCCAACGGCGGCACCGTTCATTGCGGCGATGACGGGTTTGGTGCAGTTGAAGATCGACAGGGTCACGAGCCCGCCGGTATCGCGCACGCCTCGATAAATCTCGGGATCGTCGCGGCGCTCGCGCATGTCTTCCAGGGTAGGTTCCTGGTGCTCGGCCAGGCCGAATACGTTGCCGCCGGTGGACAAATCCATGCCAGCGCAGAATGCCTTGCCTGCACCGGTCACGATAATGGCGCCGACCTCGGTGTCGTCATTCACGCGCGTGAAAAAGTCGACCAGTTCCTGGGACATTTCGACGGTGAAGGCATTCATCTGATCCGGCCGGTTCAGCGTGAGCGTGGCGATCCGGTCGGCCTTGGCGACGCTAAGCGTCTGGTAGTCGTACATGGGGTCTCCTCAACCTGCTGTTGTCTTGGTCGCCCCGGATGGTACTCGGCGATCTCGGTCGCCGTCTGCCTGGTTCCGCTAGAAGTTCACCCGCAGGGTGACCGATGCGGTGCGCTCGGCAGTGGACTGAGCGACATAGGTGTTCTCGAACACGGAGGAGTCGAAGACCAGGTCGCGGACGCGTTCATCGGTGAGATTGCGGCCGCGTAGCACCAGCGCCCAGTGATCGGAGGCGGAGGCCAG
>Ga0208330_1000072_pt1 | contig 62881 bp, 45 predicted proteins | sample DeeseametaMP1896_FD_184180 | JGI IMG/M metagenome (GOLD analysis project Ga0208330, IMG submission 184180) | Marine microbial communities from the Deep Pacific Ocean - MP1896 (SPAdes) | ecosystem: Environmental > Aquatic > Marine > Oceanic | place: East of Hawaii, North Pacific Ocean | collected... | reverse complement strand
CGCACCCATGGTCGCCAAAGCCCACAGGGTAGTTCGCCAGTCCTTCAATCAGATGACGGTTCGATGACATCCGCCGGTCCGCCGTCGAGCGGCGGTGCCGCTCAGACTGACGGAGGCATCCCTGGGCCACGCCAGCGGGGGCGCATCTGGCGGCGGGGCACGCCTCCCCGCCTGCCGGCCGCCCGCCACGGGGAACGCACCTGATGCGCTACCGCGACACGGCGATGCCGCCGCTCGCGGGTAACTGATCACACTGCTGCCCGATCAGATCCACGCATTGTCGGTTGGTGTTGCCGAACGCATCGCGGATGCCACCGGCCGCGATATAGGCATCCGCGCCGTCAATCGGCAGCTGCCATGTCAGGCCGTCCTGACTGCTGGCGTCGCGGGTCTGGACGGACTGATCGCTGGTCACCACCGACACCGTCACGGACTGGGCCTGCCCGGTATCCGCCCAGGGACGGAATGTGCAGCGATGGCAATACTGCACCTCGACACCATTGGCGTAGCGGTGCAGGTTTCGTTCGTTGCGAACCCAGGGAATCAGCGCCTCGTCGCCGGCCAGCACCGAGGACCAGCTGTCCGGATAGTCGATCGGCCCGACGACACGCTCGCCGAAGGCATCGGTCGGTGAGCGGGTGTTGGCCCCGGATTGGAACTGCGTGTGCCGCGTCACCGGGCCCAGCCCGAACTCCAGCATGGAGCCGGACCGGACCGGGGCCTCGACCGTGACCCCACCCCAGGGGCTCACCTCGAAGGCGGCGCTGACGAGCGAATAGCTGGTCGGCCCGGTACTTGTCTGACGCCGACCGTCGATGACGAAGCGGTACAGGCCCAGTGGCGTGGCGTATGGCGCCTCCGGTCGCAGGGGCGTGTCGACATCGGTGACCGGAACATCCGAAACAAAGGCTTCGAAGGCCGCGGTCCAAACCCACTCGAACTGGCCCGCGCGCCAGGCCGCGTAGTCCTCCGGATCGGGGATCACCACCCCCTGGAAGTCGCCGCTGCCGGAGACCGGTGTGCCACCCAGAAAATCGACATGAATCGGAACCTCGCCGCGTTGATCCCCCACGGTGATCCACTCGCCGTTCTCGAGCCGCTGGACGATCACGGTCGGCATACCGAGCCAGGTGGCGCCACCGACCCATTGCACGGTTGCGGCGTCGAAGCGTTCGATCGCGGCCGGTTCGGTCACGATGCGGGCTTCGCCGCCATCGGCGGGCTGGGTCAGATCGTAGGCGCTGCGAAGACCCCGGCCGATCTCGCCTAGGCCCCGTGCCAGCGCTTCAGCGCGCAGCGATTCGACGGTGTACACGGTATCGAGTACCGAGCCGGGCATGCCCGGACCGCCATTGAGGCTGGCCGCCAGGCGCGCCAGACGCGTGTTGAGGAAGTCGGCCCCGTGCGGCCCCAGGGCTGCGAGTGCCTTGCGGTAGTGGTCATGCGCGCGGTACTCGCGGTAGGCCGGCATATAGCCCCAATAGTCATTCGCCATGCCGACGGGAATCACCAGGCCAAACCCGGTGTCGGGGAATTCCTCGTGCGTGAAATTGCCCTTGATCTGCGCCGGGTCCAGCGGCTCCGCCTCGGCATGCAGGCCGTAGCTGAGCGCTTCCCAGCCGGCAGCATCGTTGTGAATCTGGGCCTTCATGCGCTCGAAGGCTTCCAGCGAGGTCGTCAGCAGACTGCCGTCATCGCGGCTCGGATGCGGGCAGGTCACGGTGTCGCCATTGACGGCGCAGCCGACCTCGTCGGCTCCATGCACGAAATCGCCGTTATTAGCAGGGTTGCGCAGCGGATTGTCGGCCGCGTAGCCCAGGTCCCAGTCCCACCCGGTGTGGATGTCCCCGGCCACCCGATTCAGCCGGCTGATCACGTTCAATGCAGGGTCGGTAAACTGCTCGCAAGGGCAGAAGGTGACGCCCACATCACCGAGCTTGAACACCTGGATCGGCACCGTCGCCTGCTCCGACACCAGACCCAGGGTGGTCGCGCTGTAGCTGATCGGCACGGGCACACCCAATTCCACGAGTTGGTCCACCATCCCGCCGGTGATCTCACCAATGCGCGCGCGCACGTCGGCGTAGGTCTCCGGCAGGCTGGGGAAGATGTCACCGACCACCGCCTCGAACGGTTCGATCAGGGTGCCGTCGACCGTCTCCAGACCACCTTCGACATCATCGGCCACGTGCTCGCAGTCCGGGAAGCCCAGCACCGGGATGCCGGGATTGGCCTCGTAGAACAGGCGATCGGAGTTGCAGTTGGACACCCCCGGTATCGGCCGGGTGACCGGTGGCGCATAGCGCCGGTAGGCGAAATCAACGACGAAATCGTCCCGCAGCGTGGCGTGCTGGTGGGCATCCCAGGGCTGGTTGGCCGCGATGTTACCGAGTGCCTGATGCACATTGTCAGCGGCCAGGCGCGCGGCGCGATGGGCACCGGCAAAGGCGGCTTCCTGGAACTCATGACGCTCTTCGCCGCGATGGGCGCGCTCGTCCTTGTGCGGGCCGGAGGTGCCGGTCTCGGACTGCGACATCAGGTTGATGGCACCGGTCTCGCGGTCGAGCAGACGCATGGTGGCGTGTGTCACGTCGCCGGAGATCACCTCTTCACCCCAGACCCATTCCGGATGGATGCCCAGCACGACCCAGTTCGCGTAGTTGCTGCCGGTGGCCAGATCGTCGAATCGCAGCACGTACATCTGCCGCGAGGTGTAGTCGTAGGGCTGCCCTGCCGGTGTGTTCGGCGTGCGCTGTTCCTGCGACACCTTCGGACCGTAGGTATGCCCGCGAATGTCGTTCGCATAAATCGCCGTACCGCCCATGCTCACCGGCCGCATGTCGGCCGCGGCGGCCACGATGGCGTCGCGCATTTGCGTGGCCATGTAGTCGTAGAAACGGATGTCGAACACATCCTGGAAAATCCAGGTGCCGACCGCCGGCGTGGAATAAAACGGCGATGCATGACTGTGCGAGACCGTCATCGCCAGGTTGGCTTCGGCGATGCCCAGCGGCTCGCGCCCTTCGGCGATTGCCGTGGCGTCATGCTCCTGGAGTAGCTGGACGAGACGCCGGCGCAGCAGGTCGTTGGGCAGGTAGAGATCGTTGCTCGCCACCGCGACGCGCTTGCCGTTGGCGCCTTCGACGATCAGCGCACGGGTCGTGATCCGATCCGCCAGGGTGTCTGACCCGACCTTGCGGGTGGAATGCAGGTACGGATCGAAGCCGCGCCCGCCATCAATGCCGGCACCCGTTGCGGCGAACTGGCCTGCCGATGGCCCCATATGCCAGCTCGCATCCATGACCGCCGCGCCGGCGCGGGCGACACCGTCTCCGGCCGGGGTGACGGGCGAGAGATAGTCGCAGGCCGGGCTGCCGGACAGCAGCGCCGCGCATTGCGAGGCCAGCATATCGAGCACCTCATCGGCCGCCGATCCCAGCGTTTGCGTCAGCCCTTCAAAGCTGGCGCACAGCGCGTCCGGGCCTTCCAGGCTGGCGCAGTAGTTCCCGAGCTGATCCAGCGTGTCTTGCACCGCGCCCGACACGCCGCCATCGGGCGGGGTGGAGCCGCCATAGGCCGCTTGCCCCGGCGGAACCGGCCGCACCGGCGGGCACTGCGCGGCGCTGTCCACCCGCCGGTTGTTGTCGACATCGATGACCCGACCCTGCGGGTGCAGGAAATGCGATTTCTGGCACATGCCGAAAGCCGTGCCGCGCGGGTACTGGTGCGGGTCGAAATCATCGCCACGCGGCGGCACGTTGCCCACGGGCGGAGTCGCCGTCATGCCGGCATCAAACTCGATGAACGCCGAGGTCGTGGTTCGGCAATCGTCCTGGACGCAATCCAGTGCGTCGTAGGCCGGCCCGGCGTCGCGGCCGACCAGCGGCAACTGCCAGAACGCCGCGACATCGGGATCACGGGCGGCGAAAAACGCCTCTCGCGACGAGAACTCGTGGTTGGCGCCCTCGCCCGGTCGCCGGTAGTAAAGGTCCGCGACATCGACCCCGGCCGTGCGTGCCATGACCTGTGCGCTCCAATGGGTAACCTGATGATCGGCGAAAGCCGGGTGCAGCAATACCTGGTTGTCCGGCCCGTTCAACGCGCGGTTATCGATGATGTGATGTGCGTAGCCGTTGTTTTCGCTGCGATCCCACAGCATCTGGATCAGCGCAAAACCCAGGTCGCGATCCAGATCGTCGGGATACGACAGATAAAGCGGCAGCGCGTACGGTGGCAGGCCGTCGAATTCATAAGCCTTGTCGAAATCCACGCTGCGTCTGAGCAGTGTGGAGTAGTTCATCCCGACCACGCCGAGCACGCCGCGATTCACGTCCTTGGACAAGGCGATGACGGGACCGCCGCTAATGCCGCCCTGCGAGTTGCCGTCGTAAAAAATCTCGGTATTGGAGAACACAGGCTCGCCTGCGGACTGGAACGCCGGATGCGCCGCAAATCCGTTCGGATGCCGCAGCGCCCGGGCGAGGAACATGAAGTTCAGCAACCCCTGCTGCGACGCATCGGGCACGACGGGAAAGTTCGACAAATCCACGAGCGCGCTGATCACATTGACCAAATCACCGGTGGAGAAGCCGAACAGGTCGACGCCGCAGAACAGGAAATTGTGATCCGACGAGAACTCCGGCACCCGGTCGTAGGTGACCGCCTGATGGCCGTCGAGCAGCCCATGTCCGTAGATGCCGGCGCGTGCGGGTGACTGCGGGGACGCATCCAGCGGAATCTGGCAGGTGAACCGCGTCGTCATCGTGCCGGTGGAATCCGGCAGGCCATCGCCGTAGCGCAGGCTGGCCGGATCAGCCGGGTTCAGGCCGTCGAGCACGTTGTAGAACAAGCGGTTCGGCGGCAGGCTCCCGCCGTCCGGTATATCCAGCGCGGTGCCCAGCAGCTCTGCACAACCCGAGGCCAGGGGCGCCAGCGGCAATCCGGTGCAAAGCGCTTCCAGATCCAGCGCCAGATTGTCGATCGGTGCCGGATCGGAAGGAGCCACATAACTGGGCACGGTGATCGTGCCTTCGATGCGCTTGGCGATGCGGCGCGAACCGTTGTCGCCGTAAGGCAGTTCGGTGATGCGATCCACCGTGAAACGTGGCGACACGCCGAGTTCGAGGATATTGCCGTCGGCATCCTCGATCTGACCGAGGTAGTTGCCGAACGCATCGTCCCGCATGTGCTGCAGGCGGCTCATGTTGTTCTGGGCGCTGGCGACAGTGAAATCCCAGGCCAGGTACAGCCGCGCGTTGCCACGTACCCCGATGCCCGCCTCGGCCAGCACCGGAAACACATCGCGCTGCAACTGTTGGCAACGCTCGGCCACCGGCGGCAACGCCGTCTCACGTTCGTCGCGGCAGGTTGCGAAGGCGGGTTGCGCGGTGATGAGGCCGCCGTCCTGCGCCGGCAGATCCTTGAGCGCGACGATGTAACGATGCCCTTCCTCGAAGTTTCGGGCCGGCCGGATCAGCAGTGCTGCCTGTTTGCCCAGCGGGTTTTCCGTGCCCTGCCCCGGCAGCAGCAGCCCGGCATTGAGATCAATCTCCGCCCAAACCGGATGCGGCTCTCCCGTCGCTGCGTCCAGCACGACGACCGAGCTGCGCAACAGGTCCAGCGACTGCGGGATGTCCGTCAGCGGCGGCGCGCCAGGAACCGTTCCATCGGCGTTGCTCAGCAGGTTCGGGACAAAGGTCACCATCAGCTGGCCTGGCGAAAAACCGTCATTGCGGTTCCACTCGCTGGGGTCGATGGGTTTGCCAGCGATATTGCGCGGCATGCCGAGCACATTGAAGTTCACGCGGCGCCCGGTGCCCGCGGCCTGCGGGCTGCCCTGTGCCGCAGATACGGTGAAGTGATTACTGGGAAACGGCAGCAGACAATGCGCCGAATCGAGCACATCACAACCGGCGACCACGGCACTAACGGCATCGCTTATCAGGTCCGTATCGTCCGGACCGCCCGCCGAGCCACTGCCGAAGACACTGCAGATTCCATCCGGAAGACCGGCGTCACGGCAGGCGGCATCCAGTGGGGTGTCCGGGTTCAGCAGGCCGCAGAACTCGGCGGGCACGCCATTCTCCAGACAGCTTTGCGCCAGGCTGCGCTGCACGTAATCGATCCGATGGCCGATGACGTTAATGATGCATCCCTCGGCCGTCGGCCCATCCGCACAGGCGGCCAGGTAGTCCGGAACATGCTCGCTGGCCTCGGCATCGAACAGTGGGATGTAACCCTGCGAGCGCAGTAACGGCGCGGTCAGCGGGCCGAGCGAGACGAACTCTTCGTAGCCCGTGTACGGCAGGGCCAGCCCGGTATCACCGCTGGCGTCGATGTAGCTGAATTCCTCTTCCGGAAGGATGTAGCCGAAGGAATTCTGCGTTAACCCCAGCAGCATGACCGCGGCCTCCGGATCGGCCAGCGAGCGGATAAATGCACCGAAGCTACCGGTCGCCTCGCCCGGAATCGTGACCAGGTCCAGACCGCCCTGATCACCGCCGAGGCTGATGCGCGACACCAGCGTCTGCGCCGTCGGCGTGGCCTGCGGCAGGGTGGTCAGCGCCGCAGCCAGTTCCGGGCCGATACCCGGAATCTGCGCCACCGGCAGTTGCAGGAAGTCGTAGTAGCGATTGAACGCACCCAGACCGCCGGCCGCGACGAACAAGGGATTGGTCACCGGCAGGAGCACCGTCTGGTGCCGGACCGCCAAACCGCTGTCGATGACCCGCTCGACCGCGAAACCCAGGGCATCGGTAGCCATGCCAGCCCCACGGCTGCGAACCCGAGCGTAGGGCGTGCTGCCCGTGGTTGGCCCCGAGGCTGAGGCATCGGCAATCGGGCCGTTGAAGTACAGCGCAACACTGCCCCCGAAACGCGACTCCAGATGATCAACGGCGCCCAGGATGAAATCCGGGTGCGGCACTCGGGGATCTTCGTTAATCGATGTGGGGTGGGCATTGAACTGCAACAGGCTCGCCAGCACCTCGCCGCTACGCGTGCCGCGAGCCTTGAGCAGGGTTGCCCGCGTTTCGGCATCCTGCTCCGGGTCGATGCGCTGGGGGCGGCGGTAGTTGTTCCACTGCGCCATATCGCCATGGCTGATTTCCAGCTCTGCCGGTTGCATCTCGCCCAGCGCACGCACCGCAACCTCGGCCGCGGCCGGATACAGCACGGTGTGAATCCAGTCCTGTGGCACACCGCCCCACAAACCTTGCAGGTCTGGCCCGGCGTGGGTGTGCGTCTGCCCGAAAACGATGTTGTCGCGTGCAATCCCGCTGGCGGCGGCCACGGCGTCACGCACGCCTTCCTGAATGACGTTGCCCGCGCCGACGGCATCCAGTACCAGGAACAACACCTGTGTGAGGCTGCCGTCGGCCTGCGGCTCTTCCACGGCCATGGCGCGAATCCAGATGTGCTCCTCGCCCGCATCGCCCAGGTGCAAGCGCTCGGACGCCGGCTCGGTCAGTGACTCGCCCAGCGCGCCAAACGGATCGGGCAGATTCTGCGTGGGGTCGATCCCGAAGCCACCCAGATTGAATTTCTGCAAATGCGTGGCGCCACCGATGCGCGGCTCCTCAACGCCATCGATATGCGCCTGCGTCGGTACGACAGATGCCTTGGCAGCGCCCACGCGCAGCTTGCCAACGATGATGGGATAAACGGTGACGCTCACCTCATCCGTGGCCGAGCGACCACGCGTATCGGTGACGGTTACGGCGAACCGCAACACCGTGTCTGCCTCGACCTCCGGGGCGGTCAATCCGGCCACCGCAGAACTCACGCCCGAAAGTTCGACGCCAGGACCGCCGATCTGCGTCCAGGCGTAGGCCGCGATCTCGTCATCCGGATCGTCGCTGCCAGCCGCGCTGAGCACCACCATCGAACCCTCGTCAGCGAACTGGTCTGCCCCGGCATCCGCCACGGGCGGCCGATTCGGTTCGATGATCACGTCCAGGGAATCGGTGGCACTGGCGCCTTCGTTGTCGGTCACGACCAGGGTGACTCGCACCGTGGTCGTCGCCGTGACATCCGGCGCCACGAATCCAGCAACCGGTCGGTCACCGTCGATCACGGTCACGGCCTGCGTGTTCGCGCTCCAGGCGTATTGCTGGATAACACCATCGGCATCGGTGCTCGCGGAGCCATCCAGCGTGATCGTCTGGCCCGCAAAACCGGCCTGGTTGGCGCCGGCGTCGGCCAGCGGGGGCGCGTTCACCGGCTCGACCGTGATGGTCACCGTATCGCTCGCCGAGGCGCCGGCGTTATCGGTGACGGTGAGTTCGATATCCAGGGTGAGCGGGGTTGTCGTCTCGGGCGCAACAAAACTGGCCTGGGCGGTATTCGCCCCGTCCAGGGTCAGATCCATGCTGCCGGTGACTCGCCAACGGTAGGCCGCCAGCACGCCGTCGGGGTCGGCGCTGGCCGACGCATCGAGCCGCACCGTTTGCCCTTCGCTAACGATCTGATCGCTGCCGGCATCTGCTACCGGAGGCGTATTAACGGGTGGATTGCCCGGCAGATCGCGGATCACCACCTCCAGCTCCGCGGAGGAGCGAGCGCCCTGGTTGTCGGTCGCGGTGACGCGGAAGCGCAAACTCGTGTCGGCGTTGACCTGGGGAGCCGTCAGGCTGGGCCGTGCCGTTTGCGCGGACCCAAGGGCGACGTCCGGTCCACCGATTTGCTGCCACGCAATCGCGGCGATGCTGCCGTCAGCGTCGCTGATCTGTGCTGACAGCCGGGCCGAGCCGCCTTCATCAATCTGGCGAGGTGATGCCACTGTGACGACCGGCGGCATGTTGGCCTGACCGTCATCCAGGTCGGTCAGGGTCGCCTCGAAATGCGCCGCGGCATCTTCGGCACTCACTAGTGTCCGCGCTGCCTTCCGGTTGCTTCCGGTGGCCGCATCAATAAACGCCAACACATCGGCGTCCGCGGCAAAGGCCGCATGTGACTGCGCAAAGTTCAGCGCGCGTGCCTGCCCTGCCGCGCGGGCCTGGGCAGTGATCTGCAACCCGTTCGCGGCATCGAAATCGCCGTCCAGGGTCAACATCAGGCGCACGATATTCAGCACCGCTGGTGGGTCGGCGAACAGGTCTTCGCCGGTCGCGCCGGGCACGAGCTGGATGGGCGTGACAATCGCGGCGCCGGTCGTGGCGCCCAGCAGGATGTCGCCGATCAAAAATTGCAGCGTGTCGTCAGCGGCGTAGTCGAACCGCCCCAGCGCGTCGGTTTGTGACCGCCCGGACGGACCCTCGACCTCCAGGCCGGCGACCCGGGCATCGACGAAGACACCGGTTAACGCGTTGACCGGCTCGTTCGATGAACCGCCGTCCCCACTTCCCCCACACGCGCACAGGACAGCTGTCGCCGCCAGCGCAACCACGCGATGCATGCTCATTATGTTGTCTCCCGCTGCCCGCACTGTGCAGGCCGCACCAGCTTTTGTTTTTTTATGACCGCCCGTCTTTAGTCAGACGGGCGTGTTCGGCGACCATAGTCGGCCAAGGGAGACTGTAACGAAATCGTAAAAATTACCCAGTGGCGCTCAAGGAGGACGGGCTAACGGTCGGCGATCAGCGCATCCAGCGCGCCGCGCACGGCCTGATCCTGCCGGTCACCGACGTGGGTTTCGCCGATGAACCGACCACGGATGACCCCCCGCGCATCGAGCAGATAAAAAGCCGGCCAATAACGGTTGCCCATCGCATTCCAGTAAGCGTGATCGTTGTCGATCATCACCGGATGCTCTACACCCAGCATCTCACAGCGGCGCGCGACTTCATCCGGTGAGCGTTCGTAGTTGAACTCCGGCGTATGGATTCCAACGACGGTGAGCCCGGCATCGGCGTAGTCATCCAGCAGGGAATTCACCCAAGGGATCGATCGGCGGCAATTAATGCACCCAAAGGTCCAGAACTCGATGATCGCCGGCCCGCCGGACAGATCATCTAGCGTCAGCGGCGCGCTGTTAATCCAATCGCGATGCTCGGTTTGGGTGAATTCCGGGGCGACGGACGCCACCGCACTGGTCTCGGCACCGACAACCGCGAGGCAAGCAGCCCAGATCAAGCACAGAGAACGCATCGGATCACTCCTGAAGAGGGGTTGTGTCTGATTCAGGCAGTAGACCGCACCGGCCCCGGGCTCATCCCACCCGGCAGCAGCCGTGGTTCACCCCGGCTTCACCGCCGACGCGCCGCGGCCGATGAACGGTGGCGCCCACGGCTGAATATCGGGCGTAATCACAGCAAATTTTCACGCAAGATTAAGCGCCGGCCCCCTACTGTGAATTCATCGACAGCATCGTCGATGGTGATGTCGATGTCCGACATCCAAAGAGGGGAGACTCGCGGTGAAAAGCGATGACAACGACCGTAAACCAAAGGTCTGGGACAAGGGTTCGGCGCCCAGGTCATCCTTCGACCAATCGATCGAGCGAGCGGTTCAGGCCAGCCTGCTTCGCGATTCCGATGATTCGTTGAGCTGTCCCAAGCCATTGCGGGAGCTGGTCGAGGCGCTAACCGACCGGATCGGCATACGCGCCAACGATGTCATGGCCGCGGTGCAACGCCTGGAGGCGCAACGCGCTGTGGTCGTGATCAGCACCGCCTCCGGCTGGTCCGTCAGGCTCGCCTCACGCGGCCAAGACCATCGGGCAACGGCGAGAACCGCCAGCAGCGACTCGCCTTGGACGATGATCCGTCGTCAGTTAAAGCTGATGCGTGCGGCCGAGGCGCAAGCACCTGTGCGAACCGCTCCGGAGCGCCGCACCGAGTAACTCAGACACAGCGGGCCAGCCGATGGATCAGGGCATCCACGTCCGACCCCGCATGGTAGAGGCCGAAGCCGAAGCGCAGCCGATCGCCTCGCACATCCGTCATCACCTGCGCCTTCGACAGCGCCTGCTGCAACGCCGCGGCACGTGGCGTGCGGAAGGTCAAAAAATTGCCGCGGCTGGCCGGTAGCGGCGGAATCAGTTCGTCAATCGTCAACCCGGCCACCGGTAACGCGGCGAGAAACTGCTGCTGCAGGCTTTCCACATGCAGCCGGATCCGCCGCGGCGTGAGGCCCTGATCTTGCAGCCAGTGCTGCACGGCGTTGAATCGATAAAGCGCGGTCGGGTCGAACGTGGAGCCGGCAAAGCGCATGGCAGAGCGTGCGTAGGGAACGCCCTGCTGGGCGCCCGACAATTCCTCGAACCCTGCAAACCAGCCGGTATTCACCGGGCGCTCGCCCCAGCCAGGCGGACAGGCCATGAAGCAGGCGCCCTCCCCGGCCATCGCGTACTTGTAGCCGCCAGCCAGGTAAAACGCCCGATCCGCCGAGGCGGACCAATCCACCGGCTGGGCCATGAAGCTGTGGTAGCCGTCGACTGCGATCAGCGCGGCGGCGTTCGCCACCGCCCGCACGGCCGCGTGAATATCCGGCACCACAAAACCGGAGTTGTAGAACGTGTGCGACAGGTAAACAAAATCCACGTTCGAGTCGGCCGCCGCCTCTGCCCAGCGGGCGGTGAAGGTGGAAAATGGCTCGACCGGAACGCGCACGGTGTCAGCGACTCCGGCTTCTTCCCAGCGCGCGAGTTGCCGGGCAAACGAGTGAAACTCCCCGTCCGTGGTCAATATGCGCAACGGCCCGTCACGTTCCACCGCGCTTGCCAACCGCACCACGCACTCGTGCAAGTTGGGCGCAAACACCACGTCGGCCGGGTCGGGCAGCTTGAGCAGGCGCGCAACATGTCCTTGCGCCTGCGGCACCACCGTGTCGAACACATGCGACCACTTGGCGTCGATCCATCGGGCGGCGTCGTCCCAGGCCTGCAGCTGCGCATCGCGGGCCACATCAGGCCAGGGGTGGTGGCTATGCGCCGCGAAATGCAGCCGGGTGTCATCGGCCAGGAACCGGGAAAAGGCTGCAGCGTACATGCGGCGCAGTGTATCGCGACCAGCGCAGGGATCGATGTGGCGGGCCGTGGTCTACATGACTCAGGTATCCCGGATAAGATCAGGCGCATGAAATCGCTATATCCAGAACTCCAAGCCCGGCGCACCGGCACGCTGCCGCCCGAAGACGGCCACACGGTCTGGTTCGAGGAATCCGGCAATCCGGACGGCATTCCCGTCGTGTTCGTCCACGGTGGCCCCGGCGGCGGCACACAACCGCTTTACCGCCGCTTTTTCGATCCGGCGCGCTATCGCATCGTGCTCTTCGACCAACGCGGCTGCGGCCAGTCCACACCGCATGCGGAGCTCGAGCACAACAACACCTGGGCGCTGGTCAGCGACATGGAACGGCTACGCGAACGGCTGGGCATCCAGGCCTGGGTCGTGTTCGGCGGCTCCTGGGGGTCGACCCTATCGCTGGCGTACTCGCAGAACCATCCCGACCGCACGCTGGCGATCATCCTGCGGGGCATTTTCCTGCTCCGGCAGCAGGAGCTGGAATGGTTCTACCAGGATGGCGCCAGCCGCATGTTTCCGGACGCCTGGGAGCAGTACCTGCAGGCGATTCCGGACGACGAACGCGATGACCTGCTACAGGCCTATTACCGCCGCCTGACCCACCCGGACCAGACCGTCCGCGTGAGCGCTGCGCGGGCGTGGTCCCGTTGGGAAGCCGCCACCAGCAAGTTGATTCCCAGCCCATCGCTGGTCGAATCCTTTCAGGATGCACGCTTCGCCGAGGCATTCGCCCGCATCGAGAGCCATTATTTTGTCCATGGAGGCTTTCTCGACCACCCGGACCAACTCCTGCACAACGTGGAGCGTATCCGTCATATCCCCGGCTTTATCGTGCAGGGACGCTACGATGTGGTCTGCCCGCCGCAGACGGCTTGGGATCTACACCAGGCTTGGCCGGAAGCGGAATACCACGTGGTGCCGGATGCCGGCCATTCCGCGACCGAGCCGGGCATTGTTGACCGGCTGGTCGACGCCACGGACCGCACGGCTGATCGCCTGTTCGGTCACTAGAGAACCGCTGGCTGAACTGCTCAGAGTTTTCCCTACGGGCTACCAGCGAAACATCGGTAGCGGCGACCACGGCCGACGCAGAAAGCGTTGGCCGCCCAGTTGCAGCAACCGCTTGTGGAACCCGGCATTGGCGAAACGCAGCCGGCCCGCGCGCAGGACATCGGCATCGATGCCGTAACGAATCAGGCCCAGCATGACATCGGCCGAGTCGGCCCGGCGATAGGGCTCGACCGCCGCCGCATGCGCCCCCCGGTAGGCCCGCAGTTTGTGGTGCCACCGCACCATGGCGGTCACCGGGTCCACCCAGGCAGATTCGCCCATATCGAGCACGGCCTGACGGGCCAGTTCCGCCGAAGGCTCCAGATAATCCAGCGTGCCGTCGGTCCAGATACCCAGGTCGTGGTAAATCGTCGCCACCGCCGCCTGCCGCATCGCGGTTTCGTCCTTCACCATGCTGGCGTATGCGTGAAGCACGCGCGCGCAATGGTTGCGATAAGCGATGTGGTCCCGCCCCAGCTGCTCGGCGAAGGGCTTCAAACCGTCGTCCAGGGTGATCAATGCAAGATCGAATGGCGTCATGTTGTGACCTGCTTTCGGCGTGTCCATTGAGTTTCGAAACGCATGCCCGCCCGCTGCAACCGATGGATCAACGCCTCGCCCAAGGCCGCCGCGGGCGTGATCACACCCGCCACAGGCGGCGTGTTGTCCTGCAGCAGGCATAGCGCGGCCTCGGACAGCATCTTGGCGGTTTCGTCATAGCCAGGATCTCCACCGCTCACCTGTGTGCGAATCGGATGCCCGCCGGCATTGGCCATGAACCGCACGCGAAACCAACTGCGTGCTCGGCGTTGCGGATCAGGCCCGTCACCAACGGCCTTTCGGGACAGCAGCCACTGCCGCGTGGGCTTGAACTGGGCCAGCGCGAACACCGTTGAAGCCCCTGCCGCGGTCGCCAGCACGAGGGGCAGGCGTTTGACCTCGAGATAGTGGGCATAACCGAAATCCGGCCCGTAGCAATCCAGGGCCCGCGCCGAACGGCGCACCACCTGGGGATCAATCGTTGGAAACGGCACCGCCCACTTGCGAAGCTGCGGCTCGTAGTGCACGCCCTGCATCAAGGCCTTGACGCGACGCCCATCCGCAGGGGCCACCGCGCCGCGCTGGCGCCGCAACCTCACGTAATGGCGCAACCGCGAGAACGCATGCACCGCCGAGTGCCAGGTGCCACCCGAAATACGCATCGAAACGCGCACGAAGCCACGGATGCGAATCGGCACGTCGGGTGGGCATTGCAGCACGGTGAACAGCACACCGAGATCATGCGGAATGGAATCGAAACCACAGCAGTTGATGATCTTTGCGCCGGAGGATCGGGCCACGGCGTCGTACTTCTGCAGGCACAACTCGACAAACTCCGGTTCGCCGGTCAGATCAACGTAGTGGGTTCCACGTTCTGCGCAGGCGGCGACCAAAGCCTCGCCGTAGTGGATATACGGCCCCACCGTGGAGATCACCACCTGCGTGGATTCGGCCATGCGCGCCAGCGCCCTGGCATCGAAGCTGTCCGCCTGGACCAGACCCAGCGATTCGCAACGCGGGTAGGCCTGCGCAAGACGCCGCTTGACCTCCGCCAGCTTGCGCACGCTGCGGCCCGCCAGTGCCCAGCGCAACGACGCCGGTGCGTGCGCGGCCAGATAAGCAGCCGTCAGCCCGCCGGTAAACCCGGTTGCGCCGAATAGAATGAGATCAAATTGCCGTTTAGCCACGCCGTTCTCACAGCCAGTCAAACCATCGCATCCTGCGACAGCCACAGGGATTCGTACGCACTATAGGCCACTCGCCCGCGCCGTTCAGGTGGCGAGTTCATCGCAAGGCGGCGCTCTTAAATTTGGGCATCGGTACGATCGTCCGACTCGAATGCGGCTGAAAAATTCAAACGAGCCACGTACAAGATCGAGTTCAAGCCCGCGGCTGCTGGAGAGCCGGCGTTCCGCCAGTTCGTCTACCCCACACAGGTTGACTCGAGTTTTGAGTGGTTATGATTCGCAGCAGGTAACCTTGTCATCATGAGTTCAGAACCCAGAGTGGACATTCTCCCTGCGCAGCCCAAGTTGATGACCGGAGCCGGCTGGCCCGAGCATGAAGGGCTGATCGTCGGCAACGAGCAAGGTTTGAGAAACCTGATGGCGGCCTGCCAGCAGGCGCTTGATTCCGGCGAGTGTATCTCGTCAAAGCTGGATGATTTTTCGGGGGTTCGGCGTCTTCCGGAAGGCTGGTTCGAGGAGTCACGGCAGCAGGCATCAAGCGTGCCGACCCTTGTGCTGCTGGTGTTCGTGATTGCGTTGGTGGTGATTGGTTTTGGCACAATCGTCAGATCTCTGATTTGATGCGGGTGCATTCGCACCCGACGGGAATGCATCGAGATGACCTCGACCGACACCCTGTCCCGATTTGATGCAAAGCTACTGCAACCCGCCAAGCTGGGCGACGATCCGCCTTGGGCTTTTGTGGTCCTGCCGCGAGATATCAGTGCAAAACTGCCTCGACGAGGCCGAACCACGGTGGATGGCAGCATCAACGGGCACGCGTTTCAGGCAACACTGGAACCGGATGGTCAGCTAAGCCATTGGCTACGCGTCACGGCTGAGCTGCTCGATGCAGCTGGCGTAGGCATTGGCGAAACGGCCACGCTGGCAGTGGCCCCAGCAGCGCAGGAACCGGAACCCGAGCTGCCGGCAGACCTGCAGACGGCCCTGGCTGCGGCGCCCGACGCGCTGAAGACCTGGAACGCCACCACCACGCTCGCCCGGCTGGACTGGATTCACTGGATCACCTCAGCCAAGCAGGCCAAGACTCGCGCCAAGCGGATCGGCGATGCCTGCGAGATGCTGGCCGAAGGCAAGCGGCGAGTCTGTTGTTTCGATCCGTCCGGTTATTACAGCAAGGCCTTTCGCGCGCCCGCGCCGGCCGAATAGGGCCGGTGGGTTGGCTACCGACCTGGCGATATGCCCAGATGACGCCCTAAGCGGGGTCGCCTTGCAGTTCTGGCGTATCCACCCACACCAGGCTGACCAGTACCGGCACCAGGAACAGTGCGATGAACGTGGTGACAAGCACGGCCCAGGCCAGCGAGGTGGCCATGGGAATCAGGACCTGCGCCTGAGTCGAGCGCTCCATTAGCAGGGTTGATAGTCCAACGAATGTAGTCAGCGTGGTCAGCACAATCGGGCGGAACCGCAACACGCCAGCGGTGCGAATCGCCTCGTCACGGCTCATGCCTTCACGTCGGGCCCGGTTGATGTAGTCGATCAGCACGACGGAATCATTCACGCAGACGCCGAGCGCGGCGACGATGCCGGCGAAGGACAGCATGCTGAGCGTCAGCCCGAACACGAAGTGCGCGAAGATGGCGCCGACGATGGCGAACGGCAGTACGCCGAACACGACCAGCGTTTGCACGTACGAACGGAACAGGATCGAGATCGCACAAAACACGAGCAGAATGGCCGCGCCGCCATACAGGATCAGCCCGCGGATCACGTCACCCTGTTCCTGCTGGGCGCCGATGAAACCCCAGTGCAGGCCGGGGTACTCTCGTAACAGTTCCGGCAGGTAGTTCAGTTTTAGATCGTCGAGGATCCGGTAGGTATTGCCCTCGTCGCGGTTGACGTTCGCCGAGATGATGTTGGTCCGCCGCTGGTTGACCCGCGTCACGCTGGTGCTGGTCTTGTCCGACTTGAGCACGGCGGCGTTGGCCAGCGGTATCGCCACGCCATCGCGGGTGCGGACCTGCATCGCCTCCAATGCACTTTGCGAGCGGCGGCTGTTCGCGTCATAGCGAATCACCACGGGCACTTCTTCACGGCCGCGCTGGATGGTCTGCACGGTCTCGCCGAGAAAGCCCTGGCGCACTTGCCGCGCGAGGTCCAGGCTGGTGAGTCCCAGCGCCTGTGCCTCGTTGCGCAGCGAGAACTGGATTTCGTCGCGTGGGGGCCGCTCCGAATCGCTGACCTCGTGCACGCCGGGATAGCGCCCCAAACGCTCCTTGAGCGCAGCGGCGGCCGCCGCGAGGATCTCGTCATCACGCGAAGACAAGGCAACCTCGATATCCGCCCCCGGACGATTCAGCGAGTAGTCGAAGTTGATCGACGTGACGTAAGGCACACCCTCCACCGCCTCGCGCCAATGCTCGATCAGCGTGGGCGTGTCGACCTTGCGATGCTCGGACGGAGACAGCTCCACGAACAGCTGCGCGGCGTTCGTGCCTTCACGCACACGGATGCCCAGGCCATCCGAAGCCTCGCCGATGGAACGCATCAGATGACGAATCGTTGGCTCGTCATCGAGGCCCGCACCGTTGTCCACCCGTTCGGCCACCCATCGCAGCCGGGTTTCCACCTCGCGCACGGCGGCCTCGGTCTCTGACACCGGTACCCCGCCCTGCAGGGTGATATCGATAATGACCGAATCCGCCGCAACCAACGGGAAGAAGACGATCTTGACCTTGCCGCCGATCAGCAGCCCCAGTGTCAGCACCATGATTCCGACGAAGCCGGCCAGCGTTGCCCAGCGCCAGGTCAGCGCTTTGAGCAACGCCGGCTGGTAGATCTGGCTGGCGAAGCGCGACAGGCTGTCGGCCACCGTTTTCTGCACACGCGTGAGCCAGACCAGCCTGCGCGCATCCGGCCGTTCCGGCTTCAGCCCGGACAAATGCTCCGGCAGGCACAACATCGATTCGAACAGCGAGACCACGTAGGCGATCACCACGATCATCGGCACGAAGGCCCAGATCTGCGCCTGCACGCCGGGTAGGAACATCAGCGGCGCAAAGGTCAGGATATTGGTCAGCACCGCGACGAGAATCGGCCAGAACACGCGGCGAGTGCCGACGATGGCGGCCTCCGGCCCCGACAGGCCGCGCTCATGCTCGACGAAGATCGCCTCACCGACGACGATGCCATCGTCCACGAGGGTGCCGAGCACCAGCAGAAAGCCGAACAATGTGACCATGTTCAGGGACACACCCAGCAGGTACATGCCCAGCAGCGTGCCCATGAATGTCAGGACGATGCCGCCGGTTACCCAGAACCCCACGCGCGGGCGCATGAACAGCATCAGCGCCAGGAAGACCAGGCACATCCCCTGCAAGCCGTTGCGCACGAGGGTATCCACACGACTGCGGTAGAGGTTGGAGAAATCCCGCCACAAGGCGACCTGAATGCCTGCAGGCAGCTGCGGCCGGAGTTCCGCGGCGTATTGCTTGACCGCGTCGGTCACCTCGACGATGTCCTGATCACCCACCCGGACCACCTGGACGGTCACCGCCGGCTGTCCGTCGAAACGCACGGATCGGTCAGTGTCGGCAAACCCGTCGGTCACGTCGGCAACATCGCCTACCACGACGCGGCTGCCATCCGGTCCGGCCACCAGTTCGATATTGGACAGCTCTTCGGCCGTGCGTGCCTTGGAGTTCGTCCGCAGCAACACGCCGCCGGTGGCGGTATGCAGCTCGCCCGCCGGAACATCCAGCGACGAGCGACGAATCATCTCTGCGACTAGATCAAAGCTGATGCCGTATTCGGTCATCGCCGCCTCGGATAGCTCGATCGCAATCTCATCGGCGCGCACGTTGGCCAGCTTGGCGCGCGTCACCGACGGCAGCGACAACACCTCATCTCGCACCCGTGTGCCCAGCGTCTTGAGCGTACGTTCATCCACCGCGCCGTAAACGGTCAGGTAGATCGCCGGCATTTCCAGCAGCAACTCGGCGATATGGGGGGATTCCGCGCCCTCCGGCAGATCAACGACGCTCTTGACCCGGCTGTCGATCGCCTCCATCACCGGCCGGACATCAAGCTTCGGATCAATCTCGGCGACCACAATGCCGACGCCTTCCAGACCCAACGACACCGTGCGAGCCACACCGTTGACTTCGGTGATCGCGTTTTCCAGAGGAATCAGCAGACCGGACTGGATTTCCTCAGGCCCGGCGCCGGGATAGGCAACGGTGACCTGGACACGCTGCAACTTGATTGCCGGGATGACTTCCCGCTGCAGATTGGGCGCCGCCCACAGGCCGCCCACCAGTAGCAGCAGGGTCAGCAGCTGCGCCGGGACCCTGTGCCGGACAAACCAAGCGATCACGGCGTGGTGGCCGTTCGCGTCGTCACGATCATGCCTTCTACCGGATACTCCGGCGGGCGCACGATAACCTGTTCACCGCTCTCCAGCCCCCCGCCCACAACCACCTGCTCGTCGTCCCGGAAGACGACGTCCACGTCACGCACCCGCAACCGTGATTCGTCATCCACGACATACAGGCGATTTTCGGAGAGCAAGGCCGCGCGCGGCAACGAGAACACGTTGTCGAACCCTGCCCCCTCGATGCGTGCGTTGACGAACTGGCCGGGCGCGAGCGCCTCCAGGGCCTGATCCGAATCCACTTCGGCGATGGCGTAGGCCAGCCGCGTACGCAAATCGAAGGTGGATTCGACACGGGTGATTCCGGCAGACCAGGTGCGTGCCCGACCGTTGCTATTGGCGGTGAGCGTGACAGGCAATGCCTCGTCCAGCGGCCCACCGAGACCTTCAATGCCAAGCAACAGGCGCTGCTTGTCGGTCAGCGGCAAGCGGACCTCCAGCGCATCCGCCGGAAACACCTTGGCAATCGGACGTCCCGGCGATACGAACTGGCCCAGGCCGATGGCCACCCCCTGAACCCGACCGCGATACGGCGGCGCCTGGACTTCCGACCGTGCCACGGTGAGCTCGGCCCGGCGCACATCGGCCTGAGCCGTGGCCAAGGCTGCACGCGCCTCGTTGAGCTGGGGTTCACGACGGGCTAGCGGCGGCGGCTCGCCCTGGCCGTAGCGCTTCCATTCGCGAACGGATTGCTCGGCCTCCGCCTCGACCTGCGACATGGCCCGCTGCGCCTGCGCGACCCGTGCACGGGCCTGGTCCAGCAGCAGCTCATAGTCGCGGGCATCAACCCGCAGCAGTGGCTGCGATGGTTGCAACACGCCACCCGGCACAAAATTGCTCGCCATCCAGGTCACGCGACCGGAGACTTCCGGCGCGATCTCGGTTTCGCCGGTGGCCCGCACGGTGGCCTGTACCTCAACCGGAATCACCAGCGATTCAGGCTCGGCGGTCACCACCGAAACCAGCGGCGGCGGCGCCAGTGCTTCTTCGGGCTGGGCGGGCTTGCGGCTCTTGATCAGTACCACTGCAGCTACCACACAAGCGGCCAGGATGAGCCCCGCGACCAACGCCTGGCGCTTCCATGATGGCGCGGCGCCGCCGTTGTCTTGACCGGGCGATGTGACTGCTTCCGTGCTCATAACGGTCCCCAATTCATTGCCGTGGTAGACGACAGCCCGCATGCGCCGGTTGGTTCGGCCATCCCGGCACCGAGTAGCTCGCTGCACGGACCGGCCTCGATTTGTGCGACCGGCGCAGCCGGTGCTTCTACCGCGGGCCCGGCTGCCTCGGCCGGCTCCGCGGCTTCAGCCGAGTCGGAAGAGGCTGGCTCTTCGAGCGGCTCCGATGGTTCGGCCGCGTTCACCGGTTCGGTGACGGCAACAGGATCGCCCACCTCGCCGGGTTCTTCTGCTCCGGCTGATTCAGGTGCCGTGGTTGCCTCCGTGGTCACGGTCGCGGCCTCGGCTGCAACCGGGTCGATCATGTTCGACGATTCGAGCGCCGCTTCCGCTTCCATGTGGTCACCAGGGTCGTCCGCTTCGCCGACGGCGACCGGCTCCGAGACCTCGAGCGGCTCCGCAGGGTCGACTGACTCGAAAGCACCGTCGCCCTCCAGAATCGGCGCGGCGCCGACCGCCACGTAGAGCCCCAGCCGGTTCTTGAGCCGCGTCATCTCGATATCCATTAGCTCTCGCCGCGCCTGCAAGGTATTCAGGCGCGCGGTGAGCAGCGTACGCGCATCCACCGAGCCGAGTTGAAAGCGCTCTTCAATGTCGCGCTGCCCATCCTCGATAAGCGTGAGCGTCTCGCGCAGGCGAAGACTTTGCTCGCCCAGCGCCGCATCTGCGGCCAGCGCGTCCTCCACTTCTCGGAACGCGGTCAGCACCTTGTCCTGGTAGGTGTGAACGGCCTCGATCAGAAACGCACGTTGGGCGGCGATACCTGCCTTGATCTTTCCACCTGCCAGCAGCGGCTGGAAGATCCCGCCGCCTAGCGACCAGATGAAGGAATCATCCTGGAACAGCAGGTCACGGTACTTGGCCTGCGATGCGCCGGAGGCGGAGATCGAAAAGCGCGGCAGCAGGTTTTTCTTGGCCGATCGCAACTTGTCGTCAGCAGCGCGTAGCCGCAGTTCGGCAGCGCGAACATCCGGCCGCTGCTCCAGCAGGGAGGACGGCACGCCGGCCTCGGGCAGCGACGGCAGGGGCGGAAGTGCCTGGCTGGTTTGAATGGAACCGGAGGGATAACGGCCCAGCAACACTTCCAGCTCGCGCGCGGCCCTGTCGACCTCCATCTCGGCTGCCTGCAAGGCAGCGGCTTCACGCGCCTCGAAGACCCGCGCCTGCTGTAGCTCGGCAGCGGTGGTCAGGCCGGTGTCATACCGCTCCTTGATCATGACCGCCTGGTCGGCCCGCAGTTCTGCCATGCTGCTCAGCAGTTCGGCACGCGCACGGTACTCGGCCAGTTCGTACCAGCGCAGCACCGCCTGAGCGGCCAGCGAGTGCTTGGCGGCGACCAGGTCCAGCGACGCGGCGTGAATTTCACCTTCCACGGCGTTGCCAGCGTCGAGCACACGGCTCCAGACATCCAGCTCCCAGCTAATGCCCAAGCCAACCTTGAGCCGCGACACATGCACACGTTCGGGGATCACGTTGGAGTCGCCCAGAAAGTCGTTAATGACGTTCTGACGTCCGGCTGTCGCCTGCAGATCCACGGTGGGACGCGAACCGGCAACCTCGATCTCGGCCAGTGCAGCGTTGCCATCCCGTTTGGCGATGGCGCCCAACAGATTGTTGTTATGGGTCCAGGCCTCGACAACAATCGAGATCAGTTCGGGATCATCGAAGTCGGCCAGCCAACCCGCCTCATCGATCAGGCTGCCGCTAGGCTCGGTCGTCCACTGGTCGGGAATCTCGGGCAGCAGTTCCGTGCTCTGCTCCGGCAGCTCGTGCTGAAAGATTGCGCAGCCGGACGCCAGCGTGGCTGCCGCCAGTACGACAAGCCACAGCGACGGCCGCTGGCCAAGGGCCAACGACCTCTCCGGATTGGGCAGACCGTCCATGGGCATCGTCAACAAGTGGCGATTAAGGCCGGATATCCGCCATGGCAAAGCGTGGATTGGTCACCCCCAACCCGTTCGCAGCCCAGTTCACCCAACTGTTGTCGATAGCACCGTTGCCGGCATCCGCCGCGGTGTCGGGTACCTGCACATAGGTCACGACGCCATGCGCCGGGGTGGGATTGACCGCCCCCAGCGCGGTGAGACCGCCGAGGTTGCCCAGTTCGTACGAGGTTTCGGCGTAGGCCGGCAAATCGAAGCAGACGCTTTCGGCCTGCAAACCGAGTTGATCGGTCACGACATGGCCCTGCACGGTGAACGTCGTTCCATCCCCGGATTGGCTGACATCCTGGGTGGCGTCCGCATTGCTGTCGGCGGTCGAGGCCAGGTTGACCGTGACGTTCGCGGTGCTCGGGCCGGCGACATCGCAATCCTGGAACACGATGTTGCCGGTAGCCCGCACGGGTTCGTTGAAGCGGAACACGAAGTTCGTGCCATCGTAGAACGCCAGCGACATCAATGGCGGGGTCTGGTCGCGCAGCAGCACGAAGGCCCGCGTGTCCGTATCCGGCGCATTGCCGCCCATGTCCTCGATGGCGCCGGTGAGCGCGATCTCGGCAGCACCGCCGCGGGCATCGGCCTGGAGGGCGAAGATGTCATCGACATCGAAGGCGGCGACATTGCTGGTCGTACCATCCTCACCGACCAACCCGTTGAGCGCGGTCAGGCCCGACAGCGTGGCGCTGACATTGGTCGTGACCGGAACTCCGATCGGCGCGATCTGTTCGGTGACGGCGATGCCGATACGCGGCGTCGTCTGGAGGAACGCGGCAGTGCCGTCGGCGTCACCGATGGCCGCTGTGGTATTCAGCGTCGCCGCGAAGGTCTCCAGCAAGGCGTTGGACAGACCCTGCAACTCGTTGGCGCCCTTCCAGTCATCGTTGGCAAACCCGGCCTCGGTGTCGTTGACATCGGCCGCCTGTGGCGTGATCGAGTACAGCACCGTGGACGCCGTATCCGCCCCGTTGTCGACAATCGCGCTGCCAGAGCCACCCGTGGAACCGCCGCCTTGCATGCCGGCGATCAGTGCATCGAACAGCTGCAAGGTCACGGTGGGTGGTGACACATCCAGCAGGGTCATCGTCGCCGCACCACCGAGCGCACCACCCGGCGCGCGAGCCGTGATCGACAGCACATCACCGGGCTGCGGCGTGTCACCGCGCGGCGCGATAAGCAGATCGAAACTGCTTGCGCCGCCGTCGTCGACCACGTAAGTCAGCGCGCCGAACGATGTCGGGCCGTTGTTGGCCGGCACGCCGGAACCGGTATAGACCGGGAAGAACAGCACATCCAACGGCTGGTTGGTGCGCTCCAGCCGAACCAGATAGTCAGCCGCGTTCGGGCTGCTCGCAACCGACACGCGGGCCACACCGGTGAACACGGTACGCGTCGACGTTTCGATGGCGTCCAGCAATTCGTTCAGCGGCGCGGAGGCTTCCGGTGCATTGAGCTGCTCCAGTCCATCCGTCTGACCCAGAGCCGTGGCATAGCCGATGGCTGCGCCATTGGGCTCGCGGGCGACACGAATGTCCTCGGCGTCGGCGATGACCGTGTCGAGCAACGCCGAGGTTGTCAGGTAGGCACCGTCGGCCGGGAACAGCGTTGTCGCAGCCTGGCCGGTGATCACCGGCGCCTCGGCGGTGGCATCCGCCGGCGTGAATGTCGTGAACGACAGCACCAGATACTGGCTGGTGCCGTTGATGCTGTCGTAGGCCACTTCGGGGCTTTCGATGACGACGTTACCGGCCGGATCAACCAGCGCCTCACGGGCCAGCAACACATCCACCGGCGAAGCCTGGGGGATCGGGTTCATCACCGTAATCGTCAGCGTATCGCCCATCAGCGACGCCGATGCGATGTCCGCAAGATACTGCTCGCCACCGGCGCCCACTTCGATGATCACGTCAGAAGCGGCAAAGCCAGCTTGCAGGCTCTCGTTGAACCGGATCACGAATCCGTTGGCGCCGGTCCCGTCGATACGAGATTCCAGCGGCGCCGGGCTCACGGTCTCGTCGACCACCCCTTCGGTGGTTTCCACGAACGGCGCCTGTGCATCCGCCGCCCCACCCGTGGCCAGGAACAACGTGAAGAACTGGGCATTGGCACCGGTGAAACCGTCGTAGGCGATGTTGTCGTTCAGATCGATGCTGTTGCCGACACTGTCCAGCAACTGCGTGGTCGGCACGCGGACCGTGACCTGGCTGCCGGCCGGCAGCGCTTCGTTCAGGGTGATCTCCAGCGTGGTGCCGTTGACCAGTTCGGTGGTCAGCACGCTGGCGAAACCGACATCAAGCTCCACCGTCACATCACCGGGTTCGATGATGTCCTGCATGGTCTCGCTGAACTGCACGACCAGGGGCGCCTCGGCCAGGCCGGTCACCGAGGCATCCAGTTCGGCAGGGCTGCGCAGCGCATCGAGCACGCCGTCAACACCGTCGACCATCGGCGCGCCGGTATCGGGCACCGCCGCGGTGCGATAGCTCAGCACCAGATAGGCGTTGTCGCCGCTGTAGGCATCGTAGGCAACCTCGGCGCTCAGCACAGCCACATTGCCGGCCGTATCGAGCAGCGCCTCGCGCGCCAGCCACACTTCGACGAGCTGCCCGCCCGCGATCGGACTCGCCGTCTCGACGCTCACGGTGTCGCCGGAAATACCGGCCGTGGCCACGGCCACCGTTGCCTGATCACCGCTGGCACCAACCAGGACGATCACGTCGCCGGCGTCCAGGCCGGGTTGTAGTGTCTCGTCGAAATGAATCTCGAAACCGTTCGGCGCGACGCCATCGATCCGACTCTCCAGCGGGGCCGGCGTCACACCGTCGTCCACCACGCCTTCGGTGAATTCCACAAACGGGGGTTCCTCGTCCTCGGCTTCGCCGGTCGTCAGGAACAGCGTGAACAAATTCGCTTCCGGGCCGGTGAAACCGTCGTAGGCCAGCGTAGTGCTCAGCGCGATGCCGTTACCGGCCAGATCCAGCAGTTCGGACCGTGCGATCAGCACGGTGACATCGCCGCTATCCGGCAGCGCCTCGTCGAGCACGATCTGCAACTGGGTGCCACCGATCAGCTCAACCGTGCTCACGGCGACGACACCACCTTCGACCTGCACGGCAACGTCGCCGGGCTCGATGATGTCCTGCATGGTCTCGGTGAACACGACGGTCAGCGGTGCGGCGGCCAATCCGGTGATCGAATCGTCCAGCTCTGCCGGGCGGTCGGAAGGATCGGCGACCCCGGTGACGCCAGCCGCCATCGGAGCTTCGGTATCCGGCGCACCGGCCGTGCGATAGCTCAGCACCAGCTCGGCACTGGAACCGCTGAGGCTGTCGTAGGCGACTTCGTCGCTGAGCACGGCCACATTGCCCGAGGTGTCACGCAGCGCGTCGCGGGCCAGCCGCACCTCTACCAACTCGCCCTGGCCGATTGCGACCGCTGTTTCGACCGTGACCGTATCCCCGGCAATCGCGGCTGTTGCCACCGCCATGGAAGTCTGGCTGCCAGACGGTCCGACGAGCACCGTGACGTCGCTGGCATCCAGGCCAGCCTGCAAGGTTTCGTTGAACCGGATGACGAATCCGCCAGCGCCCGTGCCGTCAAAGCCTGAGGCCAGAGGCGCGGGACTCACGGCGGGATCGATCACCCCATCGGTGGATTCAACGAACGGCGCCTGCGCGTCGGCGGCCCCGGTGGTCGCCAGGAACAGCGTGAAGAACTGGGCACTCGCGCCGGTGAAACCGTCGTAGGCCAGGTCGTCGCTGAGCACGATGCCGTTGCCTTCGGAATCCTGCAGCTCGGCGCGATCAATCCGCACCGTGACTTCACTGCCGACGGGCAAAGGCTCGTCCAGTGCGATCTGCAGCTGTGTCTCGCCCACCAGTTCCGTGGTGAGCACGCTGGCAAAACCGCTGTCCAACTCGACCGTGACATCACCCGGCTCGACGATGTCCTTCATGGACTCGCTGAAGCTGATGACGATCGGCGCGGAAACCAACCCGGTGACCGAATCATCCAGCGTCGCCGGACTCATGGCAGGGTCGGTCACGCCCGCCACACCCAGCGCGCGAGGAGCGGACAGATCCGGCGAACTGAACGTGCGGTAGTCCAGCACCAGATAGGCGCTGTCGCCACTCAGGCTGTCGTAGGCGACATCCGTCGAAGGTGCGGCGATGTTGCCGGCGCTGTCCAGCAAGGCTTCGCGCGCCAGCCATAGCTGTACGCGTTCACCTGCCGGCAATGCGGCATCCGTTTCCACCGTCACGGTGCTGCCGGATACCGTGGCGGCAGCCACTGCCACCGTTGTCTGTGTGGGTGCCTCACCAATGAGCACCAGCGCGTCGTCGGCATCCATGCCCGGCTGCAAGGCCTCGCTGAATTCGACGACAAAACCGTTCGGCGCCACGCCATCGATACGGCTGGCCAGCGGCGCGGGACTGACGCTGTCGTCGACCACGCCATCGGTGGATTCGACATGCGGCGGAATGCCGTCACCGTTCGGATAGGGATCGACGGTGACAGTGGCGAGATCCATGACCCCACCATCGTTGGTGGTGGCAAAGGAGATCGACGACGCGTCGGTCGGCTCGTCGTCCAGTTCGGTGCAGCTCGGCAGAGAAGCCGATGTGGTCACGATCTCGTGCCCGCCGACAGCGACGCGCACACACGAGTCGGCATAAACGCCGGTGAAGCTGAACAGGCCGGCACTGTCCGTGGTCGCCGTGCGATTGGCGCCGCTATCGTAGGTGGCGGCCACGCCGACATTGCCGTCCTGATCGAATTCCACGCCCTGGAACTCCAGGGTGACCTGCACGCCGGACACCGCAGCGCCGGTCTCGGCGTTGCGGACAGTGCCGCGAACCTCGGTATTCAACGCAGGCAAGCGCACCGGGCCTGTATCGACGTTGAAGTTGTTGATGAACACAGGATCATCGCCAGGGTTGGCGATGACATCGGCATCGGGGCTCACCCGAACCGTCGCACCCATGTGGGGCATCTCCAGTTCGCCGGTGTCCAGCACCAGAGTGATCGGTCCGTTGGCGTCGTTGGCGCCGATACCGGACGTTCCGGAGACCACGACCCCGGGCAACTCGAACTGACCCGCATCATTCGTGACGGCCGATACCGCCGCCTTGACGACCGCGCCGGTGTACCGAACAACGACCCCCTCAATCGGGCTGCCGTTGCTGTCGAGCACCGTGCCGGTCACCGTGCCGGACAACGTCGTCACTTCATTCGGCGTGTCGTCTTCGTCGGGCGACATGCAGCCCGTAAGCGCCAACGCCATACAGACCATGCCGGCCTGAACCCACCGCAAACCACGAAAAGACATACCAACTCCCCGGGCGATCTCTTGGATCGCCGCTAACCGTCAATGGTCCGGTGGCGCGCGGCCACCCAACATCATGTTTGCTTGATTCTTGCCTACGATTCCCCGAACGTCGCAAATGTGTATTGCGCCGCGCCTAAAGCATGTCGCAAGAACGGTGCCTTAATCCACACGCAGCGTACAGTATCCAGGGAACTCGCCCCGACATGGGGCGAAACACGGGGTGGGGTCATGATCGAATCGAGCACGATGCGTCGGGTGTGCGCGGTCTGCGCGTTCGCGGGGATGGGACTGGTACCAGCGGCGCTGGCGCAATCGGAGGCAGACGAGATCGAAACCGTGCCCACGATTCCGGTCGCGGCACTTGATCCCGAGGACGTTCCGACAGAAATGGATGCGGACACCATCGAACTCGAAGAATTGGTGGTCACCGCGCAGAAAACGCGGCAGACACTGCGCGAGGTTCCGGCGTCTGTCTCCGCGATCAGCGGCGAACAACTGGCCGAAGCCAACATCCTGCTGCCCAACGACGTCAATAATTACGTTCCCAACCTCACGATGAAGATCACGCCGTATCTCAGCGAGGTACGTATTCGCGGCTATGGCACGACCATATCGAACCTCGGGGCCGAGTCCTCGGTCGGCACGGTCATCGACGGCGTGTATTACGGCCGCTCGACATTCCTGTCGTCGATGCTCTACGACGTGGGGCAGTTCGAGGTCATACGTGGGCCGCAGGGTTCGTTATTCGGCAAGAACACCATTGCCGGCGTGCTCAATCTGACCACCCGCGAACCGGAGCCGTACAGCGAGGCGTCGATCCGGCTGATCGGCACGGACAACCTGGATCAGCGCATTGCCCAGGGCGGCGTGACCATCCCGCTGTCTGACACGGCGGCGGTGCGCATTGCCGGCGCGTCCTACGGCATCGACGGGATTCTCTACAACACCTTGCTGGATCGCCCCGAAGCGGATTTCAACGCAACCTACGGCCGTATCAAGCTGCGGCTGCCGGAGTTCGGTTATGGCGGCCGCATCACCCTGGGCGCCAGCATCGCGAACCAGTCGTTCAACAACAATGCGTTTCAGATCGCGGAGCTGACACCCACGGTTTTCGAATACATGCAGCAGTTCGATCCACAGGTGGAAACCGACCCGCTCAACGAGCTCGTGTCCAGTAACGTGCCGGCGTTCGCGAAGGTCGAGACCCGCTCCGCACAGGCCAACATCGAGTATCCGCTGAACGGGTGGCTGGGCGTTCCCACCGTAGATCTGACGTCCATTTCCGGGTATGCACGAACGACGACGATCGAGCGCGACATCGACTTCGATTTCTCCCCCGTACCGGCGCTGCTCTACACGCTGCAGGAACCCAGCCCGTATGAACAGTACTCGCAGGAGCTGCGCGTCAGCGGGCTGGCCGACAGCCTGTTCGGCCTGTTCGGCGAAACCGAGTTTATCCTCGGCGCTTACTACTTCGACGCCGATTCGTTCAATAACGAGTTCATCGAAATCGAGGACCTGGGCGCTCTTGCCGGCCTGGTGCTGGCCAACCAGGCGGACAACCCGGGCAGCGGCGATGTCGTGCCGACGCCTGGCCTCGGTGGCGGTATTCCGATTCCGCCGGCGGTGGTCGACGCGCTGACCCAGATCGTCATGTCGCCGCTGGCCGCGGAAATCTTCGCCGCGCAGGGACAAAACGAGAACGTGCTGCTGACGCTGTCGCAACAGCAACGCTCCATGGCACTGTTCGGACAGGTCACGACCGAAATCCTCAAGGACCTCCACGCAATTGTTGGATTGCGCGTAGGACGCGAAGACAAGGATGCGTATCTGACCTCGACGGCGCCAGACGGCGCGATCTTCATTCCGGCAGTGATCGGACAATCCAATCACCAGTCATCGCTATCGCGCTCCGAAGATGAAGTCTCGCCCAAGCTGGGACTGCGCTACGACATGGGGCGTCGCGCATCCACTTACGCCATCTGGGCGCGCGGCTTCAAGAGCGGCGGCTTCAACGGGATTCCTCTCAACGATGAGAATCTGGAATTCGAACCGGAACGCGCCGACAGCTATGAAGTTGGCTTCAAGGCCCGTCTGCTGAACAACACGTTGCATACCAACATCGCCATATTCCATACAGATTTCGAGAATCTGCAGGTTTCCTCGTTCACCGGATCAGCGTTCTCGGTACTCAACGCGGCGGCCGCCCGAACGCGAGGCTTCGAGGCGGACCTGCGCTGGCTGCCGCCGATCCGCGCATTCGAACTCGACGCCAGCGTCGGCTACACCGATGCCTATTACACCAGCTACCCCAATGCGCCGGCGCCCGCGTTCAGTGATGACAGCACTCAGGACCTCACCGGGCAGACCCTGCAGAACGCACCGAAGTGGTCGGTTAGCGTGCTACCCAAGCTTCTGCTGCCCGGCTTTTCGCCATCCTGGGGCATCATCGTCAATCTGGAAGCGCTCTACACCAGCGAACGGTACCTGGACGTGGATCTGGACCCGGCCACGTTGCAGGACGACACGATCACCTATAACGCCCGCCTGTCCGTCGGCGCGGTGGACCGTGCCTGGGGCCTGACCGTCTCGTTGCAGAACATCACCGACGAGCGCGTCCTCAGCCAGGTCACGGACCTGGCCGTGGCGCCCGGCAACTATGGTGCAGTGACCACCACCGTGGGGCGCAGCGTGTATGGCGCACTCAGCTTCGAGTTCTAAGGTCCGTCACGGCCAGCGCGGCAAAGCACGGATCAGAAGTCGTAGTCGTCATTGTCGACATCAAAGTCGACATCGGTGAGGCCCGGGTTCAGCGCAAAGTCACGGAAGGTGTAGAACTCCATCAACTGGCCGTCGGCATGCCACATGCGGATCTGTGCCGGCAGGCCATTGTCCTCGTAGAAACAGAGCTCGCGCTTGCCGACCGGATAAGGGGCGTTGTCGTCGTCCGGCGGCGGCCCTTGCGGCAGCAGACAACGGGCGGGCGCCTGGTGCACGGAGCGATCGGAGATATCCACAGCCGGCTCGGTGCCTCCCGAGGTCGCACGCTGCGCCTCGATGCCGGAGTGCAGCTTCTGCGCGAGATTGAAGATGCCACCTTCATGCGGCGGCCGCAGATTCCCCGAGCGTTTCACGAACGAGCCCTGGGGATCCAGCGACATGGTCCACCCGAACCAACCCGGCTGGTGAAACTTGATCTTGCCCTTGTAACGGTCGGTGCAAAAGATGATTTCGCGCCCCTCTTCGGGGCCGGGCAGCCAGCGCATGTACCGGCATTCAGGCGAACGCTGATGCTTCATGAACAGCGTCTCGACCGGCTGCAGTTCACCATCGATGCGCTGCTGCTTGGTCATCGTCGCGGTGTAGCCGTCGAGGCGGGAAACCGTGTCAACGAAGCGCAGCAGCAGGTCCGCAGCCTGGTCGCGAGTGGACGCCGCCGCTTCCTCGACTGGGTCGTCGGCGTGTAGTGGTGGCGCGGCCACGGCCCAGACCAGCACAGCCGCCAAACCCAGCCTGCTCATCAGATTCCGAACCCCACCGATAACGTTGCATTCACATAATCGGACTGGATGCCGGCTTCACCGTTTAGAAACAACGCACCAAACCAGCGCGACACGCCGACCGCAAGGCGGGCAGCGTTCACGGTTTCAGCATCCAGTGAAGACTCACCGAAAGACACATCAAAGCGGCTGGTCGACCAACCGGCATTGCCGTAGACCGTCATCGTTCCCAGTCGACGCCGCAGCGCCAGGTCTGCGCCGATGGAGTCCAGCTCCACGTCGTCCTCCCCGATCAGCGAGGAGTAGGCACCGCGCGCCGCGACCTCCCAGCCGGACATGCCGGAAACGGGCCACGCCCACCCGATACTCGCACCGAGCACGCCGTAGCCGGAATCCGGTATGGCGGAAGCCATGGCGCCCAGCGACCAGCCGGAATCCAAGGCCATCTCGCCGGCCACACCAATCTGCCCCAGCAGCGTCGTGTCCTGTCCGAACACGCGGGACCAGGCATCGTCGTGCTGCACCGACGACATCGACGCGACGCCGGCACCGAGCCCCCAGTAGCCGGACAGCGGGCGGACATGCTGCCACTGCCGAAACTGGTAAGCGTTCGCGGCATCCTCTGCAATCGCTTGAAAGTCCGCCTGCGAGGCATCGCGCAGTCGATCGAAATCGAAGGCCTGTGCCGCCGGCGCCGCCGCCCACACAAGCAGCCACAGAACTCGCCGAACGACACGGGCGAATACGGCATCACACTGCCGGTGATTGTTGGCTCCCGCCATCCGATCCTTCATAGACGTGCACCTCATTGGCCTGCCCTGGCGAGTCTGGTCCTGCTCCCCGTCGCTGAACGCCGGACGTAACGCCCGGTCATACCCTGAAGCACCAGCGATTGATAAGCCGCGCGGGAGCGCATGATGCATACAACGGCAAGATTCTTGCCGTCTGGCAGTCTACATAAGTCGAATCCGGAGAAACGGCCATGAAGTCCGTACGCAACCTGGTTTTCTCATCGGTGGCCTGCCTCGCAGCGCTCGGCACGGCCGCGGCCCAGGAATCCGGCGCGGAAGCCGAGGAACCGTCGCTCTGGGAACGCCTGGCCGCCGAACGCAACGTCACGTTGCCCCCGCGATACGGCGTGGGTCTGGTTTACGTCGGCTACAGTCACGACATTCGGATCGACGAGTTGCGCATCGCTTCCGACGACGGTCGCCGCGGCGGCATCGACTTCGTGGAATCGGACGACTCGGAAATGACCAACCGGCAGCTGCAGCTGCGCGCAGATGCTTGGCTGCTGCCGTTTCTGAATGTCTTTGCGCAGGTGGGCGCCGCGGACAATACGCTGAGTACGAACGTCAGCGTGGACGGCGAGGACATTGTTGCGTTCGTCGGCGACGAGAGCCGCTGTGCGCCGGACGCCTCGCCGCGGCCGGCGCTTTGCGACCAGACGTTCACGGCCGTGGGCAAGCAGGAACCTGGTGGTGAGGTCTACACGCTGGGCGCCCTGCTCGCGCTCGGCCGCGGACCTTATTTCGCGCTCGGCGGCCTCGCCTACACCTGGGCAGACCTGGACACGGCGGATGCGCCCATGGAAACCCTGGCGCTGTCCCCCCGGGTAGGTCGCCGCTTCGGCCTCGGAAACCACGGCGAACTGGCGGTTTACGTCGGCGCGTTGCACATCGATGCCCATGTGGAGTTCAGCCGGAGTGCGACGGTGCCCACACCGAATGGCAGCACGATCGTGACCCTGACCGCCGACATCACCAACAAGGATCCGTGGAGTTACGTGCTTGGCACCAATTGGGACATGCAAAACGGCTGGAACCTTCAAGCGGAACTCGGTCACGGCGCGTCACGCGATGGATTCATCGCTTCGCTGACGCGCCGATTTCCCTAAGCGGCGCTTTATCCGCCGCTAACGCGTTGCGGTCGGTGTTGCTGTCGACGCGGCCGTTGGGCTGGAACCGCCGCCGAGGTACTGCCAAGCCGCGTACAGATCAATCAGGCCATAACCGTGGGCGTCATCGACACCGCGACGACCCAAATCGATGGCGGTGGCGGTCAGCGCCTCGCGCACCTCGGCTCCGGTGAGCGTCGGATCGCTGCTGAACAGCACGGCCGCGGCACCGGAGACATGCGGCGCCGACATCGATGTGCCGTTGTAGAGCTCATAGGAATACTCTTCCAGCATCGTCGTAACGGTGGCGTCCACACCCACCGATGTCAGCAAGGCCGATCCGTCTTCCTGTGAAATGCTGATGGCCGGAATCGACGAACTGTCCTCGCCCAAGGTCCCCAGAAAGGCACCCGGTTCGTTGTTGTAAATCACCACGGCGGCGCCGCCACCGGCCTCGACCGCCGCGATTTTCTCGGCAAAGGAATTGTCGCCACGCTCACACAGCACGACCCGACCGCTCCAGGACGACGACCGCTTGCACAGCCGACCGTAGGCCAGCGCGCCGGTTGCCATGCCGTAGGCGGCATTCTCCAGCGCATTCGCCTCGTAGGCGCTTCCGTCGACCTCGAGGTCTGCCTGCTCGGTGAACGGCACCGTGCTCAGCACCCCGACGCCAGGCGCGGCCAGTTCCACGGCGTCGTTCTTCTGTGAAAAACGTGCAACGGACATGGTGTCGTCCACCGCCGCGACGGATACCACGGACGAATAGCTTGCCGGGTAATTGTAGGCGCGCGTGCCGCTGTTCCCCGCCGACGCGATCGACAGCGTACCGACGCTTTCAATCCAGTCGAAGGCCGCTTCTTCCAGCGTCTGCGCACTGCCGCCGCCGAGACTCATGTTGATCACGTTGGCGCCCGCCTCCGCGCATTGAAAGGCGATGTCCGCGAGCGTGGACGAGTACGACCACGCACATTCGGGGCCGTCGAAGACCTTGCCGATTAGCACGTTCACCTGTCCGGGCGACACGCCGACAACGCCGAGGTCGTTATGAACCGCGGCGATGGTGCCGGCGACATGCGTGCCGTGACCACAGGTATCGGTATCCCAACCCGTCGGCGTCCCATCGACCAGATTCAGGGCCGCGAGATCATCGTGTGCCGCAGAGATCCCGGAATCGATGATGCAAACCGTGGCGCCTGCGCCGGTCGCCGCACCAGAATCGATCACACCGTCGCGATCCAGGTCCCAGACGTCGCGTGCGCGCACCATGTCGATGCCATAGGGCACCTCCTGCGCCATGGGGTAGCGTTTAACGTCCGGCTCGATCGAAAGGATCCGCTTGTTACGGCGCAGCCGGTCGATCACGCCCGCCGGCGCCGAGACCACGAAGGCGTTGATCGCATCGAAGCGGTAGTGCCGTTCCAGCGAGCTTTCTTGGCCCAGTGCATTGGCGACCGCAGCCATTTTTCCCGGCTTGACTTCAATCCAGACCCGCTGCTTGGCCGCAGCCGAAGCACTGCTGACGTACAGACTCGCCATGATTGCGAGCACGACAATTCTCAACATCGCGTGAAACCTCCCTATTCGGATCGATTAACCGCAGTTCCGTCTGCCACACTCTAACCGTTCGATTTCAATGGCAAAGCCCGACACGGTCGACAGTGCAGGCAAGGCTTGCCATGCACGACGCCTGTATTCAATGCAAATTCAACGCCGATCTTCGCAGATGCCGGAGCCAAATGGAGGGCGCACGCGGCCGGACTGTCGCATCGGTCACAAACGCCAGCGCATTCGCAGGCCGAACCAAAGCAGTGTCAGTGGCTGGTAACGGCCCGTGACTCGGTTGCCGGTCATCGGGTCGACATCATCAACCTCGCCCCCGCGGCTACGTAGCACTCCGGTACTGAAGTCGACCGTCCGTCGCTCGTTGACCACCCAGCTAAACCCGCCCGTGAGGTACAGGCGGCCTGCATCTGCAGAAGTCGCGCTCCGATTCTCGTCACTGACGGCGGCCGACTCCCCGGCCACGCCTGCAGACAGCGTCCAGCGTTCGTTGAGCTGGTAGCGCATGCCGAGCGCAACCAGGTAGGCGTCCTGGAATTCCAGCCGACTGCGAACCGTGGGCGTCGCGTTATCGAAGCGGATGATGACTTCGTCGAACCGAGACCAGCGGGTCCATCGCAGGCTGCTGGCAAAGGTCCAGCGATCAACCGTCCAAGCGACGCCGGAGGACAGCGTCTCCGGCAGCGTCAGGGTGAGGCCGAACCCGGTATCGGTGGTGGCAGCCCGCACCAGCGCCACGACCTCCTCTTCAAAGGAGCCGCCCGTTGCCAGCAAGGCGACGCGCGTGGTTGAAAAACAAGGGTCGTTTTCAAAGTCCTCCAGGGTCCAGCCCAGGCGTTGACGTGTGGCATCACCGTGCAATCCGTGCTCGATCGGGGACAGATAGCTCAACCCCACGGCGACCTGGTCAGTTAGCGCCATCCGCAGGCCGGCTTGCCAGGCAGCGGTAAAACGGCTGGCCTCGGCGCGGTGACGGAAGTCGTACTTGCCCGGCAATGTCTCTTCCCCGGCGAGGGCGCAAGCCGGCGTGGCCAGATCCGCCCCGGCGCGCGCCTCAACCTCGCGCTGAACGATTGCGCCCAGGTCGACATCGTTTGAATACTCGAAGTCGAACCAATGCAGTCGCGCGCCGACCCCAACACGCAGCCGCGGAGTGACCTGCCAGGCAGCACCGGGGGTGAGCTCGATCCCTCGAATGACCGTGTCGATGGCGTTGTAGCGCCCCTTCCAATCCGCATCCCGGTGTTGGGATGTGCCGTAGGGGGCGGCCAGCGTCACGCCGACGGCGAAGCGGTCGCTCATGCGTCGCGTCCAGGTCCAGTCCGGAATCGGGGCGTCCACACGACCACTGCGGCCGCTGTTACCGCCGCTGATCGTTGAGCCGTCGGTACCCTCGCGAACCGCGACTCCCTGGAACTGTGTCGACAAATGGGCAAAATGTGCCCCGGTCGCCAGACCCGATTCCAGGGCCAGGCCATGCAGGGCCGGGTTGCGGACTGCGGCACCAGGATCGTAGTCAGCCGCATCCACGCCGGCGAAGCCCATGCCGCTGGCGCCGACCGAATCAAACGGCAATGAAAATCCGCCCGCTGCCCAGGCTGGGGACACGCCCACCAGCGCAGCGCTAACCAAGGTGCCGAGCAATCTGCCCATCGCGTATCGCCCGTCCAATCGGAAGCGCTATGGGCAGCAGGAATCAGGCCAGCCGTTACGCTGAACGTGAACGACGGGATTCCCCGGTTTTTACTCCGCCCGTGCCTGCTTGATCAGGTCGTAAGCCCGGGTGATTTCACTGGTTTTCTGCTCCGCCACGGCGCGCATCGACTCAGGCAGGCCTTTGGCTGCCAGGCGATCCGGGTGGTGTTCGCTCATCAGGCGGCGGTAAGCCTTCTTGACCTCGGCGTCGCTGGCCGATGCGTCAACGCCGATGATCTTGTAAGCGTCGGCGAGTTCGTCTCGCTGCGGCGGCCGGCGCCCCCCGGCCGACCCGCCGCCCTGCGCCATGCGCAGCGATGCATCAAGGCGGGCGAGATCCTGTTCAGACAGCCCGAGCCCCCGGCCAACGCGAAAGATGAGTTCGCGTTCGTTGTCGGTGATCTGGCCATCGGCAATCGCCACCTGAATCTGGGCGGTCAAAAAGACCTGAATCAGATGGACCTGCCCGCGGCAAGTACTGCGAAAACTGCGCACCTCGGCGTCCACGTCGAAACCCGCCTGCTTGCCGCGATTGAACGCGGCGATGGCCTGTTTGCGCTGCTCTGGGGTGAATCGGAACCGCTGCATCATGGTCTCCAGCGCGGCGATCTCGGACTGGTCCACCCGGCCATCGGATTTGCTGATGGCTCCGGCTACCGCGAACGTCGCTTCCAGAAACTGGTGCTGGGCCGCGCCAGCGATCAGACGTGTGGGTGACACACGGCTGATCTGCCGCGCCAGCCACCAGCCGGCGGCGGCCCCAAACAACAGGCCGGGCAGCCGGCCGAACGCGAAGCCGATCACGGCTCCAATGAGGATTGCAGGAAACATGACGCCGGATTCTACGCCAACAGGAAACGACAGCGCCGCCGGTGGCGACGCTCCGGCAGCGCTGTCAGGGCATGTCTAGGGACGGAAGTCCATGAAGATCCGGCCGGACCGCACCACCGGCTGGCCAAAGGCTTCCAGCACCTGCTCCCAAGCCGGGCTGTTGGACGACGTACCCGGCAGGTTGGCCCCTTCGAAGCGGGCGCCGTTGTCTTCGCTGACCCACAGCCTACCCTGAGACGCGGCCACGACGACGTAGTTGCCGACACCACGCACATCCGAGGTTCCACCGCTGAACACGGTGGTCCAGTTCACCAGGTCGTCGCTGTAGGACAGCCCACCCGTGGTCGTCACGAAGTACCGACCGTTGATGAGCCGAATCTCATTGATGGGGCTGGACACGCCGGGCGGCAGTTCTGTCCAGTTGGTCAGATCAGCCGAGCTGTACAGCTTGCCGCTGCCACCGCCAAACAGGTACTGGCTGCCGTCGTGCATCACGTCCAGCGGATGGAAACGGCCCGTGGTGCCGCTATACACCTGCTCGGGCAGCGTGCCGGAGATGTCCGTCCAGCCCGTTCCCAGATCGCGGCGAATCTCGCTGCTGGAGAATCCGAACTGCGGGTAGGCCAGGAAGGTGCCAGCCGCCTCGTCGAGATCCGCGTAGGTGCCGCGGACCAGCGTATTTTCCAGCGTCCAGTTGCGACCATCTGCGCTCACGTAGCCGATGACGCGGTTGTCGCTGCCGTCCTCCCCGAAGGTCGCCGAGGTGATCGGACCGCCAACCGCGACGAACTGCATACCGTTCCATTCGATTTCAAACAGCGGCACGCGACCGTTGGGCGACTGGTAATCCATCGGCAGGGGCTGCTCCTGCCAGCTGAATCCACCATCCTGGCTAATCGCGATGACCGGAACTTCGCCGTCCTCGTTGCCCTGTTCGTCCAGCACGATCCGGCCACCCGCAGCCACGAGACGCTCACCGGCCACGACCACGTCGTTAATGGTGAACGACGCATGGTGGCTGCGGGTATCCCAGTTGCGTGCGTCGGTGCTAGCCCAGATCTGGCCGTCGTGGCCGACCGCCACGTAGGTGGTGCCGTCGTAGGCGATGTCGTTGAGCTGCTCGACGGCTTCGCCGACACGACCCTCGTTGGTCCAGCTCTGCCCGTCGGTGCTGGTGTAAACGTAACCGCGCACACCCACCACGATGAACTGCGAGCCGTCGTGGATCATCGCCCGCGGTGCGCCCTGGTTCAGGAAGTGCTGGCCGGACACCGTGACCCAGCTTCGGCCATCTGCACTGCTCTGCAGCGTGTTGCCGTTCAGGATGCGGTAGAACGTCGTGCCGTCGTACGCCACCGTTGGGCTCATGTTGGCCTGGAGAGCCGCGATGTAGGGCGTATCGTCAGCGGCCTGGGTCCAGCTGTGACCGTCGGGACTGACATAGGTCGTGCTGCCATCACGGCCCACGAACTGCGTGCCGTTGTGGTAGATCTCGGTGACAGGTTCCGCAGGTTCGACCTCACCCCACAAATTGCCGTCGAAGCTCTTGAGCGTCGTGCCGCGTGAGACTGCCGCGATGAAGGTCTGGCCATCGGAGGCAAAGGCCCCCAGATTCCCCGATGTCGAATCGACCAGCGCCGGCGTGTTCGCGGCCACCCACAATTCGGTGTTGGTGCTGCGGAAGATCTGGCCACGACCACCAACGGTGATGAACTGCGTGCCATCCCAGACCACCCGGTTCAGGTCATTGTAGGTCTGGCGGGGCGATACCATCCGCCAGGCATCGGATGCCTTGGGCGGCGCGGTGTCCTGCGGATCCCCAAAGAACCCGAGGCTGCTCTGACCCAGCGCGATCGTGCCAATCGAGCCCGTCGCGATCGTGTAGAGATCACTGGACAGCGCGTAGCCGGTCAGATCGCGCAGACTCGGCCCGATTAGCATGACATCGTCACCGACCAGCACGTACAACCCGTTGGCGACGGTGATGTCGCGGATATGGCCGTTGATACCGCCCAGCGACAGCCAGTTGAACCCGTCGGCACTGATGGCCAGTGCGTTCTGCCCCACCGCCACGAACTGGCTGCCGTCCCAGATCACCTCGCGCAGGTCGGGGTTGTTGGGTATCGGTGTCGCCAGCGTCCAGGTGTTACCCCCATCGATACTGGTGAGAATCTGACCATCGAGCCCGGCAGCCACGTAGGTCCCGTTGTGCTCGGTGATCGCGTGAAGGTTGGTCGACCCGCCGGTCGCCACCTCCGTCCAGTTGCTCAGATCGCTGGACAGAAAGGCGCGACCACCGAGCCCCACCCCCACGTACCGGCCCTGCTGAGCGTGCAGGTATTGCATGTTGAGAATGGCCTGGTTGCCCGGCAGGTCGGTCCAGTTCGTGCCATCCGTACTGGTCGACAAAAACGCACTGCGCAGGGCGATGAACTGGCTGCCGTCGAACGCGATATCGGTCGGCCCGCCGCCAAAGCTGCCGCCGCCGGTGAAGGTCTGACCGTCGGTGGTCACGAACGGCAGGCTGTTGAACTGTCCGGCCATGACGAAGCGACCATTGCCCCATTCCACATCGAGAATCGTGCCATTGGGCGGCGTGGCGATCGGTGCCAGCCCGCCGATCACGTCGGCACAGTCCGCATTCAGGATCAGGTCACGCGCCGGGATGCTGCCCGCGGCCGAGGTTGGTGTCGGCGTGCAGCGCTGACCGGCCGGTTGGCGGATGATCTCCAGCGTGTAGGACGCCCCCTCCTCGGCGGTGCCATCAGCAATGCGCACGGCGGAATTGGTCTGCGTGTAGGTATCTTCCAGCGGCACGCCATCCAGCGTGAAGCGGTAATCCAGCGTGGCTCCGGCATCCATGCCGGTGATGAACAAATCAACGCTATAACGGCCCGCCTCAGAGCAGGTGATGTCGATGTTCGTGATGTCCGCGCCGCTGACAGTCCCGCTGCCATTGGCCACGTTGCAGACCAACCCGGAGGACGGTTGCGCACGGACCGTGTAGTCGCTCCCATCAGCAACGCTGGCTGAGTAGGTCACCGCAGCATTGCGCAGCGCTCCGTCATTGGCGAGACCGCCGCCGACCAGCAGTTCCCACTGTCCCATCGAGGAGGTGCCCGGCACGCCGGAGATGGTCCCCGACAGGGTGTAGGTGCTCGGAGTCGAACAGCTGATGTCCACGCCGGTGATGTCACTGCCGGACACCGTACCGCTGGCATTGGCGACGCTGCAGACCAACCCGCCCGCCGGCGAGGCCGTGACTTCGTAGCTCGCACCATCGGCCACGCCGGTGGCGTAAACCACGGCGCCGTCGGCCAACGGGCCATCCGCCACCAGCGAGCCGCCGACAAAGGCTTCCCACTGGCCGCTGCTGCCGCCCGTACCTGCGCCGGAAATGGCGCCCGAGACCGAATAGGTCGCGGCCTGAGTACTCATGCAGTTGATGTCCACGCCCGTGACATCCGCACCGGACACCGTACCGGCTGCCTTCAACACCGTGCAGCTGAACCCGGCCGGGGCGAACGCACGCACGATGTACGCGGCACCGTCGGTAACGGGAGAGAGGTTGTAGGTGGCAGCCCCATTGGTCATGGCGTTGCTGGCGACCACCGTGCCGTTGACTTCCAGCTCGTATGTGCCGGTTGAACCGGAACTCGGCAGGCCGGCGATCGTGCCGCTGATGTCAAAGCCCGCCGCCTGCGAGCAGTTGATATCCACGCCGGTGACGTCACCACCGCTGATCGTGCCCGACGCGTTCGCCACGGCACAGCTCAAGCCACTGACGGGAGAGGCGACAACCTGGTAGCTTGCGCCATCGGCAACCGGTGCGGCGTTGTAGGTCACCGCGCCATCGTTGAGCGGCCCGTCATTGACCAGCCCGCCATTGATGAACAGCTCCCACTGGCCAGAACTGCCCGTGCTACCCGCACCGCCAATCGCGCCGGCGACGTCGTAGGTGGCTGCCGAAGCCATCGTGCGCGAGGTGAACGCCTGCATCACCGTGCCGACGGTCAGCGTCGTGGTCACGGTGGTGTCGAATGTGCTCGCCGAGCTGTGCCGCACGCAAAGCGTTTGACCGACTTCGACCACGCCATCGGCGGACGTGAAGCCGCTGGGCTGACAGTTCGGCGACCATTCGCCGCCTGTCACCGATACGTTCACGGTGGAGTCGATGCCGGAAATCGTGACGGTATTCGAGGTGACCACGGTATCCAGCGCCACGCCGGTCTGATCGGCGAACGCGAAGGCATCTGGCGTGTTGTCCGGCCCACCCGTGGAACCCATCCGGAGTTGACCCAGAAAGGCCGGCACGCCACTCCCCTGCGCCTGACTGGCATCGCCGATGTTGATTTCGTTGAAGTTGCCTGCGTGATTGTCCGACAGGGCATATTCGATCTGCGTTGTGGCATCCAGCCAGATGATCTCTGCGGTATTCGGCGTGCCGCCGAAGCTCCGGTAGAACGGACTGCTCAAACTGCCCGCCGGCACCATCAGGCTGCCGTTGGCCGCGACGGTCACCGCCACGGTGTCGCCGTCGCTGAACGGACCGCCCGCAGCGGCCTCGCTGTACGTCAACGTGTAACTGCCGACCAGCGCGCTATTGATCGTGGCCGGGGTCGTGGTGCCGCCGCCGGTGGTCGTGATGCCCGGCGCGCCGGGGTCGACAATCACCCCGTTGGCGACGCCATCGTCGTCGCCGCGACCGCCGTCGACCAGCGTCAGGATGACAGTGCGTCCATTGAAGCGCGCGCCGTCGACGCCATTGAAATCGAACTGCGAGAACTGCCCGTTCTGCACCTTGTAGTAGGTGTTCGGATTGGAACCCGACGGCAGCCGGATGGTGACATCCACCGTACCGCCCGGCGTCAGTCCGGTCACGCTGAAGTCATAGAATCCATGGGCGAAGTTCACGCCGGCCGGAGCGGCATTCGGTGCCGGATTGGAGATGACCCGCGCCTGGCTGAGCGTGCCGGCCGATGTCGTCAGCGTGACCGTACCGCCAGGTGCCGTGAGCTGCGTTTGACCCTCAGTCGTGTTCAGCAGATTGATTTCTGCAGGGTCACCGCAGGCGGCAAGCAAGAGCGCAACGATGGCGCAGATCAACACTCTGAGTCGTACAGGCATGGCTTCCACTCCCCGGGGACTTGGTCCAGGAAACTCTAGGCATGAGCCACTTCGGTCCATACCCCCCAGACGGGGGTGTGCCGGTCTCGTGCCTCGGCGCCGCTGTTTCCTCTTTTGGAGGAGGCACGTCGAGCACTTGCGCTTTACCCTCCGGCTTTCATAATCGGATGCACAGGCTGCAGGGGACCGTCACCGGTGGGTGTCGGCGGCCGCGACGGGGACAGCTCTTGGGGGACGCAAGCTCGCAAGTACAGGGCAGCCGCTGGCCAGCGGTGGGGCGACGCGTGGGTGGCTTCCCGGGTGCGGTGGGACGCAGCGCCAGCGCCTCGCTGCTGTTTGTCGTGGACCTGGTGACGTTCATGCTCCAGGCCTTGCTGCACTGGTGGCAGCGCAGCCCCGTTCGCAACCGCGCCACGCGCCGTGCGGTGGTTGTCCAGATTCTGTTCAGCGGTGTCGATGCCCTGCCCCTGCTACTGCTCATTGGCTTGGCCATGGGCATGGCGCTGACCCCACCTCTACTGATGGCAGGGTCCTCGATAGGAGAATCCGAAGAGCTGGCCCGCTTGCTGGTCGTCGGACTGGCGCTGCAACTCGGCCCCCTGCTCACCGCAGTGATCCTGATCGGGCGCAGCGGGTCGGCCATTGCGGTGGACCTGGCGCAGATGAAACTGAACCGGGAGGTGGCCGCGCTGGACCTGCTCGGGATTCGGCTCACGGATTATTTCGTGGCCCCGCGCCTTATCGGTGGTGCGATTTCCCAGCTGGCGTTGGCGATTTACTTCGCCGCCGTCGCGCTGATCGGCGGCAGCCTGATCAGCCCACTGCTACTGAGCACCGAGCAGCTGTCGCTACTGCCGGCGCTGGCCACGGCCATCACGCCCGGCGATGGCCTGATCTTCATCTTCAAGAATCTGCTCTTCGGCATGGTCGTCACGGGCACCGCCTGTTTCTGCGCGCTCAAAGTCGAGGTTTCCCGGACGGAAGTGCCGCAACGCACGCAGCAGGCAATCGCATCGAGCTATGCGCTGGTCTTCGTGATTGCCGCGTTTTTCTCGTTGCTGGAACTGCCATGAATCTCGCTCTGCAATGTCGCAATCTGACTCCTGCAGGTTATCCGTCGTCAGCCGCGGTGGATCTGGACGTCCCGGCTGGCAGCGTCCTCGTCATCGCGGCACGCGGTGGCCATCATCGCAACCGCCTGCTGTTCGCGCTCGCCGGATTGGAGCCCGCGCAGTGTCAGACGCACTCGTTGTGCGGCGTCGATCTGCTGGCCCCGGATCGCCGACGGCGCCGCCGCGCACGCAATGGGTCGGCGGTCATCAGCCACGCGTTTCCTTTGCTCAGCAACCTCAGCGCTTGCGCCAACGTCATGTTGCCGCTGATGTACCACCGCAGGATGCCGCGCCGCGATGCCATGGCCGCGGCCCATGAATTGCTCGATGCGGTGGCATTCAAAGCAGATCGCGATGCGCTGCCAGCCTTCCTGAACCAGGACGCCCGCTGGCGTGCACTACTGGCCCGAGCGCTGGGCAACGGGCCGCCGATCCTGTTTCTGGATGAGCCGTTCGAGCTGGACAGTGTGGAGGAGTGGCGGACCCTCGCCGACCTGCTGCTCGCCGTTGCGGAGCAATTCAATTGCACGCTTGTGGTCGAGACCGCCCATCTCGAGTTTGCGCGGCATCACGCGGACCAGACCATCTACCTGGACGCACAGGGGTCCGCTGTCTTCTCTTGCGAACAGGCCTTCGCGCTCACCAATCGACACACCAGCTGGGTGGCATATCTGCGCCGCCTGGGCACCTACACGCACTCGCATGCAGCCATCTGACAACAGGCCGGACACCCCGGCAATGGGACCTCCGCGCCGTGTGCACTACGTACACACGCTGGACTACAGCTGGCAGGAACGCCTGGTGGGTGTCTTCGTGATCGGTGCGTTCTTGCTGCTCATCGCGGGCCTGACATTTAACGATCGCATCGGATTTCTGCTGACAGACAGCTTTGCATTGCATGTACTCACCGACCGGGCAGAAGGCTTGAGCACACGCACGCGGGTCTACGCCGCAGGCGTTGAAGTCGGGCGGGTGCGCTCGATTGAGGTCGACGAGGCCGGGCGCATCGACGTGGCATTGCAAATTCGATCGACCTACGGCGACCTTATCCGGAGTGACTCGGTGGCCACGGTCGGCGCGCCCTCGATGCTGGGCGGCGCCACGGTCGACATCAGCAGCGGCAGCGAGCAAGCAGCTCCGGTGCTTCCGGGAGCCCGGCTTCAAGCCCAGGCGGGCGCATCGCTCAATGACGCGATCGGTGAGATCGGCCCGGCAATGCAGAATCTGGCGGACATCCTGAATCAGCTCAATGCGCCCTCCGATCAGGGCGTCTCGCAACTGCAGCAGATGGTCAACGATGTCGCCTCCGTGACGGGTAGCCTGCGTCAGCTGGGCGATTCGTTCGTGAGTGGCGATGGGACCCTGCCGCGGCTCATTCGTGAGCCCGACGCGCTGCAAGCGCTGGAGCAAACACTCGCGAACACGCAGGCATTAACGCGCGACCTCCAGCAGCAAGTCGCGGCATTCGGCCCGATGATGCAGAACGTGTCGGCGGCGACGGCAACGCTCCCGCAGCTATCCGAAAGCCTGATGGTGCTGGAAGCCAATGCGAGCCAGTTGATGGCCACGCTGGCCGACCAGGGCGAGGTCATGCCGGGCATGGTGCGGGACGTTCAGGCCCTGCTCGACGAGGTCGGCAAGACAGTCGAGGCGGTCAATACGACATGGCCAATCTCACGCGGCGTAGAACGCCAGGAAGCCGCGGAACAACCCACTCGCCAGGTCCTTCCGCCCCAATGACGCACCGCTGGATCACATGGCTGGCGGCCGGCGTACTCGCTGCATGTGTCGGGCGGCCTGATGTCGCCTCGAGCCCGTCTGGCGAAGCCGAGCAACTGCTGGGCGCAGGTCAGCGCGCCCTTGCCGCCGAAGAACTCAACCGGGCCCGCGGCCGGTTTCGTGATGCCCAGCAGGTGGCCCGCGCACTCGACGACACCGATGTGCAGCTGCGCGGACTCATGGGTGAACTGGAAGTGGCGTTGATCCGCGGTGAGATCGAAACCGCTGCCGAACTCGCACCGACTCTTGACGCATTGGCGCGACGCCAAGCCGTCCCGGCCATCACGCGAGCGCAGTCCGCCTATATGCTGGCGCGTGTCGATGCCGCGCAGGGCCACAGCCGTCTCGCGATCCAACGCGTCGAAACACTTATACGGCGTAGCGACGCGCTGGGCGAAGTTGCCCGCCTTCTGTCCTGCCGTGAACAGCTGCGCCTGGGTCCATCCGACTGCGCGGTATCTCTGCACGCGAGTGATGCAACAGTCGGCGCCCGGATCCAGCGGCTGCGCGCCACTGCAGCGGTGCGGGCGGGTGACCTCCCTATCGCGACACAGTGGCTGGAGTCGGCACTGGCCCTGTATCGGCAGCAAGGCGTTCGAGCTGGCGTGGCGGCCACGCTGGATGAGCTGGGTGCGGTGTTCCAGGCCGCCGGCAATCAACCGGGCGCCTGCGATGCCTGGATCCGCGCGCTGGGCGCTAGTCTGGCCATTCGCAGTGCGGCATCCGCTCGGCGTATCACCGCCAGCCTGTCGACACACTGCGTCGAGAATCAACGCACACGGGCAACACTCCTGCAGCTACGCGGAGCCCTGCCCGATACCGGCGCGGTTCGCTGGCACCAAGCCGCCTCGCAACTGCAACGCTTTGAAGCAGAGCGATACCAATCACCATAACCGTCCGGCCCGGTCAGATCGTCGCATTCAGAATCGATACCCCAGCAGCAAGGCGCTGATCACCGGATCGACATCGATGTGCACTTTACTGGTGGCGAGGCGCTCGCCGTTAGCCGCGTGAATCGCGATGGTCGAGGTCTCGGCCAACCGAAGAAACGACACCGACCCGATCACCGACCAGCGTTCGGAAAACCGCCAGTCGAAGCCGACATTGGCGATGTAGCCGAAGCCGCCTTCGGCTTCTGCTGAAACCGACGTTTCTCCGGGATTGCCCGTCGCCAGCGCCAGGGTGCGGCCGAATTGCTGATTGAGCGCGTCCCGGAAGTCGGGGTCCAGCTCCTCGTCGGTGTAGAACGTGTAGGTGGTGCCCAGCGCCACACTGGGGCGAAACGCGCGGGAGGGGTCGCGGAACACGTACTGGAACAACACCGTCGGCGCCCAGAGCCTCGCGGAGGCCAGCGGATTGTTCTCCGGCGCACCAAGGTCCACCTGGATCACGTTGCCAGACGGCCCCGTAGGCTGCACCACGCCTTCGCCTTTCAGCTCAAACTTCGGGGGGATGCCGCCTTCCAGCTTGACCGTGAAATGATCGGTGAACGCACGCGCATAGGCGAGCAAGATCGTCTGGGACTCGGAGACATGCGCCTTGGTGCCCGGCGAGGTGAACGTCGGATCGATACCCAGCACCGCGCCCAGCGCGCTGTCCTGCAACTCGGTGTAGGTTGGGTCGCTACGCTCTCGCGGTGAGAAATAGGCACCGCCGATGAGTAGCTGATTGTTGCCGTCGCCCCACGCGGTTGACGTGGGGCTGACACCGGTGAGGGTGATCACCGTGCAAAGGCAGACCGCCAGAGACCGGGATCGTTTGTACTCGCTCATCTCGCACCATTCGGTCGGACCACCCCCGCGCGTGACGTGCTTCGCTTGAGACCGTCTGCGGCACTGATTGTTCAGCTTGAACGTACAGCCACGCTCGGTTAACACTGGCGACAGGGAGAACTCGCTAGCCATGTCCAATAAGAACAATCACCCACCGTGGGACCGCCCCGCAGGAGGATGGCGCCGTGCCTGAGTGGTGGCTGGTCGCGGCGTTGCTCGCCGCCGGTATGGTCCTGCTGGCGGGCGTCTGTCTGCGACAGCGGCGGGCAATACAGGTCTTGCGTGCGGCCGCGGCGTCGCTGTCGTCTGCGCAGAATGCGACCGAAGCGGTCGCCACCGAGCGTGAGCGCATCTACCGGGATCTGCACGACGACATCGGCGGCCGCCTGCTCACGCTGGCCCATGGTGAACATGCGCCCGAGGTCAGCGCGCTGGCCCGCGACGTGTTGCAGGACCTACGCGCGGTGGTGTCCAGCACGCAATCGGCCGAGGGGTCGCTGCTGGAAATCCTTGCCCAGATCCGCGACGAGATGGAACAGCGGCTGGACACCATGGGCGTGGCGCTGATCTGGCAGCAGGCGCCGAACGTGCCCGACCCGCAATTGCCCGAAGCCGATGCCCTGCACCTTTACCGCATCGCCCGCGAGGCGATTAGCAACAGCGTTCGACATGCCGGTGCCTCGCGCATTCGTATCCGCGTCAGCGCAACCGATCAGCTGTTGTTGATGGACTTCACCGACGACGGCGAAGGCTTTCCGCAGGAGCGCATCGGCAAGGGGCGGGGGACATCGAACATGCGCAAACGGGCAGAGGAACTACACGGCAACATCGACTGGGATCCGGGCACCGAAGGGGGGACCAAGGTCGTGCTGCGGGTGCCGATCCCCCCATCTGAGGGGAGCCCGGCGACCGAGGTTCAGGCGATGATCGCGTCATGAACGAAGCATCCGCCAGCGACACCGCCTCCCTGCTGCAGGGTTTAGTGGTCGAAGATCTGCCCGCCTCGGCCGTCTGGCTATGCGATGTGCTGGAAGAGGTCTTCCCCGACATGGTGGTGCGACAGGCCGATTGTGTGGAATCCGGCCGCAAGACCATTGATGCCGCTGTTCCGCAACTCGCGTTGATCGATCTCGGACTACCGGACGGCTCGGGCATCGAGCTGATCCGCAAGCTGGCCCATGGCGGCCAGACGCCGCACATCATTGTTTCGACAATTTACGCCGACGATCGGCACCTGTTCCCTGCACTGAGGGCTGGCGCCACCGGTTATCTGCTCAAGGATCAGTCCCGCGACCGTGTGATCAAGTCGCTGCGCGGCATCGCGGCCGGGGAGCCGCCGCTGTCCCCACGCGTGGCGCAGCGGCTGCTGCGGATTTTCGCCCATGAACACGAAGAACCGGAGGTCCCGCTGTCGCCGCGCGAGCGCGAGGTCTTGACCCTGATCGCCAAAGGCTTTCGTCTGCCGGATGTGGCCGAGAGCATGGGGGTCACGCGCAACACCGCCGCCGGCTACGTCAAGGCGGTTTACCGCAAGCTCAATATTTCCAGCCGCGCCGAAGCCGCGCTGGAGGCCAGCAGGCTGGGCCTGGTAGGCGATTTGTAAGCACCGCGCACCACACCAGCGATTCTCAAGGCGCAAGCTGGCGCGTACCCTGCGCATATGCGCCCCGCCCTGCTTCTGATCGCGACTGCACTGGCCCAGGCGGCCATTGCCGCTGAGCCTCCGGCTCTGCACACGGTCATCAACGACCCGATCACCACTTATCGCACCGGCCCGGAAGTCGTGGAATCCGCCGAGCTGTATTTCCGCTCACAGGGGTGGAAGAACCGCGACTGGCACGACGTCTGCCTGACGCCGGACTACGTGGCCAAGCCCGCGCTTTGCGATGAACCGATGGATCACATTCCGATGACGCGGAACGTACCGCCGATCATTTCGGACCTGCGCCCCGGAATCGATGCACGCGACCTCAGCAGTCAATGGTCACTGGCCAATCACTACGATCAGGGCCGCTACATTCCTCGCGATTATCCGGAGGCGGCGAAGTGGTATGCCGTGGCCTCGCGCGAAGGCATGGCCGCAGCGCAACACGAACTCGGCACGATGTATGAGGAAGGCGTGGGTGTTGACCGTTCCAAGCAGGCAGCCTTTTCGCTTTACCGCTCGGCAGCCGATCAAGGCTACGAGCCGGCCTTGAGACGCGAGGCGCATCTGATCGCGGGCCGCGATTATCACGTCCGCATGGACGGCGGCGTGCTCTACGACCGACCGGAAGCGCTATCCGGCTACGGCCTGCGCCACGCGCTGGCTGGCGGCATGGAGGTGCTGGTATTCGACCGGATGCCGCACTGGTATCGGGTGTACGTGCGCGACCTCGATCGCTGGGGCTGGATCCGGCGCGAGCACGTCGAGTTCCGCGTCGACGGCTGACCAGGTCCATCGCGACCATGCAAATCGTCGCTCATCAACGCAGGCTCTCCGTCGCTCCGCTGGGCTGGCTAAGCGGCGGTCTGCCCTTGGTCGCCGTGCTGATCTGCACGGTGTGGTCGATGCAGCAGGGGCTGGTCCCTCAGTGCATGCCACTGCTGGAAGGTTGCACTTCGGTCAGCGCCACCGGACGCCATGGAACGCCTTATTTCATCTTCAAGGCGCTGGTGATTCCGGCAGGCGTCGTGCTCATGGCGTTCTGGATGGTCGCCGGGCTCTGGTGCCTGGACCTGCGTCGAAACCTAGCGGGGATCACCTTGCTTTGTGCGGGGTTCGCCGGCGGCCTGTTCCTGATTCTCTATGCCACCTTTCTCGGATCCGACGGCCCCTGGTACGACTGGCTGCGTCGTTTTGGCGCCCGGATGTTTTTCGCGCTAACCGCCTTTGCCCAGCTCATGCTCACCGCCGCGACCTGGCACGGCCTGGCGGATCGGCGCCCGACGACCCTGCGGATCATGCTGGCGCTTTGCATCGTGCAGCTCGGAATCGGGCTCGCCAGCCTGCCGGCACCATTGCTGCTGGACGATCCGGATGCGATCCAGAACCTCGTCGAATGGAACTACGGACTGGCGATGCTGCTGTTCTTCCCCGCGGCCGGCGAACTGATGCGCCAGCAGGGCCTGCGACTGGGGCTGACCGCTAGGGCAGCCGCCGAAACCCGAAGCTGACCAGCATCAGCGGAATATGCGAGGCCACGGCCGGCACGCTGAGCACCATGTCGTTGGGAACGGCGAAGCAGTCGCCGGGGCGAGTGTCCTCGGGAACGATAAAACGATGCTGCGCCAGACTGGCGTGCTGGAACAGAAAATCCGTGTCCCCGGAGAGCACATAGGTCAGCGAGGCCACGCTATGTTCGGGCTGGTGCGCCGGAATCTGCTGCCCGCGGCGCACCACCAGCACATCGGCCGATTGCAGGGCGATGGCGCTGGTGTTCATCAGTGCCCGACAGAACTTGACCGCACGCAGGCGCAGCAATTCCGCTTCCGGCACGTCCCAGGCATCGAATTCCTCGATGCGCGCATGCCCTCCGGCACGCGGCGCCGCGCGGGTCCGGTCTTCCTCAGCCTCGGCCAACGCCTCGAACAAGGCCTCGTGATAAAGCGCATTGTCATCGAAGCGAATACGGCCAATCGTGGGGGTTCGGTGCACCAATTCGATTGAGAGGTGTTGCGGCCACACGGGGATGGCGCCGCTGTCGATCTCCATTGTCTGGGTCATGGGGCAATCCTCTCCGGCGTCCAGCCTTGCAGGCGGCGAAAACGAACCCGGCGATGTCTGTCATCGCCCAGCTCCAGCAGGTCGATCTGCTGCACCGTCAGACGCAGCAACGCGAAATGAGCACGCCCTGCATCCTCGGGCATTTGTTCCGGCGACGGCGCGACAGGCTCACCCGGTGCGCTGACCAGAGCGTACTCCCGTCGCTGCCCGGTGTGCAGCGACGACCACGCCGCGTCGACCGCCTCACCCTGCGTGTCCACCGCCCCATCACCCGACAACCGCAGTTGCCAACGGCGGCTGGCGTCGTAGACCATCCACTCCGCGGCGGGGTTTTGCTGCAGGTCGCGAACTTTGCCGCTGCGCGCATCGGTGTAGGCCGTCAGACACTGCGCAGCGCGATCCACGCCTCGCAAGACAACGGTCCGCACGGCGGGCCGCGTCCGGGCACTGGTGCCCAGCGCACCCAGGCGCATCGGATGCCGCGGCTCGGCGACGGCGGATTCCAGCGCCTGCCAGAGTCTGTGCCAATCGTCGCTCAAGATCCCAGCGCGTCTTCGATCGCCCGGACCAGTTCGGGGTCAGCCGGTTTGATTGCGCTGGGAAAGCTGCGAATCACCTGTCCGTCACGGCCGATCAGGTATTTGTGAAAATTCCACTGCGGGTAACCGCGGTTGTCGGCGGCCAGCGCGACGTAGAGCGGATCATCCGTGCCTTCCGCCGTTGGCGTCTTTTCGAACATCGGAAAGCGCACGCCGTAGGTCAACCGGCAGAACGACGCCACCTCGGCCTCGGTGCCGGGCTCCTGTCCACCGAAATCATTGGACGGAAAACCGAGCACCGCGAAGCCCTGCTCCCTGTACTCATCGTAGAGCGATTCCAGTCCGTCGTACTGCGGCGTGTAACCGCATTTGCTGGCGGTGTTGACGACCAGCACGACCTGATCGGCATAGGCCTCACAAAGGCGCACGGCCTCCTCACCCGCCAGGCGCCGCTTGCTGACATCCAGCGGTCCATCACAAGTGGCCTGCGCCCAGGTCGTTACAGACAGCAGCGCTGCGCCCAGCGCAAGTGTGTTCCATCGCTTCACGTTCGATTCCTTCATTGTGACCGGTAGCCGCGCTCGCCCACTTCCACATCAACGACGCGGCCATTCTCGATCCAGGCGATCCGGAGCAATTGATCCGGTCCAAAGTTGTAGATCCATCGTTCTCGCACGACTTCCACCCGATGTCCCTTCAGGTGCGCGCCGTAGCCGCGGTAGTCACGCGGGCCGACCGGTCTGAGCACGCGAGCGATCTCGGTGTCGTCCGGCTGGCCGCATTGGACGATCAGGCGAAACTTGGAGAGCCCCTCGACCACATCGAAGGATCCGCATCGGCCTTCGCCCGTCGAGCGGAAGCCGTAACCGTCCTGATCGATATCGATCAGCGAGCCGCGCCGGAACCGCAGCACGCGAATGAGCTGGCGCGGCCCGAAGTTGTAGTACCAGGTCTCGCTATCGGCGGCGACCGCATGACCGAGATAGTAGTGGCCGGCCGCATCCACCAGGTCCGGCTCACCGCAGAGCGAACGGACGCGCAAGCGGCTATCGCCCGTCTCGACGATCTGGCCATCACAGCGGAAAGCCGCCTCGGCCTCCGGCATGACGAGCAGCGCAGCGGCTGCGAAAAATATCGCGATTATCGGTCTCATACCCTGTGAGACAATCGTCCTCGGTCATCGTCGTCCATTCAGCCAGACCTCATCGATGGAACAATCTTCCCGCTACGCTGCACGCCGCGCCGCCGGCCCGCAACGTCTGTCTGCCCTCGCCCATCGCGCAGTGGCCCTGCTGCTGGCCGCCTCGACTCTGTTGCCGCTGGGGCTACAGGCCGAACCGGTTCGCCGTGATCACATCAATGTCGAGCTGGTGGCGGCGATGGATGCAGCCGTGCCGGGCGAACCGCTAACCGTAGCGCTACGGCTGGAGCCGGACGACCACTGGCATACCTACTGGCGCAACCCCGGCGACTCCGGTCTACCCACGCGCATGAGCTGGACCCTGCCGGAGGGCCTGCAGGCCGGCGATATTCTGTGGCCGTTCCCCGAGCGCCAGCCATTGGGGCCGCTGACGAACTTCGGATACTCGGGCGAGCATTTCCTGCTGACCGAAATCGACATCCCGGACACGCTAGAGGCCAGCACGCTACCGCTGGTGGTCGCCGCGAGCTGGCTGGTCTGCGATGACGTGTGCATACCCGGCTCAGCCGATCTGACACTGGAGCTGCCGGTCCGCGACGCCGCACAGCCTAGTCAGTGGGCGACTGCACTGGCGGCCACCCGCAAGCGCATCGCCACCCCGCTGGTCGTGCCCGCGCAATACGCCGTTGACGGCGATCGTCTTCGCATCCAGCTACAGCCAGACGCACTGGGGGATACCGCCAACGCCGTTTATTTCCCGGCAACGCCCGAACTGGCCAGCAACACCGACGAGCCGGTGTTCCAGCGCACTGACGATGTGCTGGAAATTTCAGTCGGCACCAGTGAATACCTGGGAGAACCGCCGACGCAGACCGAGCATGTCGTCGTGCTCGACGACGAACGCGCCGTGCGCTTTCAGGCGCAGCTCATCGGTCCCGAAGCACTGGTTCCGGTGGAGGCCGCATCGGCTCCAGGTGGCAGCGGTTTCAGCCTGTGGCTGGCGATTCCGTTCGCGCTGCTGGGCGGCCTGATTCTGAACCTGATGCCCTGCGTGTTCCCGGTGCTGTCGATCAAGGCGGTGTCGGTGGCGCAGCAGTCGGGCAGCAAGGCCGCGCACCGGCGCGCCCATGCACTGTTCTACACCGGCGGCGTGGTCGGCGGGTTTGTACTGCTCGCGATCGGTCTTCTCGTATTGCGCGAGGCCGGTGAACGCATCGGCTGGGGCTTTCAACTGCAGTCGCCGGTGTTTGTCGCGATCCTGGCCTGGGTGATGTTCATCCTCGGGCTGAGCCTGGCCGGCGCCTTCGAGGTCGGAACACGCCTGATGGGCATTGGTGATTCGCTGACGCATCAAGGGGGCAACCGCGGCGCGCTGATCACCGGCCTGCTCGCCTGCCTGGTCGCCACCCCCTGCACCGCGCCGTTCATGGGGCCGGCGATGGGTTTTGCGATTACCCAGCCCGCCGTGATTGCGCTCACCGTGTTCGCCGCGCTGGGCCTGGGCATGGCGCTGCCGTTTCTGCTAATCGGCTTCGTGCCGGCGGCGGCGCGGCTGCTGCCACGACCCGGCGCCTGGATGCTGACCTTCAAGCAGCTCATGGCCTTTCCGATGTACCTGACGGCCGTGTGGCTGATCTGGGTGCTGGGCCGGCAAACCGGCGTCAACGGCATGGCCATCGGCCTGACCGGCATCGTGCTGCTGGCCTTTGCCGTGTGGCTCTGGGGTCGCCGCCCGGTATCCGGTCCGCAGCGCGTCGTGCTGGCCGCCATGGCCTGGGCCGCGGTGCTGCTGGCGGGCGTGCTACTGGCCTCGCCACTGCTCCGCAGCGCACCGGCGCAAGCCGTCGAAACCACCTCGGCCCATGGGGGCGACTGGGGCGACTACGCGCCGGACCGCGTGGCGGCATTGCAAGCGAACGGCCAGGCCGTGTTTGTGAATCTCACCGCGGACTGGTGCGTCACCTGCCACGTGAACGAACGCGTGGCGCTGAACACGGGCGAGGTGATCGCGGCAATGGAACGCGCCGGCGTCACCAGACTCAAAGGAGACTGGACCAATCGTGATCCGGTGATCACGACGGTGCTAGAACGCCATGACCGGACCGGCGTGCCGCTTTATCTGCTGTATCCCGGCACGGCCGGCGCGGCGCCTCAGGTCCTTCCGCAATTGTTGACACCGCAGCGGGTGATTGCTGCGATTGACGCACTCTGACCCCGTTTTGCCCAGGAGGCTCGACCATGCGCAAGCTGCTTGCTCCGATCGCCCTGCTCGCCCTGTCTGTCGGTACCGTGGCCCAGGCCAAGGTCGCACCCGGCAATCCCGCTCCTGACTTCACGCTGCCCAGCGCGTCGGGAGAGACCGTTTCGCTCAGCGATTTCAGCGGCAAGACCGTGATTCTCGAATGGACCAACCACGGCTGTCCGTTCGTCCAGAAGCACTACGACAGCGGCAACATGCAGTCGCTGCAAACGCAATACACCGGTGACGAGGTGGTCTGGTTGTCGATCATTTCGTCAGCGCCCGGCAAGCAAGGCCACGTGACGCCGGACAAGGCCCTGGCGCTCACGACATCCCGCGAAGCGGCACCCACGCATGTGCTGCTGGATGAAGACGGCACGGTGGGCAAGATGTACGGAGCCAAGACCACGCCGCATATGTACGTGATTGATGAGGAAGGCACGATGCTGTCCTACATGGGCGCCATCGATTCCGTCCCCAGCGCCGACAAGGCCGATATCGACATGGCGACCAATTACGTGAAAACGTCCATGGCCGCGCTGGCTCAGGGAGAGCTGCCAGACCCGGCGTCAACGCGCCCCTACGGCTGCTCGGTCAAGTACTGACGATTGCAAACAACCGGCAAGGCGCTGCGCGCGTCTTGCCGGTTGCTCTGTCACTTCTTCCGCGGGCCGACTCCACCCAGCACATGTAGCGTGAACAGCGTGAGCAAGGTGACGCTCAGCGCGACAATCCACGCCTCGACCGCGACGATGACACCGACACCGGCCACCATCAGCAACGAGGCCGCGGTGGTCAGGCCGCGCACCCGATCCTGGCCCGAGACGAAAATCGTGCCCGCGCCGAGAAACGACACGCCGGCGACAATGGCCTCGACCACGCGAATCGGGTCCGTACGCATCGCGTTACCGGCATCTGCGCCGAAGCGGTCAATCAGCAAATCGGCCGACCCCACCAGCAGGGCGGCGGCGCCACCCACCAGCATATGGGTGCGAAAACCGGCCGCCTTGCCATCGGTCTCACGCTCAAAACCGATGATGCCGGCCAAGGCCATGGCGACAGCCACCTTGCCGACCAGTATCGCTTCTGGAATCACAACGTCTTGAATCACAACGTCGGAACCTCCTTGCTCCGGCCATTCAGATAATTTTCGAGCGCCTGCAGTTGGCCGAGGTGCGGCTCAACGCCGGCCCAGTCCTTTCGTGACGGAGCGGCCTTGGTCGCGTTCTGCAATTCGATCAACTCCGATTCGAATTCGCCTTGCTCGATCATCCCGGCGGCACGCATGTCCTTGAGACGCTGGATCTGCTGCCGCTGCTCGCTGTCGTCCACGGCGCCCTGGGTGAGCGCAGCCCGCGCCTCGGCGATACGAGCCCCATGCGCCTGGAACTGCGCGGCGCTGTCATAGCCAGCGGCGGCGAGACGGTCAGCCTTGTGCTTCGACTGCGTGGCCTGCGCGGAGTTCTCGGCCGCAAGCTGGTGCAAGGCCAGACGGGTTTGCATCCAGCGCTGGACATCCGCTTCGCTCAGCCCGCCGGCCACGGCGGCCAGCGCCAGGCCCGGCATCACCAGCGCAATCCAAAGCCACTGCCGCCGCCGCATCGGATCAGCCCTTGTCGGCTTCGAGTTTGGCCATCAGCGGTTTGATCAGGTCCATCGGCAGCGGGAAGATGATGGTCGAGTTCTGGCCGCTGCTGCCGGTGCTGACGTCGAGCAGGGTTTGCAGATACCGCAGCTGCATGGCCTGCGGCTGGGCCGATAGGGCCTTGGCGGCCTCGGTGAGCTTCTCGGCAGCCTGCTGTTCGCCCTGGGCATGGATCACCTTGGCGCGCCGCGAGCGTTCGGCCTCGGCCTGGCGGGCAATCGCGCGGATCATCGATTCGTCCAGATCGACATGCTTGATCTCCACATTGGAGACCTTGATGCCCCAAGCGTCGGTGTGGCGATCGAGAATGGTCTGGATGTCCTGGTTCAGCTTGTCGCGCTCGGTGAGCATGTCGTCCAGCTCATGCTGGCCCAGCACAGAGCGCAGCGTGGTCTGGGCGAGCTGGCTGGTCGCTGCGTAGTACTGCTCCACCTGCAACGTCGCCTTGCCGGCGTCGACCACACGGAAGTAGACCACCGCGTTCACCTTCACCGAGACATTGTCACGGGAAATGACATCCTGGGTCGGCACGTCCATGACGATGACGCGCATGTCGACCTTCATCATTTTCTGCAGAAAGGGAATGACCAGTATCAGCCCCGGCCCCTTGGTTCCGGTATAGCGACCCAGGGTGAAGATAACGCCGCGCTCGTACTCGTTGAGGATCTTGATCGACGAAACGATCAGACCGACAACGGCCGCGACGATGATGGAAATCAGTGGTGTCATGTGCAACCTCCGTCGTTGTTCGTGCCAACCGGCTAGTCGGCGCGTTGTATCGGCTCGACCTGCAACTCCAGACCCTCACGGCCCGTGACGCGAAACCGCTCGCCGGCCTCCAGTGCCCGCGCAGGACGAATCTTCCAGGTTTCTCCGGCGACGACCGACCAGCCAGCCTCACCGGCGGCCAGCGGCGTGTCGGCATAACCGGTTTCTCCATTCAGGGCTTCGGAGGCCGTGGACACCGGCGCCCTGCGCGATCGCATGAGCATCCACATGCTGAGCCCCATGCCGGCGCAGCCCACCAGGGCAACCCCGCCGATCACGCCGAGGTTGACGCCGTAGCCCGGCACGTCGGCATCCATCAGCATGATGGAACCGAACACGAACGCGGCGACACCGCCCAGCCCGAGCGCACCGAAACTGGGCGCGAAGGCTTCAGCGACCATTAGCGCGACGCCCAGCGCCATAAGCGCGAGCCCGGCGTAGTTGATCGGCAAGGCCTGGAAGGCGAACAGGGCCAGCAGCAGCGAGATCGCACCGACCACGCCAGGCACGATGGCGCCGGGGCTATAGCCCTCCAGCAGCAGGCCGTAGATGCCGATCATCATCAGGATGTAGGCCACGGTGGGATTGGTAATGATCGACAGCAGTTCGATGCGCCAGTCCGGCTCGACGCGCTCCACGGTTAGCGCTGCCGTATCCAGCGTGATCTGCCCGCCGGACACCTGCACGCTCTGACCGTCGATCTGAACCAGCAGATCGGCGACATCGGTGGCGATCAGATCCACCACGTTCTGCGCTTTCGCGGCATCTGCCGACAGGCTGACGCCTTCCCGAACCGCGCGCTCGGCCCAGTCGGCGTTCCGGCCGCGGCGTTCGGCAAGGCCACGGATATAGGCCACGGCATCGTTCACTGCCTTGCGCCGGGAGGCCGTGCCGGCGCCAGCGGGGCTGTCGGCTCCGGCGTCGTCCGCCTCGGCGCCTTCGCCCTCGTCATCGTCATCGTCCGGCGAAGACTTCGGCTCAGGAGAACCGCCGGGCGAGCCGCCGACGGGAATGGGCGTCGCCGCGCCAAGATTGGTGGCCGGAGCCATCGCCGCGATGTGACTGGCATACAGAATGTAGGTGCCGGCGCTGGCGGCCCGTGAACCGGACGGCGATACGTAGGTCACGACGGGAATCGGGCTGCCGAGAATGCGCTTGATGATGTCGCGCATGGCGCTGTCCAGCCCGCCGGGCGTGTCCAGCTCAAGAATCAACAGCCTTGCGCCGTCAGCAATCGCCGCATCCAGCGACGACTCAAAATACGCGGCGGTAGCCGGGCTAATCGCGCCATCCAGGGACACGAGCACGGCCTGACCGGAGGTGTCGGCCCGGCTATCGGGGGCGGCGAGCAGCGCGCTCAAACCGACCAGCAGTAGAGCAATCCATTGCATGTGGCGAGCCTACCACCACTGCTCGGTCAACGCCGTTACCGCAGCGCTCGTTAACACCTGCCGGGCATCGGTGACCGGACGGATGACAAGCGCCGGGGCTTCTGCCAATGTCTGGGTTCCCTACGCTTGATCCGGTGCTACCGCGCGTGAGCGTGACCTATTCAATCGGCGAAGAAGTCGCCAACACCGTGACCCATGGTCTGGGCGCCGTGCTGGGCATTGTCGGCCTGGCGGTGCTCGTCGCGTATGCCGCGCCCACCGGGGATATCAAGCTCATCGTCGGCTGCAGCGTGTTCGGCGCCACGTTGATCATCACCTACGCGGCATCGGCGCTTTACCACGGCATTCCGATCGAGACGGCCAAGCCGGTGCTCAAAGCCATCGATCACGCTGCGATCTATCTGCTGATCGCGGGGACGTACACACCCTTCACCTTGTCCGTGCTGGCGCCCCCCTGGGGTTGGAGCCTGTTCAGCGTGGTCTGGGGCCTCGCCGTGGTCGGGGTGATCTTCAAAGTCTTCACCGCCGGGCGCTACGAATGGTTTTCGGTCGCGCTTTACCTGGGTATGGGCTGGGTCGCGATTGTCGCCACCAAGCCGATTATCGAACTCTTCCCGACCGGTGGCATTCTGCTCGTGTTCGGAGGCGGCATCGCCTACACGCTGGGCGTGGTGTTCTATCTGTGGCGTTCGCTCCGGTACCACCACGCAATCTGGCATGTGTTCGTGATCGCCGGCAGCCTGCTGCATTATTTCGCCGTGCTGCTGTACGTCATCCCATTTGTTGACAGCTAAAACGAATCCACCCGTGGCGGTGCAGCGAATAGTCTGACGATGAGCAAGCCGCCACCCAGCCCCGCCGAACACTCGCCACGTACGCCGCGGGCGTTACGTCAGAAGATCGCGCAGCGGGCGCCGGAGTTGGAACGCCGCGCCTACGCACGGTTTGCCCGACGTAGCCGATGGGGCTTCGAAGTCACACGCGTGCTGCCGATTCTGCTCGGCACCTCGATTGGCCTATGGGCCTTTGCCCCGCTGGACACCATGCGGCTACTGACCCCGTATGTGGGCGCCGCAGCCCTGATCTGCGCCGGGCTCTACCTCTTTCGCGTGCTGGCCCGCATAGGACATTTTTCCAACGAACATCTGGCGCGGCTACCCGAACCCAATCGGCCATCGCTGATCCGGCTGAAACGCTCGCTGTACAAGATGGCGAGCGTCCTGGTCGGCACGCTGATCATGGCGGGTTGCTACTTCGTTCTATCCGCCATGGTGCTGTCCGAGCCTCGCGGCGCCAGCGAACCAGGTTTGCTGTGGACACTGCCGATCGGCGGGTTGGTCCTGTCGATTTTCTTCGGTGAGGCCGTGACCCGACTGATCGAGGTCGTCGAGGAAACCATGGAGCAGATCGCTGCGTCGACACCACCGGCCTCCCCCGAAGACTGAGTTCGCTGCGTAGAATGCGCGCCATGCAAACGCTGGCTCTCTACCATCTGAAAGGCGGCGTCGGAAAAACCGCCGCGGCGGTCAATCTGGCCTACCTTGCCGCTCGTGACGGCTACCCGACGCTGTTCTGGGATCTGGACCCGCAAGGTGCCGGCTCGTGGTACCTGGAGGCCGAGGCCTCGGAGGCCATCGATGCCGACAAGCTGGTCAAAGGCAAGCTCGCCGTCGGCCGCCTGGTGCGCCCGACCCGATTCGAGAACCTGTCGCTGATGCCGGCTGATTTCTCGCTGCGCTACCTGGACATTCTGCTGCGCAAGGTCCAGGGGAACGACGCCCTCAAGCGACTGTTGGCCCCGTTCCGGGAGATGTTCACCCTGGTGGTGCTGGACTGCCCTCCCAGCCTGTCGCATCTGGCCGCAAACATCTTCGCCGCCGCCGATGCCGTGGCGGTGCCGATTGTCCCCAGCCATTTGTCGCTGCGCGCATTCGACTTCGTGCACGAGGAATACAAGGCGCAAGGCCATAAGCCACGGCGCCTGCACCCGTTCTTCTCGATGGTTGATCGGCGTCGCCGGCTGCACAACGAATTGCTTGTAGACGCACCCAAACGGCTGAAGCGTCGGCTGGGTACATCCATCCCCTATGCGTCCGTCATCGAAAGAATGGGGCAGGAACGTGCCCCTGTCGGTAGTTTTGCGCCTCGCCATCCGGCGTCGCTGGCCTACGAAGCCCTCTGGCAGGAGCTCAAGCAACGACTCCCGGAGTTCTCGAACTGACCGGGGGATGCGGTAGGCTTTCGTCCCCCAACAACCAATGAAGAACGAAACCAAATGGAGTTGAGAGACAGCACAGTTCTGGTCACCGGCGGAGGCTCTGGCCTCGGCGGTGCAACGGCCCGCGCCCTGGTGGCTGCCGGCTGCCGCGTGGTCATCGCCGATGTGAACGCCGAAGGCGGCCAGGCGCTTGCCGATGAGCTGGGCGAATCCGTCCGCTTCATCCGCACTGACGTGACCGACGAAGCCGCCGCCAAGGCCGCTGTCGACACCACCGTCGAACTCGGTGGCCGGATCGATGCCTTGATCAACTGCGCGGGTATCGTCGTGGCCGGCAAGGCGGTCGGACGCGATGGCCCGCATGACCTCGCGGCCTTCAGCCGCTGCATTCAGATCAACCTGATCGGCACGTTCAACATGATTCGCCTAGCGGCCGCTGCCATGCAGCAGCAGGACGCCAACGCCCAGGGCGAACGCGGAGTCATCGTCAACACCGCCTCCGTCGCCGCCTATGACGGCCAGATCGGCCAGGCTGCGTATGCGGCCTCCAAATCCGGTGTGGTGGGCATGACGCTGCCGCTGGCCCGCGAGTTCGCGAAGACCGGCATTCGCGTGCTGACCATCGCGCCAGGCCTGTTTGAAACACCGATGATGTCGGCATTGCCGGAAGCGGCCCGCGAAGCGCTTGGCGCCATTACGCCGTTCCCTTCACGGCTCGGAAAACCGCACGAATTTGCCGAACTGGCCTGCCATATCCTGACCAATACCATGCTCAACGGTGAGACCATCCGCCTGGATGGCGCCGTGCGTCTGCCGCCAAAATAGTCGGTCCGAGGACCGACGCGAGCGACCCCGTTCCAAGAGGATTTTTTGTAATGAGTGACGACCCGATTGTGATCAGCGGTGCCATCCGCACTCCCATGGGCGGCATGATGGGCAGCCTGTCCGCAATGACCGCTTCCGAACTCGGCGCCCTGAGCATCGGCCAGACACTGGCCGCGTCGGGCATCGCACCGGATGCGGTCGATGAAGTGATCATGGGCAACGTGCTTGGCGCGGGACAGGGCCAGGCGCCGGCACGCCAGGCAGCGCTGGGCGGAGGACTGCCTACCCGCGTGAGCTGCCTGACGATCAACAAGATGTGCGGCTCCGGCATGAAGGCAGTGATGCTTGGCCATGACCTGCTCAAGGCGGGTTCGATCCAGTCGGCCGTGGTCGGCGGCATGGAATCGATGACCAATGCGCCATACCTGATGCCCAAGGGCCGCATGGGTTATCGCTTCGGCCACGCCGAGCTGCTGGACCACATGGCGCTGGACGGGCTGGAGGATGCCTACGAGAAACGCACGCCGATGGGCGAATTCGCAGAGCGGACCGTGGAGAGCTACGGCTTCACCCGAGAGGACCAGGATGCCTTCGCCATCGAATCGCTGCGCAGGGCTCGCGAGGCCAATGAAGACGGCACCTTCGGTTCTGAAGTGATCGCTGCCACGATCAAGGGTCGCAAAGGCGATGTGACCGTCGAACAGGACGAGCAGCCCTTCAAGTCCGACCCGAGCAAGATTCCTTCACTGCGGCCCGCATTCCGCAAGGACGGCACGATCTCCGCCGCCACCGCGAGTTCGATCTCGGACGGTGCGGCCTCGATGCTGCTAACGCGGCAATCAAAGGCCGAGTCGCTGGGCCTGAAACCGGTGGCGAGGATACTCGGCCATGCCTCGCATGCGCGCATTCCAGCCGAATTCACCATCGCCCCGGTTCACGCCATCCGCAGCCTGCTGGATCAGCTGAGCTGGTCCGCCGGCGACGTCGACCTGTGGGAGGTCAATGAGGCTTTTGCCGTGGTCGCCATGGCCGCGATGAAGGACATCGGAATCCCGCATGACAAGCTGAACGTGCATGGCGGCGCCTGCGCCCTCGGCCACCCGATTGGCGCCTCCGGCGCGCGCATCCTCGTGACCCTGCTCAACGCAATGGAGAAACGCGGCGCCAAGCGCGGCGTGGCATCGCTGTGCATCGGCGGCGGGGAAGCCACGGCTGTCGCCGTGGAGCGTCTCTAGCCAGCATCAACGCAGCACGCAAAGCGCCCCGGTTTAACTGGGGCGCTTTGGTGTCGGGCACCGAATTCTGCTGGAGACCTAGGGAAACACTGATCTATCCCCGCCGCCAAGTTGCCGCCTGAAAACAGGCCAGGCAAGGCGCGAGAAGCGAAGTTTAGTCATTCCAAATAAGCGACGAGTACCCATTCGCCGGGAGCGAATTGAAACCGCCGAAGGCGGGCCCGCAGGGGGAGGCGCATGGACGCGCCGACTAACGCCGCATGGCCTGTTTTCAGGCGC
>Ga0208330_1000071_pt1 | contig 63057 bp, 51 predicted proteins | sample DeeseametaMP1896_FD_184180 | JGI IMG/M metagenome (GOLD analysis project Ga0208330, IMG submission 184180) | Marine microbial communities from the Deep Pacific Ocean - MP1896 (SPAdes) | ecosystem: Environmental > Aquatic > Marine > Oceanic | place: East of Hawaii, North Pacific Ocean | collected... | reverse complement strand
TGGCGGGATGGCCGCAGGCTCACACCGGGTGCCTCATCGCGCACCGCCGCCGTTAGCGCAGACCAGATTCGGCTTGAAACCTCGCGATGAAACGCCCGCACCAGCGGGTAGCCTGCGTCATCGACGGAGGCGCGACGTCCCTGCTCGCGCACCAGCCGCTCGGCTTCTTCGCCCTCCGGCATCGTATCCAGGGTGTTGATGAGCAGACCCCGCCAGCGCTGCAGAAACAGCGCCCGGTCGTCCAGCACAATCGCATGCATGGCCGCCTCGTCCAGATGATCACGGGCATGCAGACCGTCTCGAATCTGACCGGCACGCGCGCCCAGGGCATAGCCACCATCACCCAGCAGGCGTAGCGCCTCACCCGAAACCACTCGGCTGTTCGCAGTCCACAGTCGCCCGCTGGGCGGATCGATCACGCGAGGTATCGCATCCGCGGCCAGCCAGCCATCCCAGCCGATACCAGCTCCGCGAGCGGTGGGTTGTGTCCCATCAAAGCCCTGCCGCACCGGTATACGGCCGGCCACGGTCCAGCCGACACGACCATCGGCCTGCGCGACGACGAAATTCTGCGGCGGCATGCCGGCGCCATGCGCTACGGCCATCGCCTCCTCGAGCGTCCTCGCCTGCTCCAGCAGCAGCAGGCGCAGGTTGAGTCCGCCCGGCTCTCTCGCTGTCCACTGCACGGCGTAATCACCGAGCACCGGATCATGCCGCACCGGCCCATAGCGGGATGTTTGGAACCGCAACGATTCGCCGTCGCCGCTCGGAACGGTCAGTTCCAACTCGGCATCCACGATCTCGCCGCTGTCGAGCAACACGATGTCGGAGAAATCACCGTAGCTATTGGTGAAACCCCAGGCCACATGCCCGTTGCTGCCGGCAACCACGGCGGGCAACCCCGGCAGGGTGACTCCGGTGATATCCAGCGAGTCGCGCAGCTGCAGGCGCATGCGATACCAGATGTTGGGCAGGCTCAGACCGAGATGCATGTCGTCCGCGACGATGGCACCACCATGGGTCGTCAAACGGCCGGCGACGGCCCAGTTGTTACTCCCCAGGACCGGACCGGGCTCGACCACGACCGCCACCTGTGAGGCGCCGACCGGTGCCACCCACTCGGTCGGAGCGGGAATATCAGGCGGCGGCAGGGCCTCGCCCTGTAGCGGCGCGTCCCAAGAACCGCCCGCGGGCGCGAGAAAGCGCGCCGCCGGCTCCCCCAGCACATGGCGTAGCACCGCATCGTCGCGTTCTTTGCGGGCAGTGCGGTCGGTGAGGTCGAGGAACATGCTCAGCGCAACCAGCAGGCTGTCTTCGGACTGCCAGGGCACCGGTTCGCTGCGCAGCAGCCAGTATTCGAACGGACGGGCATCAAGCGCGTCGAGACCCGCGTTCACGCCGTCCGCATAGGCGGCAATGAGCGCGCGGATCGCCGGCTGCGATTCGGCGAGCGCGCGGCGAGCCACATCCCGAAGCTGCTCCACTGCAATCTGGCGGTCGCGCGGCAATGCAATCTGACCGACCAGCCCGGCCAACTCGCCGGCCGCCGCACGCCGGAGCAAATCCATCTGGAAGAATCGATCCTGCGCGTGAACGAACCCGGTGGCGCGGGCCAGATCCAACCGATCCGTGGCGATCAGCGTGGGCACGCCGTGGTCGTCGCGCTCGACCGTGACGGAGGATCGCAGCCCAGCCAGGGCGAGTTCGCCATCAACCTCCGGCAGACTCGCGCGCAGCGTCAACCAGCCCGCGGTGAACACGGCGGCGGCGAGCACGGCCACCAAACCGAGGATACGAAGCAGCCAGCGCCGCATCCGGGCTAACAACACCGTGGCTCGTGATGAGTGACGGCCTGGAACCGGTTAGGCGCGCGATTCCAGCATGGCGATCGCGGGCAATGTCTTGCCTTCCAGCAGTTCCAGAAATGCCCCGCCGCCCGTGGAGATGTACGACACCTGATCGGCGATGCCGTACTTGTCGATCGCGGCCAGCGTGTCGCCACCGCCGGCAATGGAGAACGCGTCGGAACCGGCAATCGCCTTGGACATCGACTCGGTGCCACCGGCAAAGCTATCGAACTCGAACACGCCCGCCGGCCCGTTCCAGACGATGGTGCCGGCGCCGTCAAGCAAAGCCGCCAGCATCTTCTGGGTGTCCGGGCCGACATCCAGCACCATGTCCTTGTCACCGATATCGCCCACCGGCTTCACCGTGGCCTCTGCATCCGCCGAAAATTCGGTGGCAACGACCACATCCGTGGGCAGCGGGATGTCGCCGCCCTTGGCCTTGACCGCATCCATGATCCGTTTTGCGGTATCGATGAGGTCGGGCTCGTGCAGCGATGCGCCAACATTCACGCCGGTGGCCGCCAGGAACGTGTTGGCGATGCCGCCGCCCAGCACCAACTGGTCCACCTGGTCGACCAGCGACTCGATGACGCCCAGCTTGGTCGAAACCTTGGAACCGCCAATAATCGCCACCAGCGGTCGGGCAGGCTGGTCCAGCGCCTTGCCCAACGCATCCATCTCGGCTGCCAGCAGCGGCCCGGCGCAGGCTTCGGGCGCGAACTTGCCAACACCGTGGGTGGAGGCCTGCGCGCGGTGTGCCGTGCCGAAGGCATCCATCACGTACACGTCGCACAGGGCCGCCATACGTTTGGCCAGCGTCTCGTCGTCCTTCTTTTCGCCATCAAGAAAGCGAACGTTCTCGCACAGCACGACATCACCGGGGTTCGGTGCATCCATCGTCAGCCAGTCCGCGATGAGCGGCACCGGTGCGCCCAAGGCCTGCGACAACCAGGTCGCGACCGGCTGCAGGCTGTACTTCGCGTCCGGCTGACCCTCGGTGGGCCGCCCCAGATGCGACATCACCATCACCCGGGCGCCGGCGTCGCGGGCGGCCCGTATGGTCGGCAGCGCCGCCTTGAGCCTCGCATCGGAGGTGATGCGATCGCCGTCCAGCGGCACGTTCAGGTCTTCCCGAATCAGGACGCGCTTGTTCGCGAGGTCCAGGTCAGTCATGCGTTTCATGCGGTGCTCCTCGAAGCAGGCCGCCCGCATCCAGCGAGCGGCGGGCGCGGGCAGCTCGTCATGCCAACGCCGGTGATGTGGAACTACAGTGAGTTCGGAGGACTTGCGGTTTCGACGGCGATCAAACGATGTCGCGTCATGCGCCCACGAGCGCCGTGAAAGCGGCCGGTTGCCATCCAAGGTCAGCATACGAAGACCGAACCGGACGCGGAGTGCCCCGTGAGCACTCCGCGTGTCTTCGCGACGCCGAGATTGGGCGGCTGCCGATGCCGTGCTTAGGCCTTCGCCAACGCCAATGTGGTGTCGAGCATGCGGTTGCTATAGCCCCACTCGTTGTCATACCACGAGCAGACCTTGATCAGGCCGCCATCGATTTCACGGGTCAGTCCGGCATCGAAGCTGCTGGACGCCGGATCATGGTTGAAGTCGATGGAGACCAGCGGTGCGTCGTTGTAGTTCAGCACGGCGGACAACGGCCCGGAGGTCGCAGCGTCCTTCATGATCTGGTTGATCTCGTCAGCCGAGGTCGCACGACCCGGCTTGAAGGTCAGGTCAACAATAGACACGTTGATCGTCGGCACGCGGATGGCGAAACCATCCAGCTTGCCCTTGAGCTCCGGCATGACCAGGCCCACGGCGGCGGCGGCACCGGTCTTGGTCGGAATCATCGACTGCGTGGCCGAGCGGGCACGGCGCAAATCCGAGTGGTAGACGTCCGTCAGCACCTGATCGTTGGTGAAGGCGTGAATCGTGGTCATCAGACCCGACTCGATGCCCACGGTGTCCTGCAGCGCCTTGGCGACAGGCGCCAGGCAGTTCGTGGTGCAGGAGGCGTTGCTGACGATCTGATCCGAGGCTTCCAGCGTTTCGTGGTTCACGCCGTAGACGATCGTCTTCACATCGGAACCGGCAGGCTGGGAGACCACGACATGCTTGGCACCACCTTCAATATGCGCCATGGCTTTGTCCTTGGTCGCGAAGAAGCCGGTGCATTCCAGCACGACATCCACGCCCAGCTCGCCCCAGGGCAGCTCGGCCGGGTTGCGGTTGGCCAGCACCTTGATCTTGTCGCCATTGACGACCATGTAGTCGCCTTCGACCGTCACGGTGCCCGGGAACTTGCCATGGGCCGTGTCGTACTGGGTCAGATGGGCGTTGGTGTTCGCGTCGCCCAGGTCGTTGATGGCGACAATCTGGATTTCATCGGTGCGGCCAGACTCATACAGCGCACGCAGGACATTGCGGCCGATGCGGCCATAACCATTGATCGCGATCTTCGTTGCCATGTTTCTCTCCTTGGTCGTTCGGTTAGTTCGCCAGGGCGCGCAGGGTCTTCGCCACGCGGTCCGACGTCAGGTCAAAATGCTGGTAGGCGTCTTCGGCAGGTGCCGAGACACCAAAGGTGTCGATGCCGATGACGGCACCGGCCGAACCGGCCCAGCGCCACCAGGTGCCAGTTGCGCCCGCCTCGATCGCCACCCGTGCGGTAATCGCCGCCGGCAGCACCGTGGCGCGGTAGTCATCCGTCTGCCGCAGAAAAGCCTCTTCGCAGGGCATGGATACCACCCGCGTCGGCAGGCCCTCGGCTGTCAGCGTCTGTGCCGCCTCCACCGCCAGCTCGACTTCCGAGCCGGTGGCGATCACCAGTGCGGTTGGATCGGTGGCCGGCTCCCACAGCACATAAGCACCACGGCGGACGGCTGCGAGTTGTTCGGCCGTTCTCGGCTGGTGCTCGACGTTCTGCCGGGTCAACGCCAATGCGCTGGGACCGTCCTGGCGCAGTAATGCGACCTCCCAGGCGACGGCCGTTTCCACGTCATCGCAGGGTCGCCAGACATCGAGATTCGGCATCAAGCGCAGGCTGCCCACATGCTCGACGGGCTGGTGCGTCGGGCCGTCTTCACCCAGACCGATCGAGTCATGGGTGTAGACCAGGATGTTCTGCACATTCATCAACGCGGCCAGACGCACGGCGTTGCGGGCGTAGTCCGAGAACGTCAGGAAGGTGCCGGAAAACGGCACGAAACCGCCATGCAGCCGCAAGCCGTTGCAAATAGCCGTCATGCCAAACTCGCGCACACCGTAGTAGATGTACTGGCCTTTGACGGTCTCCGGAGTGACCGGCTCCACGCCCTTCCAGATCGTGCCGTTGGAGCCGGTCAGGTCTGCCGAGCCGCCAAGCAACTCGGGCATGCCGGGCGCGATGGCGTTGAGCACGGCCTGAGAGGCCTTGCGGGTCGCGTTCTTCTTGCCGCTGGCCTGCACGTCTTCGACCAGGCGCGCGAGCTTGTCCACCAGATCGGCGGGCAGCTCGCCGAGCATCCGTCGCTCGAACTCTGCGGCCAGCGCCGGGTGCTCGGATTGATACGCCGCAAACCGCTCGGCCCAGGCCGCTTCGGCGGCCGCACCCTGCTCGCGACGATCCCAGGCGGCGACGATTTCGTCAGGAATCTCGAACGGTCCGCCCGCCCAGCCCAGCGTCGTGCGGGCTGCGATGACGCCCTCGGCGCCCAGTGCCGCGCCATGTGTGTCGGCTGAACCGGCGTTGGTCGCGCCAAAACCGATGATGGTCTTGCAGCAAATCAGCGTGGGCTTGCCGGTTTCGGCCTTGGCGGCGGCCAGCGCATCGCGCACGGCCTCGGCGTCATGGCCGTCAACATTGCGGATCACATGCCAGCCGTAAGACTCGAACCGCCCCGGCGTGTCATCGCGAAACCAGCCGTCGACCGACCCATCAATCGAAATGCTGTTGTCGTCGTAGATGGCGATCAGCTTGCCCAGGCCCAGCGTCCCGGCCAGCGAACAGACCTCGTGGCTGATGCCCTCCATCAGGCAGCCATCGCCGAGGAACACGTAACTGTGATGATCGACCACGGTGTGACCACCCACGTTGAACTCGGCGGCGAGCAATTGCTCGGCCAGCGCCATGCCCACGCCGTTGGCGATGCCCTGGCCCAGTGGACCGGTGGTCGTTTCCACGCCTGGGGTTTCGGCGTACTCCGGATGACCCGGCGTGCGCGAATGCAGCTGACGGAAGGCCTTGAGATCGTCAATGCCCAGGTCGTAACCGCTTAGGTGCAGCGCTGCATACAGCAGCATCGAACCATGGCCGTTCGACAGCACGAAGCGGTCGCGATCGAACCAGAGCGGGTTGTTGGGGTTGTGCTTAAGCACATCACGCCAGAGGACTTCTGCGATATCGGCCATGCCCATCGGCATGCCCGGATGTCCTGAGTTGGCGGCCTGAACGGCGTCCATGGCCAAGGCGCGGATGGCGTTGGCACGAAGACGCGGAGACGTGGAGTCAACCATTGAGACGTGGGCCTGAATCGATGTCGGAGCAAAAAGGCCGGTGAAAGACCGGCCTTGCTGCGCAAAATGGGGCGATATTCTGGCCGAGACGCCTGGTCTAGGCAAGGAAACGACCAGTCTGTTATATGCTCGGACCGGAAAAGCAGAGTCGTTCGAACGACCATCCAGCTACGGAAGCTGATTCATATTTCACGGAAGGAGACACCCCATGTTGGACAGCACCCGACTGTCGGCGCGCTGCGCACTCATCGCGCTGGCATGCTTGGCCATCACCGCCTGCTCGAAATCCCAGCCGGACGAACCCGATGCAGCGGCGGCGCAAAAGGCCCCGGCATGGGTGGATAGCGCCCGACTGCTCGCCGCCAACGAATCGCCCGGCGAGTGGATGAGCCACGGACGCACCTACGACGAACAGCGCTACTCGCCGCTGAACAAGATCACCGCGGACAATGTCGCCAATCTGGGGCTGGCCTGGCATTACAAGCTGGACGTCGACCGCGGCACCGAGGCCACACCCATTGTCGTCGACGGTGTGATGTACACCACCGGGGCTTACAGCATCGTCTATGCGCTGAATCCGGTGTCGGGCGAACTGCTGTGGAAATACGACCCCGGCGTGGATCGCTCCATCGCGGGACGCGGCTGTTGTGGCGTGGTCAACCGCGGCGTCGCACCCTGGAAGGGCAAGCTCTACCTCGGTGCCTACGATGGCCGCCTGATCGCCATCGACGCCAAGTCGGGACAAGAAGTCTGGTCCGCGCAGACGGTCGATACGACCAAGAACTACACGGTCACCGGCGCGCCACGAATCATCGATGGCAAGGTCATCATCGGCAATGGCGGCGCAGAGCTGGGCGTACGCGGCTATGTTTCAGCCTATGACGCCGAGACCGGCGACATGCTCTGGCGCTGGTACACCGTGCCGGGCGATCCGGACCAGCCGGCCGAGAATGCGGCGATGGAAGCGGCGCAGAAAACCTGGTTTGGCGACGTGTACTACAAGCAGGGCGGCGGCGGCACCGTGTGGGACTCCATGGCCTACGACCCGGAGCTGGACCTGCTCTACATCGGCACCGGCAATGGCTCGCCGTGGAACATCAAATACCGCTCCGAGGGCAAGGGCGACAACCTCTACCTGTCGTCCATCGTCGCGCTGAAACCTGACACGGGTGAGTATGTCTGGCACTACCAGACCACGCCCGGCGAGACCTGGGACTACACCGCCACGCAGCACATCGTGCTGGCCGACATGGACATCGATGGCCGCAGTCGCAAGGTGTTGATGCAGGCGCCGAAGAACGGCTTCTTTTATGTCATCGATCGCGAGACAGGAGAACTGCTGTCCGCGGAAGCCTTTGTTCCGATCAACTGGGCCAGCGGCGTGGACCCGGAAACCGGCCGGCCGATCAAGACCGGCCTGGGCGACTACAGCGAAACCCCCAAGCTGGTCGTGCCCAGCCCCTACGGCGCGCACAACTGGCAGCCAATGTCGTACAACCCGCAGACCGGCTTGGTCTACATCCCGGCACAGATCACCGGCCACCTGTACGAGGACGAAGGCAAGGTGCCGGCCTATGCATTGAATCTCTGGAACGTCGGCCTCAAACCGATGAAAGTGCCGGAAGATCCCGCCGAACTGGCGGCCGTGGGCGCCCAGTTCTCGGGCAAGCTGCTGGCCTGGGACCCAATAAAGCAAGAGGCCGCGTGGACCGTGGACTACGCATCGCCTTGGAACGGCGGCACCTTGTCCACGGCGGGCAATCTGGTGTTTCAGGGAACAGCCGACGGCCGCACGACCGCCTACGCCGCCGATTCCGGCGAGTTGCTGTGGGAATCGCCCGCCAATACGGGCGTGATCGCCGCACCGATGACCTACACGATCGACGGCGAGCAATACGTCACCTTTATGGCTGGCTGGGGCGGCGTGTTCGCACTGGTCGCCGGTGGTCCGGCCGAAGACATCATCTGGCGCCAGTCGGAATCGCGGGTGCTCACCTTCAAACTCGGCGGCGATGACCAGCTCCCGCCACCGAACAACACTCCCGTCCCGGCCCCGACGCCACCCGAACTCACGGCCAGCGCCGAGCAGGTGGAAGCAGGACGCCAGCTCTACCACGGCGTTTGCGCTGGCTGCCACGGTGGCGCCGCGATCAGCAGCGGCCTGGTGCCGGATCTGCGTTACATGAACCCCGAAACACATGCGCAGTTCGCACCCATCGTGGCTGGCGCCCGCGCCCGCCAGGGCATGCCGTCATTCGCGCATGTGCTGCCACCGGAGCAAATCACCTTGGTCCACCAATACCTGATCAAGCGCGCCCATGACCTGACCGCGATGCAAGGAAAGCCGAGCCAATGAAGCCATGGCCCGCCTGGCTCCTGATCTGCTGCAGCGCGCCGATCGCCGCTCAAACCCTGCAACTTGATCCGCTCATCGTCAGCGGCGAAGCCGAGCCAGCGGCGGCGTCGAGCACCCAGCTTGATGGCACGCCGGCCGCAACCTCCGATGGCCTGAGCCTGGATGCCTGGCTGCAACAAGTGCCGGGCGTCTTCGCGCAGAACCGGTACAACCTGGCCCAGGGCCTGCGGCCGTCGATTCGTGGCTTCGGCGCGCGGGCGGCCTTTGGCGTGCGCGGCATTCAGGTGCTGGTCGACGGCGTCCCGCTGACCCTGCCGGATGGCCAGACCGAGCTGGACGTGCTCGACCTGGAGGCGATCGAACGGGTCGATGTCATCCGCGGCCCCGCCGCCGCGCTGTTCGGCAATGCGGCCGGAGGCGTTATCGCCATCGAGACCACGCCGCCGGGCAATGCCCGCGAGATCGGTGGCCAGGTGACGATCGGCGAACTGGGGCTCCGCCGCTGGCGCGGCACGGCCGGCGGCGGCCTCGGCGACAACACCGCCACCCGCCTGTCTCTGGGTGAGCAACGCCTGGATGGTGCTCGCGATCACGGCAACAGCCAGGTGCAGCGACTCAATGCCCGCAGCCAGACCACACTCGCCAGCGGCAACCTGCAATTCAACGCCAGCGTGCTGGACGTGACCGCTCAAGATCCTGGCGCGCTCACGCGCGCCCAGGCGGACCAAGACCCCGGCCAGGCCGCCGCGAACAACCTGCGATTCGACGCCGGAGAACGCATCCGTCAGCAGCGCTTCAGCGGTCGCTGGCTGCGCACGACCCGCGAATCTGCCCAGTCATTGCAGGGTTTTGCCGGACAGCGCCTGTTTGAAAACCGGCTTCCCTTCGAGTCCGGCGGACAGGTGAGCTTCGATCGCCGCTTTGGTGGCCTCGGCGGCACGTTGACGGCGACCGCGGCGGGCTGGGACGTCACCAGCGGCATGGATGTCCAACACCAGCGCGACGCACGGCGGCGCTACGACAACCTCGACGGCCTGCGTGGCGCCCAGACCCTCGATCAGATCGAAACCGCGACCGGCGCCGGACTTTATCTGGCCGCGGACCGTCCACTGGGCCCTGCCTGGCGGCTGGACCTCGGCCTGCGGCTGGATCATCTGCGCATCGCCGTGGATGATCAGTTTCTCGGGGACGGTGACGACAGCGGCGATCGAAATTTCGACGCCGCCAGCTGGTCCACACAACTGGCCCGGCAACTCGGTGACAGCCATACCCTGAGCCTGCGCATCGCCAGCGCGTTCGAATCTCCTACCGCCACCGAGCTGGCCAACCCCGATGGCGGCGGCTTCAACCCTGAGCTGGATCCGGCGCGGGCCACATCGGCAGAACTGGGGCTTAGCGGCCTCACCGAGGCGGCCTCTTATAGCGCCGTCATCTACACCACCCGTCTACGCGACGAGCTGGTGCCCTTCGAGCGAGACGACCAGCCCGGCCGCACGTTTTATCGCAACAGCGGCCGCTCGACGCGCAACGGCGTGGAACTGGCCTGGACCCAGACCTGGGCCACCCACTGGTCCACGCAAGCCGGCTACACGCTCAACGACTTCAGCTTTGACGATTACCAGCGCGACGGCACGGACTTCGCCGGCAAGCGCCAGCCTGGCATCCCCCGCCAGCAAGGCTTTCTGACGCTGCGCTGGACCCCAGGCCGGATCACCACCAGCCTGCGTGGCCGGTTTATCGGGGAGCTTTATGCCGACGATGCCAACGCGGTGCGCGTCCCCGGCCATGCCCTGTTTGACCTCGGCGGCTCTGTGTCGCTCGGCGCAACAGGCCGCTGGACGCTGCGCGCAGGCATCAACAACCTCGGCGACATCGACCACGCCGACAATGTCCGCATCAATGCCTTCGGCGGCCGTTACTTCGAGCCCGCGCCCGGCCGGCATGTGTTCGTCGGCTTCAACGGCGAGTTCTGAGCGCCGCCGGCCTGGATCAGGGCGAACTGGCGGTCAGAGAAACAGCACCAGCAGCAGCCCGCCCAGCGCCAGGCGATAGGCCACGAACGGGGCGAAGCCCATGCGATTGATGGCGCCGAGAAACAGGTGAATGCAGGCATAGGCACTCAGGGCGCTGAGTACCGTGCCGCCAAGCAGGGCCGCCCAATCCACCGGGGTGTCCATCTCCAGCAGGTCCAGGGTTTTCAACCCGCCGGCGAGCAGGATCAGCGGGATGGCCAGCAGGAAGGAAAAACGGGCAGCCGCCTCGCGGCCCATGCCGAGCAGGAGTGCGGCAGTCATGGTGATGCCCGAGCGCGAGGTGCCGGGTATCAGCGCCAGCGCCTGCGCCAGCCCAATCCATAGCCCGTCCATCCAGCGCATGTCGCCGGTGTCACGTTCGCCGCGCTGGCGATCCGCCCACCACAGCAGCAAACCGAAACCGATGGTGGTCGCGGCGATGACCAGCGGGCTGCGCAGGTACACCTCGATCCAGTCCTTGAACAGCAACCCGGCCAGACCGGCCGGGATCGTGCCGAGCACGACGAGCAGACCCAGCCGTGCCTCCGGGTTCATGCCGCCGCCGCGCGCCCAGCTGAACGTGCCTCCGGTCACCGACCACACATCGCGCCGGAAGTAAGCGAGCACGGCGATCAGCGAACCGACATGCACGGCCACATCGAAGGCCAGGCCCTGGTCCTGCCAACCCAGCAGCACCGGCACGAGGATCAGATGTGCGGAACTCGAGATCGGCAGGAACTCGGTGATGCCCTGCACCAACGCGAGCAAAATGATCTGCAGCCACGTCATACTGCAGAGCCTGTCATCCGTCGAAGCATCAACTCACTCCCGTGAATCAGAAAGTCGAAAACGTGCCGGTGGCGCTGATCACCGGCGCAGCCAAGCGGCTCGGAGCGACCATCGCCGCGCAGCTGCATAAAAGGGGATATCGGGTCATTGTCCACTATGGGCGCTCGTCGAAGGAAGCCGAGCAGCAGGTCGCCGGGTTCAACGCCCAGCGCGCTGATTCCGCCCTGGCCATGCAGGCCGATGTCGCCGATGTGGCCGCGCTGGAGACCATGGTCGCTCAGGCTGCCGCACGGTGGGGACGCCTGGACCTGCTGGTCAACAATGCGTCCACGTTCTACCCCACGCCGCTCGGCAGCCTGGACGAATCGGCCTTTGATGACCTGGTTGCCACCAATCTCAAGGCACCATTGTTCCTGATCCAGGCGGCCCGGCCGCATCTGGCCCGCAGCAGAGGCAGCGTCGTCAATATCATCGACATCCATGCCCGCCGCCCGCTAAAGAATTACTCGGCGTATTGCGCTGCGAAGGCGGGACTGGACGCCATCACCCGCTCGCTGGCGGTCGAACTCGCGCCGGACGTGCGCGTCAATGGCGTCGCCCCCGGCGCGATTCTTCCGCATCCGGACTTCGTCGGAGACCTCAACGCCTGGGAGCGCGAAACCGCCGCACCGGTGCCGATGGCCCGCACCGGACAACCGCAGGACATCGCCCATACCGTGGCCTTTCTCGCCAGCGACGAAGCGGCTTATGTCACGGGGCAGATCATCGCGGTGGACGGCGGAAAATCCCGCGCCTGAGGCGACTCAGCGACGCCGGGAAACGCTCTGGCCGCACACACCTACGGGCGGCTCACGGTGAACTCGACCAGCGACTCCCCCAGTGTGACGCCGCCCGACCCGAAGCTGCGCTCCGCCATCTCCACGCGGCCGTCGGCGAACCAGCGCAGTGCCGTGCTGGCGCGGGTGCCGTACTGGTCGCCCTGAATGAACATGGGTGACAGAAAGCGTTCCAGTTCGATGCCGACGCCGGTGTCTGGTAGAGCGGCATCCGCCGCGGGCGCGGTCTGCCCCATCATGTCCAGCAGAGCTGTGGCGCCTTCGTTGGACTGAACAAGCTGATCCAGCGCGTCGCGAGCCCGTTGCACCTTGGGCCAGGGCGAATCCAAGGCGCCGTTGGACAGGGCATGCGCGCCGGGTTCGATCTGGTGCAGGCCGGCCGCCTCCCGGTTCGCGAGGAAACAGAAGTTCTGGCCATCGAACATCAGCAGACTAAAGCCCGCATATCGATCCAGATCGACTTGCTCGGCATAAAGCTCCGGCGACTGGTCGCTGCGCAGAAATCCGGCCACCAAATCACCGCGTGACGGTGCCCCGTCCGGGGTTTGCTGCATTTCCCGATAGTTCGTGAGCGCGGCAAAGCGTCCTCGGCGCGACGCGCCCAACCATGTGCCGCCGGCGCGCAGGTCCCGCCCGCCGAGAATGTCCGGCGCGTCATCCCACCACGCCATGCCGGCCGCAGGGCGGTCATGAAATTCATCCCGGTTGGCGGCCACGACCAAAGGGCAGGCCTGGTCTGGTTGCCAGGCGAAAGCGATCAGGCACATGGCCTCGTCCAAAACGTTTCGGCGCGCAAGCATTCGAACCGGGCGGGTGGATGTCAACTGCGGCGCCCTCATCGCCCATGATCGAAACGGGTAAAGTGCCGATATGGCCGACCACGACATCACTGACGAGACCCGGCTCGCCGCCGTTCAGGACTGGGAGCGACAATCGCCCAGCGTGGGCATTCGCGGCCTTGGGCAAACCAGTGGTCGCGTGGCGCATTTCTTCCGCGGCGCGGTTCCGGTGAGCCTGATCGAGATGGCGCTGAACTCCGCCAACGACCTCGCCCTGCGCAGCACCTCGACGTCCACACTGCTGCGTTGGGCGAAACTGGATTCGGTGGACAGCCTGCGAACCGCGCCGCTTGCGACGGGCGACACGCTCAGCCGCCGAGTGCAGCGCGAATCAATGGCAGCGGCCGCGACCCTGGGGGCGACCACGGGCCTCGGCGGCGCCGCATTGATGGCGGTGGATATTCCTGCGCTGATCACCCTGTGCTTGCGCACCATTCACCGCACAGGACTGTCCTATGGCATGCCCCTGGAAGGCGAAGCTGGCCGCATGCTGGCCATCGGCCTGTTCGCCCTCGCCTCGTCGAACACCGCCGACGAAAAACGCGCGGCGATGGAAACCTTGTCACGCACGGCCCCTGGCGAGCCGATGGCCAGCCTGCTGGAATCGGCCTGGCGCGAAGGCGTGGAACGCGCATCCGAACGCGAGCTGACCAAACAGGCGGTGACGTTCTCGATCTCCAACCTGGGCCGGCAGCTCGGCTGGAATCTGGCGAAGCGCAAGTCTGCGGCCGCCATCCCGGTGCTCGGGGCGGTCGTCGGCGGCTCGGTGAACGCCTGGACGGTCTACGACCTGGCGCGCACGACCCGATTCGCGTTTCTGGCCTGGCGGCTCGGCCATTGGGGGCCCCAGCGTGCACTGACGCAGGCGAGCACCCAGGCCTTGGCGAACCCGGCCACGGACAGCTATCCGGAACGCTGAACAGGCGCGTCCTGCTTGCGCCGCCGCGGCCCAAGGCGCAGGATTTCCCAACAATCGCAGCTCGCGCACCGGTCTTGCCTGGCAAGCATCACGATCCGCCCGGATCGGCGACGAGCTGCTCATAAATCAACAAGAACGGCCATCCGGGAGGAGAAACATGCGCCGCATGACGCCGCTAGACGCTGCTTGGCTCACCGTGGATTCACGCGACACACCGATGCACGTCGCCACGCTGGCGATCCTGTCGAAACCCAAGAATGCGGCACCCAGCTATCTACAGGATCTGGTCGACGAATTTCAGGGCGCACGCAGCTTTGTGCCCCCGTGGAACCTACGCATCCGCCAGTCCGCGCTGAAAAACGTGCTTCCGGTCGTTGAGGAAATTCACGACATCGACATGGAGTATCACGTTCGTCACTCCGCGCTGCCCAAACCCGGGGGCGAACGCGAGCTCGGGGTGCTGGTCTCGCGGCTGCATGCGCATCAGCTCGATCTGTCACGCCCGCTGTGGGAGTGCCACATCATCGAAGGCCTGGAGAACGACCGATTCGCGATCTACATCAAGATGCACCATGCCCTGGTCGATGGCGTCGCCGGGGTACGCATCATGCAGCGGTCGTTTTCGGAGAGCTCGCGCGAGCGCAACATGGGTCCGCCGTGGACGCGCCGCGCCGCCACCGAACCCAAGCGTGAACACCAGGCCGATGCCGCGCTAAGCCCGACCGGCTGGGCATCGGCGGCCCTGACCAGCACACGCTCCAAGGCACGCAGCGCCGCGGGGCTCGGCAAGACCGTGGCCCACATGATCAGCGCCGCCGGCAACCGCGAAAACGCGCTGACATCGCCCTACGATTCGCCGAAGTCGGTGCTGAACAAGCGCATTTCGCCCCCGCGACGTTTTGGCACCCAACAATATGAACTCGAACGCCTGAAGAAGATCTGTCAGGCGGCCAATGTCACGCTCAACGACGTGGTGCTGTGCATCTGCGGCGCTGCGCTGCGTCGCTTCCTGCTGGAATCGAACGCCCTGCCCGACAAGCCACTGACGGCCGGCATACCGGTGTCGGTGCGGCCGGCGGGCGACATGCAGGTCGGCACCGCGATCAGCTTCATCCTGTCCACGCTGGGCACGGATATCGCCGACCCGTTGCTCCGGCTTCAGGCTATCCACGCTTCCACCAGCAAGGCCAAGAACGAACTGCAGGCCCTGACCCGCAAGCAGATCGACGGCTACACGCTGATGCTCATGGGGCCGTTCATCGGCTCGCTGGTCACCGGCCTCGGCGGTCGCACCCGGCCGGTGTTCAACATCACGATTTCCAACGTGCCCGGCCCGCAGAAACCGCTTTACTTCAATGGTGCTCGGGTGGACGGGGTGTACCCGGTGTCGCTGGTCACGCATGGTCAGGCGCTGAACATCACCTGCCTGTCCTATGCCGGCAAGCTCAACTTCGGGTTCACCGCGGCGCGCGACACGTTGCCCCATATGCAGCGCCTGTCGGTGTACACCGGCGAGGCACTGGATGAGCTGGAAACCCTGTTACTCGCCAAGGCGCCCACAAAAACGGGGACCTCGCGCAGGCAGAAAGCCGGATAAACAAAGAGGGCGCCATTGGCGCCCTCTTCATATCCAACCGGTGCGTTGGCCTATTTTCCGTAGGCTGCCCGGTAGGCAAAGAAGCCGCCGCCGGAACAGGCATCCGCGTCTTCGTAGCTGTCATCCACCACGTTGTCGATCCAGTCGACCAGCAAGTCGTAGCCTTCGGTATGCACGACACTCCGGGCCAGCGGCGGCATGCGGGCCGCGATGGTGGTCGCATCGGGACCGACGCGATACGGGACGATCGAATCGGAGGCATCGCCAGGATGGATGTCGTAGGCGCGGCCGCCACGGCCTTCGGTCCCGGTGGCCGTCGGCCCCTTGCAGATGCCGTACACGCCATTCACCTCCCGGTGCCAATCGAGGTACATGCCGGTGTTCGAGGCCTGTCCCTGAGGGTTATGGCAGTGCGCGCAATTGACCTCCAGGTAGGCGCGGGCACGCGCCTCAACATCCTCCGGCGAGCCGGCGGCATAGCCTGAATCCCCCGGCACGTTGAAGATCGGCAAATGCTCGACGGCGGTGGCGACATGGGTTTCGGCATCCACGGTCAGATCCTCCGGACAGTTGTCCATGTAGCCGTTCTGACACCAGTAGGCGACCTGGTTGAAGCCGGCAACGGCATGATGCGCCTGCCCCGAATCGATCGGCGATTCGCTCTCGTACACCCGGTTCAGGTTCCGTGGCTTCGGCCCGATGGGCGCCGTGCCGGTTTCCACATCATTGTTGCTGTGACAGGTAATGCACTGGCTGCCGTTCGGGAACAGGTACTCCTGCGTGGAACCCGTGTGCCGCACGCCGCTGTCGACGTCGGTGTAATCCCAGGAGGCCGCCGTGCTGCCACCTTCCAGCGCGAGATGCGCCGACCAGTGACCATCCTGCTGCGTCCAGATGTACTCCAGCCCATCCCAGTAGGCGTGACCGTCGTTGCGGACTCGCTTGATCAACAGCCGGGTCTCGGCGGGCGTTTCGGTTCCCGCGGTTTCATCCACGAAGGCGAAGGTTTTGGCGATAATCGTCCCGACCGGGAACATGATCGCTGTGTTCACGCCATCGGCGGTATCCCGGTAATGCGCTTTCTGGCCATCCGGCAGGAACAGCACCCGGTGCTTGGTCGAATAGTCGGTGAACAGCTTGCTGTTCAGCACATATGGAATCCCGCGGCCGTTCGGCGCACTGCGAGGATCCTCGGGGTCAGCAAACAGGTGATACTGATCCAGCGACGGGCAGTTCACCGCATAGGCAGCGGCATTGATCTGGCCGCTGCCGACGGATGCGCCGCAGAGGCGGGCGATCTCTTCCGCGGTCGGCGCCGGGTCCACCGAGCCGGATGGCTCGAACGGCGGAATCACCACGGCGTCGAGATGCTCCATGGCCTTGCCGTATTGGGTCGGGCAATCGTGCGGGGTCATGTCGAAATCCGACGGGAAGTTGGCCACGCCCCCGAGAATCTCCTGAATGCCGGCGACACTCAGCAGATTGCCGATATCACCACCGAGCAGCAGGAACACGGCTTCGAGTCCGTCGAGGCCATGGAAGTTGGCGTAGGTCAGGCTGTCGTCGGAAAAACTGTTGTCCGCCGCGATGCAGGACGACCACCAATCCGGCAGGATGCGCTCGCCTTGGTCATCGAACTTGTAGGCGTTGTAGCGACACGCCGGATTCGGGTACTGGTTGCCGGAAATCGGCTTGCCCTGCTCGTCTTGCGGGATGGGATCGCCATTGGCGTCCACCGGATACGGGCATTCCGGATCGTAGTCATCCAGATAGCCGTCCCAGACGATGTGGGCACCGGCATAGCGACCACCACCGGCCAGATTCTTCAGGCCGATCAACATCGGGAACACCGATGTGATCTGGTCCCCTCCGCTGGAAATGATCGCCTGCAGATCGGGCAGCGGCAGGCTGTTGCCGTTGTTCTCGAAGGTATTGCCGTAGATGTTGACCGTCTCGCTATACATGTCCAGACGGCGGTCACCGGGCTCGCCGAGCACTTCGTAGCTGGTGTGGACGATGCCGGCGGTATCGTGATCGGTGATCGTGTTGTTGAAGATTTCGATCTTGTCGTAGCCCAGAGTCATCAAACCGATGCCCTGCGGAACATCCGATACTAGTGTTCCGGGTTCAGCGAAGTTGTAGACGTTGTTGTTCCGCGCCACGTTGCCGTGCACGCGTGTGGCCTTGCCGTAGCGGGTGATGCCGTCCAGGTCGTAGACCAGGAAGCCGGCGGTGTTGCACTCGGCAAGGTTGTCGATGAACTCGCCGCTGCGCACGTTCTCGATCTCGAACGCGAACACGTTATAGGCGGCGCGCGAGTTCTGGATGATCGCGTTGTCGGTCTGGCCGACATAAATGCCGGCGTCCGAGGCGCCGATCGACTCGGCGTGGTCTACGAGGATGTTCTCGGATTCGACCGGATATACGCCGTAGCGGCCGGCCGCGACGCTGACCTGGTAATCCGGTGACGCCGCGAACTCGTTACGTGGTGGCTCGGTGCACGCGATATGAATCTTGTCGGCGTAATTGTCTGCGGTGATCAGATCCTCGTCGTCGGTATGGAAACCGCTGGACCACATCGTACGCACGTGACTTAGCGTGCCGTGGTTCACGCCCTTGAGCTTGATGCCATCGCCGGGCGTATCCAGCACGGTCAGGTCCTTGACCGTAATGCCACGCACATTGCTCGCGAGAATCCCTTCCTGCGATGTGCTGTTCTTGAACGAGAGGATGGTCTCATCCATGCCACAGCCCTTGACCAGCACGTTCTCGGTGTTGGCCAGCGACAGGCCGGTTTCGAGCTCGTAGTAGCCGCAGTCGAACTGGATCGTGTCCTTCGGGCGTGCCTGCACCATCGCGCTGGCCATCTGTCCTGTGGCGTCCGGCCCGAGCTCGATGAAGAACACGCGGCCGTCGGCATCGCCCGCTCCGTCGGATGGTGGGTTGCTGGTGCCGCAGGCGGTCAGGCTGATAACCACTGCGAATAACACCGTGATTGGCCGGAACGGATTGGTCATGCTTCTTTCCATTTGGAGGCAGGCGGTGGACGACGCGCAGGCGCGATCCAATCGATTTAACACGGACTTAACGTTACACCCGCCGCCGGGCCTTCCGGCTAGTAAATTTGGCTCAAGTCCATATGGGACCTGTATGCGGCGACGCTCGGTCGGCCGCCGCCGCCCATAAAAAAGGGGCGCTTGAATGCGCCCCTTCTGGTTCCTGTGGTCCTCCGCCTAGTTCAGGGCGAAAGCACCACCACTATCGCAAGCATCAGCATTGGCGTAGCTGTCGTCCACTACGGTATCGATCCACTGGGTCAGCAGGGCGTGGGCCTCGATATGCACCACGCTGCGCGCGATCGGCGGCATCCGCGCGGCGATGGTGTCCGCCTCTGGACCAATGCGATAGGGCACGATGGAGTCCGATGCATCACCCGGATGGATGTCGACCGACCGGCCACCCCGGCCTTCCGTCCCGGTGGCCGTCGGTCCTTTGCAGATGCCGTACACACCATCGACCGGACGCGCCCAGTCCACATAAAAGCCGGTATTCGACGCCTGCCCCTGTGCGTTGTGGCAATGAGCGCAGTTCACCTCGATATAGGCACGTGCACGCGCCTCGATATCTTCGTTGGACCCTGCGGCGAAGCCGGCGTCGCCGGGCACGTTGTAAATCGGCAGATGCTCCACGCCGCCGGCCACCTGGGTAGATGAATCGACCGCCAAAGACTCCGGACAGTTCGTCATAAACCCGTTGTCGCACCAGTAGGCCAGCTGATTGACGCCATGCACCGGATGTTGCTGCTGACCGGAGGGCATTAGCGAGTCGGTCCGGTAGGCCCGGTTGAGATTGCGCGGCTTCGGCCCAATCGGCGCGGCGCCGGTCTCGACATCATTGTTCCCGTGGCAGGTGATGCATTGGTTGGCGTTCGGGAACAGGTAGTTGTCGGTCGACCCGGTATGGCGCACGCCGCTGTCCACGTCGGTGTAGTCCCAGCTCACCGACGCCGATCCGCCACCCAGCTTCAGCTCGGCGACGCGCTGGCCGTCGACCTCGGTCCAGATGTACTCCAGACCATCCCAGTAGACCTGACCATCACTGCGCTGCCGCTTAATGATCAGCCGTGTTTCGGCCGCGGTTTCAGTGCCGGCCGTTTCATCGGCGAATGCAAACGTCTTCGCGATGATGGTGCCCACAGGGAACCGGATCGTCGCATTGACGCCATCGTCGGTGTCGCGGTACTGCGCGGCCATGCCATCCGGGATATAGGCGACGCGGTACTTGGTGGAGTAATCCGTGAACAACTTGCTGTTCAGCGTAAACGGCAGGCCCCGCCCGTTCGGCAGGCTCATCGGATCATCCGCATCGCTGAACAGGTGGTACTGGTCCAGCGTCGGGCAGTTCACTTTGAAGGCCGCAGCGTTGATCTGACCGACGGCGACTTCCGCGCCGCAAAGGCGCGCGACCTCTTCTGCGGTGGGCGCCGGGTCGATCACGCCGGATGGCACGAACGGTGGGATGACCACCGGTGGCAATGGCGCCAGGTTGCTGCCGTAGCTGGTCGGGCAATCGTGCGGCGCCATGTCGAAGGTCGAGGGAAAGTCCTGCGCGCTGGCAGCGACTTCCTGCAGCGTCGCGGGGTCCAGCAGCGCCGCGGGGTCGCCACCGGCCACGATGAACGCGGCTTCCAGCCCTTCGGTGCCGTGGAAGTTCGCGAAGGTCAGGCTGTCGTCGGCAAAATTGTTATTGCCGTCAATGCACGAGAACCACCAGGTTGGCGTGATGCGGTTGCCATCACCATCAAACTTGTAGGCGTTGTACCGGCAGTCCGGGTTGGGATACTGGTTGCCCTGAATCGGCCGGCCTTCGGCATCTTGCGGAATGGGCTGGCCAGCTCCGTCCGTCGGGTAGGGACAATCGGCGTCCAGCTCGTCCATGTAGCCATCCCAGACGATATGCGCGCCCCGGTAGCTTTCACCGCCGGCCGCGTTCTTGAGCCCCACCAGCGTGGGGAAGGCCGAGGTGATCTGGTCCCCACCGGTCGCTGCGATAGTTGCGACATCCGCCGGCGGCAGGTTGTTGCCGTTGTTGACGAAGCTGTTGTTGTAGACATGCATGCCCTCGGTATACATGTCGAGCCGCCGGTCGCCAGGCACCCCCATCAACTCGTAGCTGGTGTGCACGATGCCGGCGGTGTCGTTGTTCTGGAACAGGTTGTCGAAGATTTCGAGCTTGTCGTAGGCCAGCGTGATCATGCCAACACCACGCGGCACATTGGAGACCAGCGTGCCCGGCTCCGCGAAGTTGTAGGTGTTGTTGTTGATCGCCGTATTGCGATACATCCGCGTGGCCTTGCCGTAGCGGGTCAGGCCGTCGAGATCGTAGACCAGGAAGCCACCGGTGTTGCACTCCGACAGGTTGTCGACGTACTCGCCGCCTCGCACGTTCTCGATTTCGAAACCGAAAACGTTATAGGCCGCGCGCGAGTTGCGAATGATCGTGTTGTCGGTTTGGCCGACATAAATGCCGGCGTCCGAGGCGCCAATCGACTCCGTGAATTCGACCAGAATGTTCTCGGACTCCACCGGGTAGATGCCGTAGCGGCCCGAGGCCACGGATACCCGGTAACCGGGTTCGCCCGCGCCGATGTCCTGGCTGCCGTCGGCCGAGCGCTGCGGATTCACACAGGCGACGTTGAGCTTATCCGCGTAGTTGTCTGCCGTGATGGTGTCCTCGTCTTCGGACAGCCGGCCGCTGGACCACATGGCCCGCACGCGGGTCAGCGTGCCGTGATTCACGCCTTTGAGCTTGAATGCGTCGCCTGGCGGGTCGAGTACGGTGAGATCCTCGACCGTCAACCCGCGCACATTGATCGCGAGAAAACCTTCCTGCGCCTGGCTGTTCTTGAAGGACAGCACCGTCTCATCACGCCCGCAGCCTTTCACGAGCACGTCTTCGGTGTTGGTGAGCTGAAAGCCCGTGTCCAGTTCGAAGTATCCGCAATCGAACTCGATGACGTCCTTCGGACGCGCCTGGACCATGGCCGCAACCATGTCGCTGGTCGCCTCCGGCCCGGGAGAGATGATGAATGTCCGGCCCACGGTGTCGGAGACATCCTCCCCACCGCCGCCGCCAAGCGGCTGTTCGCTCGTACCGCAGCCGACCAAAACGCCGGCCAATAGCAACCCCACCGCAGCGTGTATGCGCTGTCTCATCAGCTTGTCCTCCAGTCTCGCACCAAGATATTGAGTGTCGGCTGGTCTGCGCCCGCCGCCTCGTTTCGAATAGGATGCCTGATGCCCGCCGTCCCTGCCCGCGCAGGCCACCCTTGCCTACGGTGTGCCGGCCTCCATGGCGGGCAACCGCTCGTTCAGCCAGCGTCCGATATCGGCAATCTGTTCCGGGCTTACCTGATGCTCCATGGGGTAAGTCCGCCAATCCACGCGATAGCCCGCCTCTAGCAGCCGGTCCTTCGACGCGGAGCCAAACTCCGGCGACACCACGCCATCGAAGCTGCCATGCATCATCAGAATCGGCAGATCGCGGTTCGCGGCGTGGGCGTGGTCCGCCAACCGGTCCCGCAATGGCAGGTAGGTCGACAGGGCCAGCAATCCGGCCAGCCGCACCGGGTATCCCAGGGCCGTGTGCAAAGCCACCGCGCCGCCTTGCGAGAACCCCGCCACGACCACCCGATCGGGCGCGATGCCTTCGTCACGGAGTTCGGCGATCAACCCCTCGATCCGGCGCGCCGATGCCGCGATACCGTCTGCGTCTTCCCGGCCTTCGGCGGTGAGCGACTTGATGTCATACCAAGCCCGCATCGCCATCCCCATATTAAGCGTCACCGGTCTGACCGGCGCATGCGGGAAGATGAAACGCACCGAATGCCCGACCGGCAGCCCGAGCATCGGGATGATGGGCACAAAATCATTCCCGTCGGCGCCGAGACCATGCATCCAGATCACGCAGGCATCAGCCTTTGAATCGGGTTCGAGTACAACGGCGTCGTCCATGGTCTTTGGCATTGATCAAGGTTCGTTAGACTGGCCGCTCATTGTTGACCGGCCATCGGAGGCCGACAAGCACATGCGTCTGTTCACCCTGCTGTTGGGCGCTGCCCTGATGAGCGCCTGTGGCCAGATGGGGCCACTCGTGCGCCCGGGCGAAGACCCAAACCGGGTGTCGCACGAAAACCCGGTCGACGCCAGCGAGCCTGCCGCCGTCGATGCAACCGAGGCCGAGACCGGTCCGTCGCCTTGATCACGGCTCACCCTGATAACGGCCGGTCGCAACGCCCCGGACAATGAACGTGGCGCAGCTCGGCCTGCCGCTGACCCTGGCCGTCTTTGTCGCGGCGGCGATCGCGGTGCTGTTTGCCGGCCTCGCCCTGACCGCACGCGCCGAGCGGCTGGCCGCAGTCACCGGACTCGGGCAAGCGGTGCTCGGTGCGGTATTTCTCGGTGCCGCGACATCGTTGTCGGGCACGGTGACCTCAGTCTCGGCCGCCTGGGCCGGCGAGGCCGAGATTGCCTATGGCAATGCCATTGGCGGCATCGCGGCACAGACGACGTTCCTGGTGATCGCCGATTTCGTCTATCGGGAGGTCAACCTGGAACACGCGGCGGCCTCAGAGGCCAACCTGCTGCAGGGCGTGTTGCTGGTGGTGCTGCTCGGCGTGGCGCAGGTGGCAATGTTCGGCCCGGGCTGGACCCTGTGGGGCGTGGATATGGCCTCGTTCGCGCTCGTGGCCATGTATATCTTCGGGGTGCGCCTGATTGCGCGCGCCCACCAGCAACCGATGTGGCGCCCGAAACAGACTCAGCACACGGCTGCCGAAGACAGCGACGCGCCCGCCAAACCGGAGTCCGGCGAACTGACGCGCCTCTGGCTGAGTTTCGGCGTGCTCGCGCTCATCGTCTCGATTGCAGGCTGGGCCATCGCCGAGACCGGCGTGGCGCTGGCCGAGCGCACCGGCATTAGCAAGACGCTGGTCGGCAACGTGATGACCTCCGTGGTCACCTCCATGCCCGAACTGGTGGTCGCGATTGCCGCGGTCCGCCGCGGGGCACTGACGCTTGCGGTCGGCGACATCCTCGGCGGCAATGGTTTTGATGTGCTGTTTCTGGTGCTGTCCGATATCGCCTATCGCGCCGGCTCGATCCATGTGGCCGTGTCGGATAAACAGGCCTTGTGGCTGTCACTAAGCGTGCTGATGGTGGGCGTCACCCTGCTGGGCCTGCTGCGCCGACAACGTCACGGCCTTGGCAACGTCGGCTTCGAGGGCGTGCTGGTACTGGGCCTATACGCAACCGGCATCGTCTTGATCGTGCTGGGCTGAACAGCTGGCTCCGGATCAGCGAGAGCGGGCCGTCGCGTCGCTATACTCCGCGCTTCACCCAAAACCCTGCGCGCCCATGAACTCGGTCGTCGCTGCCTCCAACGCCCCGTCATTGGACCGGCTGATACACCCCCTGCGTGGCTGGCCCGCAGCCTTGTTGTGGATCGCCTTGAGCGGCTCCGCACACGCCGCCGAGCACGACGCACGCACCGGGTGGTTGCCGGCAGAACCGGTGGTCAAGCCCTTGATGGCGGCGACCAGCGAGGCGGTGAACGAGCTGTCGTTCTCCCGTTTTCGACGCGACGGAACCGAGGTGACCCTGGGCAACGGCAAGCTCGGGCTGGAGTTCGGCTTCTACGGTTGGCAGCACGAACAATCGATCACCCAGATCGGGCTCATGGCGTCCACGCAATCGCAGTTCAACATGAGCACGTCGTCGGACGTGCTGGTGAACACGGACTACTTTCTCGCAATCCCCCTGCTCTGGCGGGGCGGGCCGTGGGAGATCCGCACGCGGCTGCTGCATCAGAGCTCGCATCTGGGCGATGAGTTTCTGCTGAGCGGCAACGCACCGGAGCGCAAGAACCTGTCCTACGAGGCGCTGGATCTGCTCGCCGCCTACCACCCGGCGCCGGGCTGGCGCCTCTATGTGACCGGCGGCTACATCATCACCTCAGACCTCGACGAGATCGGTAACGTCGGCGGTGGCGGCGGCGTGGAGTACCTCAGCCCCAACCCCGTCTGGGGCAGGGCGCACTGGGTCACGGCTTTTAACACCAACGCGACCGAGGCCTTCGAGTCCGACATGCAGGTGCGGTTGATCAGCGGTCTGCGCATCGCGTCGGACACGGTGGCCGGCAATGCATTGACCATTGCCGCGCAGGGCTTCACCGGCCCGATCCCGTTTGGCCAGTTCTTCAGTGATAGCGCCACGTACTACGGATTCGCGCTGTTTTTCGAGCGGTTCTGAAGCCAGGATTTCTTTAGACTAGACGACCGCCTGCCGGCAGCGCCGCGCTCGTCCCGCCCTCAATCCGGATACCCCGACGTGGACCATTTCAACCTCAACGATGGCGTGCTGCACGCCGAATCCGTACCTGTCCCCGCCATTGTCGCGGCGCACGGGACGCCCTGCTACATCTATTCGCGAGCAACACTGACCCGGCATTTCCAGGTGTTCGACGATGCGTTGGCGGGCCTGGAGCATCTGGTGTGCTACGCGGTGAAGGCGAACAGCAACCTGGGCGTGCTCAATGTACTGGCCCGGCTCGGCTCCGGTTTCGACATCGTCTCGATGGGCGAACTTGAGCGCGTGCTGGCAGCCGGCGGCGACGCGGCCAAGACGGTGTTTTCCGGCGTGGGCAAAACCGCCGCGGAGATGGAACGAGCGCTGGAAGTCGGTATCAAGTGCTTCAACGTCGAATCGCTGTCCGAACTCGAACGGCTCAACACTGTGGCCGCCGCAAACGGCACGCGAGCCCCGGTCTCCCTGCGCATCAATCCGGATGTGGACGCCGGCACCCATCCCTACATTGCCACCGGGCTCAAGGACAACAAGTTCGGCATCGACATCAACGATGCGGACCGAGCCTTTGACCGCGCCCGTGACCTGCCCGCGCTGGACATCTTCGGGCTGGACTGCCACATCGGTTCACAGCTGACGACGCTGCCGCCCTTCATCGACGCGCTGGACCGGCTGCTCATCCTGATAGATCACCTGGCCGACCGCGGCATCACCATTCGCCATCTTGATCTGGGTGGCGGGCTGGGTATTCGCTACCAGGCCGAGGAGCCCCCGCTTCCGCACGACTACGCCACGGCGATCCGCGACAAACTGGCGGACCGAGGCCTCGAGATTCTGATCGAACCGGGCCGCGCCATCGCCGGCAACGCGGGCATTCTCGTGACCCGCGTGGAATACCTGAAGCAGCAGCCGGAAAAGCGCTTCGCGGTCGTCGATGCGGCTATGAACGATCTGCTACGCCCGACCCTCTACAACGCCTGGCAGAACATCGTGCCAGTGCAGCCACGTGATGATGCCGACATGCACCGCTACGACGTGGTCGGCCCGGTTTGCGAATCCGGCGACTGGCTGGGCCGCGATCGCGATCTCGCAATCCTGCCGGGCGATCTGCTCGCCGTACGATCGGCCGGCGCCTACGGATTCACCATGAGCAGCAACTACAACTCCAGGCCACGTGTCGCGGAAATCATGGTCGATGGCGACACCACGCATCTGGTCCGAGCCCGCGAGACACTGACTGACCTCTGGCGCGGTGAACAGGTGCTACCGACATGAGCGCCGACAACACGCTTTACCTGCTCGACGGCTCCAGCTGGCTTTACCGGGCGTTTCACGCCCTGCCGCCGCTGACCAATTCCAGCGGCGAGCCCACCGGCGCCGTGTTCGGCATGGGCAACATGCTGCGCAAGTTGCTGGCCGCCGAAACAGGCGACCACATCGCGGTGATCTTCGACCCGCGGGGCAAGACCTTCCGCCATGCGCTGGATGCCAACTACAAGGCCAACCGCCCGCCCGTACCTCCGGAGCTCGCCGACCAGTTCGAGCCGATCCGCACACTGGTCGATGGCCTGGGCCTGCCAATGCTGCAAATCGACGGCGTGGAAGCCGACGACGTGATCGGCACGCTGGCGAAACAGGCCGAGGCCGCCGGCTGGAAGACGGTCATCGTGACCGGTGACAAGGACATGGCGCAGATCGTCAGCGACCAGGTCTTGCTCTACGACACCATGAAAGACAAGCGCATGGACCCCGTCGGGGTGGTAGAAAAATTCGGCGTCGGCCCCGAACGCATCATCGATCTGCTGGCGCTGATGGGCGATACCTCCGACAACATCCCCGGCGTGCCCAAGGTTGGCCCGAAGACCGCCGCCAAATGGCTCAACGCCCACGGTGATCTGGACAGCATCATCGCCAATGCTGACGCCATCGGCGGCAAGGTCGGCGAATCGCTGCGCGAACACCTCGACCAACTGCCGAAATCGCGAGAACTCGCGACCATCCGTTGCGATGTGGAGCTGCCGCTGACCTTTGACGCGCTGACGCGAGGCGAACAGAAAACCGACGTGCTGCGTGAGCTCTACCAGCGCATGGACTTTCACCGCTGGCTGACCGATCTTGACGACCAGGCGCCGCCGCCCGCAGCCGATGCACCGGATGCACCCGCGCAGGTTCAATACCACACGGTGCTGAGCCAGGACGCCCTGGACGCGCTCGTCCAGCGCCTGGAAACCGCCGAACTGATCTGCCTGGATACGGAAACCGATGCGCTGGATGCCATCACTGGCGGCCTGGTCGGCCTGTCCTTTGCCGTGGAGCCCGGCGAGGCCTGGTACGTGCCTGTGGCGCACGACTACATGGGCGCGCCAGATCAGCTTGATCGCCAGCATGTGCTCAACGCGCTGCGCCCGGTGCTGGAGGGCGAGTCGCCATCCAAGGTCGGTCAACACCTGAAATACGACATCAACGTGCTCGCCCATCACGGCGTGACCGTGCGCGGCGCGGACTACGACACCATGCTGGAGTCCTACCTGCTGGACCCCACCGCGGGTCGTCACGACATGGACTCGCTGGCCGAGCGGGTGCTGAACGTCAAGACCACCAGCTTCACCGACATTGCGGGCAAGGGGAAAAAACAGCTCAGCTTCAACCAGATCGACCTGGAGCAGGCCACACCCTACGCCGCGGAGGACGCGGACATCACGCTGCGCCTCCACCAGCAACTCTGGAAGCGACTGTCGAACGAACCTGGTCAGCGCTCCGTATTCGAATCGCTGGAGATCCCGCTCGTGCAGGTACTCGCGCGAGTGGAACGCCACGGCGTGCTGATCGATGCCGGGCATCTGCGGACCATCACCCACGAGATGGCCGGGCGGATGCGGGAGATGGAGGAATCCGCCTATGCCGCGGCCGGTGGCGAGTTCAATCTGAATTCGCCCGGCCAGCTCAAGGACATCCTGTTCGACCGCCTGGGGCTGCCGGTCAAGCGCAAGACGCCGAAGGGACAGCCGTCCACCGCCGAGGACGTGCTCTCCGAGTTGGCGCAGGAGCATCCGCTACCGCAGATGATTCTGGACTGGCGCGGCTTGGCCAAGCTGCGCTCGACCTACACCGAAAAACTGCCGGAACGCATCAACCCGATCACCGGTCGCGTCCACACCTCGTACCACCAGGCCGTTGCCGCCACGGGCCGCCTGTCCTCCTCCGAACCCAATCTGCAGAACATACCGATCCGCACCAAGGAAGGTCGCCGCATCCGCGAGGCCTTTGTCGCCCCGCCCGGCCACCGGCTGGTCGCGATCGACTATTCGCAGATCGAGTTGCGGCTGATGGCCCATTTCTCGGGCGACGAATCCATGATCGCCGCCTTCGTGAATGGCCGGGACATCCATCGCAACACCGCCGCAGAGGTCTGGGGGCTGGAGCCGGAAGCCGTCACCGACGAACAACGCCGCGCTGCCAAGGCCATCAACTTCGGTCTGATCTACGGCATTTCGGCCTTCGGGCTTGCGCGCAACCTGAACATCGGTCGCGACGAGGCGCAGTCGCACATGAATGCGTTCTTCACCCGCTACCCCGGCGTGAAGGACTACATGGAGCGCTGCAAGGCCGGGGCGAAAGAACAGGGCTATGTGGAGACCCTGGCCGGGCGCCGCCTCTACCTGCCCGACATCGGAGCGCGTAACCAGCAGGCGCGGCAATACGCCGAGCGCACCGCCATCAATGCCCCGCTGCAGGGCACCGCAGCCGACCTGATCAAACAGGCCATGATCGACATCGACCGCTGGCTACAGGGTCAGGATGCGCCCGCGAAGATGATCATGCAGGTGCATGACGAACTGGTCTTCGAAGTGCCCGATGCCCAGGCGCAGACGCTGGCGAAGGCGCTGGCGGAGCGGATGGAGGCCGTTGGCCAAGGGTTGTCTGTCCCACTGATCGCCGAATTTGGAATCGGCGCGAACTGGGATGAAGCACACGGATGAATCGAGGCCGACGAACGGCAAATTAAGACCGATAAACGGCCTCGTCAAAAGTCTATTTTTTTATTTAAAATCAACCACTTAAATAATTTAAAACTTTTTTTGAGCAGAATGAACTTCGGGCCAGGGGGCGGGTCTTATTCCGTGAGCGCTTTCCCCGGCGCTCTCCGCCTCCACTCCCTGGGCGGAAACAAGCGATCGGCTCCCCCAAGCCGAAACCGCTTCCCCGGCGCGGTCGTCCCCGGACCCGTCGGGGATTTTTTTTGCCCGCAGGAAACTCTGCTCTATTCACAGCACCAGGTGCTGCCTAAGAACAGGCGAGGCGCGAGAACCGGCTCCGTCCTGGCGGTGCGTATAGATCGGTACTGCCCAAGGACTGATCAGACAGTCTGCGGCAACAGCAAATCCACCACGGCCAGCTTGGCGGCGTCGATGCCGGTTCCGGTGCGTGCGGACACGCTGAGCACGGTCGCGGCGCCGTCGATCGCGCGGATGACGCCCTGGCGCGCTGATGCGGCGGCGCCCTTCGACAGTTTGTCTGCCTTGTTCAGCAGGATGATGCACGGCAGCGGCCGGGCGGCGCACCAGTTCAGCATCTGCACATCGGTTTCGGTCAGCGGGCGTCGCGAATCCATGATGATCACCAGACCGACAAGCGCGTCGCGATTCTGCAGGTAAGCCTCGATCATCCGGTGCCACTCGCGTCGTACCGACTCCGGTGCCTTGGCAAAACCGTAGCCTGGCAGGTCGACCAGCCGCGCCGTGTCTTCCAACTGAAAGAAATTCAGTAGCTGCGTCCGCCCCGGCGTCTTGCTCGTGCGCGCCAGCGACTTCTGCCGTGTGACCGCGTTGATCACGCTGGACTTGCCCGCATTGGACCGTCCGGCGAAGGCGATCTCCGGCCGATCAGGCTCCGGCGCCTGGCGCAGGGCCGCAGCGGAACACTCGAATTGGGCTCTGGCGAGCAGCCGGCTGGCACTCTCGGTTCTGTCGTCGATCATCGGTACGCTACAATAGGACGATTCCCATGATATGACTTTTCCGGCGCGCTCAGTTCGCCGCCTGCAGGAGCCCATGAACCCATGATCGACGTGTTGCGCACTTCTGCCGCTGCCCTGGCCTTTGCCTTGGCCGGGTCCGCCTTCGCTGCGGAGAACCACCATAGCCTTGCCAAAGGCGATGCAAAAGCCGGAGCCGAAAAGGCCGCGCCCTGCGCCGCCTGCCACGGCCCCGATGGCAATAGCGTGAATCCGGAATGGCCCAAGATCGCCGGCCAATCCGCGAAGTATCTGGAAACGTCGCTGCAGGCCTACAAGGCCGGCGAGCGCCAGAATGCCCTGATGGCCGGCCAGGTGATGAACCTGTCGGACCAGGACATGACGAATCTGGCTGCGCATTTCGCGGCACAAACCCACAAGCCCGGCGCCGGATCGGAAGACTCGATTGAAGTGGCCGAGCCGCTTTATCGCGGTGGTGATGCCGAGCGCAACATCCCCGCCTGCCTGGCCTGCCATGGGCCATCCGGCAAGGGCAACGCCGCTGCGGGCTGGCCGCATATCGGCGGTCAGCACGCCGCTTATCTGGCCACGGCGCTTAAGGCTTATCGCGCCGGGGAACGCAACAGTTCAGCCAACGGTCAGATGATGACCGAGGTGGCGCAAGAACTGACGGACGCCGAAATCGAAGCGCTCGCTGGCTACGTCGCCGGGCTCCAATAAGTTCCAAGGGTTTTAAGACCATGCTGAAGCAACGCTTACTGGCGAGCGCTATCGCGCTTGTGTCGATCGCCACCCTGCCGCTTGCGTGTAGCGCGCAGGATGGTCCGCTGCGCTATCACGAGGGCCAGCACTACAAGGCCGTCCCGCAACCGGAGTCGCTTGGCGACGCCGACACCGTGCAGGTTGCGGAGGTGTTCTGGTATGGATGCAGCCACTGCAACCACTTCGATCCCGTCATTCACAAGTGGGAGCAGGATCTGCCGGCCGACGTGGAATTCATCCGGATTCCGACCTCGCTAGGCCGCAAGCAGGCGCTGGACCACTCGCGCGCCTACTACACTGCCGAGGCGCTCGGGGTACTGGACAAGGTGCACCCCGCGCTGTTCCAGGCTATCCACAAGGACGGCAAGAGCCTCTACTCCAAGGACCAGATTGCGGAGGTCTTTGAGGAACAGGGTGTGGATCGCGAGAAGTTCGATGCCACGTTCAACAGCTTTGCGGTTGAGAACAAAGTGCGCCGTGCGGAAAAGCTGGTTCGGCAGTTCGGCATCACCGGCGTGCCGGCGCTCGTGATCAACGGGCAATACACGACCAGCGGCCGCTACGCCGGTGGCTTTGAAGACATGCTGAAGGTCACCGACTTTCTGATCGTCAAAGAGCGCAACTGAGCCAGCCACGTACTGGACGATTTGCCTGAAAAGCCCGCCGCGTGCGGGCTTTTTCGTGGCGGGTCACCGCCTGGATATGAACGTCGGCCGGTGCAACCGGTCGAAACCGGTACCCGCTCGACTCAGGAGACTTGGCTCATGCGCACCCGACGAATCGTCTTTTTCAGCATGGCATGTGTGGCGTGGCTGTCTGGCTGCGCCAACCGCGGCCCCATTGTCGACACCCAAGGCGTCAGCCAGGCCCAGTACGCGCAGGATTTGGCCCAGTGCGAGCAGTACGCCGAACAGGTCGATATGGGAAGCAGCGCGGCGGGCGGTGCGTTAGGCGGTGCCGCCATCGGTGCCCTGCTCGGCAGCATTTTCGGGAACAGCGACACCGCCAAACGAACCGGCGGCGCCGGAGCCGTGGTCGGCGGCGCGAAAGGCGCGGCGCAAGGCGCTCGTGAAAAGGATCAGGTGGTGAAGAACTGCCTGCGTGGCCGCGGCTACCGCGTACTCAACTAGCCCGGATGCGCGGGAGCGGGCTCAGCCCGCCGCTTCCTCGACAATCTCCCAGCGCCCACCCGGCGTCAGCCGCCAGTACTGGGACTTGGTGGCTTCGCGCAGTAAGTCGTCGCTGACATACTGCTGCCGGAACCGGGCCACAAACAGCAGCTCTTCCACGCCCGGATAGCGATACAGCTCCAGGTCATCGATTTCGATCTGCACGAAGGACCGGGCGCTGTTGACCAGCCGCTTATGCTCGACAAAGGCCGCCCGCGTCATGCCATCCGCGGAGAAATCCTCAGCGTAATGCGACAGGTAGGCGTCGGTGTCCAGCGACTCCCAATCACGGCGCCATTCCATGACCTGACCACGGAGTGACGCCGCGAGCAGATCGGAGTCGGATTCGCGCACCCACTGAATCGAATCGACCAGAATGACGGGGGTTTCGCCGGGTTTGATGAAGGGTGCGAGACCTTCGAAATCGAGATTCGCCAGCGCGACGCAGCCCTCGCTGGCCAGCGGCACACGGCTGTAAGTATCGCTAGGGACACCATGCACCCAAATGCCGTAGCCGGTGCGGCCGAGACGGCGATCCCAGGCGTTTGGGTAGTTCACCGGATAGGCGCCCGCCCCGTAGAGATCGGGGAGCGCATCGCCGTCCAGGTATTCGGTGACGTGGTAGATGCCCACCGGCGTCCGACCGTCGCCCTCCAGTTCCTTGCCAATGCCGGCACGACCAATGGAAGAATAATGGTCACGCACCAGGCGCAGGCCTTCAGGGGTGTTTTCCAACACGTAGAGGCGTGAGGCCCCGAGGTCGACCACGACCGCGTAGCGATACTTGCGTGGCAGTGCCAGCAGCGACTGCGGGATCAGGCCATTCAGGCCGCGACCCAGGCGGTGCGCCCAACGCCGCTGCGCCTCGCTGCTGAGGCTGGCGATCATCTGGCCTGTGTCGGTGCCCAGATCCTGAGTTGGCCGCCCCGAGCGCGCATCCAGCAGGCTCGCGTAGAGGTACTGCGCGAGGCGGAAATCAGGCTGCTGTCGCGTCAGCAGGCTCAGGTTGGCCAGGGCCGCGTCCGCGCGCCCCGCGTTGAGATGATCCAGCGCCACCAGGAGATGCGCTTCTGGCGCAGTCGCCGGCATCAACAGGCCGGGGTTGGCTCCGACCGGTCCCGCAATGAGAAAGAGACCGAGGAGTAGGCGCTTCACAGCTCGGCGACGACCGTCTCGCGGTAGACCTTCCATTCCCCACCGACCGGGCGCATCTCCAGACGCTTGCGGACCCGGTCGCTGTAGCTGTCCGATTCGTAGACCTGGATAAAGGTCGCGGTCGCCTCACGCTCGTTCTTGACCTCGACGGTGGGTTCGACGATGCGGACGCTGATGGCGTCTGGCGCGCTCACGCGGGCACGTCGAATTCTCGCCCATTGCGCACGGGTGCTGCCGTCTTCCGGATCGAAATCCGGATGGTAGGCGTCGAGATAGCCGTCCACGTTCTGATTCGACCAGGCGCTGGCCCAGCCGAACAGTGTGCGCGTCACGCCGTCGGAGATCTCGCCTTCTGCCACCACCGCTTGTGTCGGCGTTGGTTGCGGCCGCGGGGTGGTCACCGGCGTCGGCGCCACCGCCGCTGCAGGCTCTGCAGCCGGCGCAGCCGCTGTTTCTACGGCGTCGGTATCCGTTTCGGGGGACACACCCTCCATCTGGTTCAGCAGATTGAGCTTCACCCGGATCGAGTCATTGCTCTTGTCCAGTACCAGCGCGCGGTTGTAGGCCGCAGTGGCCAGCGCGGTGTAGACATCACCGAGGTTCTCGTGCGCCGTCGAATAGCTGGGATGGGTGGACAAGGCAGCTTCCAGCGCGTCGCGGGCGCGTTCGTAGTCGCCGCGCTGCGCATACAGCACGGCCAGGTTGTTGTAAGGCTCGGGCAGCTGCGGGAAATCCCGAGTCAGGTCGGCGAAGACCTGGATGGCCTCATCGGCGCGCGACATCCGCACCAGCACCAGGCCGCGCGTGAAACGCGCTTCGGCATCCTGCGGGCTGGCCTTCAGATGCGAATCCAGCAGGGCCAGCGCCTGTCCGAAGCGGCCCTCGTTGATCAGCTGCCGCGCCTGTGCCAGATCCGCCGCAGCGGTCGGCAATGCGAAACACGCGCCGACGGCAAGCGCCACGCCGGCAAAGATGTGTCGAGTATTGATAGGGAGCATCCCGTAAACCTTCAGAATGAAAGGCGAAAACCCTGGGCGTTCGTGATGATAACAACAAGCTCATTGGTTGAGCAGGGCCGCGGCCCTACAATGCACAGCTTGTCATCCGAGCAGCCAAGCGCCAGCAGTGGGAGAACGGGGTGGAAAGACTATCGTTTCTGATTGATGCGGGTGGACCGGTGATCATGGTCCTGATCCTGCTGTCGATCCTCTCGCTAACCATTGCCTTCGTGAAGATGTGGCAGTTCATGCGCCTGCGCGTCGGCGACCTGCAGTTCGTCAACCCGTCGATCAATCTCTGGGCGCGGGGCCGCCATGACGAGGCCATCGCCATGGTGGACGGCCACCCCAGCCCCATTGCGCGCGTCATCGAATGCGCGATGAATTCTCGCGGCCGCAGCCAGGAGGCACGCAGCGCCGAGGTGACGCGTGTCGCCACCGAAGAATTGGAAGGCCTGCGCGCGTTTCTGCGGCCGCTCGAGGTGGTCGCGTATCTCAGCCCGTTGCTGGGCTTGCTGGGCACCGTCATCGGCATGATTCGCGCATTTCGCGAACTCGAGCAGGCTGGCGCGCGCATCGACCCATCGTTGCTGTCAGGCGGCATCTGGGAAGCGCTGCTGACCACGGCGGCCGGGCTGATCGTGGCGATTCCGGCCGTGGTCATTCTGCAGTGGTTCGATCGACGCATCGAACGCATCAGCCACCGTATGCGCGACGCCGCCACCCGGCTGCTCTATGCGCCGGACGCCTGAGCAGACCATTGCTCCACTGCACTGGCTAGCCGCTGCCGGGCTGGCCACAATCGCCCACGTAGGCGTGATCGCTCCAGGCATCGGGTCGATCGAGTTGCCCTACAGCGAAGAGGCGGGCGTGACGCTGGATCTTCGCATCCAGACCAGTCCGCAGCCGGCGGCCAGCGAGCCCGACGACCGATCGGCGGCGGCGAACGCCGCACCGGCGGTCGCCCATTCCTCGGCGCCGAGCGATTCAACAAGCCGCCGCACAGCCAGCCGAGCCACGCAATCGGTGGCGCCCCCCAGTACCGTCCGGCTTGATCGCAAGGCGGCTTCCGCGGGTGCATCGGACTACTTCACCGAACTTCAGCAATGGCTGGCGCAGTTTCGCGACTACCCCGACAGTGCCCGGCGCCGCGGCTGGGAAGGCGTCGTGGAGCTGGCGTTCGTGATCGAACCAAATGGCCGCGTGCGCGGCGCCTACGTCGCGCGCTCATCCGGGTTCGCGATTCTGGATAATGCAGCCGTCGAAATGCTGGACCGTGCCTCTCCGCTGCCACCGGTGCCGGCCGGCCTGTCGGATCAGGCCCTGGCGATCACTGTGCCGGTGGGTTATCACCTGAACGCTGTCGCCGGTTCGGGTCAGTAAATCTGCGGCTCGCCTTTCGGGCGCTTCTTGAAGCGGCGGTGCATCCAGAAGTATTGCTCGGGGCAGCGGCGGATCGCGTCCTCCAGTGTCGCGGTGATACGCCCTGTGTCCGCCAGCACATCCTCGGTCGGGAACTGTTCCAGCGCGGGTCCGAACACCACGCGATAGCGATGGCCGGGCAGGCGTTCAGGATAAAACGGCACCACCCGAGCACGGCCCATCTCGGCCAGTCGCGATGTCGCGGTTAGCGTCAGCGTCTGCACGCCGAAGAACGGCACAAATGCGCTGTTGCGATGGCTGAGTGTCTGGTCCGGGCCGTACCAGACGGCTCCGCCGCGGCGCAGGGTCTTGATCAGCGCTCGCAGATCGCGCCGTGGCACGGACGGGCGCTGCGAACGGATCTCACGGGCCCGGGTCGTCACCACATCCCAAAAGCTGTTGTCCAGCGGGCGGTACATCGCGTGAAATGGTCGCTGCATCGCGACGTAGCGGGCCGCGAGTTCCAGGGTGGTGAAATGCCCGGTGAGGAGAATAACCCCGCCCTGCTCCATCGCTCGGTCCAGATGTTCCAGGCCGACCACCTCGCCTCGCCCGGCGAGTTTGCGGTCGGAGGCCCACCAGGCCAACGAAGCCTCGATAATGCCGCGGCCCATCGCCGCGAAATGCTCGCGTGCAACAGTGTCTCGCCGGGCGGGGGTCCAGTCCGGAAAGCAGACACGCAGATTCGTTTCGACGACATGACGGCGTGAGGCCGACAGCCGCCGGAAGAGGCGGCCGATGCCCGTGCCGGCGGCCATGAGCACCGGATACGGCAGCAGCAGCAGTAAGCGGATCAACCCATAAAGGCACCAGTCCATCCAGTGACGCGGCCCCTTGGGCGCCGAGCGATTGGCCATGGGACTCATCGCCTTGCCTGCTCGGCATGGGCTGGGGCTGTGCCCCGGTTTGCCGCACAATGCGTCCGTCCCCGGTTCGGTTGAACCACGGACAGAGTCATTTTCAGAGAGTTGAGGCCGCCGAGTAACACATGTCGGGACCCATTCGCGAAGCGCGACATCAGGATCATCATCACCACATTTTATATGACCCGGACCTGGTGCCCGATCCGTCGGTGTCTTTATTCGAGCCGCAGCACTGGGCCGCGCGTGACGAACTCACCGCCGCAGATGCCGGACGGGGTTCGGCCTGGTTCATCGGACCGGCTGCCCAGCCTTGGGTCTTGCGACACTATCGTCGCGGCGGACTGCCCGGCAAGCTGATCCGGGATCACTACTGGCACAACTCCAACGCGCTCAGCCGCCCATGGCGCGAGTTCCGAATCAGCGCGCGGCTTTTTTCACAGGGCCTCCCCGTGCCACGCCCGGTAGCGGCTTGTCTGACGCGCCATGGTCTCACCGACACCGGGGCGCTGATCACCTGCCGCATCCCCAAGGCCCGATCCCTCGGTGACCGGCTTTGCGACGGCGACATGGACGAGGCCGCCTGGCAGGCGGTGGGTACCGTGGTCGGCCAGTTCCATGCGGAACAGGTCTGGCATGCGGATCTGAATGTCGCCAACCTGCTATGCGACGCCCAGGACCACTGGCATCTGATCGACCTGGACCGCGCACGTATACGCGCGGGCCGCTATTGGGCGGCCGGCAATCTCAAGCGGTTGCGGCGCTCGGTCGACAAGTTGCTCGCCAACAACCCGCAGGCGGCGGTGAGTGCTCAAGGGTGGACGACCATGCTCGACGCCTATCGAGCAGCAGTGGCGTGACGCGCCCTCGTATGGATCAGGTCTACACGACGCTGGCACGCTGGACGTATACCGCGCTGTTCTACGTCGCCGTGCCGCTGATCCTGGTGAATTTGCTACGCCGTGGACGGCGTCAGCCCGCGTATCTGCATCGCTTCGGCGAGCGGTTCGGGTGGTGCAGGCCCGGACTCATGCCGGCACCCGTCTGGCTGCACGCGGTGTCGGTCGGAGAAGTCGAGGCGGCGGCGCCGTTGATTCGGCAGCTCATTGGCCGCTATGGCACGGCGCCGATACTCGTCACCTGCGGCACCCCCACCGGCTCCGAACGGATTCGCGACCTGTTTGGCGACAGCGTCGAGCACTGCTACCTGCCCTACGATTTGCCAACGTCGGTGGACCGATTCCTGGCCCGCAAACAACCGCAGCGCGCGATCATCATCGAGGCGGAGCTTTGGCCCAATCTCTATGCCGCCTGCCATCGCCGCCGGGTTCCGCTAATCCTGGTCAATGCGCGGATGTCACCCGGTTCATTCCGCGCCTGGAGCCGGGTTCCGCGGCTGGCTCGGGTGATGCTGGGGCGAATCACCCGCATTCTTGCCCAGCATCCCGATGATGCGGCGCGCTTCGTTGCCCTCGGCGCGCCCGCCGAGCGCGTGCGGCCTTCAGGCAACATCAAGTTCGACCGCGAACTCCCGCCAGACCTGCAAGCAAAGACCACCACCCTGCGTGAGGCGGTGGATTGGCCGCAACCGGCGCCGCCGACCTTGATCGCGGCCAGCGTGCACCCCGGCGAGTGGCCGATGGTGCTGGAGGCATTTCGAACACTGCGCAACGGGTTTGCGACGGCCAGGCTGGTGCTGGTTCCACGACACCCGGAGCGGTTTCGCGCCGCTCGCGAGGCAGCCGAGGCGGAAGGCTGGACGGTGCGTTCACGCAGCCAACCGTCCGGCCCGGCGAGCTACGATGTGCTGATCGGCGACACCATGGGCGAGCTGATGGCGATGTTTGGCCTCGGACAGATCGCTCTGGTCGGCGGCAGCCTGGTGCCCATCGGTGGACACAATGTGCTGGAACCCGCCGCGCTGGGCATGCCGGTGCTGTTCGGGCCGCACCGCCAGAGCTTTCGCGCCGCCGGGGACGCCCTGGTTGAGGCCGGAGGAGGCTGGGAAATACATGACGCCCCAACGCTAGCTGCGCAGATCACGAAACTCTGGACCAATACCGAAACAGCGCAGGCCGCCGGTGCAGCGGCTCGCGAGGTCGTGCGCCGCAATCAGGGGGCCGTGACCCGCGCGGTCGCGGCGGTGGATGCGATAGAGGTTGTGTAACCCGACCGGCGTTACTTCTTTTTCTTCGGTGCGAAATCCGTCGCCAGCGCCAGTCGCAGCTTCTCCAATGCGCTCGCCGTGGCATCGGTTTCGGCCTGCCGCCGCAGCCGCGGGTCGGCCCAGGTACGGGCGTCGACGCCGAGTTCCGACGCCACTTGTCGCGTATATCCGGCCTCGCCAGAGGCCAGGTCGATCATCACGACATCGATATAGGTCAGCACCGTTTGGCTGGGCAGATTCACATCCCGAGACCCGGTCGCCGTGCGGATGCGCACCACCCCCCCGGAGTCCTCCGGCCGGAACCTCTGGTCCAGGGACAGCAGCATCAGCGTGTCGACACCAAACAGCTTGCCGGTCTGGCGCAGGTTATCCATGCCGCGGCCGGCCTTGAGGTAGCTGTCGTCGATCGGCCGAACCGAACGCGTGGACGTCCCGGCGCCGAGCGCCGCACGAACGGTCGCGATCATGTTGAGCCGATTGGACTCGGCGACGGCTCCTGAGCTTTCGGTGGGCACAACTCCGACTCCAACGCGCGACGATACGGCGTGATTCGCCATGGGCAACGCCTGCGCCCCGAAGTAGCCAGCCAGCCGAGTGTCGAACCTGGCCACCGGATCTGGCGTGCTGGCGCAGCCACCCATCAGCACCAAAACCGCCACACCGCATAATCGCCCAATCACAATAGAGTTCCCCGATCCCAGGATGGTCGAAACCATGATCGTGTACGGAGATTCGCGTTCGGGCAACTGCTACAAGATTGCCCTGCTCGCCCACCACCTTGGCGTGACGCTGGACTGGCGCGAGGTGGATGTCTTGTCGGGCGCAACAAAAACGGACTGGTTTCGGGCCATCAACCCATTGGGTAAGTTGCCGGCCGTGGAGCTTCGCGATGGCACGCGGCTGGCTGAATCCAACGCCGTGCTCTGCTATCTGGCCGACAACACCGCTTGGTGGCCAACCAATCCCGTGTCCCGCGCCCAGGTCCTGCAGTGGATGTTCTGGGAGCAATACTCCCATGAGCCGTATATCGCCACCGTCCGGTTCTGGGTGACGTTGAGCGGCCAGGCGGCCGCCTTCGAGCACCAGATTGCTGAGCGTCGACCGCAGGGCGAACGCGCACTGACATGTATGGACCGACACTTGGCCAATCGGGACTGGTTTGTTGGCGATCAGCCGAGCATCGCCGACATTGCGCTGTACGCGTATACCCACGTGGCCCACGAAGGCGGCTTCGACATGTCCGTTTTTCCCGCCATCGGCATCTGGCTGGACCGACTCAGCGGTCTGCCGAGTCATCGCCCCATGCAGGCGCCGTCACGCCCATGGCAGCCGCCCGCCAGCTGAGTCACCGGCGGTTCGACAGCATTGTTGCTCTCAGTGGGATTTTCGTACCATCCTCGCCCCACCCAGCCATTCGGTCGGACGATGCTTCCAGTTACTCTTCCACGCTCCCAGCTGTTCGCCTGCGCGGCCCTGATCCTCTCGGGCTGCGTCACCGCACCGACCGGTCCCGAAGTGGACCCCGAGGATTACCTCGATGCGCTTGCGCAGCGCTCCCGCAGCGAAGCCACCGTGCTGATTGGCGACGGCTGCGTCATTTCTGACCAGCCGGGGCGCGACGACATCGTGATCCGCGATGCCTCGATCCAGATCGGCAAGGCCGCGGCCGACGGCCTGCAGCGGGCGATGGAAGGCCATCGAGCCGCGCCCGTCGCCGGCATCCTGCCGGGTTTTTGCGCCGGAGCGGAGGCGCTGGACGCCGATCGGCGGGTGCGCATCGCGGACACCGAAACGCGCTTCCACCGGAACAAGCGGGTGCGCGACAGCTTTCTCGGTGACCGCGATGAGGCGCTGTCGCTGCACTACTACCAGCTACTCGAACGGGTCAAACGCCGCGCGCTAAGCGACAGCCGCGCCGAGTACGGCGCGCGGGCGCTGGAGTTGCCGGACACCACGCTGGAGCAGATCCGCAGCGATGCGGGGACCGAACTCGCCTGGGTCTACCGCGTGTTTGGCATCGCCGTCGACGACCGGGCCGCGGCCCGCGCTCGCTTCGGGACCAACTCATTCTCGCGTTTCGGCACCGGGCAAGACGGTGTGTCGGAAGACGGTCGCATTCTTAACCAGGACGACGAAGACACCTACGGCTACGTCGTGGCGCTGATCGACCTCAACAGCGGCGACATGCTGTGGTTCAAGCGATCGACCAAGAACTTGGGCGACCCGCGCACGCCAGAGGTGTTCTATCAGTCCTGGGCCAACAAAGCGCTGAAGCCGTTCTTCCCGCGCTGAGAAGGGCCGCCCCCGTCACCCGCCGCCAAGTGTGAACGTTTCCACAGTTTGGCCGCCCGCCACTGGATTTTCCTCGCAGTGACCGCGTAAGGTCGCGTCATACAGTTCGTTAAGTTCGTGTTAAACGCTTCAACTGACGTCGAGGGAACGACATGCAGAAGGAAGTCTTCACGGCAGCACTGCTTTCAGCCGTATCGCTGACCGCCGCCCAGGCGCAGGACGCCCCGCTGGAACGCCATATCGGACTCAGCGGCCACTACGTGGAAGCGGATGACGAACGCGATGTCGACTACGGCTACGGCTTCAGCGTACTGATCGGGCATCAACTATTCGATGCGGACAGCCCGGTTTATCTGGAAGGCATTTTCAGCACGACCAGCCTGGAAACCGGTGTGGAGGGCTTCACGGATTTCTATCAGTATCAGCTCGGCCTGGATCTGGCCTATCGCTTCGGCGACCGCAGCGGGCTCACGCCGTTTCTGTTTCTGGGCGGCGGCGCGATCTACGATGATGTAACCCCGGACTCGCTCGACGCCACCGAGCCGTACGCCAACGCGGGCCTCGGCTTGGTCTCCGCACCGTTGGGAAGCTGGGACGTCAAGCTGCGTGGCGATGCCCGCTATATCTATGACTGGTTCCAGGATGGTTTTGGCGACGTCCGTGTCGCCTTCGGCCTGGAAATTCCGATCACCGAAACTGTGCCGCCGCCACCTCCACCTGTCCCGCCTCCGGCGCCCGACGTGAAGGTCGTCGAGCCGCCACCACTGCCCGATGGCGATGGCGACGGCATCCCCGATCCGTATGACTTCTGCAAAAACACGCCGCCGGCGGCCGAGGTGAACGAATGCGGCTGCGCGATTGGCGAAGTCCTGCAGCTACGCGGCGTCAAATTCGAGTTCAACTCGGCGCGACTCACCGTCAATGCCCAGGCGATTCTCGACAGCATCGCGAAAACTGTCATGCACTACGACGCCGTGCAGGCCGAGATCGCCGGTCACTCAGACTCCTTGGGCCCGGAGGGTTACAACCAGTCGTTGTCAGAAGAACGTGCCGGAGTCGTCCGCGACTATCTGGTCCAGCGAGGCGTTGCAGCCAACCGCCTGACCGCCGCCGGCTATGGAGAGTCCGAGCCGATTGCAGACAACAGCACCGAAGAAGGCCGCGAGCGAAATCGCCGGGTCGAACTTCGAATTCGCTGAGTCAGGAGCATCCGATGACGACCGAGCAATCGACCAAGCGCTGGCTACCGGCCACGCTATTGATCGCGGCTTGCGCGATGTTCGCTGGCTGCACGGCGGATGGCGATGTGCCGCCCGGTGGCGTGGCCGACGACGGTGGTGGCGATGGCGGCGGTGGTGGAAGCGGCGGCGGCGACCCCACGCTGACCTGCGTGCAGCTCATCGGTGGGGCCGGCGCCTCGACCACGGGCAGCGTATCGGGCCTGTGCGTCGGCTGCGCCGTGCAGAATCCGGACAACGCCATCGATGACGACCCGGACAACTTCGCAACGCTCAGCATCCCGGTCGGGCTGCTTGGCGGCACGGCCAGCCTGCTGATCAAGGCGCCGGATGGTGTTGCATACCCGGCTGGCAACGTCGGTGGCACGACCTTGGAAATTCCAGCCGGATTGCTGGCGCTAGACCTCCTCCAGAATGTATCGCTGGACTTCATGCTGGATGATGTCGAGGTGGAGTCGATAGAAGACCCCGCCTTGCTGAACCTCTCGGCTCTGGGCATACCACTGCTGGGCGGCGGCGAACTGGTCGCCTTGTCGGCCCCGGCCACCACCGCATTTGATGCCGTGCAGCTCAATGCCACCGCCGGCGTTGCCAGCCTGCTCTCCAATGTCAACGTATTCGGTGGCTGCGGCGAGTACGTGGAGACTGGCAGCGCCGCCGCGCGCTAGGCAGGCTCTGACCGGCTCACGGTAGCCGCCGACCTGAGCTTGATGCGACCGGCGCTGAGCCAGCAGATGCGCCGCCTGAAACACGCGACAGGAACGCCGAAATTTGGATACCCTGTCGCCAATCTCACCCGGCCTGTTCCCCAGTGCGCCAAGCCCTGCTCACAATTGCAGCGTTGCTGATTGCCGCCGCGATTCTGCTTGCCGGCAACGGCCTTCAGAACACGTTGCTCGCCGTCCGCGGCAACCTTGAGGGTTTCTCTCTCACCGCCATCGGCCTGCTGCTGTCCTCGTTCTTCGTCGGTTTCATCGCCGGCTGCAAGCTCACGCCGGTGTTCGTCAAGAATGTCGGCCACATCCGCACCTTTACCGCGCTGGCATCAGTCGCCTCGGCCGCCGCCCTGGGGCATGCCCTGTTCGTCGATCCCATCTGGTGGATGGCGCTGCGCGTGATCACCGGCCTGTGCATCGCGGGCTTGAACATGATCATCGAAAGCTGGATCAACGAGCGTGCACCGTCGGAAAAGCGTGGTCGCATTCTGGCCGTATACCGGATGGTGGATTTCTCGGCACTGCTGGTCGGCCAGGCGCTGCTGACCCTGGCTGATCCGCTGGGCTTCGCCTTGTTCGCTGTGGTCTCGATTCTGATCTCGTTGGCCTTGGTGCCGGTTGCACTGAGCACCGCAGTGGCCCCACAACCCATCAAGGGGGCGCAGCTCAATATCCGCAAGCTCTGGACCATCTCGCCGGTTGCCGCGGCTGGGACGCTGAGCTGCGGCGCGGCCAACGGCGCCTTCTGGGCGCTGGGCCCGGTGTTCATACAGCAAGTCGGCTACGAGATCGGGGCCGTCGCCACATTTATGAGCGCGGTGATTCTCGGCGGCGCCATGGGGCAGTGGCCGCTTGGTGTCATCTCGGATCTGGTCGATCGGCGGCGCGTGATCGCCGGCATTGCCTTCGGGGCAGTGATCGCATCGGCCGTCATCGTCGTATACGGCACGGTCAGCCTATGGACGCTGCTACCCGCCGCCGTCGCGTTCGGTGCGATGTCGATGCCGATTTTCGCCATCAGCGCTGCGCTGGCCCACGACCGCGCCGAGCCCGGCGAATATGTAGAAACCAGCGGCGGCCTGCTATTGCTCTACGGTGTGGGCGCCATGATCGGTCCGCTGGTCGGGGCGATTGTGATGGACTGGGCCGGAGCCCAGGCCTTGTTCGTGTTCGCCGGAAGCGTTTACGTGATCTACGGCGGTTTCTCGCTGATGGAGATCCGGCGCAGACCACCCGTGCCGTTCGAAGATAAAGCAGCCTACGTCGGCGTCCCGCGCACGACACCCACCGTGTTCGAGCTGGCCCCGCAGGAGGAGGAAGACACCGCATACGACGCGTCCACGCTGCCCGACGGCTTGCCCCGCGGCTAAGGGACCGCTGCGGCCGCAGCCGACCTATTCACGCCCGTCGCGTTGAGGCAACGGCGCGTCCGCAGCCTCGGCCGTCATCGCGGCGGCGGGCCGGGCTCGAATCGCCGCACGCTTGCGCCACCGCGCGCCCACGCCGTCTGCCGTGTAGATCGCCAGCGCTGTCCAGATGCAGCCGAAGCCCACCGCCTCGACCGGCGTAAAGGGTTCACCGTAAATGAGGGTTCCGCACATCAATTGCAGGCAGGGCGCCAGGTACTGGAGCACGCCTATGGTCGACAACGGCACTCTCCGGGCGGCGATCGCAAACAGGATCAGCGGGATCGCGGTGACCAGCCCGGCGATGATCAGCAAGGCATCGGTCTGAACATCAATTCGCAGAAAGCTGCCCTGACCCTGGCTCCAAAGCCAGATCAACCAGCCGCAGGCCAGCGGGAAGTACACCATCGACTCCCAGGCCAGTCCCGGCACCGACTCCACATCCGTGATTTTGCGCATCACCGAGTAGAACCCGAACGATGCCGCGAGAATCAGAGCGATCCAGGGTAGGCGTCCGTGCGACACCGTCATGTACGCCACGCCCGCCGCCGCGATCGCGACCGCGGTCCATTGCCTCGGATTGAGCCGCTCCGAGAACAACACGACACCGAGCACCACGTTCACCAGTGGATTGATGAAGTAGCCCAGGCTGGTTTCGACGATATGCCCTGAATTGACGGCCCAGATGTAGAGAAACCAGTTGCCGCCGATAAGCGCTGATGACGCGGTGAGGTTGCGCAGCACCTTGGGCCTGGCGAGCAGCTGGGAAATCCAGCGCGTGCCCCGCGTCAGCAGCAGAAACCCGACAACCCAAAGACAACACCAGGACAGCCGATGGGCCACGATTTCCAAAGCAGGCACTGGCCCCAGCGATTTCCAGTAGATCGGAAAAACGCCCCAGATCAGGAACGCACCAATGCCAGCCAGCAGACCTTGATTCATGCCTGGACTCCAGAACGGGGGCGCGACTCTAGCATCCTGATGCCGCGACTTGCCTTAGGTACTTGCGCGTACATAAAGAAGACGGGCAAGCTCAGCGGCGGGGTTCGCATCATCACGGTTGCGACCGTACCAACCGCACTGAAGATGCGAATCAGGAGGCAAGTACACCGATGTCACCCGCTGACATGACCGAACGGCCGAACGCCGAACCAGGTCACGACGACGCATTTCTGCGGCAGAATCTCGCCTCGAAAGACCCGGTTGAAACCGACTGCATGGTCGCAATGATCCGCATTGCGGCCAGCCACGGTCTTCGCGGCATGTCCGCGGAGCGCATCAGCCAACGCGCCGGCGTCGAGCCCGCGGCCTTCTGTGAACGTTTTGCAAGCCTTGAAGGCTGCTTCGTGCACGCCTACGAACTCTCGCACTTCGCCCTTGTGGCTGCGATGCGCGAGGCGCAACAAACCCTGCCGGCAAGCACCACCTGGGCACGACGCGTGGAGGTGGTCACGGATACCATGCTGAGTTTCTTCGCCGCCAGTCACGACTCCGCGATCGCGCTGCTTGGTGAGATCGAGTACGCCGGCCCGGTCGCACGCATGGCGCACCTACAGGCCTTGAACCATTTGTCACGGCTGAACCGCCGCCTGTACGAACTACGCCGGCATGAAGATCCCGATCAGCCGCAGCTGCCGATGGAGATATTCGAGCTCGGCACGCACGGCATCTCACGCATGGTGCTGGGCGTCGCCCGTCGCCGTCGTGTCTGCGACATCGCTCGTCTGAAACCAGCGCTGGTGCACGTGTTTCACGGATTGTTCGCCTGCGGTCGCGGCGGACATGCGCTGCCGGACACGGAGCGCCTGATCCCCTGACATGCCGGTCGCCGCGGGGTCAGTGATACCCGGAGCCCGTCGGCACCTTGCCGCGAAACACCCAGTAGTTGTGTGCCGTGTAAGCCAATACAAACGGCAGAATCGCCGCCAGTCCGACGCCCAGAAAGATCTGCGATTCAGGCGGAGAAGCCGCCTGCCAGATCGTCAGTGATCGCGGAACGATCCAGGGCCATAGACTGATCGCTAGACCGCCCAGAGTGATCAGAAACAGCCCAACGCTAGCGACGAAAGCCATCGCATCATGGCTGTCATCGCGCAGGCCGTACCAAACCAGCCACCCGGTAACCGCCGTCGCCACGGGGATCGGGGCAAGCACGAACAGGTTCGGCAAACTGAACCAGCGGGCAGCGATGGCCGGCTCCAGCAGCGGAGTCCAGACACTGACGACCGCGATGCAACCAAGGCTTGCCACCAACAGCATGCGAGCCCGCCGTCGCATGAGAATCGCCAGCGGCCCATCGGTCTTCATGTTTAGCCAGGCGGCCCCGAGCAATGCATAGGCGATCACGACGGCCACACCGGTGAACAGTGGAAAGACACCGAACCAGTGGAACTGATGGTCCACGCCGCTGGCGCCCCGAACATAGGCGCCAAGAATCACGCCCTGCGCGAACGCGGCCACCATCGAGCCTGCGCAAAAGGCCAGATTCCATGGCCACCGACTCCGAAACTTGAACCGATACTCGAACGCCACCCCACGGAAGACGAGAGCTATCAGCATCAGCATGATCGGCAGATAAAACGCGGCCGTGAGAATGCCGAAGGCTTTGGGGAACGCTCCGAACAACACTGCTCCACCCAGCACCAGCCAGGTCTCGTTGCCATCCCAGATCGGCGCCAGCGAGTTCATCATCCGGTCGCGGTCGTCCTCGGTATCGGCGAACGGAAACAGAATGCCCACACCCAGATCGAAGCCATCAAGCAGCACGTACATCGTCACACCGAACGCGATCGCCCCGGCGAGTAGCAGTGGCAGCAATTCGGTCATGCGGTCGCAAACCTGGGTTGTTGCTCGGGCTCCGGCCCGGTGGTCGGCCCTTTGCGGATCAGCCCCAGTATGACGCCGATGAACACGAGCAGCAGCAGCAGATAGACGACCGAGAACAGGGCGAGACTGGTGGCGACTTCACTCGTCTGCACGGTGGCCGAACCGGAATCTGCCGTTCGCATCAGGCCGGCGACAACCCAGGGCTGGCGCCCGATTTCGGTGGTCACCCAGCCGGCAATCACTGCGAAGAAACCTAGCGGGCTCGCGGCGATCAAGGCCTTGAGGTAGAGCGGATAAGCAAACAAGCGGCCGAGCAGCAGCAAGACCAGTCCGGTGGCAGCCAGCGCGATGAACAGCATGCCGATACCGACCATTACACGGAACGAAAAGAACACCGGGGCGACCGGCGGTCGATCCTCGGGCGGCACCTCGGTCAGGCCTTTGAGCTCACCGTCGAGTTCATGCGTGAGAATCAGGCTGGCGATCTTGGGGATGCCGATCTCGAAGTGATTCTTCTCGGCAGCCTGGTCGGGAATCGCGAACAGCAGCAGCGGCACGCCGGTTTCCGTATGCCAGTGACCTTCCATTGCCGCGACCTTCATCGGCTGATGCTTGAGGGTATTGAGCCCATGAAAGTCGCCGGCGACCAGCTGCAAGGGCGCGAGCACCGCGGCGGTGATCACCGCCAGCCGCAAGGTCATGCGACCGAACTCGGCATGGCGGTCACGCAACACATACCAGGCGCCGACCCCGGCGGCGACGAAGGCCGTTGTCAGCAGGCTGGCCAGAACCATGTGAGTGTAGCGATAGGGAAACGACGGGTTGAACACCACCGCCCACCAATCGGTCGCGTAGAACACGCCATCGCGCACCTCAAACCCGGCCGGCGTGTGCATCCAGGAATTGGCCGCCAGAATCCAGAACGCCGAAATCAGGGTGCCAATCGCCACCATGCCGGTGGCCATGATATGCAACCAACCCGGCACACGTTTCCAGCCAAACAGCATGATCCCGAGGAAGCCTGCCTCCAGGAAGAATGCAGTCAGAACCTCATAGGAAAACAGCGGCCCCAGCACATTGCCGGTGGCTTCGGAGAACCCGGCGAAGTTGGTTCCGATCTCGTAGGACAACACGATGCCGGAGACCACCCCCATGCCGAAGTTCACCGCGAAAATTCGCGACCAGAACCGGCAGGACTGGAGGTAGATTGCTCGACGCGTCGCCAACCACAAGGCCTCGTGTGCGAACAGCAGCAAGGCCAGACCAATGGTCAACGTCGGGAACAGGATATGGAACCCGATCGTCAGGGCAAACTGGATACGCGAGAGCAGTAACGCGGTCAGCTCCATGGACCGCATCGTAACATGTTGCGGCGCAGCGAACGCCCGGCAGTCAGGTGCTAGACTCGCGGCCAAATGCGCCAGACCCGCCACTCCGCAGACTCCCCAAGACCGGTGCGCGCCGGCGCGCTGCGCGTGTCGGTGGCGTTGATCTGGTTACTGTGCTGGCAATCGGTCGCGGCCGGCCTGCCGGCCACCAGCGCGCAAGGCGACGCGGCGCTGCTGCAGCAAGTCCAGCAAGTTCTCTGCTCGCTCGCGTTCGCGCCCGCCGGTGATGCCGAATCCGGTCTAACCCACTGTCCACTCTGTGCACAGGCAGCGGCGCTGGCCCTGCCTGCCACGGCGACAGGACCGATCCAACCCGTCATACGAGCCTGCTGGCCTGCGGGTGAACCCGCCCTGGGCGGATCCCGGCAGCGAGCGCGACCGCAATCGGCCAGAGGTCCGCCGTTCCGAGCCTGACCCATCGATTCACGTGCCTGCGCCACACGCTCTGTGCGCACGGGCTCAGACCAGTTGATTCAGGACTCTGACATGTTTGCTTTGAACTCTTGGCCGGCGCTGCTCGCGCTGGCGCTTGCAGCACCCTTGTGCGCTGTGGCTCATGACGCGGCATCCCCGCCCCGCCCCGACGACCACGCCCCTGTCGGGGTGATGGCCGATCACACCCATCGCCGAGGCGAGGTGATGCTGTCCTACCGCTACAGCGTGATGGGGATGTCCGGCAATCTTGCCGGCACCGATCGCCTGTCTCCAGACACGATCGCAACCCAGGTGCCAAACCGCTTTTCCGGCCTGCCGGGCCAGCCCCCAACGTTGCGCGTTGTGCCCGTCGACATGGTGATGCAGATGCACATGCTCGGCGCCATGTGGGCGCCGACGGATGCGCTGACGCTCATGGCCATGGTGCCCTGGGTGCGGCTGCACATGAACCACATCACCTATTCGGGTGGAATGGGAACAGCCAGGCTAGGCCGCTTCACCACGGTTAATGACGGTGTGGGTGACATGTCGCTTGCGGCGCTGGCGTCCATCGTCAACTCATCCAACGAGCGGCTGCATACCTCGTTCGCGCTCGTCGCGCCCACCGGGGAAAACGACGCGACGGCGACCGTACTGGCCCCCAACGGCATGCGGCCGACATTGCGGCTGCCCTACCCGATGCAAATCGGATCGGGCTCATGGGCCATCAAGCCAGGTGCCACCTACGTTCGACGGCACGACCGATGGAGTTGGGGCCTGCAGTACGCCGGCACGATCTACCTGGACGAAAACGACGAAGGCTACTCACGCGGAGACCTGCATCAGCTCAATAGCTGGGCAGCGCGGCTGGTGTCACCGTCGGTCTCCGTGTCGCTGCGTTTGTCGGCCGAAACCGAAGATGACATCGCCGGCATCGATGCCAACATCGTTGCACCGGTGCAGACCGCGGATCCTTGGCGACAGGGTGGAGAACGCCTGACCGTGCTGGCGGGCGCGAATTGGCAGCCGCGCCGGGCTTCCGGCCATCGCCTCGCGGCCGAGTACGGCTACACGGTGTGGCAAGACTTGAACGGGCCGCAGCTTGAGCGCGATGCTCGTCTGGTACTGGGATACCAACTGAGCTGGTAACGGCGAACAGTTCCGGCGCCAGGCGCAAGCCTGTCGCCGGACTCTGAGTTCGTCGGCTACTCGATGCCGCTCACCCCGCGAGCGACCTTGAAACCGGCCTGTTCCAGCGCTTCGATGATGCGCTGGGCATGGGCTTCGTCCTGTGCCTCGACCAAGGCGTCGAGCACGGCATCTTTCGGGTGGTGGATGACCTGCAATCGCTGGTGATGCACCTGGACGATATTGCCACCAGCCTGGCCAATCGCGGCGGCTACGCGACCCAGAAAGCCCGGACTGTCCTGGATGGCAACCTGCAAATGCACCAGCCGCGATTCCAGCACGAGCTGGCGCGTGAGCACCGAGGCCAGCAACCGCGTGTCGATATTCGCCCCGCAGAGGACCAATCCGACCTTGCGCCCGCGATAGCGCTCCGGTTCGGTCAGCATCGCCGCCAGCCCGGCCGCGCCTGCACCTTCGACGATCACTTTTTCGACGTTCACGATCAGGCCGACGGCGCGCTCGATGGCCGTTTCTGGCACCTGGGCGAACTCGTCGACCCATTGGCGTATCACGTCCAGGGTCTGATGGCCTACATTCTTGACGGCAATCCCCTCGGCGATCGTCTGCCCGCCCTTGGGCAGGTCGGGTTGCCCGGAGATCGCCGCCCAGGCCGAACAGTAACCTTCGGATTCAACGCCGATCATGCGGATATCTGGCTTCATCGCCTTGGCGGCCACCGCGCAACCACTCATCAAGCCGCCACCACCGATAGGCACGACCAGCGTGTCGAGATCGGGCTGGTCTTCCAGCATTTCCAGCGCCACCGTGCCCTGGCCGGCCATCACGAGGGGATCGTCGTAGGGATGAACGAGGGTACGGCCTTCGGCCACTAGCTCTTCCATCTTGCCCTGCGCCTCGGCGAGGTTCTCGCCATGCAACACCACGGTGGCGCCGAGATCACGGGTGTTTCTGATCTTGGTGAAGGGTGTGTTCACGGGCATGACGATGGTGCTGTCGATGCCCAACCGGCGGGCGTGGTAGGCCACGGCCTGCGCATGGTTGCCAGCCGACATGGCCACCACTCCGACCTGCCGTTCCGCCTCGCTCAGCGACGCGAGCTTGTTCAACGCACCGCGTTCTTTGAACGAAGCCGTGAACTGGAAGGTCTCGAACTTCAGATAAACCTCGGCGCCCGTCATCTTCGACAGCACGCGAGATCGTTGCAACGCGGTTCGCGTGACCTGCCCTGCCAAAGTATTGGCAGCCGCCCGGATATCGTCGAAACAGATCATGGCGTCGTGCAACCCGTAAAAAAACAGCGGCGCAGTGTATACCCGTTCAACCAGCGTCCGCCGGCTGTGGCAACTCGATTGTGAAACACGCGCCCTGGCCCAACTCGCCTTGCGCGCTGATGCTGCCATTGTGTGCACGGATGATCTTTTCAGCGATCGCCAGGCCCATGCCCAGCCCGGGATAACGACTATCGGGATTGAGCCGCTGGTAGACCCGAAACATCCGCTCGACGTGATCCGGCTTGAAGCCGATACCGTTGTCACGCAGCTGATACTGCACCCGGTTGCCAGCGGGCGTCAGTTCACCCGCCAACTCGATACGAACCGGACCGTCGGGTCGGCGGAACTTGAGTGCGTTGTGGACCACACATTGCAGGGCTCGCGCCAACTGCTTGGGCTCTCCGACGAGGGGTGGCAATGCGCCGACACACAGGTAAACGGGCCCGAGCGCGAACTCGTCCTCTAGCTCCGCGAACACGATTGCAAGCAGGTCTTGCATGTCGATACGCTGCCAAGGTCCAGCGTTCCGCGTCGCTCGTGACAGATCAAGCATGGCCCCCAGCATGCGGCCCATCGTGTCTATCGCAGTCTGGATCTGATCCAGATAAAAGTCGCTGCCGTCGGGCAACTGGTCACCGAAACATTCTAGGAACAACTCGTGAAAGCCACGCGCAGCCCGCAGAGGCGCGCTCAGGTCATGCGAGACGATGTATACGAAGCGTTCCAACTCCACATTGAGCGCATCTGCGCGCTCTTTGGCCACCTGCAGCTCCGAAATATCCGTGGCCACACCCGCGACGCCGCTGACCTGTCCACCGATGTCACGTAGCGGAAACTTAGTGCTCAAAACCGTGCGCGCCACTCCGTCAATGACGACGGTCTCCTGCTGGTTCAACGCCTGCCCGGCCGTCATCACCTGCCGATCTTCGGCCTGGTAATGCGCTGCCTGCTCTGGCTCCAGGAAGGCGTCATCGGTCTTCCCGAGCGCGAGTTCGGGTTGTTCGACGCCGAGCATCCGGCACCAGGCCCTGTTCACCAGTAGATAGCGTGCCTCGCGGTCCTTGGCATAAATGACGGATGGCGAGTGGCGGATGATGTTATCGAGTAGCTGCCTCGCCTCGTGCAGTGCCAGTTCGGCGCGCTTGCGCTCATCGATATCAAGTAACGCCCCAGCCAGACGCACTCCACCATCCGTGGCCGCCACTGCCTCGCCCTTGAACGCGAACCACCGGCACTGGCCATCCGGCTGCCGGAGCCGCACGGCGTGGTCAAAGGACACCTGGCTGTTGCTGGCCTCGAGCACTTCGAACACGGCCTGATCGTCGGCATGTGCCAGGTCGCGAAGCAAGGTCGAGCTCGGCGCGTGGTCGGCAGGGGCCAGACCCAGCATGTCGAACATGCGGTCAGACCACCACATCGCGCCATCGCTACCCTGTTCACGTTGCCACAATCCGACGCCTGAACCCTGGATCGCCCGCGCCAACGATGCTCGCGTCGTCGCCAGCTCCCGGATCAGTTGTTGTTCGCGCAGTAAATTGCTGCGTGCCCGGACCAGCAACAAGAGCATGAGCAGCGTGAGCGGCAGCCCCAGCAACAGAAAATACGTGAGCTGAAACTGGCCGCGAATTGCATTATCAGGCCCGTGCAGGTCGCCCCACATCGGAGGCAGGGTGATACCCAGCACGGCGAGCCAAACGATCAGATTCATGACCAACGCAACCCGCGCCGTTGCCAGCAGCGTCACCAGCATGAACAGCAGCGGAACAAACCCGAAAATGGGCATGAAGACGCTGGTCGACGGGTCGGCAAACACCGGGCCGTGCATTACGCTGGCGACTCTGGCCAGCAGACCCAAGGCCACGACCCCGGCGAGCACGTTGCCACAAGCAGCCGTGAGCATTGGCCGTGACAGGCACACCAGGCCAGGCAGCAGACAGAAGAGCGCCGTAACGCCGGTCGCCGCGTACTCGACCCAGGCGTGATGAGGCAGACGGGAGATCGTGAGCGCGAGAAGACCGCTGAGCACGGTGAGCCCGAACGAGGACACAATCACCGTCCAGCGCTGTGTCTCCTGCGGTCGTTGCGGCGAGTCGGACACGGACCCGGTGGACGACATCATCGGTGGAGCCCCTCCCGAATGTCGACGCCTTACCTCGGGCAGGTCATGCGTCGATCAAAGGACTGAGCATAGCGAATCGCCGCCTGAGTTCCGGCGCTGTACGGGCCAGCACCGTCACATGACCAACCTTGCGGCCAGGGCGAGCCGACTTGCCATAAGCGTGGATGCGCAGCCCCGGAATCGCCGCCAGGTCCACTGTGCGCGGCATTTCGCCGATGGCGTTGACCATCACACAAGGCTGGATCAAGGTCGTGTCACCTAATGGCAAACCCAGCACCGCGCGCACATGGTTCTCGAACTGACTGCATTGCGCGCCGTCAATGGTCCAGTGGCCCGAGTTATGGACACGTGGTGCGATCTCGTTTGCCAGTAGACGACCATCAGCGACAAAGAATTCAAACGCCATCACGCCGACATGATCCAGTGCGCGCATCACACGGGCCAGAGCGGCTTCTGCGGTCGCTTGCAGCGCGTCGCCTTCCAGTGGCGTGGACCGACGCAGAATGCCGTCGTGGTGAACATTCTCGGTGAGTGGATAGCAGCGAATCTCGTCGCCGCGGCTACGCACGGCGATCATCGAGACTTCGCGCTCGAACGACACAAAGGCCTCCAGCACGCAGGGTTGTTCACCGACCGCAGACCAGGCCGCGGCCAGCTCGTCCTGGGACCGAATAACGACCTGCCCCTTGCCGTCATAACCGAATCGCCGGGTCTTGAGCACGGCGGGCAGCCCGACGGTGGCGGCGGCCTGCCGCAACGCACCGATCGAATCGACCTCGACCCAGGGCGCAACCGCGATATCCAGATCTTCGAACAGCTGTTTTTCATGCGCGCGATCCTGCGCGCACGCCAGGGACGTTGCTCCGGGGGCAGAGGGAACCAGCCGGGCCGCGTGTTCGACAGCCGATACCGGCACATTCTCAAATTCGTAGGTGACGGAGTCCACATCCCGCACGAATGTCTCCAGCGCCGCAGGGTCCTGATAGTCACCTCGGATGTGACGGCCTGCCGCCGCCGCACAGGGCTCAGTCGCGGGATCGAGAAACTGACACCGCACATCCAGCGGCAGGGCCGCCAAGGCGAGCATGCGACCCAGTTGGCCGCCACCGAAGATCGCCAGTTTCATGCCGGTACACGTGGGTCTGGATCATCCAGCACCCGGGTGGTCTGCGCCTGGCGGAACTGCTCGAGGGCGGCGTGGACCGCAGGCTGATGCGCGCCGACGATGGCCGCCGCCAGGAGACCGGCATTGACCGCCCCCGCGCGTCCAATCGCCAGGGTACCGACCGGCACGCCGGCGGGCATCTGGGCAATGGATAGAAGCGAATCCATCCCGTTGAGCGCACGCGACTGTACCGGCACACCGAGGACCGGAACCGTCGTCTTGGCCGCGACCATGCCGGGCAGATGCGCGGCGCCGCCGGCGCCGGCGATGATCGCCAGCAGACCACGGGCATGGGCAGTTTCAGCATATTCGAACAGCAAATCCGGCGTGCGATGCGCCGAAACCACCCGAACCTCGTGGCTCACTCCGAGGGATTCCAGTTTTTCCACGGCATGTTGCATGGTGTCCCAATCTGAACGGGAGCCCATGATGACGCCGACGACAGGGGATTCACTCACCAAATTGCTCTCGCCATTGTTGGGGTTAAAACCGGCCAATGCCTGCGCGCCACGTGGCGGCACAGTGCATAACAATCAACCGGCTTATCCCCCGAGGGAAAGCGCCATATTATGGCATGCGTGATATCGGCAGAGCGACCGTGAACACGCGACTCAGTCCACGCGGAAGACGGCGTTCACCATGGCTCGAATGGCAATCTGGCCGGTCTCGTAGCCCTGGCTCGCGTCGGCCGATTCCGCAGACATGCGTAGCGCCATGTGCGGCACCGGTTGCGGCGGCTGTGCGCTGCCGCTGGTGACTGTCAGCGGCCCTGCCAAGCGAACATCCAATGCACCCGCCAGAACCTGCGCCTGTACCTTGGCGTCCTTGGCCGCCTTCGCCAGCGCTTCGCGTTCCAACGATGCCCGATCAGAATGATCAAACACCGGTGGCTGTACCTGATTCACACCGGCGTCGACAGCCCCGGCCATCATCTCGCCGAGCTTCGTCAGTTCGTTGACCTGAACGATGATCTGACGTGTGACCACATAGCCCTGCAACTCGCGACGCCGAGGCTCGCCGATCCAGGTGTACTCGGGCCGGATATTGAGCCCGGTGGTCTTGACCTGATCCCGCTTCACGCCGAGTCGATCGGTGAGGGCCAGCACGTGCGCAACCACCTGATCAGCCTGTTTCTGCGCTGCCGACACCGAATCCGCCTGATGCTCCACGCCCAGTTGCACCGTGGCTTTGTCGGGCGCGACCTGTAACGTCGCCTCGCCCGTGACCGAGATCGTATTCGCAGCCTGCCGCGACGGCTCTGCCCCAAGCTGCCCGCATCCGCTCAGCAACGCGCAAACCAGTAAACCCTTGAACCAGCGATACTCCATCCCAATCTCCTCTGTATGTCTGCGATCGCCTCAGACAGACCGAGCGACGTGCCGGTTCCTGGGCGCGATACAATTCATGCTCATCAATCGAGGGGTATCCCTCGCTTCATTGCCCGGACTCCCAGACTATGCACGGCTCTACCAGCGAACCCGTCACTCTACGCCGAGATGTGATCGGCATTCTGATCCCTGCTGGTGACAAGGTGGAATTGCCAGAGGAAACCGATGCGGTCATCACGCAGGCGCTAGGCGGCAGCTACACCATTTATGTCGAAGGCCATCTGTTCCGCATCGATGGGAAGGACGCTGACGCCCTCGGAAAAGAACCCGAAGGCGCATTGACCTTGCCGGAGGATGCGAGCGATGCCGACGTCGAGAAGCTGATCTGGGAACAGATGAAAACCTGTTACGACCCAGAGATACCGGTGAATATTGTTGACTTGGGCCTGATCTACTCCTGCCAAGTCGAACACGACGCAGATGGGCGGAAGGTACGGGTCGACATGACTCTGACAGCGCCGGGCTGCGGAATGGGCGACATTCTGGTGAACGATGTTCGCACCAAAGTGCTGCAGGTTCCGACGGTCGAGACTGCCGATGTGGAACTGGTCTTTGATCCGCCGTGGAGCCAGAGCATGATGTCGGAGGCGGCGCGGCTCGCAACAGGCATGATGTAGCCTGCGAATACCGCAATTCGCCGCCGCAGTCGCTATCGCTTCAAGCGCGCGGCAGACATCCACTCGTCGGCCAGATAACGACAGAGCGCCGGGATCAAATGCATCGCCGTATCGGCGGACTTGCCGTCCGCCAACCGCATGATCTGCTGGTAGTACCAACCTTGCTGTCCCAGCACGTTGAGCAGCTTGAGCGGAAAAAACGACGAGTTCCCACCCCAGACTCCGGTGCCCAGCCGTACGGACGACTCATAGGCCGGGGCAGCTTCACGTTCGCCGTTCAATAGCTGCATCGGCACGTTCGGGTCGGTACACAGCGGCCGACCAAGACCGATCACATCGGCATCGCCCGATTGCAGCGCGGATTCCATCACGGCCATCGTGCGGAATCCGCCCGTCACCATGAGCGGCATTTTCCGGACGTCTCTGACCTTGGCGGCAAAATCAAGAAAATAGGCCTCGCGCTCGCGCGTGCTATCCCTCAGCTCACGCTCATCGGCCGCGGATTCGTCGCGGCCGCTATACCCCAGCAGGCGTGGTTGCTCATAGTTGCCGCCGGAGATTTCCAGCAGGTCGATGCCTTCGTCATTTAGCCATTCGACGACCTGCAGACAATCGTCCTCGCCGAAGCCACCTTTCTGAAAGTCAGCCGAATTGAGTTTGACGGCGACGGGGAAGTTCGCGCCGACCGTGGCGCGCACACGCCGCACGGTCTGGAGCAGGAAACGGGCGCGATTGGCCAACGAGCCACCCCATTGGTCTTGCCGGCGATTGGTGACCGGAGAGAGAAAGGACGACAGCAGATAGCCGTGCGCAGCGTGAATTTGAACGCCGGTAAACCCGGTGCTTTGCGCAACACGGGCGACCGTAGCGAAGCGCTCGACGAAATGATGAATCTCGTCCTCGGTGATCGCCCGCGGCTTGGCGTAGTTGCCCGCGAGGTTCAATTGAACCTCGGACGGCGCGAGTGGCTGGCGTGTCACGTAACGCGGACTTTGGCGGCCGGCATGCGAGATCTGCATCCATAGCTGGTTGCCTGCGCAGGTTCCTGCCCGAGCCCAGGATTCCAGCATGGCCAATCCGCCATTACCATCAATCGCGACGTTCCCGGGCCGTTCCAGGACGCGGCGATCAATCATCACGTTACCGGTGAGCAGCAACCCGGCTCCGCCGCGGGACCATCGGCGGTAAAGATGCTGGTGACGCTCGGTCGCCCGTAGCCAAGGATCCGCCAGCCCTTCCGTCATCGCGGCCTTGGCGAGCCGGTTCGGCAACGCGACGCCGCAGGGCAGCGTCAACGCGGCGCTGATCGTCGATGAATTCTTGGTCATGGCTACTCCCTGGCGACATTCAACAGGGCCATTGTTCCACGCTTCCGCGGCGATAACCCGGACATGACCTCTAGCGGCCGAAGCGACTACACTTGCGCCATGCTGAAGTGCCGCCTCCCCAACACCCGCCTAATCATTGCCGTGGCCTGCCTGCTGATCCCAATTAGCTCGGCGAACGCGGATTGGCTGATCCTGCAACGCATCACCGATGCGCAGGGCGACAAACGATCGGCTTACACCTGGGTTGGCGAAGGGCGATTGCGCTACGACGATGGCCGTATCGCCCTGATTGCGAACGCTGACACCAATGTTGTGCACGTATTGGATCACGAGCGCAGAACCCGCATGACCCGACGCTTGGCCGACAGCCGCATGCCTTTGGCACGGGCGTTCGAGCCGGAGAGTTCGGGTGTTCACCGACGCTGGCCGGTCGAACAATATCGACTCAGCAAGGATGGGTATGAGGTTGATGTCGGCATGACGAAAGCGGTCGACCCGCTCCTAATAGAACGCTATCGAAGCATGTTCTCGGCGGTGGGCGCGGGCACCGACAATCGGATTCTTGAGTTGCCTGGACTGCCTGTCTGGACGACCTTCACGGACTCCAGCTCGGGCCGGGTGGTGGGACGTCGCGAAGTCATGAGCGTCGTCGAACGGTCGCCCTATACCGCTACTTATCGGATCTCAGGAGATTATCGGACCATTGACACAGAATGAACGGGCAGCGGCCAGCAAGTCGAGTACGTCGAACCAGGGACCAGCTATGCACATCGTAGGCGTCGATATCGGCTTTGGTTTCGCCAAGGTCACCGATGGCAAGCAGGTGGAGATCTTCAAGTCAGTGCTGGGCGATCCCGCCGACATACAGTTCCGGGAAAGCTTGATCGACGGCGCGTCCGAACGTCCGCCGCACCGACACATAGAAACCGAAGACGGCGCCTGGTTTGTCGGAGAGTTGGCTGAATCACAAAGTCGCGGACGCACGTTCACGCTGGATCAGGACAAGCTGGTCACCAGTTTTCTGCGTACGCTCACACTCACTGCGCTCTCCGCCGTGGTTGAAGACGGCACACCGGTGCGGCTGGTGACCGGATTGCCCATCAGCTATTACCGTCGGCACAAGGATGAACTCGTCGAGCGTCTGCAGAAGCGGCACGAGTTTGCGGTAATCGACCATCAGGGTGTCCGGACGACGCGCAGCCTGAACATCGAACGCGTGCGCGTTATCCCGCAACCGTTTGGCACGATGTTCAATCTACTGCTGAACAACGTTGGCCGCGCATCCGACAGGCGTCTGGCAACTGAGAAGATTGGCATTATTGATGTTGGTTTCAAAACAGCCGATTACACGATCTCCAACAAGACCCGTTATTCCGAACGCGGCAGCCAATCAACCGACGCGGGCGTGTCCAAGGCGTTCAAGGGCATCGCCGCCGCGCTGCATGAAAAGAGCGGCGTCAACGTCGAACTCTACCGACTGTACGACGCGGTCTCGGAGGGCAGCATCAAGATCCGCGGACGCACATTCGATCTGGAAAAAATCACCGCTCACGCCATGCAACGCCTGGCAACGAGTATCGCAACCGAGGTCAATCAGCTGTGGGCAGACGATTGGGACATCGATTCCATAGTCATCACTGGAGGCGGCGGCGCTGCGTTGGCACCGTATCTTTCCGGGCAGCTGATCGGGCAGGTTCTTGAAGTGAAAGCCGGTGAAGACACCCGGCTCAACAACGTTCGTGGCTACCAAAAATACGGCGTGCATTTGTGGCAGAGATAAGCGAAGACTGGTTGAACAGTCTGGAATACCAATCGATCGTAGCGCCGACTCTCAAGGTTTGTGCAAGCATCGCGGCATCCCGTAACGAACCCTGGCTGGCCACCGACCTCCCCTGCATGCTCGCCGTGCACCATGTCGTGACGCGCCTTCTGGGCATCTACTCCGATGAGTGGGGCAACCTCGGGGAATCCTCTAGCTCTCAAGCCTTGGATAAACTGCCTGACGCGACGCTTGCACTCGTCATGAAGGAAGCCGAGTTTTCATTAGATGCGGTAGCCGAGTGCATCGACGCCGTGCACCGAGCCCATCAGATGCTGCTGGATGAGCAGGTCTTATCTGCACAGGAGCCGATGCTCAATGCCGCCTGGCGGGCTCTGACCGCCAGTGACGAAGTCAGTGCAGAAGCGCTGATTGGTGCGGTCGCTGGCAACGTCGTCCAAGCGGTTGACGATTGGGAGCAAACCCGCACGAAACAGTAATTGGACGATCGTTCATTTACGGGCTGAAATCACGGGTGTATGGTTCGATCTCTGACAGAGCAGGACGCTCGCTACGAGGTACGTCATGAGCACACCCGCAGAAAAATTCACGAGTCGGGACACCGATCCCGATATCTCGGCAATTGATTCGATATTCCAGGCTCAGCAGCGCACCGCACTTGAGTGGAGACGCTCGACCGCGGCCGAACGAATCAGCCGGATCAAACGACTCCTAGCGCTCGTTCAGGATAATTCGGAGCGAATCTATCAGGCGGCCTACGCTGATTTCCGCAAGCCGGAAACGGAGGTCGATATCTCCGAGATCATGCCGGTAGTCGCTGAAGCGCGGAAGAATATCAAGAAGCTCAAACGTTGGATGAAGCCCATGCGGGTTCGTCCGACGGCTACAACGCTGGGAACCAAGGCTTGGGTTCAGCACGAGCCCCGTGGGGTGAGCCTCATCATCTCGCCGTGGAATTACCCGCTGAATCTGAGTTTCATGCCGCTAGTCAGCGCGCTCGGCGCCGGGTGCCCGGCCATCATCAAACCATCAGAGATGACGCCGAACATGTCCGCGCTGATGCGAGAGTTAATCGAGTCTGCGTTCGACCCCAGCGAAGTGGCGGTTATCGAAGGCGACGTGCGCGCCTCGCAGGCACTGCTTTCGTTACCGTTCGACCACATCTTCTTCACGGGCAGCCCCGCTGTCGGGAAGATCGTCATGAAGGCGGCCGCCGAGCATCTCACGTCCGTGACATTGGAGCTCGGGGGCAAGAGCCCCGTCATCGTCGACCAGACCGCAAACGTCAAACGGGCCGCTGAGAGCGTTGCCTGGGGCAAGTTCTGCAACAACGGCCAGACCTGCATCGCGCCCGACTATCTTTACGTACACGAGTCCGTACACGACGAGTTCGTTGCTGCAGCGGCAAAACAGATCAACACGTTTTATGGAGATAATCCGGAAGCTAGCGCGGACTACTGCCGAATCGTCAACGAACGCCACCATGACCGTATTCACGGGTTGATGCAGGATGCCGTTAACCAAGGAGCGCGACTCGCACATGGCGGGCAGTCCAATGATGACGAACGATTCATTGCCCCAACGCTTTTGACCAACGTGCCCAAAGACGCTCGCATCATGCAGGAAGAGATCTTCGGTCCACTGCTACCGATTCTCACCTACAGATCGCTGGATGATGTGCTGGAGCACATCAACGCCAACGAAAAGCCGCTAGCGCTTTACCTCTTTACGAAAGACAAGGGCACCATGCAACGTGTGATGTCCACCACATCGGCCGGCAGCACCGGCATCAATACCAACATGGTGCAATACCTTCACGGCAATTTGCCGTTCGGCGGTGTCAACAACAGCGGCATCGGCAATGCCCACGGCCATTGGGGCTTCAAAGCGTTCTCGCATGAACGATCGGTTGTCCAAGACAAGTTCTCAATGACCAAGATATTCAATCCTCCGTACACCGACTTCGTGAAGAAGATGGTCAAGCTCACGGTGAATCATGCCGCGTAGCTAAACTGCAGCATAGTAAAAAGGGCGCTATTTAGCGCCCTTTTTATGTCCGGAAACTGGACAAAACACGCGAGGCATAAAAAAACCCCGGACAAGAAGTCCGGGGTTTCGGTTAGGAGCCTGGCGGTGACCTACTCTCACATGGGGAGGCCCCACACTATCATCGGCGCTAAGCTGTTTCACTTCTGAGTTCGGGATGGGATCAGGTGGTTCCAACTCGCTATGGCCGCCAGGCAATCGGCGTGAGGACGCTTGGAGCACAAGTCTCCGGCAAGCAATGCTTACCCCTCAAATTCGGTTATCAGTCAACTGTTTTGTAGTGTTCTCAAGCATAATGCTTGCGGACATCGAAATCGGAAGAACGCTTGAGCGTTATATGGTCAAGCCTCACGGGCAATTAGTACTGGTTAGCTTCATCCATTACTGAACTTCCACACCCAGCCTATCAACCTGGTGGTCTTCCAGGGCCCTTCAGTGACCTCGAGGGTCAAGTGAGATCTAATCTTGAGGTGGGCTTCCCGCTTAGATGCTTTCAGCGGTTATCCCTTCCGAACGTAGCTACCCGGCAGTGCCACTGGCGTGACAACCGGAACACCAGAGGTTCGTCCACCCCGGTCCTCTCGTACTAAGGGCAGATCCTCTCAAATCTCAAACGCGCACGGCAGATAGGGACCGAACTGTCTCACGACGTTCTAAACCCAGCTCGCGTACCACTTTAAATGGCGAACAGCCATACCCTTGGGACCTGCTTCAGCCCCAGGATGTGATGAGCCGACATCGAGGTGCCAAACTCCTCCGTCGATGTGGACTCTTGGGAGGAATCAGCCTGTTATCCCCGGCGTACCTTTTATCCGTTGAGCGATGGCCCTTCCATACAGAACCACCGGATCACTAAGACCAACTTTCGTTCCTGCTCGACGTGTCTGTCTCGCAGTCAAGCAACCTTATGCCTTTGCACTCATTGCACGATTTCCGACCGTGCTGAGGTTACCTTTGCACTCCTCCGTTACTCTTTGGGAGGAGACCGCCCCAGTCAAACTACCCACCATACACTGTCCCTGACCCGGATAACGGGTCTAGGTTAGAACCTCAAACAAGCCAGGGTGGTATTTCAAGGGTGGCTCCACAACCACTGGCGTGATTGCTTCAAAGCCTCCCACCTATCCTGCACAAGCTTGTTCAAAATCCAGTGTAAAGCTGTAGTAAAGGTGCACGGGGTCTTTCCGTCTAGCCGCGCGTACACTGCATCTTCACAGCGATTTCAATTTCACTGAGTCCCGGGTGGAGACAGTGTGGCCATCGTTACGCCATTCGTGCAGGTCGGAACTTACCCGACAAGGAATTTCGCTACCTTAGGACCGTTATAGTTACGGCCGCCGTTTACCGGGGCTTCG
>Ga0208330_1000069_pt1 | contig 64547 bp, 63 predicted proteins | sample DeeseametaMP1896_FD_184180 | JGI IMG/M metagenome (GOLD analysis project Ga0208330, IMG submission 184180) | Marine microbial communities from the Deep Pacific Ocean - MP1896 (SPAdes) | ecosystem: Environmental > Aquatic > Marine > Oceanic | place: East of Hawaii, North Pacific Ocean | collected... | reverse complement strand
GAGTTCAGTGACAAGGCCCGCAACGTCGCGCCGCAAGGTGGTGCCTTGGCCGACCGAGTGGGTCTCCTCCATGCACGACGCGCTTCCGCCGCAGTACAGAATCGCAGTCACGTTGGGATCTGGGCTGGGACTACGCCAAGGCGAGGTATTTGGGCTCGCGGTCGAGGACGTCGACTTCCTCCGCGGAGTTGTGGAGGTCAGGCGGCAAGTTAAGGTGTTCGGAGGCAACCGCCTGGTCTTTGGCCTGCCGAAAGGCGACAAGACCCGAACTGTCCCCTTGCCCGAGAGCGTCGCGACGGAACTCAGCAACCACCTCGCTACCTACCCGCGACGGAGCATCACACTTCCGTGGGGAACGCCCCACGCGGACAAGAAGTCGAGCGCAGGGCTCATACTCACCACCCGCGAGCGTTCTGCCCTCAACCGCAACTACTTCAACACACGGCTCTGGAAGCCCGGCCAAGCCCATGTGGGCATCGAGCAATCGCGTGACAACGGCATGCACGCCCTACGCCACTGGTACGCCTCCGTGCTCCTAGACGCCGGCGAATCGATTCGCGCCGTGTCCGAATACCTCGGCCACAGCGACCCCGGCTTCACCTTGCGCACCTACACCCATCTCATGCCCAGCAGCACGGAGCGAACCCGTGCAGCAGTGGATGCGGCCTTTGCAGCCGGGCGCCACGCGGGCAAAGAGACTGACACAGAACTCGAGCAACCCTCTCGGGGCTAGCGGGCGCCAGTCCAGCAACGCAAGTTGACCGGCTACAGCGACAGAGGTCGACCCGCTCATGGTCTGCGGGAATGGGCCTTCTCAATGTCTAACACGATGAGGTCTTGGCACGGTCGGACGCCGTCACTAGCTGTCGAGGAAGTCCCATTCGGCACCGAGCACCCAGCGGATCGCAGAGATCTTTCCGGAGAGCATGCCCCAGTCGAACTGAGTCTCGGTGTCCTTGCGGAGCAGGTCGACTCCGTACTGTTCCTCAATTCGGCGGGCGGCCGCCTGTGCTGTCGCCCAGATCTCTGCCGAATAGCCCTCGGGGCGCTCGTCACCAATCGAAGCCTCCGAGCGCCCGTACCAGAGCCGATCGAACAGCTCGTGTTCGACCGCCATGATTTCGGAGACACGACGCAGCGCAGACGTCTCAACCTGATGCCTGAACGCGAGATCCATCCGGTCAGTCAGCAGCCTCCGCAGTTGCGGCATTTCCCATGTCCTCACGCGAAACGCCGGCCTCGTCTGGTTGAAGCTCGAGATCCAGTCCTTCGCTCCGTTGGTGAAGAATCCCGAGGCCACAAACAGCACCGTGTCCGGCCGCTCGGCCGTGGCCCAGGCGATCGTCCCTTGTAACGCTTCGGGCGGCACTCCACGTGTGTAGTGCTTGCAGTCGACGAACCACGTCTCGAGATACTGATGCCCGTCAACGTCGCGGCGTTCGAGCTGAGCCACGATGTCGCGCCCGCGATCGGCCGGCGAGGATTCCTTGGGCGTCCCCTTCCGCCAGTCGACGTTCACGAAACCAGTCTCTGACATCAGGTCGAAGCAGAACTCTTCGAAGTCGGTCGGGCTGAGTGCGTCGAAGCCGACTGCGCCCAAGAGCATCTCAGCTGGGTCCTCCGGAAGAAGGTCATCAGTCGAGGAGAGCCCGTCGTCGGTCATGCGCCCACACTAGGACCCGGCGGCCGGCTTCTCCCGTCTCATCAACTCCCCGTCCGTGCCAGGTGCGTGCGATCGAATGAGACGGGAGAGCAGCCGCGGCCACGGTGGTGCGCGTGAAGCCAGACGATCAGGCGCGCCCAGGAGGAGTTAGTCGATCGGCTGAGTCGTCGGCTCCTTGATGTAGGTGATGCCGAAGGCCTTGACTTGGCGGTACTCCTGAATCTTGGCGGCGATGTCGAAGGTGTCGTTGGAGACGAATTGGTAGATATCGAGGCCGCGGCCGAGGTTGATGCGCCAGCCGGAGTTGGCGCGGATCGACCGGTCGTGGATGGTGTCGCTGAACTCGACGTCGAGGGTGATGCCTGCGACGGCTGCGCCCTGCTTGACGCGTAGCAGGAACTCCAGTTGCTTCTGGACCTTCTCGGGGCCGTCGGTGGACTCGGTGGTTATGAGCTTGAGTTTGACCTCGTCTGCCGCGTCCTTGACCGCGGCGAGCGCCTCCACAAACTCCATCAGGTTGCGCGCCTGGTGGAACTGGCGGATGTAGGGGTCGGTGAGGGTGATCTCGGTGGCCCCTCGCAGATACGGGATCAGCATGGTGGCGTAGGAGACGCCGCGCTGGTTCTCCTGGTATTCGTGGTGCCCGGCGTACAGCTCCGACTTAACGGGCGTGGCCGCAACCCCGTCGGCCGCGCTGGCGGAGGCTCCGCTCCCCTGCTCACCGGTTGAGTCGGTAGCGCCGGCGCTCTCGGGGTGGCGGGTGCGGTGATAGTGCGTGGGGTATTCGTCTTCTTCGAGGGTAGTGACCGGTTGCCAGCCGCCGTCGTTGTCGAGGTAGCCGAACTTGACCTCGGCCATGGTGGCGTCGATGCGGAGGATCTGGTCCTTGACGCGCTTGCGGCCCTCGATGGCGAACCGCAGGGTCTCCTCGATCTCTTCCTTGGTCGCTTCCCCGTGGGGGTAGAGGATCTTCATCAGCCCGGAGAACGTCTTATGGATGCCGTCGCGGTCGCGGGTCGAGATGTCTGAACCCAGCGTGAAGTGCTGCTGGTAGCGATCGGAGTAGTCTGTGTTGCGCATCGACTTCAGGACTTCGGCGATGTAGTCGACGACGAAGCCGTAGCCCTCAGAGAACATCTCCCCGCGGATGGTGTCGACCTCCCAGCCCGGGATGAAGTGGTGGAGGCGGTCGAGGTACGCCGCGTCGTGATAACTCTCGGGCAACTCGTCGAACAGGTCGGAGTGCTTGAGCATGTACGGCACGTTGTGGGACGTGTTGCCGACGAAGACCATCGACGCTTCTGCGCCGAGCGTCTCCACACCGCGCGAGAACGACTTGTTCGCCATGTAGTTCTTCATGATGTCGACGAGCGCCTTGTCGGTGCGCTTCTTCTTGCCGGCGAACTCGTCGAACGCGACAACGTCCCAGTAGCCGACCAGGCCGATGCGACCGTTGGAGTTGTTCACGAAGAGCTTGGGGACGGTGACCTCTCCCCCGGATATCAGCATGCCGTGGGGTGAGAACTCCGAGAAGATGTGTGACTTGCCGGTGCCCTTGGGGCCGAGCTCGACGAGGTTGTAGTTGCGCTCGACGAACGGGATCAGGCGGACGAGCTGGATGAGCTTGGCGCGACGGCCGAACAGGGCAGGGTTGAAACCGATCGACTGGATCAGCAGGTCGATCCACTCGTCAGTGGTGAACTCACGGCGCGAGGTGGTGTAGCTGTCGAAGTCGAAGTTCGAGAGTTGAATCGGCTTCAGCGAGCCGAGTTGCCAGGGCACGACGCGGGCGTCGTCGAAGTGAAAGTAGTCGATGTCGCAGATGCACCAGACGCCGCCGACGAGGAGCTTAGGGTGAGCGTTGATCGTGGCCGACTCCACGATGACTCCCTTGATGCCGAGGTTGGAGAACTCTGCCTCGTAGCGATCGTCCTTGTCGTTGAGAGAGACAGAGACCTTGTCGATGATCTTGTAGCGCCCGCGTTCCTTGATCGTCGACTTCACCAGTTCGGACTGGTTCCGTTGGACGTAGTGGTCGGCGAGAATCTTGCGCACCGAGTCGATGCCGGCCTGGATGGTGGCTTCGTCGTCGGAGGCCGCATACTGACCGAGGAGGTACTCCAGAACGTAGGAGGGCACGATCGCGTTGCCCTTGACGGCCTTGACGAGGTCCTTGCGGACCACGAGGCCGGCGAAGTGCTGGTTGATCTTCTTGTCGAGCGCGGACTGCTCGGGGGTCTGGTCTGCCGTCTGCCCCTCGATGGTGCCGTCGAGGAGGTCAGCGGCGAGCACGTCGAGATCGGTCTCTTCAGTCATGTCGGCCGCCCTTAGAAGTCGAAGTCCGAGGTGAAGGAGCGCTTGAGGGTGAACATTGCCTTCTCGTACACGCGCCAGCGGGTTGTGTTCGGAATGAGCTCCTCGAGGCGGAGCTCGACGGCGCGGTTGTTGTAGTCGTTGGCGTCCTTGTTGAGCAGCAGCTGGACGCTCTGGTAGCGATCACGCTGCTCGGGCGAGGAGGAGTCGAAGGTCAGCTGGGGCGGCGGGTCGTTGGAGATCAGCGTCTCCCCCACGTACAGCCCCGCGCGCAGCACGCGGGCCTGAACCTTGTCGCTGACGGGCTCGGACTGGAACAGCTTCACGACCAGCTGACCGGTGGTGATCTTGTCGGTGTCGGGGAGCACCTTCACGTTGACCAGACGCGTGTCGCTCTTGCGCTTCTTGTTGATGGCGAGCACCGGTACGACGATCTCCTGCAGGGTCGCACCGCCGTGCACGAATCGTGTGCCGCCGCCGGCAAGCCTGAGGCGGTGGATCGACTTGGGGATCTGCACCTCGATGTCGCCGTCGAGATTGAGCTGCTCAGCGGTGAACGTGGCGAACGCGTCGTCGACCTTCAGCCCGTGACCGAGCACGTAGCGCTTGTTCGAGACGAGGATCTTGTCTCCGTGAGCCTTCTCGGAGAGGAAGAACTGCTCGGGCAGACCCTCGTCTTGGAAGAGGAAGCCGTGGTCGGCGGTCACGAAGATGTTGGTGGCGTTGGCGTTTGCGGTCTTCTTGACCAGGTCCACCAGCTCGGCAAGCGCCAGCTCGGCGGCTTCGAAGACCCGGCGCTCGGTGCCGGCCTTGTCGCCGATCGCGTCGATGACGTCGTGGTAGATGTACAGAACCCGGTTGCTCTTGAACATCTCCCGCCGCTCGTCGGCGGTCAGGGCCCGGAAGGTCTCTGCTTGGATTGCGCTGCCGCCCACGGCTTCAAGCACCTTCGAGCGCGGACCTACGCCGTTGGTGGGCAGTCCGTCGGCGAGCACTGTCTTGCCGTCAGTGGAGTGCTTCAGAGTGCGGTGCGGCAGGAGTGCGGCCATGCCGAGTTGGGTGTAGCTCGGCAGGACGCCGAGAACGGCCTCGAGGTCGGCGTTGAACCGGTCTTCCTGGCGGATGCGGGAACGTAGCTCGTCGGCCACCTCGTATCGGAGGGCGTCGGACACGATGACGACGGCCTTCTTGTCCTCCCGGAGCAGCTGTTCGACGTAGTCGCCGTAGAACGACCGCTGGGAGTGCAGGACGACCGACTGCCAGCTGGTTGCTGCGTCAACCTGCCTCTGCCAGGCCTTCCCGAGTTCGTAGACGAACTTGTTGGTGTAAGTCTTCTCGACAAGGTCTCGTAACGCGTCGAGTGGGTTCGGTCCCTCGAAGGAGCGACGCGCGTAGGTGAACTGGCGGTAGAGCTGGTCGATGCGGAACCAGTCGGTTCGGTAGCGCTCAAGTCCCTCGTCGAAGTCCGAGATCGTGAAATCGATCGTGCTCAGCTGCGACAGCAGGTCGGCGGCTGCATCGATCGCCGCATACAGCTGGCGGTAACCGTCGATCCACACGCTGCTCTGGCGGGCCCGGACGACATCGGCCACCTCACGAGCGGTGACGGTCTGTTCCGTGACCGCTCGAGCAAGGTCCGCGATGATCTTGCGGTCGGTCTCCTCGAACAGGTCATCCGCGACCAGATCGCGGAACGTCGCGTTCTCGATGCTCGACGTGTAGTCGAGGTCTGCCGATGCCTGCTTGGCTAAGGTCGACATCGCGACTTGGCTGCGGCGATCGTTGCGGAAGCTCGCGAAGTCGAGCTGGATGTTCTGCAGCCCTCCAGGGCGATCGGACTTGAACCCACTGAGAGCCGCGCGGAACATCCACAAGACGAAGTCGTCGACACTCGGTGCGGTCGACTCGTAGCCATAGATCGAAGCCGCACCGAGCCAGAGAAAGTCGGCGAGTTCCAGATCGACGAGGGCGTCGTACTTGGAGTGCTGGCCCTTGGATTTCTCAACCAAAAGCGTCCGCATGATCTCAAGGAGGCTGTGCTCCTTCTGCCCTAGCACCACCGCGGACATCTTGGCGCGCAGGCGGGCCGCATCATCTTCGGGCGTGAGCAGCCCCTTGAGGGTCTCGACGCGCTTCCCGGCGTTGAAGAACTTCTCGTGCTGCGCCACGACCACGTCGGTGCCTTCGGCGGTCAGTCCGAGGTCTTGCGAGACCAGGGAGCTCCGGTCGGCGGCGAAGACCCCGTAGGCCAGTTCGAGGTCCAAGAGCCAATTCCCGACACCGGCGGGCACCGAGCCTGATCGGTAGACCAGGAACTTTTCGGTGGGTTGCTCCTGGAGCAGTCGGTACCTGATCCGGTACTCGTCGTTTGCCACGCGCAACGTTGTGACACCCGGCAGGCGGATGCTGTCAACGACGGACGCGTACTGTCCGTCCGGGTCGTGCCAGAAGACGACGCGGCGGTCGCGAAATCGTCGTTCCAGGTGAGGCATCAGGTTTGCGACATCGGTCATTCGGTGGCCTCCAGGCCGGGGATCCTGCTTAAGGCGGCACCGAACTTGGCGTAGTTCATCTTCACGCCCTCGTCGAGATCGATCGCGAGGGTCTGTGAGGCCAGCGGATAGAGCACATCGTGCTCGTACTGGTCGAGCTCAAGCAGGGCCTTACGAAGCCGGTCGGCCTCCCTGGCGTTGTCGGATCGCTCGGCGTGCTCCAGGCTCGCCTTGAGCTTGGCCTGGAACTCCCGCAGGTACTCGTTGAGCACCGTCGAGACCGTAGAGGGCGTGTAGCGGTGCATATAGATGAGCGCATTGAACGACCCTTTGGGACTGGAGAACAGCCAGTAGATCGGGCGCTTCTTGTACCGCTGGACGTGGTCCTTGTAGAAGGACTTCACGAAGTAGGCGCGCATGGTCTTCACACCGAGGGATTCGGTGACGAACCGGAGATTCGCCTCGAAGTGCTGCTCGCCAAATGCTGCGCGGAGGAACTGGCGGAATCGGCCCACGATGTCGTCCGCGAACCAGTCGCCGTCGACGATTGGAATGACGCCGTCGACGTCAGGCTGAAACGACGGGTGAGGCACCTGATCGACGTAGTCCTCGTAGGTGGCACCTTCGTCCGCGAGTAAGAGGCCGACTCGATCCAGGCTGTAACGACCGAACATGCAGCCGACAGCGTAGGAAATGAGTTCCGAGACGAGGCGCCGCGAGAACGCGGAGCGGACGTCATCCTGCGGCGCGGCCCCGGCCGAACCGTAGTACGGATTGGTGAACAGGGAGACGCGCTCGATCCCGAAGCTAGCGGGCGCGATCGAGAGCCCTAGCGCTGAGGCCACGCTCTGATCGTTTGCCCGCTCGAGTTCCACCGTCTTGGTCGCTCGCTCAACCCCTTCGGCGAACGCCTCGGCGACAAGGTTGCTCAACTGTCCAGCTCTAATGAAGGTCGGGCGCGAGAACTCCCAGGAGAGCTCCGAAGAGTCCCAATCGGCCTTCGACAGCTCGACTAGTGATTCGCAGGTCTCCAACGACAGTTCGTCGCTCGACGGCGCGGGGAGGTTTGCAACGTGCCCAACTTCGTACCCGAGGGTCGGCGACAGAATTTGCAGCAGGTGCGTCGCAGACGACGAGTTCGCGTACGCGAGCATGGCGAGCAGCGTCTTGTAGTCGCGAGCCACGATGGCTGGCCCCTTGTCACCGAAGATGAAGCCCTCCGGGGAGTACCTAAACGACGCAGCCCCTGCCGTGATCCGGCCCCAGTTCACGGACGCTCGAAAGTAGGTCGACGGGTTGCGGATCACAGATCGGTCAAACGCGGTCAGCTCAGCGCCGTCCGATTCCCAGTTCACGACGTACTCATGGTTGCCGTACCACCGCCGGTACGCGCCCCCCTTTGTCAGCGGGAACCAGCGAGCGCCGGATGCGGCCGCCTCGTCCCGCGAGATCGCATTTGTTTTCACGCGACTGCGGCTGACCTCCCACCACCTGCGGAGAAATCGCCCGTCGTCCGCGGTCGCGAGTCCCTGCAGCGGAGTGGCGACCTCGCCGAGCAACGGGTGCTCGCGAAACGCGCGCCGGGTGTCGTCCGTTAGGCGGTACGCGAAGGGGGCGCCAGGGACGTCCTGGAAGTGGCCGGTTTCGACTTCGAACAGCCATTGACTGTTTGGATCGCCAAGGGTCTCGAGAAGCCGGGTCCGCTTTGCGTCGGAGCTGGGCGGGTCGAGGTAGACAAACCGAGTCCTCCGGTGGGACGACCGTCTCTCGTCGAGAATGAATGCTGCGTTCGCTCCGAACGTGTCGGCGTGCCTGGAGCTGTCCTGCAAATGGAGAACACTCGGCACGCAGCAGCGCTCAAGGAGTTCCTGACGGAGTCCGGCGAACGTCTTCATGGTGAGCCACGAGTCGCCCGTGATCATGGCGACGGTGCCGCCTTGCAGAACAAAGGCTCTCGCGCGTAGGACGAAGGCCGCGTACAAGTCCTGCTTTCCCAGGAGGAACTGGTCTTTGACCCACGAAGACAAGACGCCGCCCATGTTCTTCCAGCCCATGTACGGCGGATTGGCAACGACGACTGCGTACTTGCCTGAAAGAATCTCTGCGCAGCGCACCAAGACGTTCGCGCGGTCGACGACATCCGCTGCGAGAAGATCCTCATCGCTCGCCTTCGCCGCCACTTGGGTGCGTGCACGAGCGACGCCCGCCGCGGAGGGCTGAACCAGTGCGCCAAGCGTGTCTGCGTACCCAAACTGGTTCCAGAACGCTGAGTCCTCTTCCGCTCCGAGAAAGCGCAGTTCTTCAGTGGAGAAGACCGCAGGCTCAAGGACCGCGATGTGAGGCCGCGCCTCCCGGTTCAGGAAGGTTCGTTGCCTTGCGCGGGCCTTCATTGTGAGCGCGAACGACGCAAGCGCTCCAGCGCGCGGGTCGATCTCGGCGCCGTAGATGTTGTTGGCCAGGATCAGCGATGGAATCTCGGAAGGCGCGTACCCCTCCTCCTCGTAGATCGCGTGCAGAAGATCGAAGGCGTAAGTGAGCATGTGGCCTGAGCCGCACGCTGGGTCAATGACGGTGAGCTCTTCGGGCCCAGTGATCTTGAGAAAGCCGGACTCACCTACGGCTGACGGTCTGTAGTACTCCATCTGCTCGGCCAGGCCTGACGAAGGCCGGTTGAGCATCCAGAGCCGCCCGAGGGAGTTCTCAACGAGGTAGCGAACGATCCAGTGTGGAGTGAAGAGTTGTGTTGCCGCGGGGATCTCGTCTGCGCCGGCCTTCTTGTTCTTCTTGAAGCCGGCGAACACCTCATCCTTCCGCTCCGAGATGTAGAACTGGTAGAGCCAGCCGATGACTTCGACGTCCTTGCAGACGTCCTCCGTCAGCACGGTGACCGCGCGGTTGAGAACGGAGTCGTCGGCCAGGAGGTTGGCTGGGATGAGCAGTTCGGTGTAGTCGCCCTCGCGCTCGAACATGAACGGCATGGCCTTGTTCCAGTAGCGGCAGTAGTCCGCGAGCAGCAACGCATACGCCTCGCCCTGCGGGTCACTGCTGCCGAGAGTGCCGTCCAGAAGTCCCGCGACGACTGTCCGGGTGGAGTGGCTTGCGACCTCGGTGTCGACGACACCGCGCTTGGCCTCGGATAGGATCTCCGGCTGGCCGACCTCAATTCCCGCCTGCGGAGAGACGATGCCGATGCCTGTGTAACCGTTGGCGTCCATGAAGCGCAGCGCGACGATCCGGTTGAACCACGTGTAGGCGACCTTCTCCGCGACGGCAGCACGGCCCTTGTCGCCACCCCCCGACGCGGCAACCGCCCTCTCTAGTGCAGCGACAGCTTTGGTCTGCTCAACCCGCTCCGACGAGCCCGGCGCGAGTACGGCAGCAACGCGGGCGGTGACCTCGCGGATGAGTGCGGTACGTGCCCAGGTCGCGAAGTTCTTCAGCGGTGCGATTTCCATCAGAGGGTGATTCGCTTTCCGTCGTTCAAGGTCTCAATGAGCGCGCTGCGCAGGGCGGTCAGGTAGTTGTCGACGTCTGCCTCGGTCTCGAGGACTCCAGACGCACCTGCCACCGAGACGGTCTTCACAGAGACGGTCTGCTTGACCGGCTCAGGATCAGGACTCGGGGTGGCCGGCGACGATGCGAGCAGGTCGAGGAGCCCCGGGTACTGGCTGGACTCGAAGTTCGAGCCGATCTGCTGGATGAGCGCGACCTGGTTCTCGGTGGCGATCCGGGCGAGCGTCTGGTCGATTCGCTGGACGGCGCGGTGCTGGGCCTCCGGTGTGGCGGCCGCGTAGTACGCGGTGTCGGTGAGCTCGCTGCGGCGATGCTCCAGAGTGCTGGCGACCGCGGCCCGCGTGTCCGCCACAACACTGTCGATCTGGCCCCGCAAGGCGTCTGCGGCTTGCTTGAGTTGAGCCATCTTGTTGCCTCGAAAGGCGTTCGGGTCGGCCAGTGCAGTTGTGATGGTCTCGTCGCTGCCGGGAGGAAGGAAGCTGAGGTTGCTTACGTGGGTAGTGAGCAGTGCTGCGGCGTCGTCGTAAATCGCTCGCTGTGGACCGCTGATGAAGGACTGGATCGGGTCTATGACATTGTCCTTGGCTTCAAGAAGGTCGTCGCCGAGGTCGAAGTCGTTGAGGTACCAGTCATCGTTCTTGCCGACCGCTTGTTCCAGGAGGCCGATCGGAGCATTGAGCTGCTCGACGAACGGGTAGCGCGAGCCGATCACGGAGGCTCGCAACTCGTCGAGCTTGCCCTTGAGCTTGTCGGCGCCGTGGTGGGCCAGCTCGACGGGGTCCTTCGGAGCGCTGGGCTCGTCGAAGAAGTCGATGCAGAACCTGCGGAAGTTCGCGACCTTGCGCTCGTCGAATGTCTTCTGCGGCGCGATGATCTGGTGGCCGTGCTTCTGGGTGTTGCGGAGCGCGGTGGCGATTTCGGTCCGCTTGAGGACGTTGCCATCCATTGTCAGCGTGACCTTCGAGGCGCCGACCAACGAGGCGACGATGACCTCGATCGAGGCGAGGTCCCAGCCGTAGGGCTTGGCCTGGAAGGTGTCGACGAGTGTCTTCATCGTGACCTGCTCGCCTTGGCCGGTCTTGCGCAGAATCGCCGAGAGGACCTCTTGGGCGGCCTGGTCGATCTTCATCAGAGCTTCCGCATCGAACAGCCCGCTATCGGGGTTCGCGGCGCCCGCCACCTGCTGCTCGCTGTAGGTGATGCCACCCAGCAGCTTCAATTGGGTGTAGGTGCGGCTGATGAGCTCCTGGAAACCCTCGCTCACGCGTCCAAGTGCGTCGGTCGAGCCCGCGGGGACGTCAGCGGCGTTGATGATCAGCGCCGCCTTGCCGACAGCGGTCTGGATGCGCTGCGCGAGTTCCTTCTCGCGTTCGCGGTTGAGGGTCGCCTTCGTCTGCAGGATCTGCTCTTCGATCGCGGAGAGCGAGCTGGTGCGCTTGCGCTTGATGTACTTGTCGGTCTTGAGCAGCAGCCGCAGGTCGGTCAGCACGCGGTCGTCGGGGTCGAGCACGACCCGCAGCTCGTCCTTTCCGGCGCTGTGCATCCGGGTCTCTTCCGCGGTGTAGGGGTAGTCCGGGGTGATGAAGTGGACCGAGAGTTCCTTCTGCTGCCCGTGGACCTGGTCGTCGAGCTTGAACCCGAACGGGAAGTCCTGGCCGTTCTTGGCGTAGCGGATCTTGTTGGTCCTGATGACGTCGGCAGAGAGGACCTTGAACAGCTGGGAGCTGACCTCGGAGGAGTCGATGTCGACGTTCTTGATCTCCTCCTCGATGACCTGCTCTTCGTTGGTGAGGTACTCGTAGATCTGGCCGTTGCGCTGGATGTAGGTCTGCCGCTCCAGCTCGGCGAGCGCTTCCTTGACGTCCTCGGCCAGCGCCGGCAGATCGAGCCCGAAGCGGTCGTAGACGAGCACGGTGAGGTTGCGTGCGGTGGCCTGGAAACTCTCGACGTACTTGACGAGAAAGAGCGCCTTGAGGAGCCGGATGGCCAGCTCGTTGTCGAGGTTCCGCTCGGCGACGAGGATTTGCTGCTGAGCCTGTGCCTTCAGCGAGGCACGGATGCCTTCGAACATGCGGTCAAAGGTGGCCAACGTTCCGAGCTCGCCGGCGCCGACCACCTTGGCGACGTCCTGGACGACGCCGAGCATGGACCGCTCACCGACGGAGCTGTTGCGGCCTTCGAAGGCGTTGTGGTCGGAAATCCCGATAATCGCGGCCTGGAAGAGTGGGAACTGGTAGCTGACGAAGGGGTAAGTCCCGACGAAGTGCTCTTCGTCGGTGTAGTTGCGGTACTTCTTCGCCCCGTCGACGAAATCGAACAGTGTCTTGAAATTGGCCGACTCGGTGGCGTAGATCTCTCTGAGCGCGACGGCTCCCTCGTCGTTCTTCTCGAGCAGGCGCTTGCGGATGACCTCCTCGACGTCGGCGCTGGTGAGGTGGACGCGGGTCTTGAACCGGGCCTGGATCTTGGAGAAGTCGTTCCCCTGCTGCTTGGTGCGGTCACCGACGACCTTGTCCATGTCCTCCTGGGAGGTCACGAAGACCCACGCCCGGCCGCCGCACTTGGTGTTGAGGCTTTCGGCGATGGTCTGGAGGTTGAGCATCAGGTGGGTGTTGGACCCGATGAACTGGCCGACCTCGTCGACGTAGAAGTTGAGGCGGAAGCCGTCGGGCTGCTTGTCGAGCCATGCCTTGACCTCGTCGGCGAAGTCCTCGATGGAGACCGCGTAGGACTGCTGGTACTGCTTGATGATGCCGTCGGTCGCCTGGCCGTTGATCTCGGCAAAGGCACGGTCGATCGAGGCGCCCTCCAGGGCGCTCTGCTCTCGGCCCTGGCTCCAGGGAATCTTGGCGATCCGCTCGAAGGCCTCCTTGAACGCCTCGTACTGGCCCCGGGTGTCGAGGTCGCGCTCGAAGCGGGCGACGTGGCCCTGGTTGCCGTAGTAGCCGCGGCTCTCGTCGAAGACCTTCACGAACACCTTGAGCAGGGCGTCGGCCTGGTCCTTGGTGATGAGGGTGGCCTTCTGGTCGATGTTGAACAGCAGGCTCTTGGCCGCGATGCGCTCGGCCTTGGTCAGCAGCGCGGGCAGGAACGATCCGGTGGCCTTGGAGCGAAAGCTCTCCGAGACCTGGCTGCGGTCGAAGGCCTGCCCTTCGACGTCGCCGAGCAGGTGCGCGAGCATCTTGAGCAGGTGCGACTTACCGGAGCCGAAGAAGCCGGAGATCCAGACACCGTTGGCGTTGGTGTAGTTGGTGTAGGCCTCCAGCAGAAGCTCAAGGCCCTTGGCGGCCTCGTTCGTCAGGACGTACTCGTCGACCTCGGTGCTCAGGTGTGCAGCGTCGTCAGCCTTGATGACGCCCTCGATGGGGCGCTGGACGTCCTTGGCGAAGGTCTGATTCAACAGCATCGGGTCACGCTTCCTGTTCCAAGATGTTCTTGGCTCGGTAGTACTGGTCGTCGGTCAACGTGTTGAACAGGACGAGACTCGACCCGAGCGAGTCGGACTGCCGGTAGTCGCCGGGGAAGAACATGAGCATCGGCTTTCCGGTCACCACGCTTTGTAGGTTGTTGAGCACGTTGTGGGACCGGATGTAGGGGAAGACCTCGCCGATGCCGGTAAGGAAGACGATGTCGAAGGCGCCGTCCTGCAGCTTGGCCCGCAGCGCCGGGGCGAGGTGGAGTTGTGGATCGAGCATCGCCTGCAACATTTCCCGCAAGTCGTCCTTGTCGTGGTCGGGCTCAAAGGCGAGCACTCGCTCCCAGACACCACGTCCCTTGAGAATCTCCACCGACAGGTCGTAGAGGTTGACCTCTCGCACGGTGACGCCGTGCTTGGTCGAGAGCTTGGTCTTGATCCGCTTCTTCGCCTGCGCGACCGCGAGGGAGGCCTCGGGCGGGAAAGGGTAGATGAAGAACGGGACTTCGTTGCTCAGTCCCTCCATACGAAGGAACCGCTGGCTGCTCAGCACGGCGAGCAGGTGCGCTTCTTGCGCGTTCAGGTCCATCGTCTTCATCAGCCTGCGCTCCGGGTGGGGAAGAAGCGGATGTCGCTCGGCGTGCGGAGATTCAGGAGAGCGAGGAGTCGTTCGGACAGGACGGCGGGCACGATGTGCCCGGACTCCGAGAGCAGCTCGGCTTCCACAAGCATCTTGAACACCGTGGATCGCAGCTTCTGCATGGTTGAGTCCTTGATCGTTGCGAGCTCGTCGTGCCACAGGGCCTTGCTCCGGATGAAGCCGTCGAAGTCCTCGTAGGCGAGTGTCGGTGCTAGCAGCAGGAACCGCTCGCGCAGGACCTCTTCGGCGAACTCCGCGATGAGGCTGTAGCGGCGGCAGGCCGCCACCCACATCAGGTGGCCGCGCTCGGTGGCCGTGAGGTCGCCGAGGAGCTCGAGCTCTGGCTCGGTCAGGGCCGAAAGGCGCTTCACCGTCTCGCGGACGAGGCGGACGCCGCTGCGGTGCGTGCGCGCCTGGAGAAGGTTGTCGGCCACGGCTCGGTCACGGGCCTTCTCCCAGTCGCGTTCCTCGAGGTAGGCGGGCGCCAGGAGGGCGGCCTCACGGGTTAGGAGCGTGCCGGTGGTGAACGACAACGCATAGCGATCGCTGGTCTCGGCGTCGGTCACGGCTGGCACCTCCTTACTGGCGTCTCGGGCAAAGTCGTTCAGGCTATCGGGGACCGGCGACAGTTCTGTCCTGTCGGGCCACAAGTCAGCCGGTGTTGCTCGGTTCATCTGAGGTAGCGGCACCGCCGCGGCGCACCCATTCGTCGACCTCGCTGGTCTGGAACTTCCAGAGCCGGCCGACCTTATGGGCTGGCATGGCCTTGTCGGCGATCCAGGCGTAGACCGTGTCCTTCGTGACGCCGAGATGGGCGGCGATGTCCTCTGCGGACAACCACGGTTCGGACACGACGCGTCGACCCTTCCCTCGGCGAACCGGCTTTAGCCGGGTGTGTCCGAGCGTAGTCGAGGATGAGCCTGGTTTCGGCCGGTTCAGCAGAACCAACGGCGTGTCTTGCGGCCGCCGGCCCGCTGTCCGTCACCGGCGCTCCGGCCCGGCAACCTGACCAGCTCCCACGACACCCGGGGCGCCCGCTGCCGAGCTGGCGAAATGCTCTCGCCCATCTGATCGCTCCCAAGGTCCGGGATCACCTAGGTGACCAAGCAGAGGAGGACCCAATGAGCACTTCACCCGCGGAGCAGCCGGGCTCGGGCATCGTCACCTTCACCCAGCAGGGCGACCGCGCCCTCGATCGCCTCGCCGCCGACCTTGTCGACCACTGCGACGGCTCCATCGCCAGCATCGCGGACGTCCTCGAGCAGGTGCTGTCGGCCGACATCGCCGAGCTTGCCGACAAGCTCGGTGAATCCCTAGTCGCCGACGAGGCCGGCCTAGCCCCCGAGAGTCCCGACCTTGCAGCCCGTCGACGCCTCGGCGCCGACCGGTCCATTGCCGGCGGCGCACCTCCCCCGCCACCCCGGATCGGCCGTTGACGCGCCGGTCACACGCGCGAGAGCGCCTCCGGCCAAGTGAGCTGACTGCCATCTAGACTGACCTAGAAAACCCTCTAAATCTAGGTGAGTCTAGGAAGGTGGCGCTGGTGGATCAGAGCCCATACACGCCCGGTGCCGGCCACAACCCGCCCGTCCTGGCAGGACGAGACGGCCTTCTCCGTGACTGGCATTTGGTGCTCAACGACATTGTCTCTAGCGGCCGCGTCCGCGCCCAGGACATGATTCTTGCCGGCCCGCGCGGTGTGGGGAAGACCGTCACGGTGAGCGCGTTCGCGGACCTGGCCAAGGAGCAAGGTTTCGAGGTGGTCAACCTCCAGGCTGTGTCGGGCCACGCTGGTCTGGTAGAGGCGGTGCTCCAACGCGCTCGCACCCGTATGGCCGAGGAGGCCGGCCCGTGGCAGCGCGCCCGCAAGGCCTTCGAGCGGGTCGGTGGGGTCAACCTGAGCATCGCGGGTATCGGTGCCGGTATCTCCACTCGCCCATCCGGCGCTCTCGCAGCAGGCTTGGACGCGGGAACGCTCGCTGACGCCCTGGCTACGCTGGCGGCTGAGGTCCGCAAGGACGCCCACAGCGGGGGCCTGCTGATCACCGTCGATGAGCTCCAGGTCGCCTCTGGCCCTGACCTCGCCCTGCTCGCGGCGACGCTGCACCGACTCAACGTCGACCACCCCTCCGCGCCGGTTCTCTTCGCCGGCACCGGGCTGCCCTTCACTCCCGATGCGCTCCGCAAGGCTGGCGTGACCCACCCTGATCGCCTCTTCGTGCTGGAGCCCATCCCCCTCACTCTGCAACCCGGTGACGCCCGCTACGCCGTGGTGGAGCCAGCACGCCGGGTCGGTGTCGCGTGGACCCCCGAGGCGGCGGCAGTCGTGGTAGAGGCCAGCAACGGCTACCCGGCCCACCTGCAGCTGTTCGCCCACGCAATCTGGACATCCGCGCCCGGGCCCGACCAGATCACCCTCGGCGACGTCGAAGCCGCACTCCCCCGGGTTGCCGACATGCTCGAGCGCCGCACTCTTGGCCCCCGCTGGGACCGAATCAGCGATCGACAGATGGAGTTCCTTGCCGCCCTCGCTCTGCACGGCGGGCGCGCCTCGACAGCGGCGATCGCCAAGACTCTCGGTCGCTCCCAGCAAGAGCTGTCCTGGCTCCGTGAGGAGCTCATCGAGGAGGGCGATGTCTACGCACCCAAGCGAGGCCAACTGGCGATGGCGGTCCCGCTCTTCAACCGCTTCGTTCTGAGCCACTACGAACGCACACGACCCGAGGCAGCGACCGAGCTGCTGAGCTTGCAGGAGATGATCGCGAACGCCGAGCTGGATCCCTCAGCAGCGCACGCGGGTGGGGACATGCTGCGCCTAGGCGAGCAGAACGAAACCCGCCAGTTGCCACCGCCCAGCGCCGGATCTGGGCGGCCGCGTTCCTGAGTGGCGGCGCACCTCTACCGAACGGTGTTGGCATACATACAGTTACACAACGCAGCTGAGCAACGGGCTTGGAGCGGGCCGACACGGACCGCGATAGCGCTAGAGCTGGCGGCTGGCCCGTCGCAACATGGGCCCTGTCACGTCGGGCAGCAGCGCGGCAAGGGGCTACGGCGGCGCGACATCGGCAAGCTTGTCGAGCAACTCGGAGTCGTCTGACGTCAGTGTCTCCGTCGTCGGGGCGCAGTAGGCGTTCCATTCGCTGATCCCCGCGGCGAGCCGGCGATAGGCCTCGACATCCTGGGGGGCGTTGAACCACGCAGGGCGGACATCGCGAACCCGCCGCGCGATCAGGGCCCCTTTGTCCTCGATGGCTGCTCAGTCTCCCGCCTCGCAGGAATGGGGGGACCCTGCGGTTATCCACAGCCGGCCGCCGGCGGCCACGCGTCCGCCCGCGAGATCCGGGAGACTCGAGTCAGCGACACCTCTCGGCACGAAGGACAACCCGGTGGACGACAACGACCAGCTCGAAGCGGGCGGACACGCGGCGGCCGCCCGCGAGCACGTCTTCGGCTTCAACCGCGCCACGATGTGGGAGCGCGACCAGATCCCGGCCGAGACCTCCGACCAGCTGGCGGAGTTCGCCGACCTCGCGGCCGCGCTCCCCCAGGCCTTCTCGCAGCTCTCCAGCAGGCTCGAGCAGGCCCTGACTCACCAGGTGCTCAGCATGGACTCGATGACCGACGAGTCCGACCCGGCCATGGCGATCGGCGTCGCCCGTCTCGTCCTGGAGGAGGCCCGCGGTCTCGCGGTCGACCTCCACAAGCACCTCAACGCCGCGCGGAACGCCACCGCGCACATCATCAGCCAGGGCGCCGACGAGGGGCAGGAGTCGATGTCCTGGGACCAGCCCTGACCCGGCTCCACTTGAACATCGCGAGATTTCTTCGCGTCGGGTGATCGCCCCGACGGGTCGACCTTCCTTTGGTGACTGAGAGATGACCCCGGTCGACCAAGGAGCTGCCCGTGAGCACGCCCACCGATTCCCCGTTCGTCGCGGCCAACCGTGACCCGGTTCAGGAGGCCCGCGCCTACCTCGAGCTGGCCGTGGCTGCGCTCGGTCGACTCCGCGAGGTGCTGCCGCCTCCGACCGCTCCCCGGCCCGAAACCGGGGACGGTGAGTCGGCATGACCACCGACACCACGCTGAACGCCGCCGACGCTGTGTTCGAGGCCGAGCAGGCCGTGAGCAGAGCGTGCTGGGTCGTGGAGGAGCTCCAGGAGACGGTCGCCTCCGCACTCCGCGTGCTCGACGACGCCGAGCTTGACTCGGCCAAGGCCAAGCTGTCCGAGCGCGGCTCTTTCTACCTCGAGGCCGCCGGCGAGCACCTGGGCCGGCTGCGCACGCGGTGCAAAGACATGCCGGACCTCACCCGCGACCTGTTCGCGCACCTCCACCGCGCATCGCAGTCGGTCACCGACGCCCGCACCCTCCTCGACCTGGCCGACACCTCCGATCCCGCCATCGCCAGCGAGATCGCGCAGCTCAAGCCGCGCATCGCGGTCGTCGGCGAGATGGTCGCTCTCGCAAAGCCGGTCGCCCAGCTGGCTGCCCAGCACGTCGAGACCGCGCACCAGGCCAGCCGGGACGTCACTGCCCTGGGCCTGCTGGAGCCGGTCAGCCTGGAGCGAAGCATCGCGACCGCCGGCAAGGAGCTCGGCCGCGCCGACGAGGACGTGCGCCTGCTCGGCAACATCGTCGACCACGCCGAGGCCAGCGCCCGTGAGTCGGCCGGGATCGCCAGCGAGATCACCGACAGCGCCCGCCGACGGATGTCCGAGCGGAGCCGGGACCCGATCCCGAGCGCATCGTCGCTCCCGACGCCCCGGTCCCCGAGTCGGTAGAGGGAGCCATGGACCTCGACCAGGGCAGGTCATGGACGGGCAGCTGACGATGGCCGCGAAGACGCTGGCCCGGTGGTGCTACGCCCGTGGCCTCGACGAACGACTCCTCGGCCGTGGTGAGCAGCTGCTCAAAGCGGTCGTCGACCAGGCACTCGGTCAACCGGCGCCGGCGCACCTCGAGCGTTTGCTGTGGCGACAGACCGCCACGCTGCTGCGTCAGCGACGCGACTGGGACCGTGACCACCAAGTGAGCCCACCGACGCCCCCGGCGTGCCTGCCCTGCGTCGTGGCGGTCGACCAGTGCCCCACCCACGCCGGCCAGCGATGTCGTGCCTGCGGTGGCCAGCTGCACCGCGTCGTCGTCGACGAGGGCTTCGACACCCATCCGTGCTGCGACCGCCCCGGTGAGCATGTATCCCTGGCGGTCGTCGAGCACACCGCCCAGCTGCTGGGAGCCACGCTGCTGGCACAGCCGACCTGACCCGCCCGGAGCGCCAACCGGATCAGCCGAAGTGATCGCTCCCACAGCTGGTCCGCACTTAGGAGACCAAGGAGGACTGGCGCAGCCGGTGCCGGTCCACGGGATCCATGGGAGTTCAGATGAGTGACGCCGCTCGCGAGGAAGCCGCGCTCGAGGAAGAGGCCCGTCAGCGCGCCGAGGAGATCAGGGCCACCGAGGAGGCCGCCCAAACCGCGGCTGCCCACACCGGCCCCTCCCCCGACGCCGAGATCGCGCAGGTCCACCGATCCGGCCGCCAGCACGACCACACCGACACGGCCGCCTACCAGCGGCCCCAGCTCGGCCGCCGCCGCGGCCCGCGCCGCTAGGGGGTCGCGATGGCTACCGCACTCGCATCACTGGACGCCAGCCGCATCGTCGGCCGCACGACGGTCCGCTGGGTCGACTGCTCCCACAAGCTGGGGTCGCTGCCCTGCATGAACCACAAGCCGCACGAGGGCAACGGCCGCGGCTGCGTGCACCACTCAACGTCCGGCTTCCAGGACGACGAGTAGCCCGCGGACCTGTAGCGCCCAGAGAGAGCTCCTCAGCCGTGCACCAGGTGCAGCCGCGGTCGCGGCTGCTGATCGACGGCTGTCTCCAGGCGCTGCAGCCGCTCGAGCGTCATCGGATGCCTGTGACGCCGGAGCAGACCAGACAGCACGGAGCCCAGGCCGAGGGAGACCACCAGCTGGTCGGCCGCGGCCTCCGACCAGGCCTCGATCCGCCGGCTGGCCGCCGGCACCAGGTAGGTCAGGGCGATCACCGCGCCGCCCAGGATCCCCGGAGCGGCCCGGCCCTCAGCGACCGACTGCACGATGCAGATCACCCCGACGACACCCCTCAGCGTCCACGCCAGCCGCATGAACGGAAGCCAGGCGAAGGCCCGGGCCACGCCACGGAACGTCCCGACCACCAGCCGCCACGGCGTCGTCGCGGCGAGCACAGCGAGCTCCAGCCGTGGCCGGATCGCTCGCTGACGGCCGACGGCATGAGCCATCGCGGCTGCCGCTTCCGCGGCGGTCACTCCCCCGCGGTATCGGGCGTCGACCAGTCCGGGGGTGATCACGACGGCGCGATCCGCGATCGCCACAGCCACCGGGGTGCTCGGACCCTGGCGGCGGCGCACGAACAGGGCGTCGACGTCGACGCTGCGGCCACCCAGCTCGGCGAGCACGGGCGCCATCACCTGGAGCTCAGCTGCGGTCGCGGGTCGCGACCGGGTCAGCGTCGCGATCGCCGGCACCTCGAACTGGCCGAGCGCCAGCGCAGCGAGCAGGCCGGCTGCAACCAGGAACGCCACCAGGCCAAGGGCCGGCGGGAGAAGGGCGCACACCACCACGGTGAGGACAAAGCTCACCAGCAGCGCCGGCGCCAGCGTCACGACCCGCAGCACGGTCATCGGGAACCTCATCATCACGACCCTCCTCCATCTGTCAGCGCTAGTGCGAATCTCTTGACTTTGCTCGCGGTGATCGTCCGGCGACCGCCGTACGACATAGGCGAACGAGACCAGTTTGTGCCCAGCCGCCGACACGACCCCGAGTTATCCACAGCCCGCCGCTCAGCGGAGCGAGGACCGACCCGGACGTGGGTTCATGGGCCAGACCGACCTCCGACCGAAAGGAACACGCGTGGACACCCTCAACGCTGACGGCACTTGGGACCGCCTCGGCTCGATCGCCCTCCTGCTGCACCAGGCCGCCACCCAGGTGTGGAGCGACGCCGACCGGTCCGCCGCCGACTCTCCGCTGCACGACCTCGGTCTCGGCGTCTATCTCGCGCACTCCCAGGCAAGCGCCCTGCTGCCCGATGACTACGAGCTGCCCGACGTCGACGAGGACCCGGAGCTCGAGGAGCGCACCCCGCTGCAGCTGCTCACCGAGGCCGAGGAGTTGACCCGTCCCCTGCCGCTGCACCGGCCCGACCTGGTGCACGGTTCCCAGCTGGTCGTCGACCTGTGCGACCTCATCCGGGAAGCCCGCGGCCTTGGCTACTGACCTGCGGCCGGCGTACGCCGATATCGATGAAGAGCTCTTCGACGTCGACCAGATCCCGATGACCTCGCGTGATGTGCGCAGCGTCGGCGAGATGCTCTTCGACGTCGACTACCTGGCGCGCCAGCTGCTGATGGACGTCGACGGAGACGCCGCCGGCACGCTGCTGCGCAGCTGGCCGACGATGGTCGCGGCCGCCGAGGACCTGTGGGCATCCCTGCCCGGTCGACGACCTGCCGTCGACGAGCGCGACCGGACCATCACCAGCCTCTCCGCCCAGGCCGCCACCATCGAGGCCAGCCTCTCCGGCCGCACGGCGTGGCCAGGGCAAGGCCCGACCAGCCCCCGCATCGACCAGATGACCCAGACATTCCTCAACGCCGCCTCGCTGGTCCGCCGCTACGGCGCCGAGATCCGCCACGAGCAGCCGGACACTCACCGCGACCTCGAGGCAGCACGCACCCGGATCATGCACGGGCTCTACCTCACGGCCCACGCCGTGAACGTCGCGCTCCACGAGCACGGCCGCGACCGCGTCAACGACGCCCGCAGCGCCGGCCGACGGATCCACCTGGCACAGCGCCACTCCCCCTACGCGATCGCCCCCACCGGTGTCTGGATCGACCGGATCTCCGCCTGCGAGAACACCGCCCGCAGCTACCTGACCGACCGGTTCGCCCAAGCCCTTGCCGGCGAAGCGATGCGCCCCGCCGAAGACCCCGGCCGGCTGGCGCAAGCACTGGCCAACTGGGACATACAGACCCACCGCGCGCTGGCCCGCGACCTCAAACCTTCCAACATCCTGCTGATTTCCCGCACCCAGGGGCTGATCGCCGGCGCGAGCATGGTCCTCGTCGACGCGGCCGCGACCGCCGGCGTGCTCGAGCGTTCCGATCGCCTGGTCCCGGCCATCGCCGACGCAGGGCGGTCCTGGAGCAACCTGGCCAGCCGCTGGGGTGACCTCGCTCCCCCAGGAGCCCGCCTCGAGGAGCCGCTGGCCCGCGCGGCCGCGGAGGTCCGCGCTGCGTACCGCCAGGTCACCCACGACAAGACCACCCTGGCCAGCCCCGAGGTCATCGCCCGCCGCCCAGGGCTGCCCCAAGCCGTGCGCGCGACGCTGCGTGCGATCGAGGCCGGGTCTGAGCTCGCGGTGGTCGTCGCCGAGAAGGCCGCCGCACCTGACCTCATCGGGCCGGCCCGAGCCCTGTCGCGCCGGGCGCACAACGATGTTGAGGCCGGCATGGCCACCCCGCCGGCCGAGGGCGACGTCGTCTGGGTCTCCCCCACCGACATCTTCGCCAAGCGCCTCGTGCCACTCCCCCCGCCTGTCGCGGAAACCCTGCGCGAGGCCAGCGACGCCACGATCGACGCCACCAGCTCGGCCTCAGCGGTGTCCACACTGCATCAGCGCGAGGCCATGGCGGCAACTCATGACTGGGACCCTGCGTTGCGCGGCAAGACCGTGCCCGAGGCCGGACGCCCACCAATCGCGACGTCCACCGGGCCGCGGCGGTGACCCGCACAACGCCTGTCAAATGCGGCCGGAGAGAACACTGCCACCCAGCATGCAGAGGGCCACATTGGCGTCAGAAGCTGCAGATGAAGGAAAAACAACCCGCCAGGCCGAGACCACCAATCCCATCTTGATCACGGGAGCCGGCCGCACCGCAGCAACTACTCTCAGGAACATGGGGCGAATCAAGGGGCACTACGAGTGGGATGACGACGACCTCACCCCAGGCCATAAGAAGGAAGGTGGCCTGCACCAGAACCTCTTCGACGGCGATGGCAACCTCAAAGGAAGCGCCCGCTTCATCCCTGACGACGAAACCGAGTCCGACGAGCTCGTCATCACAGAGACCGTCTACGTTCCGATCGAACAGCGTCGGAAGTCTCGCGAGCAGGAGGAACTCGAGGCGGCAATCGCCGCCATCGTCTCCCACCTGATCGATCGGGGAATAGCGCGAGCGAAGCCCATCCTCGCGCAGTGGTACCGGGAGACAGCCCGGCCGGCCTTCGACGCCCAACGAGCCAAGATCGTTGCGCGGCGCGCACGCGGAAAGGCGCGCAAGACCGGCGTGGTCGAGGTAGCCAACATTGAGCCAGAGCAGGAACTCATCGACGCGCCGTCCGAGGACCGACCGGACATGTCGCGAGCCGAGGCGCAGGCTCGCTACTTAGCTGCCCTTGCAGCCCGTGCGTACAGCGATGAGCAGATGAGACTGGTGTCGAGCGCCAGCATCGTCGACGGAGGAGGCGACGGCATCACCGAGCTCGAGCGGTCGTTGGCGGAACTCCCGCCCGCTCAAGTCAGAAGCTTGCTCGAGGCCATGGCGACCGACCCGACCATGCTCAGCGAGGACACACTGGCGGAGCTGGCAAGCATCCTCGGGCGACGAGACCCCTCGACCGCCGAGAATGTCCGACAGCTTCATTGAAGGCAGCGCGCAGATCCTCCGGAATCCGTCTCTAGTGTCGGGCGCCTGTGCTTCCCTTGCAGCACCGCCAAGATGGGCGGGCCTACGAGAGAAGGACCGGCAGGATGGGCTACGCCTATCGCTTGCAACCCGCCCACCGACGGAAGCTTGGTCGGATGCGGGAGCTCGTGGACGCTGCGGACGGATCACTCACGCCTGATGAACTTGCCGCCGCCGAGGAGTACCTCTCCGTCCATGCCTCCTGCGAGGCGTATCTGCAGGCCCAGATGACCCAGACGGCTCCGCCAGAGCGACCTCGCTGCGCACAGGGCTACGGCAAGCGGGTCAAGGTCACCGCACCCGTCCAGACGAAGGTTTGCCCGGTCTGCAAGAAGCAGAAGTCGGTGCTCTCCTTCGACGACGATCTGGGCAAGTGCATCAAGTGCAAGTACAAGAAGACCAGCAGAGGCACCGGCAAGGGGAAGAGCGGTGGCGAGACGAAGAGGCCCGCGCCCACTCGAACCCGGAAGTGCCCAGTGTGCTTGCAGAGCGTGACCGTCACACTGAAGGCGGGCGACTGGACAGTCGAAGCCCACACCAAGCAGACGCGCGCGGGCGTGACCGAGTGCAGCGGCGGCGGGCAGGTCACCTACCACGAACGGCGGGACGCCATGGATCGCCGGGTTCCCGGCAGCTTTGAGGGCGGCAAGAGGCGGTAGTCGTCCCAGACCTCTCGGCGGCGCACACACCGGTCCCCCCGCCGGCCGTACCTCGCCGTCGAGGGAGAGTCGGTGGCCCTGCAACTATTCGTGCGTTAGTCAACGCACAGGTAGGGTGGGCCTACCGATGTCCAGGGACCACCGAGGTTCAGGGCCGGCCCCTACCGAAGGGACAGCACATGCCGCTGCCGACGTTCGCTCCACCCGCGACACCCGCTCCCAAGTCCGACACCCTCACCCGCACCCAGGCCGCCGCCCGGCTCGAGCTCAACCCAGCCGGCGTCGACAAGCTCGTACGGGCTGGGATCCTGAGCACGCCGATCACAGCCACGGAGGTCGAGCACCTGACAGGCCGTGACCGGCTCCAGGTGACGTCGGGCGCCCTCACCGTGCTGCGCACCGATGCACGGGAAGAGGCCGACCGCACGAAGTACCCCGCCGACCCCCGCCGGTGGATGGGCTTCCACGTCGAGCACAGCGACCACGAGCTCGAGGCCGCCAGCCTCCGGTGGTGGCGCTCCGACCCCGCCAAGGTCGTCGACAACGAGCTGTTCGTCGTGACCGTGGCGACCTTCCCGGTCGCGGCCTACCGGATCCTCGAGCGAGCCGACAGCATCACCAGGGCCGACGAGGACGTCCCGCGGCACCACTACGCAGGGCAGCTGCTCGCACGCGTTCACCCGGGCATGTCGGTGACCTACCCCCAGAACACGCCGGGCCACCTGCGCCGGATGGCCAAGCAGATTATGGACAGCCGCATCGTCGTCTCCAGCGGCGGTCCGATCGGTTACCTCGAGCCGAAGACGACCTAGTGAGCACCACGACAGCCCACAAGGCAACACCAGACCCTGGCTCAGGTCCCTGCCTGCTATGCGGAACGCTCGCCGATCCGACCCTCGAGCACATCATCCCGCAGACCCTCTGGAAGCGGTTCGGCATCGACCCCAATCGCGAGGACCTCGCTCAGTTCTGGACGACCCTCTGCGACGCACACAACCAGGCGACGAGCGCCCTGCACATGCGACCCGACATGATGAGCCTGATCGAGACGGGCGAGCCCGTGACCCGCAAGACGCTGGACCACCTCGGCGACTGGGCGGTCTGGGTCACGCTGCTCTTCGCCCTCGAGCGCGGTTCCGGGGTGCTCGCCGCCGAGACCAGTAGGGAACTGCTCCTGCGACGCTTCAGCACAGGCCACGGCGGCACGCCCAAGGGCGTTCGGGTATACGCCGCGCGGGTCGCCGACTACGTCGAGCCCGCTGATCCGCCCAGGGTCCCCTACGCCCTCGCGCTCCACGGGGACTCCCGGGTCTACCTCGACGCCCTCCGTCGACCAAGCGGTTTCAGCATCCAGAACGGGCCGATCAACGCCTCCGAGTCCATCGGCATCGGCAAGGTCGTACTGCTGGTCGTCGGCCGCACCTACCCGTCGGGACCGGATCACGACGACCGCCTGGACCGGGCCGCAGCTCAGGTCGGGTTGGAGCGCATCCGCCCCCTCGGCGCCGCACTCCCGGCCCTGAACCCGGCCCGGATCAGCATGGCCGACGTGAGCAAGGTCTTCACCGTGATCCCGTTCGGCGCCGACATGTCCTTGATGCCTGAGCGGATCCGGGCCCTGCCTTCTCTGTAGCGCCCGCGAGCACTATAGCCCGGGCTGCCTCGTTCTGTTCTCGCCCGGCCAAGGGGCCCGGCGTGCCACGATTCACCCGTGGGACTCTTCAAGCGCAGCGAGGCCGTCCGGGCCAAGAAGATCGGGGCTCATGCCCGATACGTCGACGAGGACGTCCAGCGCATCGACCTCAAGGTCACCAGCATCGACGGAGAGACGGCGACGGTCGACCTGAGCCTCGACCAGACCCGTCAGCTGGTGATCGACCTGACCAACGCCTACGGGGCCTGCCGGCCGGCGCTCCTCGACCAGAAGCAGGTCGACCGGATCACCTCGTTCTTCGGGATGCGCTGATGGTCCGCCACGAGTACGACGAGGAAGCCAGCGCGGCCGAGCACATGGACGTGGTGTACGAGGTGGACGACAGCCCGGCACCGGTCTCGAGGTGGGTGGACGCCATGCGTCGCCTCAACACGATCAACGACCCGCTCGCCCGCAAGCTGATCGCATTACACCGCGACTGCGGATCCGGCTCGGGAGTATGCGACGACATCGACGACGATCCCGACCCGATGGATCGCCGCGCCGGCTGGGGCTGTGAGACGACCGAGATCATCGCCTCGCACTTCGACATCGAGTACCCGCGAGGAACGGCGAGCGATCACCTGTGAGCTCGCACGACTCCAACGCCCGGCTCGTCGACCTCATCCGTGCGGGCCTGAGCCGGGCCGACGAACTCGGCCGCGCCCGGGTCCCGCTCACGCTCTACCCGGCCGAGGAGCAGGAAGAGCTCCTCACGCTCCTCCACGCCTACCTGTGGGACACCGCGGCGCCCTACGACGACGGCTGGCACCGCTCCCCCGGCAACATCATGACCCTGTGGGCCGAACTGCTCGAGATCGGCACCGAGACCCGCCAGCGGCTGATCCCGCTCCGCACCGACCTGGTCAAGGTCCTCACCGACCGCGGCCTGGGCTACCGGACGCACCCACGGTCGGTTCCAGTCCTGGTGCGGGAATACAGCGGCCCCATCGAAACACCGGTCCACCCCGGCGACCCCCGCGAGACCTCGAGCACGATCGCCGTCGGAGCCTGGGGAGCCGGTTTCGGCGACGCCGCTATGAACCGCAAGGTCGAGCTGGCTGCCGAGGCCGTAGTCCAGCATCACTACGAAGCAGCAGGATGGGACGTGACCCGCGTCGCCCACCTCAAGTGCGGATGGGACCTGACCGCAATCCGCAACGACGGCCAGGAGCGTCACCTCGAGGTCAAGGGAGTCTCGAGCTCCATGCCCTCGGTCCTCCTGACGCGCAACGAGCTGCGCGCCGCGGAGACCGACACTGCGTGGCTCCTGGCAGTGGTGACCAACGCACTCACCGACCCAACGCTGGCCGAGTACGACCGCAAGACCGTAGCCGCGGCCGCAGACCCGACCGTCTACCGCGTCAACCTCGCCCCATGACGCCGATGGAAACGCGAGTCCTTGCTGTCGATGTCGGCTCAGTTCGGAACAACTTCGCCTGGGCCGCTCTCGACCTTCCCGGCCGACGACCGGTCGGCGAGGGGGGCAGCCATCCCGAGGGCGCGGCCCTCGCCGTGCTCGAGGCACTCGCCGGGGGCGTGCCCGTGGCGCTCGGGTTCGAGGCTCCCCTGATGGTTCCGGTCAGTCCGATCGGGCCCGCCGACGGATGGAGGACCCTGGGGCAGGCGCGCCAGGGCGAGACCGTCGACGGTCGCTCCAGGCCCTGGTCGGCTGGCGCCGGCAGCGGCGCCCTGGCCACCGGGCTGGTGCAGATGGCCTGGGTGCTCGAGCGGGTGGGCTCCGGGGTCCCCGGGCTGCGGTGCACCACCCGGCCCGACCCGTGGCTCGCCGGCGACGCAGAGCTGTTCGTGTGGGAGGCATTCGTGTCCGGTGCCGGAAAGCCCATACCGGCGGGGATCACCCAGCACGCAGCTGACGCAGCCGCGGCCGCCGACACCTTCGCCGACCGTCTCGAGGCCGGCTCCCTGAGTGCCTCCGACGTCATGTGCACCCCGGCGTCGTCGTTCAATCTCGCCGCGGCGGCCGCGGCTTATGCCGGGTTGGCGATCGCCAGCAACGAGCTGCGCGAGCAGGTGCAGGTCTACCGCACCCGACCAGCCCTCCTGTAGGTCACCGCGGCGGCCGCGGCTCGGCCGAGATTTCCACCTCGAACAGCACGATCCGTTGCGCGGGCCCGCACGCGCGTGCGAGGGCGCGCCGCTCAGCTTCGGTGGCGACGAACAGGGTCAGGCCGCGGAGCCGCTCGAGGACCTCGGCTGAGACCCTGCTGACGACCGGGCTGATCACTCCTTGCGGCATGTCGTGGACGAACAGCGGCACGCCCATCGCCCACTCCGGGGTCGCGTCTCGCACGCCGACGTAGCCTCGCGCCTCTCGGTGAACGAGCTCGACCGCCGGCGGCGTGAGTGCCTGCTGGCGGGCGAGCATGGCCGCGATCGCCGCCAGGTGGCGCTCACGCTCCGCGTCCGCGAGTTCGTCGTACTCACGCCGGCGCTCCCCTGCATCCAGTTGGGCGCGTTCGGCGATGACGTGCGGCCGAGTGGTCCACACGATCGGCGCTGGGAGGGGAAGGAATGTCACGGATCTGCCCGGGACGACCTGGTGCGTTCTGACCGTGCCGGCCAGGACGCCGGCGACTAAGACTCCGAGGCCCACGGCGGGCACGACCGGCCCCCACCAGCCGTGGCCAGGGCACGGGCCAGGAGCGCCGCCGTCGTTCTCACAGCGCCGACGCGGGCACCACCGCTCACGGAACACGCTGGTCCCGTCGACGACCTCGACATCGGTGGCTGCGGCCTGCGATGGCTCGGTGGGCTGGGAGATCTGAATCGCGGGTACTGCTCCGATCCACGGCCGGTCGTGATCGGTGACCCAGCACACCGGCACCCCGGAGGCCTCCATCCTCGTGGTGCGCTCGCGCAGCTCGTCGACGGTGATCTGTGCCAGCTGTGCCTCCCATGCCATCCGCCTCGTGCCGTCGGGGCTGGTGGCAAGCACGTCGGCCCGCCAGCCCTCGCCGGCGACCTCGAGTTCGGCGTACCAGCCAGCGTCGCGGATCGCCGAGGCCAGCTGCAGCTTGAGCAGTCGGTGGGCCATGGTCTCGCCGACCAGCGAACACGTCGGCGCGGCCCGGTCGTGGGCGAAGAACCTCAGCCCCTTTGGCGAGAGCTTGGCGTGGAGCCCATGCCCGCACTCGCGACACGTCAGGGGCGCGCGTGGTCGCGCTCGGTGGATCGCCTCCCAGGGCGTACCTTCGCCGAGCGGGTCAACGGTTGCGTCGAGCACGCCTGCCGCGGCGTGCTGCGCCGTCAGTGGCACGAGGGAACTCTGCCGCACAGGACTGACAGAAGCGGGCGGATCAGTTGCGGTTGAGGCCGTGCCGGCGTGAGTCGAGGGCGTACTTGTAGTGGCTTTCGGCGGCGTCGATCTCGCGGGTGGGGGTTGCTGGGTCGAAGACCCGCAGCACCGACAGGCGGAAGCTGGCCGGGTCCAGGTTGCGGAGCTCCACGTTGCCGCCGTGGCCGTTGGTCGCGTAGGCGGCCCAGCGCTGGAGGATGTTCTCGGCGCCGTCGGCCTTGCCGACGTAGTGGCGGCCGTCGCGGGTGTCGGTGATGAGGTAGACCCCGATCACTGATGAGAGGGCGGTGCGCCATGCGGCGTAGCGGTGCTCTCGGATGACGGCCTGCAGCTGGGGGTAGTCCAGCGTGAGGGCGTCGAAGCCGGGGAACCTCACGGGCTCGGCGTCGGCAATCTCCATCACCGGATACGCGGCCGCGGTGGTCGCGTTGATCCTCCAGGTACGCGGGGAGCGCCACTGGATCACCAACCGGTTCCGCAGGTCGCTCATCAGCTCCGACGGCTCGAGGTGGAACGTGCGAAGCAGCCCGTCGTGCGCGGTCTCGCCGTGATTCACCAGGACCGACCACAGCCGTGCGCGGTCCCCACCCTCAGGCCGGAACACGATCCAGACGCGGGGAGGCGCGGCCGGGAAGGTGCGGGTGTTGGCCGACTGGACGCTCGTATAAGCCAAGATCTCGGCGTCGGAGGAGTCGCCGTGGATGCCCACTGTGCCGTCTTCGTGCTCACGCACGTAGGCGTGCCGGATGACCAGCGCCTCGGCCGGGTCGAGGCCAGCGCTGGTGATCACTGAGCCGAACGTGAGCGTCATCGAGGGCCTTCCGTTCTAGGTGCGGCGGCCGGCGCCGCGGCGATGCTGACCAAGATGTCGTGGCCGAGCGAGGGATCGACGGTGACGTGGAGGCCGAGATCGGTGATCCGGCCGTCTTGTGGATGCCAGTCGCGGTCTGCATGAGTGCGGCCCAAGAGCGGGTCGAGGGCGTCGATCGTGGGCTTCCAGAGCGTGAGCCAGTTGCGCTGCGGGCCGACGGCGAACGCCAGCTGCAGATGCACGGCGCCGGTCGGGATCGTGGCAGCGTCGACCACCGCGGACCGGACCTGCTCCTTGAAGGCCGTGGTCGCGGCCGACGCGGTCGTGCGCACGGTGTAGGTGGCGCTGGGTGCCGCACTCTCGGCAGCGGGGGCGACGATTACCCGTGAGGTGTCCGCGTGCCGCTTGCTGCACCACACCGTCACCAGGTCCTCGTTGCGGAGCCGGGTGGCCAGTGGGAAGGCATAGTTGTCCAGGTCGGCCATGTCGATGAGGTCGCGCCCGGCTGGCAGCCCGATGTCGAGTCGGAGCGCCCAGGGGCCGAGGACCACGGCGGGCGCCAGGAGCTCGGCGGTGTCCTCGAGGTATTCGCGCAATCGGACCTGGTCGGGGTCGGTCGCCTTGTTCCAGCTGGCCAACCGCGGCGCCTTTCGGAGGGTGAGGCCCTCGCCTTCCGGCCGCAAGTACCACCGGGCGACGGTCACGGCCGGTGCACCGCGCCCGTCTGGTCGACCCACCACACGTCGATCTGCGCCGCGGCCAGTGATCCGGCCGTCTCGGCGTGCAGGTCGCGGTAGCGCGGGAAGTCGGGCAGCGCGATGACGCTGCCCCAGGTCGGCTCCTTGCCACGCAGGCGCATCGCCGCGAGCACCGCCTGGGAGTACCAGTGGCCGGCCTGCGTGCTCGGGCTGGTGCGCTTGAACTCACCTGCCCGGGCCGGGTCGGCGTAGCCGCGGCTGGGGAACCCCTTGACCTCAACACCGACGGTCTGGCCGTTGCGGGCGGCGATCACGTCGATGCCATGCTCCTTGGTCGCGGTGTTGGCCACCGACAGGATGCGCCACCCCTCGGCTGCGAGCGCGGTCACCAGGGATGCCTGGACGTTGGCCTCGGTATGCCACTCCCCCGCCAGCTCCGCTGGCTTCCCCTCGACGGGATCCTGCGCGGGTGCCAGAGCAGCTAACGGCGTGGCCGCGCCGCGGACCGCCGGCGGCTCGGTGCGCGGTTCGACATCGCCGGCGACCTCATACCCCAGGGCCGCCAGGTGTCGCCGGGCGGTGTTGGACATGAACTCCGATCGCGGGATGCCGGTGGCGAGCTCGAATGCCTGGATGACCGGGAACCAGGTGCCCTTCACCTTCACGGCGTGCTTGCGGATGGCGTCGGGCGCGACGTCTGTGAGGCGGCTCTCGACGTCCTGGCGGGCCAGCTCGTAGCGGTGGCCGTTCAGGGTGAACCGGATCGACGTGCGGCCCTGAGTCTCCATGGCCAGAAAGTACGGCAACCGGCCGACACGAGGAGACCGGTTTGCCGCACTTCTCTCCACCTTGGGCGCTACCTCACGGGCGGTAGCGCCCCTCGATGATCCGGATCGGGTCGCCCATGCCGGCGTCGGTGTCGATCAGCTCGCGGTCGCGGCACCACTCCGCGACCATGAGGACCGAGCCGAGCGGCCAGACCAGGCGCTCGGCGAAGACCTCGACCGGCACCTCGTCATCGACGGTCGGGCACAGCTCGTCGTAGACCGCCATGAACCGCGCGACCGTGGTCGACGGCATCGGGGTGACCCCGGCCGGCATCTTCATCTTGTCCATCTCAGTGCTCCTTTCGTGAGCACTCCGATGAGCGCTCACCATATGTATCGGCATTTCGGCGCCCCAAACCCCGATCGCGCCTTTGGGAGTACTTCGACTGCCCGGCGGCCGGGATGCCTGCCCGTGTGGCGAGTCCGCGGTCGGCCGCGTTTCTACCCTTGGCTCGAGCGCATTCGGGAGCAGCCGCGGCCGGACTGGCGCATTCCTCTCTCCGCGTCGACCGCGAGGGTCGATCCTCAGCTGGAGAGGTCCAGGCGCAGCCGGCAGTAACGGGTCAGATGCCGCCACCGGCCGTGCTCAAACGCGGTGTCCGCCTCAACCTCGACGATCACCGTGGGGGTCACCCGGGTGATCGCAACCGGCTCGCGGCTGAAACGCCCCAGCTGACGGGTGCTGAGTTCAGCCGGCCACGGGTGGTCATCGGTGCCGCCGAGGACCGCTGCGAGCTCGGCCGACTCCCTAGAGCTGAGCGGATGGGTCGCGCCGGCCACCCTCAGTGCGCCAGCGGCATCTCGGAGGCCGAGGATCAGCCGAACTGGTTGGTCGACGCGACCGATGACCGCGCCGACCGTGGCCTCCCGGGTGTTGCGGATCCGGCACTTCACCCACCCCCGCTGACCAGGCAGGTAGCGCTGCCCGGCTCCCTTGGCGACCAGGCCCTCCACACCGACTTCGGCCGCGGCGTACTCCGTTAGCCAGCGCTGCGCCTCCGCCGGGTCCGCGGTCTGCGGCGTCAGCTGCATCGGCGGCTGCCACGATCCCGCCAACTGCTCGAGCACTGCCCTGCGATCGCGCAGCGGCTTGGCCCGCAGGTCGACGTCGCCTGCAGCCAAGACGTCGAAAGCCAGGAAGGAGGCAGGTGGGAGGTCCGCCCGCGGCCCGCGGCGGCCGCGGTATGCCAGCCGCGGGGCCAGTGCCCCGAAGTCGAGTCGGCCGTCCCGCCACACGACGAGTTCACCGTCGATCACCATGCCCGGCTCCAGCTGCTCGAGGGCGGCTTGGACGATCTCGGGGAACCCTGCCGCTAGGTCGGCGCCCTTGCGTGACCACACCCGGCACCCGGCGCTCGTGCGCTCGAGGATGGCCCGGTAGCCATCCCACTTCGGTTCGTAGACAGTGCCGCCCAGCAGGCCGCCGACCGCTGGCAGCGTGGCTGCCGGTTTGGCCAGCATCGGCTCCCAGGTGGTCGGCACCCATTCAGGGTACGAAACCAACGCCGCCCATCACTTCGAACATGTGTTCTACGCTATGGCCATGGCGGGCGGCGGCTACGGGCGCGGGGCGGGCATCCCCTTGGACCGCGTGCGCGTCGACCGAGGCGTCCAGCAGGAGCCAGCGCCGACGGCGAGCGCAGCCGGGCCCGAGCACCCGGGGCGGCACTGCTGGGTCAGCGTTCCCGTCGACGCGTCACAACCACGCCCAGGCCTGCTCCTAGAGTGGCGGCGCGCCGGCCACCTGTGGGAAGGCCGAGTCGTCTACATCGCACAGTTGAGGCCCGGGCGCTGGGCCACGGTCGAGGAGTGGATCCCGTCCGAGCTGCTCACCACCGAGTGAGCGGCGCCGTGTCTGCCAACCCGCCGAAGAACGACGCATGGCGGCCGTACGGCGACGTGCGGTTCGTGCTGATCCGGAATCCAGGCCGGCTCAAGCCGTCCCGGGGGCTGGTCCTGGATTGGAAGCGTGAGGGCCGGCGATGGGAGGCCCTGGTGGTGTGGCATGACGACGCGGCACTCAAACCGGTCGTCAAGATGGACTGGTTGCGGAGGGAGGACCTGATTCCGGTGCCGGTCGATCCGAACTGGACCGGCCCTGGCTGCTAGGGCTCAGCTGGCCCAGTTGAGCAGGTCGGGCGCAGCATCCAGCACGCGCTCGACACGTACGGTCCACATCCAGTCAACGCGGACGGCCGCCGCGGCCGGGGGCTCAGCGGTCAGGGTGATCATCGGTGTCCTCCTTGTTCGTTTGCGTTCCTGGCGGCGATCTCGAGCACGCCTTCGTACAGTCAGCAGCGTAGGTGGGTTTGGACGGAACCAGGGTTATCCACAGGCTGCTGCAGATCGCCTCAGCGACCGGGGGCGGCGACCCGGGGCCATTGGGCCGGGGACGCCGCTCCGCATGGAGCTCACGGGGCCGGGAATGAACGACTCGTCGGGCTCCCCGGAGGCACCATCGGCGGCGGTGGCCGCAGCGTTGGCGTGGGTGGTGAGGTCGGTGATGACGTCCTGGGCGCTTGTCACCATGCTGGCCTGACCGAGCCGCACGAGCTGGTTGACGCCGGTAGACGCCGCGCTGCTGACGGGGCCGGGGACGCCCATGACGGGTCGGTGCAGGTTGGTGGTCCAGTGGGCGGTGTTGAGTGCGCCGCTGCGCAGTGCGGCCTCGACGACGACCGTTCCCTCAGACAGGCCGGCGACGACCCTGTTCCGGGCCAGGAATCGGGTTCGGGTGGGTCCGGCTCCCGGGGGTGCCTCGGAGACGACAAGGCCGCGTTCGGCGATCGCCTCGAGCAGCTGGGCGTGTGCGGCCGGGTAGGGCCGGTCGACGCCGCCGGGCAGCACGGCGATGGTCGGGCCGCCGGCGATGAGGGCGCCGCGGTGCGCCGCCTGGTCGACGCCGTAGGCGAGGCCGCTGATGACGGTGTGGCCCATGGTGGCGAGGTCGCGGCTCAGCTCGGTTGCCTGGTCGGCGCCGTAGCTGGTGGCGGCTCGCGATCCGACGACCGCGACGGAGTTGCCGGCGAGCTGACGCAGGTCGTGCGCTCCGCGGACCCACAGGCCGACGGGTTCGCCGCCGCGTTCGTGGAGGGCGCCGGCGTTGCGGAGTGCGCCGAGCTGGTTGGGCCATTCGGCGTCGCCGGGGACGATGAAGCGGATGCCGCGGGCGGCGGCCCGCTCAAGCACCTGGGCGGGGTCGACGCGGCCGAGCTCCTGGGCGAGCGCGAAGCCCCAGTGGGATTCGACGTCGCCCGCGGCCTCGAGGTAGCCGAGGACCTTGCCGACGCCGAGCTCGCTGACCAGGCCGGTGACGCGGAGGTCTCCGGGCTCGATGGTCCTGCTGAGGGTGACGCGGCCGAGCCGGTCAACGTCGTCGACGTCGGTGCCGGTGGCGCTCATGCCTGGCCTCCCCACAGCAGGTCGAGGTCGGGTTCGTGGATGACGTCGAGGCGCTTATCGGGGGCATATGCCTCGGGCTCGGGCACGACGAGGCGGCGCAGCTGGCGCTCGGTGGCGCTGGGCTGGGCGTCGTCGATCGGGTCGGTGTCGTCGTAGTTCATCGCGGTGTCCCCTTCTCAGCGGCCCGGGGCGGGGCGGTCGGCGGTTGGCTGGGTGCGCGGCAGGTCCCGCTGCTGCTCGGGAGGCTTGGGCACGAAGGACTCGTCGAGCTCGCCGGCGAGGTCGCGCATCTGGGTCTGGTATCGCTCCCACTCGCGGGGGTGGATGCCGTTCTGCAGGGCCGAGGCGACGATGGCGGCCATGGAGTACGGCCGGTCCGCGGGCACCTGGTCGAGGGCGCACCAGGCCTTGGCGCCGTCGCCGTGCAGCCAGCTGGCGAAGCCGAGCATGGAGGCCGGCGCTGCGCGGACCTCGTCGGGGGCGCGGCGGGTCAGGTCGTTCCAGAGGGCCATGTGGGAGGTGTGGTTCTCCCGGCTCATGTCCTCCCACAGCGCGTCGCGGGTGCTGATCGTCTCCAGGGCTACCAGCATCCGTGCGCCGTCGACGTCGGAGATCCGGTTGCCGTCGGTGTGGAACTGCTCGAGCCGGTCCAGTGCCCAGTCCCGCTCGACGGCGGGAGTGCTGCCCGCGGCCGCGGCCCGGGCCGCGGGGATCAACTGGGCGATTGGCTCACGGTCCCCGACCATGGACGCGGCCAGGGAGGCCCGGCTGGCGGCCGGCTGGGCGGCGCCGGTCAGCACGGTCGCGGCCGCGATCCGCTCGGCGGTCGCCGGGGTCTGAAGTCCGGTCTGGCCCGTGTTGAATTCACGCCACCGGTCTCCGTCGGCCCACAGCCGGATGTGGGTGGTGATGCCCACGGTGTCGAGGTGGTTGGACAGATGCTGGCTGGCCAGCTCGGCACTGCGGCGGTCCTCGGTGAAGCAGAGGATCGCCAGGCGCGCTCCGGGGCGGGCGTGCCGGCCGTAGGGGCCGCGGAGGGCGTCCCAGACCTCCTCGCGGTCGGCGGCCGTCTTCGGCAGGTCGACGCGGGTGATGGGGAGCCCGGGCCGGAAGGGTACGAGGACGATCGACTCCTCAGGCTTGAAGCCGAGGACGTGCGGCACTGCGGCGAGCAGCTCGTCCGGGGACTGTACGACGAGATCCATCGGAACCTCCGCGCGGTCAGCTGGCCTGGGCCGGGCGGGCGGCGCGCTCGATGCGCGCGGAGACGTACTTGAGCGAGACGCCGACCTCGCCGAAGCGGTTGTCGACGACCACGACGTCCTTGGTGCGCTTCTCGCCGGTCTCCTTGTCCGGCCAGCTCTCGGTGCGCTCGAGGCCGTGGACGAAGATCGGGTCGCCGGATCCGCAGCTGTCGTGCACGTGCGTGGCGGCCGAGCCGAAGATCTTGGCGTTGTGGGCAGTGGGCTCGTCGTTGACCCACTCCCCCTCGTCGTTCTGTACGCGCCGGTTGACCAGGACCCGGCAGCTGACGAAAGGCTTGTTCTCGCGGGTGTAGAGCAGCTCGGGAGCCTCGGCCAGGTTGCCGGCGAAGGTGATGGTGGTGGACATGACTGCCTCCTCGGTGACTGCGAGACGTTCGGATCGGTCCCGCAGTCACCTACGTCCCATCGGGGTCCGGCAGCGATCACATCGGCCGAACTTGTTCGGATCCGCTCGTGCTCGCGTGGGACTGCTCAGCAGGGCACCAGGTAGTCGAAGCGCTACTTGAAGACGACGACGCGGATGCCCTTGTAGGTGGTCCGCCTGACGCCGGAGAGGTGGTAGTCGCCGACCCGGCACTCCGAGCTGGCCAGGTGGTTGTTCAGCCGCCACTGGCGGTTCTTGAGGGAGCGGTAGGACTTCGGCGACCAGCTGCGCTTGACCAGACAGCCGCGGAAGGTGTGCCGCATGCCGTCGTGGCTGTAGGAGGGTGTCGAAGACGCTGTCGGAGGACCAGATGACCATCCGGCAGCCCATGTCCTCGACGGGCTCAGCCGCGGCCGCCGGCGACGCGGAGGTCAGGCCCAGTGCGGCCGTCACGACGGCGGCGAGGGTGGCCAGGATGGCCCTGACAGGTGCGCCGCGGCGATCGCGGCCAGGGAATGTGGACATGCGCTCCTCCTAGGGTCAGGCGGGACGCAGCACGGTCCCGGCAGTCACCTAGGTCCGCGGCACGGCCTCGGGCGATCACCTGCAGCACGCGGAAGCGCCCCGACCGGCTCTCGGGTACCGGATCGGGGCGCTGAGAAGGAAACTAGCGGCCGGCACCGACGCAACCTGCCGCCGGCGACGTCGCGGCTACCGTGCGGGCCGGCGCCGCGGCGGTCGGTTGCTGAGCTTCTGTGGCGGTGGCGGCAGCTCGCGGCCCAGCCGCCGGCGGGCGTCCTCGGCCGCAGCGATCACGGCTTCCTGGGCGAACGCGGAGCGGGCGAGCATCCGGCCGAGCTCCTGCCGATCGGCGACCAGTGCGTCTTCGACCGCCTCGATGGTCGCGGCCGGCAGGTCGTGCTTCTTGTTGAAGCTCTTGCGGGTCACGCTGACCAGGGCGGGATGCTTCTCGCCCGCGGCCGCGAGTTCGGCCCGCTGCTGTGGTGAGCGCCGGGTGTGCAGCTCGAGCGCCTGGGCGAGCCAGCCGACGAACGAGCCGGGCGAGTCGGCGTCGGTGTCCAGGTCGGCGATGTAGGCCGATCGCGCGAGGTCCCACACGCCGGGCTTCCAGTAGATCCCGACCGGGATGGTGGTCTGACTGGTCACGTCTCGAGCTCCTCAGCGACTCCGCCGCCGGCCGGCCTGGTCGACCTAGTCGCGGCGGCCGGCGAGCAGCTGGCGGGGCTAACACCAACGCCGCTGCATTCCCGGTCGGGGCCCTGCGCAGCCGTTCCCACTCTCGCTCGGTTCCTTCCGTTCCAGCTGGCTACGAGGTGCAGCCGCGCCACGCCGCCCGCAGCGGAGTCCGCGCCCGAGGAGGGCCGGGGTTATCCCCACCCTCGCCGGGTGCCCACCTTTCCACAGGTCCGCCCTGCGGCCCGGTAGGCGTCGGCCCCCGTCGGGAGACTTAGTCCTGTCAGTTCTTTCTATTCTACTCACGGAGGACAGCCGCATGACCGAGACCATCCAGACCGACGCCGACACCCCCACCAAGGAGGCCACCGAGGCCGCCCCGGCCGAGGAGTTCCTGTACCTCGACCCCGCCGACATCGTCATCGGCACGAACGTCCGGACCGACCTGCGGCCCGACCACAAGGAGTTCCGCAAGTCGATCAAGGAGCGCGGCGTGCTGGAGGCCGTCACGGTCTACCGCAACGAGGACGGTCAGTACGTCCTGCTGCGCGGCCAGCGCCGCACCGTGACCGCCGCCGAGGTCGGTACCCCCACCGGCCTGATCCCGGCCCGGGTGGTGCCACAGCCCGCCGACGCCGACCGGATCGGTGACCAGATGGTCGAGAACATCCACCGGGCCGGGATGCGCGAGGCCGAGATCGTCGCGGGCGTGGAGCAGCTGGCTCTGCTCGGCGTGAGCGCCGCGCAGATCGCCAAGCGCACCAGCATCGACCGCCCGACCGTGAACGCCGCCCTGGCGGTGACCAAGGCCGACCAGAGCCGCAACCGACTCGACTCCGGCGACCTGACGTTGGAGGAGGCCGCGATCTTCGCCGAGTTCGAGCACGACCCCGAGGCCGTCGAGCGCCTGGAGAACGCCAAGCGGTGGCGGCGCTCGCTCGCTCACGAGGCCCAGCGGCTGCGCGACGAGGCCGCCGAGCGCGAGGCCGACGCCGCCGAGGTCGAGCGGCTGCGCGCCGAGGGTCTGCCGGTGCTGAGCGCCGAGGAGGTCGCCGAAGCCGACGAGGTGCTGCGCATCGAGCGACTGGTCACCGAGGACGGCGAGCCGCTGCCCGAGGAGGAGTGGCCCAACGTTCCCGGCGCTCGCGTCCAGGTCGTCAAGGAGTGGGTCTACCCGGAGGACGAGTACGACGAGGCAAGCGAGGACGGCACCGACGAGGAGGACGAGGACTACGAGCCCGCCGAGGCCTACCAGCAGTACGTGCCGGTGTGGGTCGTCACCGACCTCGACGCCTCCGGGCTGCGTCGTCGCGGAGGCGGGTCCGGCAGCACCGCCGCTGGCAGCGGGGACGCGGGCGAGAGCGGGGAGGAGGCCGAGGCCCGCCGAGCGGAGCGCCGCCGCGTGATCGCCAACAACAAGGCGTGGGCGAGCGCGGAGACGGTGCGCCGGGAGTGGCTGGCTTCGTTCGTGGCCCGCAAGACCGCGCCGAAGGGTGCCGAGGCCCTGATCTGCGAGGCCGTCGTGACCGGCCAGTGGTTCCTCTACAAAGGCATGGAGGCCAGCCACCCGATGCTGCGCACGCTGCTCGGCACCGGCGCGGACAAGTCGCGGTGGGACTCCTCCGGTGAGGTCGCCGGCATCGCCGCGAAGGCGAGCACGCCCAAGGCCGCGATCATGGTCACCCTCGCCGCCGTGGTGAGCGCGTGGGAGGCCACCACCGGCAAGCACTCGTGGCGCAACCCGACCGCGTGGGATGCCCGCGTGCTCGGGGCGCTCGTGGAGTGGGGCTACCAGCCCAGCGAGGTCGAGCGGCTCCTGCTCGGCGAGGAGCCGCAGCCGAGCGCCGAGAGCGACGGCGACGACACCGGCGACGAGGCCAGCGACAGCGCAGCCTGACCGGCTCCCTCCCCCAACCTGCTGAGGGCGGTTATTCCTGTGGAGAACCGCCCTCAGTGGAATAGAAACCATAGAATCTAGTCAGATCGATTCATCCGACACAGGGAGGACCACCGACATGGCCCACGAGATCGAGACCCACGGCACGCAGGCCGCAGCCGTATTCGCCCGCAAGGACGCTTGGCACCGCCTGGGCACCACCGTCCGCGACCGCGCGTTCACCGCCGAGGAAGCCATGAGGCTGGGCCACCTGGGCGGCTGGGACGTCCGCAAGTTGCCGCTCACCACCGCCGAGGTCAGCGAGGGCGGCGTCACCCCGATCGAGGTCCCCGGCTTCGCCACCGTGCGCACCAACCCGTTCACAGGCCAGCCCGAAGCGCTCGGCGTCGTCGGCGGCGGCTACACCCCACTGCAGAACGAGGACCACGCCGATTTCCTCAACCTCCTGGCCGACGAGTCCGGCGCGATCTTCGACACCGCCGGATCCCTGCGCGGCGGACGGAAGGTGTTCATCACCATGCAGCTGCCGGACTCGCTCACCGTCGGCGGCACCGACCGCGTCGACCTCAACATCGCCGCGCTCAACAGCCACGACGGCACCAGCGCGTTCCGCATCCTCGTCACCCCGGTCCGCGTCGTCTGCGCGAACACCCAGAGCGCGGCCCTGCGCAACTACGAGTCATCGTTCTCGATCCGCCACACCCGCAACGCCAAGGCCGCTGTGCAGGCCGCCCGCCATGCGCTCGGTCTGACCTTCACTTACGTCGACGCGTTCCAGGTCGAGGCCGAGCGGCTGATCCAGCAGACCATGACCGACGCCGCGTTCGACGCCCTGATCGACGCCACGTTCGGCAAGGCCGACGCAGGCGCGACCAAGCGCGTCCGCGAGACCGAGCGCCGTCGCCGCTCCCGGCTGCACTGGCTGTTCGCCGACGCCGACACCCAGGCCGGCATCCGTGACACCGCGTGGGCCGGCTACCAGGCCGTCGCGGAGTACGTCGACCACTACGCCCCGGTCCGCACCAAGGGCGACGAGCACACCGCCCGGGCAACGCGGGTGCTCACCAGCGACGACCCCGACCGGATCAAGCGCCGCGCCTGGACCGCGCTCGCCCCTGCCTGACCCGCGCCAGTTCCTCCGGTGGCGGGCTGAGACCCCGAGTCCGGCCCGCCACCGGCCCAACCGAAGGAGGAGCCATGACCGACACGACCACCACCGCCGCAGCACCGACCGAGAGCACGCCGGTGGAGTGGCACACCGTGGACGCCGACGTCCGCTGGCCGGGTCGCTGGACCGCGCACACCGCCAGCGTCCACGCGCACGGGCGCATCTACCTGATCCGGATCACCCCCGGCGACCACGCGACCTACCTTGCACCGGGGTTCTACGCAGACGTGGACGGCGGGTACGGCCAGCGCTGGGGCATGCGCACCACCACGCTCGACGAGGCCAAGCGCCGCGCGGTCGAGGACGTGCTGCGATGAGCCAGCCGACCGCCACCCCCGCCGATGTCGCGGCGAACGCCGCCAAGGACCGGCACACCCTCAGCGAGGTCGCCTGCGACCTCATCGTGATCGACACCTGCTGCGCGACGTGCGCCGCTGGGCCACCGCTCCCGCTCGCGCCCACCTGGACGCGGCCCTGTCCAGCGTCGCCACGGCGCTGGACGCCCTGCACGCCGAGCACGCCCACCGCACCACCGAACAGGAGCAGTCATGACCGAGCAGACCCAGTCGGAGCCGACCGGCACCGTGATCAGCGCGGATGACCAGCGCGACATCCGCGTTGCCATGAACGCAGTCCCCTACGCGGCTGACCTTCGAGTGCCGATCCCGCCACGCGGAGACCTCAGCGCCCGCGACGTTGTCGCGTTCCTCGAGGGCCTGCGAGGGGTGTTGACCGAGGTCGCCGAACGAGCCGACGATCAGCACCGGCGTCTGCTCGCCATGGAGTCCGACGTTGCGGCGTTCCGCCGCCTCATCGGCACCGCGCCCGCCGAGGTGACCCCGTGAGCGCGCACATCGAGTGGCTGGCGGCCCGCGAGACCAGCGTCCAGGTGTTCACCCCCGGCGAGGACTGGGTGGGAGCCGGTGAGCACCGCCAGCCGGTCCTGACGCTGGCCGGTGATGACGTGGTGGCGATCCAGGGCACGCCCGCCGAGTTGCGGGCGCTGGCCGCACGGATCACCGCCGTGGCCACCGCCGCGTCCGGGCGGCTCGACCTCGCCGCCGCTACCGCCCGGGACGACCAGCCAGCATGAGCGACGACGCCACGCTCCGCGCTCTGGAGGCCCGCGCCACCCCAGGCCCTTGGACTCCTGACGGTGACAAGATCTGCGCCACCGCCGCCGACGCCCTGATTCCCGAGAACATCCTCGTGGCCTACTACACCGGGCACGACCACCGGCTCGGCCTCAAGACCACTGGCCATGCCGCCGACGTCGAGTTCATCGCCGCCGCGCGGCTGCGCTTCCCGACCGGCTCGCCCGGCTCGACCGCATCCGCGCCCTGCACGCCAAGTGGGGCGAGCGGGCACCCGAGGACGCTGACGGCTACCTCGACCTGTGGGAGACGTTCGGCCGACTTTCGACGGCGAGCCCGGATGAGCGCCACCGTCACCCGAGAGGCCGGGTGATCGGCTGCCCCAAACGCCAAGGCCGCCCGCTGCGCTGTGTCCGCTGCGGGCGGCCTTCTGCGTTCGGCCCAAGGTTCGGCCGGGATCACCAGAGCGTCAGCTGCTCGCCCAGCAGCTCCTGGAGCCGCGCGAGGTCGTCGGCCACCAGCTGCGGGTCCTCCCGCGCCAGGTCGCGCAGTTCCCGCGCCCGCCGACGTGGCCCGCGCGGGTCGGCCAGCGGGCTGTAGGGCAGCCGCCGCTGCACCGACCACTCCCGGCGATTCTGCGCCGCGCTCGACACCACGACGTGGTCCGGCGCGATCCGCTGGCACAGCGGGTTGTGACACCGATGCCCGAGCAGCCGCGCCTGGGCGAGCGCGTCCACACCGTGCATCACCGCGAACGCGAACCGGTGCGCGATGATCACCCGCCCCGGCGCATACCAGAACCGGCCATGGCCTCCGCCGTCCGTGCGCTCACGGTCGGAGCGACCGGCCACCGCTCCGGTCCACCACAGGCACTCACTGCCCGGCACCGTGGCGACCTTCGCCCGGTACCGCGTGAGCACCGCCGAATCGGCGATCGCTGCCGCGACCGCCGTGAGGCCGGCGTCATCCAGCCGCCGAACCGGCATCCTCTTCCCCACTCCCAGCGGCCGCTAGCGCAGCACCCTCGCTGCCCTGCTCGCTGCTCTCGTCGGCCTCCGGCTCACTGGCGAGCCGCCGCAGCCGCGTCGCCTCCCGCACGCTCACCGTCTCGCCGCACCACTCGACGGCCTCACTCAGGGACAGGCCCTCACGCTCGGTCAACTCCCGCAGCGCCTCCCCGGCGCGCTTCTCCGTCTCAGCCACCGCAGCGTCGCGCTCACCGACCGCGACCATGACCCGCTCAGCCAGGTCGATCACCCGGCGCTCTCGCTCCTCGCGCTCGCGCCGTCGCTTCTCGGCCATCTCTCGCGCCGTGCGCCGTGCCTGCTGCTTGATCGTCTGCTGACTCATCTGGTCCTCATTCGTGTCGACATGGACTCTGACAGTCACCTACGACATTCCCCGGACCCCGAGCGATCACCGAGCCGCAGGAACTTTCAAACCCGCTCCCTCGACCCAGCCAGTCCAGCCGATCCGAACCCGAGGCCCCAGCCGTCACCGACACCCCTCAGCGTCCCCCCAGATTTCCGCGACCGACCAAGTGCCACACACCTCTTGCATTCTCGGTCTGCCGAATAGAAAGAACACAGCAAAGATCTGGCCGGAAGTGATCGCACAGACCGCCCGCGCGCACGTAGGTGACTGTGACGATGAGCCTCCACAAGCTGACGGCGGGGTCGGGGTACGACTACCTGACCCGCCAGGTCGCAGCGATGGACGCCACGGACAAGGGCCACACCGGCCTCGCGAGCTACTACACCGAGAAGGGCGAGACTCCCGGCGTGTGGGTCGGCTCCGGCATGGAGGGACTCGAAGGGCTCGACGCCGGCGACATCGTCACCGCTGACCACATGCAGAGCCTGTTCGGCTCCGGTCACCACCCGCTGGCCACCCAGCGGACCAAGGACCTGAACCTACGCATCGGCCGCGACGGCGTCGACCGGCCGACCGACGCGGACTACAAGACGGCCCGCCAGCTCGGCACGCCGTACAAGGTCTACGAGAACGACATCAGCCCGTTCCGGATCGAGGTCGCCAAGCGCATCGCGGCCCTCAACGAGGCCGCCGGCCTGCCGGGTGACTGGCCGGTCCCCGCGGCCGACCGGGCCAAGGTCCGCACCGAGGTCGGCACCGAGTTCTTCCGTGCTGAGCACGGCCGCGAACCCGCCGACGCACGCGAACTGGCCGCCGCGATCGCCAAGCACTCCCGACCGAAGACCAACGCGGTGGCCGGCTACGACCTGACCTTCTCCCCGGTCAAGAGCGTCTCGGTGCTGTGGGCGATCTCCGACACGAAGACCGCCGCGGTGATCGAGCGGGCCCACCGGGCGGCGATCAAGGACGCGCTGGGCTTCATCGAATCCAAGGCACTGTTCACCCGCCGGGGCACCAACGGCGTCCGCCAGGTTGACGTCCGCGGCCTGGTCGCCACGGCGTTCACCCACCGCGACTCCCGCGCGGGAGACCCTGACTTGCATACGCACGTCGCCGTGGCGAACAAGGTCCAGACGCTCGACGGCAAGTGGCTGGCCATCGATGGCCGGCCACTGCACAAGGCGGTGGTCTCGGCCTCGGAGACCTACAACACCGCGCTCGAGCGGCACCTGGTCGACGTCCTCGGCGTGCGGTTCGAGGAGCGGCCGAACGAGGACGCCCGCAAGCGGCCGGTGCGCGAGATCGTCGGCGTCGACCCCGAGCTGAACCGCCGCTTCTCTAAGCGCCGCGCCAGCGTCGAGGACCGCCGCAAGGTCCTCGCGGCCGCGTTCCAGGCCACCCACGGCCGCCCGCCGACGCCGGTGGAGACCATCCAGCTGTCCCAGCAGGCGACGCTGGAGACCCGCGAGGCCAAGCACGAGCCGCGCTCGCTGGCCGAGCAGCGCGAGACCTGGAGCCGTGAGGCCATCGAGGTGCTGGGCACCCCTCAGCGGGTCGAGCAGATGGTCCACGGCGCACTGAACCCGAAGGGCGCAGCGCGGTCGCTGGCCGACTCGGCCTGGTTCGCCAAGACGACCGACCGGATCGTGGCGACGATGGAGGGAGCTCGGAGCACCTGGCAGTTCTGGCACGTCTACGCCGAGGCCCAGAGGCAGGTCCGGGGCGCCAACGTGCCCACCAACCAGGTCCCCCACGTCGTCGACCTGCTCGTAAGCGAGGTCCTCGACGGCCGCTCGGTGAGCATGGCCCGCCCCTGGGACGCCATCAGCGAACCGGTCGAGCTGCGGCGCGCGGACGGGGCCTCGGTCTACACCCAGAGCGGCGCCGAGCTGTTCACCTCGGGCAAGGTACTCGCCGCCGAGCAGCGCCTGGTCGAGGTCGCCGGCCGGCACGACGGGTACGCCGTCACGACCGACTCGGTCGACCTGGCGCTGCTCGAGTCGACCGCCAACGGCATCACCCTCAACGCCGGACAGGCAACGCTGGTCCGCGAGATGGCCACCTCCAGCGCCCGGTTGCAGCTGGCGATCGCGCCCGCCGGATCCGGCAAGACCACCGCGATGCGAGCCCTGGCCAGCGCCTGGGCTGATGGCGGCGGCACCATCATCGGCCTGGCTCCCTCAGCAGCGGCCGCGGACGCGCTGCGCTCCCAAATCGACACCCAGACCGACACCCTGGCCAAGCTGACCCACTCGCTCGAGCAGGCCCGCGAGTCCGGCGCCGCGAAGCCCGCCTGGGTCGCCAGCATCGACTCCTCCACCCTCGTGGTCATCGACGAGGCCGGGATGGCCGACACCCTCTCGCTGGACGCGGCGGTCTCCTACATCCTCGAGCGCGGCGGCAGCGTCCGACTGATCGGCGACGACCAGCAGCTCTCCGCGATCGGCGCCGGCGGCGTGCTGCGCGACATCCGCGCCACCCACGGGGCACTGCAGCTGACCGAGCTCGTCCGGTTCAAGGACCCCGCCGAAGGCGCCGCCTCGCTCGCGCTGCGCGAAGGCAAGCCCGAGTCGCTCGGCTTCTACCTCGACCGCGACCGCGTCCACGTAGGCGACCTGGCCACCATGACCGAGGACGTCTTCGCGGCCTGGCAGGCCGACCGTGCCGCCGGCCTGGACTCGATCATGCTCGCCCCCACCCGCGACCTGGTCAGCGAGCTGAACCAGCAGGCCCGCGCCCACCGGCTCGAAGGAATCGAGCCGGCCGACGTCGCCGCCAGCGGACCGGTCCGCCGGCTCGCCGACGGCAACGAGGCCTCGATCGGCGAACTGATCATCACCCGCGAGAACGACCGTCGCCTGCGTACTTCGGCCACCGACTGGGTGAAGAACGGCGACCGTTGGAACGTGCTGGAGATCCATGACGACGGCGACCTGACCGTCCAGCACACCCAGCACGGCCGCACGGTGCGGCTGCCCGCTGACTACGTCGCCCGATCCTCCGATCTCGGCTACGCGTGCACCGTGCACACCGCCCAGGGCGTCACCGCTGACACGATGCACGGCCTGGCCATCGGCAGCGAGTCGCGCCAGCAGCTCTACACGATGATGACCCGCGGCGTGCACGCGAACCACGTCTACCTCGAGGTCGTCGGCGACGGCGACCCGCACTCGGTGATCCACCCGACGCTGGTCCGGCCGCTCACGCCGACCGACATCCTCGAGTCGATGCTGGCGCGCGACAACACGCAGCGGTCCGCGACCAGCCTGCTGCGCGAGCAGGCCGATCCGGCCACCCGGCTCGGCGAGGCCGCACAGCGCTACCTCGACAGCCTCTACGTCGCCGCGGAGGACCTCCTGCGCCATGACCACGTCGGCCAGGACGCCAACGGCGCCCCGATCAACGTGGTCAACGCCTTGGACAACGCGGTCGAAACGCTCGTCCCCGGGCTCTCGGAGGAGGCCGCCTGGCCAACCTTGCGTGCCCATCTGCTGCTGCTCGGCGCGGCCGGCGAGAACCCCGTCGACGCGCTTCGGGCGGCCGCCGGCGACCGGGAGCTAGAGACCGCGCACGACCGCGCCGCGGTCCTCGACTGGCGCCTGGACGCCTCCGGCCTGCGCAACGCCGGCGCAGGGCCGCTGCCGTGGATGCCCGCGGTCCCGGCCCGCCTGGCTGAGGACCCGCACTGGGGCGCCTACCTCTCCCAGCGCGCTCACCTGGTCGAGCAGCTCGCCGACCAGGTCGGAACGCGGGCGACCGACCAGGCAGCACTGCCGGCGTGGGCACAGAACGGCCTCCGGCCAGAGGCCGCCACGGTCGCCAACGTCGAGGTCTGGCGGGCCGCAATGCAAGTCCCGGTCGACGACCGGCGACCGACCGGTGCACCGCAGCTGCAGAAGGCCTCCGCGACCTGGCAGCGACGGCTCAACCGCGCCGTCACCGGCGTCCACACGCCGGCGCTCAAGGAATGGCGCCAACTGCTCTACTCGCTGGCCCCGCAGGTCCGCGACGACGAGTTCACTCCGCTGCTCGCCGAGCGGCTGGCCGCGATGTCCCGCGCGGGCGTCACCGCCCACGAGCTGCTGCGCACCGCCACTGCGGCCGATCACCCGGCCGGGCCGCTGCCCGATGAGCACGCCGCGGCGGCCGTGTGGTGGCGCATGGCCCGTCAGCTCACCCCGGCCGTTGCCTCCCAGATCGGCGACGGTTCCCACGGTGAGAGCGTAACCACCGAGTGGACTCCGCGGCTCGCGGATCTGCTCGGTCCCGAGCGCGCCGCGAGCATCCAGGCCAGCACCTGGTGGCCCGCGCTCGTCGCGAACGTGGACCACGGCGTGCAGCGCGGCTGGCAGGTCGAGGCTCTGCTGGGTGCCGGGCGGGCGATGCCGAGCGACGGCTGGGAGGGCGTCGACGAGTGCCAGGCGCTGGTCTGGCGGACCTCGATCGCGCTGGAGACCGCTCCCGACGAGCACGCGCACGAGTACCACTTCGACGAGCCGCCCGCAGACCTGTGGGACGGGATCGAGCCGGACCCGGCGTCGCTCGTCGACCACGCCGCAGACACCGACTGGGCCGACTGGCCGCTCGCCGAGGACCCCGGCCCGAACGACGAGCATGCGGCCGACGAGCACGTGGTCGACGCCGTCGCTGGCGACCTGGTCGACGTCGACGAGGACCAGTTCGTCGAGCCCGACCTGACGCTGGCCGCCTACATCCGCGACCTCGGCGGCAGCCGACTGGAGCGCACCGACGCCGACCTCCGGGTCATGTACCAGCGGGCCGACGAGTGGCACTCCTCCCCCGTCTCGCGTGAGCGCATGCTCGAGATCAACGACATGGCACAGGCCTTCTTCGAGGCCCGGTTCACCGACTCGTGGGGCCGCGACTACCTCACCGGACGGTTCGGCTTCGACCTCGCCGGCGACGAGCGGTTCCGTCCCGGTCAGGCGCAAGCCGGGTGGACCAACCTGGTCGACCACCTGCGCGGCCTCGGTGTCAGCGACGCCGAGATGGTGGCCACCGGCGTCGCCACCGAGGCCAGCACCGGTCGCCTCATCGACCGGTTCCGCGACCGGGTGATGTTCCCGGTGATCCACCAGGGCGAAGTGCTCGGATTCGTCGGCCGCCGCCGGCCCGACCTCACCGACGCCGACAAGGGCGGCCCGAAGTACCTCAACACAGCCGACACCCCTCTGTTCCACAAGGGCGCCCAGCTATTCGGTGTCGTCGACGAACTGCTCGCCGGGGGTGCGGTCCCAGTGATCGTCGAGGGCCCGACGGACGCCATAGCGGTCACGCTGGCCAGCGCCGGCCTCTACCTCGGCGTGGCGCCGCTCGGCACGTCGCTGACCGATGAGCAGGCCGCCCAGCTGGCTGCCGTCGGCCGCGACCCGATCGTGGCCACCGACGCCGACCTCGCTGGCCAGGTCGCGGCCGAGCGGGACTTCTGGATGCTCACCCCGCACGGCCTCGACCCCGGCTTCGCGCGGTTCCCCGACGGCCTCGACCCCGCAGACCTGCTCGCCCAGCGTGGGCCCGCCGCGCTCACTGCCGCGGTGTCCAGCGGCCAGCCCGCCTTCCGCTCGCTCGGTGACCAATTGCTCACCGAGCGGCTGGACAACCTCGCCCCGGAGCAGGCACATCTGGCCGCCATGCGGGTCATCTCGGCACGTCCCGGCCGCGCCTGGGAGCCGGGCGTCAACCAGGTCCGGGCCCGGCTGCAGCTCTCCCAGTTGCAGGCACGACGCGACCTGCGCGACGCGATCAAGACCTGGGATGCCGACCCGCGGAAGGCGGCACTGGCCGAGCTCCACAAGAGCAGCGAGGTTCGCGCACGGCTCTCGGCCGCGGCCGAGAAGACCCCGGCCGAGCGGTGGGCCACCTTGGCTCGCGAGCTCGACCCGCGGCTGCTCGAGCAGGGCGACTGGCCGGCCACCGCCGCGATGCTGCAGCAGGCCCACGAGCAGGGTCACGACGTCGGCGCCGCCACGCGCGGCCTGGTCGCTGAGAAGCCCCTGGGCGACAGCCCTGCGCGTGACCTGCGCTACCGGATCGTGTCCCGCCTCGAGATCCCGATCGACACCGGCGAAGGCACCCCGGCGCCGACCCAGTCGCCGGGCGTGGCACGAGATCGGCAGGACGTGAACTGTCCGCGGCCGCCCCGCCGCGGTACCCCACGCCGCTGAGCCGTTCCGGAAGCCCGCGGGCTGGCGTCACGGTAAGACCAGCTGCACGATCCTGTGGTCGCGGTGACAGCGGCCTCCGCAGCCGGTCTCGTCGATCAACGTCTTGGCCTCCAACGCACTATCAGCCGTCTGGTGCAGGGACACGGCTCCATGCCGGTACCTGACAGGCCCAGAAGGTCTGCACGCCACCAACGCGATAGCTCCTTCGCCGGAGACCCACGGAGCGTCGTTCCAGATGCACTTCGCCATCGTCAGATAGGTCCTGTGCTTACGTGAGCAATTGTGCTGCCGCCAAACTGGTCCCAGATCGGTTGGAGTCACGATCGTCATCCTCACGCAGCGAAGAAGCCAGGGTCTACCCAGGCCGCGGCCGACCGGATGGACTACGTCGGCTGCCAGCCGCCGCTGAACGGGCCAACGGTCGGCCCGGCTGCTACCAGAGGTGTTCGCCGCCGCGTTCGAGAAGTCACCCAAGTCGACGGCGCATGGCTGCGAGCCGCGCCTGCGGCTCGGGGTGGGTTGCGAACCACCGCCGCTCCAGCCGCGACCATGCGGGGCCGCCGTCGGGCGTCGGCCGCGCCAGGCTTTTCTCGTAGAACCGCATCAGCTCGGCGGCCGCGTCCAGGTCGCGAGTCAGGTCGATGGCGAAGAGATCGGCGGCGGCCTCCTCGCGTCGGTCGAAGGTGAAGCGAAGACCGAGAAACGCCACGGCCGCACTCATCGTGGCCAGCAACGAGGGGCCGGCCAGCTGGGGCGAGGCCGCAAGAGCAGCTGCAGTGAGACCAGCGCCTGCCAACACGAGGAGTAGGTAACCGACCAGCCACGAGTACCGCGCCACGGCCGAACTGCGTTCGCGGCGGATGACGTGGCCGAGCTCGTGGGCGGCCAGGCTCTGCACTGCGCCGGCGCTGAGGCCGGTGAGCGCGGCCCGCGCGAACACCACGGTGGGGGGACGACCAGCCCGGAAGCGGGTCACCGCGAGACCACCATCGCCCACGGTCCCATCGGCTTCCCCGGCGACCGGGGCGCCCAGGATCGCAACGACGTCGGTTGCCGGAGGCAGGACGTTCGCGACTGCGGCGACGGCGGCCATCGCCGCGGCGGCCCGCTGCTGCAGCACGACGTCGACCGGGCTTGTTTGCCCGCTGGCGCGCCAGCTGACCGACCAGGCGAGCAGGACCTTTGCAAGCGCCACGACCAGCAGAACGGCTCCGCCGAGGTAGGCGATAGCCACCACGATGAGGAGCGTTGAGGTCAGCTGATCCGGCATCAGTTCTACGCCTGGGCGGTCGAAGGGGCGAGAACGCTCAGAATGGCTCTCCCACAACGAAGCGGTGTGTGACTACCCGCTAGCAGGGGTTTCCGTTCTCTCAGCGGCGTTCGCACGCCGTCTTGAGCCCGTCGTGCCCACTTCATCGCGATGCAGTGGGCGCGAGCTCCACGTCTGGGGTCGACCCCGTCGACGGGACTGCGCGGTCCTCCGCCGCTCGGCCGCGGGCGGCTGTCGCAGGCTCCTCGAGGTCCTCGGTCGCCTCGACCAGCTGACGCTGCTCCTCGGTGCTCGATACGCCGTAGCGGCGTTCGGCCATCGCCTCGACCTGTGCAACGGCGTTCCACACGTACTCACCCGAGCCGCGGGAGTAGCAGGCGTTGACGTGTTCGCGGGCGTGGCCGAGCTCCCTTTTGCTTGAGCGCGGGTGCTCGCCGAGAGCCTTGAGGGCGCGCTGGGCTCGGCCGATGGCCTCGGAGCGTTCGTTCACCTGCATCATTCGCGGGGTCCCTTCTCGGTGCGGGTGCGCGGCTGAGCGCCGCCCCGCTCGTCGTCGTGGATTTCGCCGGTGTCGAGGTCGACGAGGCCGAGCCGCGGTGGACCGGCCGGGGGTTGTTCGTGTGCCCGCCGGTTGACGGGCAGAGCGTGGATGTCGTGGGCGAACGTGTTCTCGCGGCGCTGGCGGCTGGTGTCGGCCAGGTGCTCACTGTGGCGCGGCTTGGCCGGCCAGCTCTTGTGCTCGTCGTCGCAGTGGGTGCGCAGCCTGTTGCGCATCCGGTCCGTGAACCCCGGCAGGGAGTAGCGGTGCCACTCCTCGAGCGCGTCGCTGGTCATCGCCAGGCCGGCCCGCCGGCGCTGGTCGGCCAGGACGGCGATCTCGTGGACCATGTGCGGGTGCCGAGGCCAGCAACTGGGGATGAGCCCGGAGACGTCCCAGGTGTACTCGCGGTTGAGCCAGATCACGACGTCCTCGAGCCACTCCCACAGGTCGTGACGCAGCTCGGGGTCCAGGCAGGTCGCCGGCTCCCAGGGCCGCGACAGCAGCGCGTGGTGGCCGAGGGCCTTCTTCTCCTCCTCGGTGCCGTTGATGGCGATGTGGAGCTCGCGGTAGGCGAGCCGGACGTGGTCCCCGGGGACGGGGAACGGGAAGACCATCAGCGTGGGTGCCGCCCGGCCGGTCTGTTGCTCGGTGGTCACAGTTCACTCCTTGCGTGGTCGGTCTCGTCGTCGACGAAGCCGAGACGGCGTGCCTCGACGAGCGCGGCGGTGGCTCGGGCCTCGGGGGTGATGACCATGCGCCGGTCGTTGGTGAGGCGCTCGCGCAGCGCCCGCTGGTCGGCCAGCAGTCGTTCGCCGGCCTTGCCTTCGACGCAGCGGTGCAACTTGGCGATGATCGGCTTGCCGTTCTCGGCGACGACCAGAGCTTGGCGTTCGGGCAGTTGCCGGACTTCCTCGGGCCGCATGATTGGGATGTCGTCGCCGGAGAAGCTCCGGCCGCCGCCGTTGAACCCGCCTGAGGAATGGGTGACCCGGCCGATGCGGACGGTTCCGAGGAGGTCGGAGATCTCCTGGTTGAAGGCGACGTCCTTGGAGCCGCCGAACATCACCAGGGCGTTGGTGAGGCCGAGCAGTGCTCGTGCCTCGTGCTCGCCGAAGATGCTGGTCAGCTGGGGCCGAGTCTGGGCGGCCCAGATGAACGACAGCCCCTGGGCGCGTTCGTTGGCCATCCGGGTGCGCAGCGTGGGCAGCGGTGCGGTCGAGGGCAGCTCATCGAGCACCGAGACCAGGGGCGGGCACAGGCGGCCCCCCCACGAGGAGCTGTTGGCCAGCAGCAGGCCGGTGTCCAAGACGTGCTCGGCGACGGCGGTCATCAGCGGGCTCGCCGAGGCGTAGGGGTCTTCGCGGCCGAGCAGGTAGATGGTGCCGCGGCGCCGGATGACGTCGGCCAGGTCGGTGGCTGGCCGTCCGGGGCTGGGTATGCAGCGTCGTCGGATGTCGGCTTGGAAGAACAGCGAGACCGATTGCTGGACCGTGGTGACGGTGTTTCCGGCGGTGCGGTCGTCACCGTTCAGCGCCCCGTGCAGGAGGCCGTGCCAAAACGGCTCGGCGTGCGGGTGCCGCCGCAGGATCTCCATCGGCTGGGTGGCTGCCGTGGGGTTGGCGACCCACTGCAGCACGTCCTCGAGCGTCCTACCGGTCAGCGCCGCGGCGTGGAAGTAGCCCTGCAGCACCTTCGCGGACTCGGCGGCGTAGAACCGCGCAGCATCGTCGCCGGTGCCGCCGTTGATCGCGCCCTTGACGGTGCCGGCGGTGAAAGCCTTGGCGCGCCGCTCGGCGACCTTCGGGTCCACGCAGCCGGCGATCGGGTCCCAGATCAGCTCGTCGATGACGCCCTCGGCCAGGCCGAAGGGGTCCAGCACCACGCAGGGCCGGTCGTCGCGGGAGCGCTCGGTGAGGCTGAGCAGGAGGTCCTCGACCTTCGTCAGTGTCACCAGGGCGGCACCCGGCGCGCCGAGCAGCGCAGGGGTGAGCAGGTCGAGGGTCTTTCCGGATCCCTGCGGGCCGATTACGCCGGCGGTGCGGTCCCACGGCACCCACAGCTCGCCTCCTCGCGGCTCGTGGGCATCACCGATGCGCCAGCCCACGTCCCAGGGGTCGAACCTCAGCTTCATCGCGCCACCTCGGGAACGGTGTCCCCGCACGGGGCGAGGCATCGACGGCAGATCACCGCACTGCCGCGGCGTTCTTCTGCTCGGCGACCGAGGAGCAGGAAAGAGGCGTCGGACAGCAGGTCGCGCGCCTCGCAGAGGAGTTCCACCTGGCCGGCAGCCACGTAGTGGCGCTCGACGAGGACCGGCCAGTGTCCGCGGCGGCGACAGCTGCTGCCGCCCAGGCGCCGGCCGCGAGTGCGAAGTGTCGGGTTGCCGTGCAGTGGGGTCTCCTTGCTCATCGGTCTTCCTTCGTTCGCCGGCCGTGCAGGAGCCACGGGCTGAGGCCGTGGCCCAGATGCGGGCCGGGTTGTTCGGTGAGGTCGCCGGCGGTGCGCTGGACCGGTGCTGGTGTCGCGGCGGCGTGCTTGCCGTAGAGGTCCGGGCGGAGGATGCCGGCGACCTTGCGGAGCCGGGTGACGCCGAGCAGCTTCTCGGCCTCGGCTGCGGTCGCCATGCCGCGCATGCGGCCCGGGCCCCAGCGCTGGTAGGCCCACGCGCCGAGCCAGACGGTCGCGGTAAGCAGCGCGACCTCAGTCAGGGCGAGGCTCACCCAGACCAGGCCGCGACCGGCCAGACCGTCGGGAGCGGGGCTGGGCAGCCCGGCGTCGGCGTGTCCGCCGAGGACGCCGGGAAGGCTGGTCCAGAAGGCGGTGCCTATGGGTGAGGGGAACGCGCCGGCGTTGGCGTCGGGCCATGTCCATCCGGCGCCGGCGACCAGGTTCGCGACTGATCGTCCGAGTTGGATGCCGATGACGTTGACGAACAGGGTCGCCAGGGCTACCGCGACTGGGATCTCCCAGGTCCACGGGTAGGGGTCTCGTCGTCGCTCACGCTGCATCGGTATGGCCACCTTCAGGCGGTCGTGGGTCGTTGGGCCTCACTGGTCACCTATGTGCTGTCAGGGGTCCGGTGCGATCACACGGCGTGACTCGGGCGTGATGCGTTCTCTGCGAGCCAGGTCGAGGGGTCGACGTTGTCGGGGCCGTAGATGGAGCCGTTTTTGAGGTGGACCTCGAAGTGGAGGTGGCAGCCGGAGACGTTGCCCTCCTTGCCGATCTGGCCGATCGGCTCGCCGGCTGCGACGGTCTGGCCGCGGCTGACGCTGACGGTCGCCATGTGGGCGTACCAGGTGGTCAGGGACCCGGCGCCGGTGGTGACCTTGACCAGCTGCGGCCCAGCCCAACGCTGGGTGGTGTCGATCTCGATGGTGCCGGCGTGGGCGGCGTAGACGGTGGTTCCGCAGGGTGCGGAGAAGTCGGTGCCGGTGTGCCACTTGGACCAGTAAGGGCCGGTCTCGTGCCAGTTGTGGTTGTCGGTCCCGACGTACTGCGCGGGCACCGGATTGACGACCTCGTCGCAGGAGGCGCCCTCGAGGCCGACCGGCTGGACGGAGGCGCCGGGCTTGACGTTGATGTGGACATGGTCGAGGTGGTTCTCGGTAGCGCTACCGCGGTCCTCCATCGGCCGCCAGCCCTCGCCTGCGCGGGCGACCGACCAGATCCGCTGATACCAGATGATGTAGTCGATGCCGAGCTTCTGGGCATTGGCCTTGGCGTAGGCGGCGAGACGGTCGCCCTGCGCGCGGCCCGCCGCGGTGAGTGGCACCATGAAGTCGGCCGCGAGCCCGGCCGGGTGGCCGTTGGGGTCGGTGGCGCTCTCGCGGTAGCCGCCGACGGTCTTGATGTCGAACATGGGGCCGAGGATGTTGACCAGCTGGGTCAGCTGCGGCTTGACCGGGCCGAGGTTGTACTTGGCCTCCGCGGTGCCGGAGTCAACTGCGCACCCGGCGCTGCTGCCGGCGGTGGTGGCGGTCACCAGCGGGTGGTCGGCGATCTTGCTGGCCTGGGTGCTGGTGTCGACCGCGGCGCTGGCCCAGGTGAGGTTGGCACCGTAGACGTGGTCGATCGGCGCGTCCTGCTTGGGCGTCTTGCAGGGCTCGGCAGAGCCGCCGAAGGCGTTGCTCAGCTCAGGGGTCAGTGCGCAGTGCGAGGAGTTGTTGCCGTCCTTGCCGTCGTTGAAGTCGCCCAGGATCACCGCAGGGGTGCCGGCGCCTGCGAGCTCGGTCATCGTGGCCAGCTGGCGGCGCAGCGCCTCCTGGCGGTGCCCGGCGGCGTTTCCTTGAGTGTTGGCCGGGTTGTGGATGCTCCAGACCCAGATCACCTGCCCGGTGGTCGTCGAGGTCAGTTGCACCAGGGGCATGCCGACGTCCTTGCCGCCGAAGTAGGGGATGTCGACGAGGCGGCCGTCGGTCTGCTCCCACTCGTTGCGGTCCCAGATCACCCGGTTCTGTGCCTTCCCGCTGGCCGGGTACATCCCCCACTTGGCCGCGTATTGGTTCTCCAGCGCTTGGGCCTGCGGGCCATGCACCTCCTGGAGGCCGGCGATCGAGATGTCGGCGTTCTCGATCGTGCGCATGGCGCCGGGCAGTCGCTTGTCCCAGGTGTCGTACCCGGGCCGCTCCCCCGGCTTGTCGGTGTGGCCGGCGCCGAGCAGGTTGAGGGTGCCGACGGTGATCGGGTTGATTGTCTCACCCTGGCAGTTGGCCACGTTCCTGGTGGAGCCGTCGTCGGGCAGGTCCGGCAGGTCGCCGCCGAGCAGATCGGTGATGTCGCCGGCGACGTCCTCCCACTGGGCGTAGGCGTCTGGGTAGCCCGAGCGCTGGACGGCCTGCGCGGCCTGGGTGAGCGGCATGTTCTGCCAGCCGGGGATGTCGAGGAGGCCGGGGTTGCCGGTTTGCTGGGCCTGGCCGAAGAACGCTCGGGCCGCGAGGACGGGGTTGGTGATCTCGGCCCGGCTTCCCCAGCCGGCCGAGGGGCGCTGCTGGAACAGGCCGCCGGAGTCGCGGTCACCTCCGGTGAGGTTGACGAGCTTGGACTCCTGGATCGCGGCGGCGATCGCGATCTGCAGCCCGTAGCGGGGAATCTCGAGGTCGCGGGCGACCTGGGCGATGGTGATCGCGTTGCGGGCCTGGTCGGCGGTCATGGTCGGGTAGCTGGACGCGAACCGCAGGCGCATCAGCTGGGCGAGCACGTCGCCGGCCGGCGGCTCGGCGGACGCCCGGGCGGTGGTCGCCGCGGGCACGATCCCGTCGGTCGTGGTGGTGGTCTCGGGCGCGCTCTCCGGGCCGGCGCCGTTCATGGCGATGCGAGCCGAGAGCCAGTGGTGGTCCGACACCATCGTGCCGTCCCAGCCCTGCTCGAGACGGGCGCCCTGGTGGTGCGGGAAGAAGATGAAGTCGACTCCGTGGTTGTGCCATCCGTAGCCGGCGGCCTTCATCTTCGCGGCCGCTGTCCAGGGGATGTCGGTGTAGGAGGCCTGGGTGTTCATGTCGCCGCCGATCAGCACCGGACCGTGGGCGGCCAGTGAGTTGCGCAGCTGCAGCAGGATGTCCATTCCGGCGCCGTACTGCTGAGGCCGGGTCAGCGACGGGTTGCCGTGCTGCTTCGGCCAACGGTGCGGGTTGGTCATGTGGTGGGTGGAGACCACCGAGACCACGGAGCCGTCGGCGCGGCGCAGCATCACCCACGTCGCGAAGCGGTCCCACGTGACCGGACGCCCGTCGTAGAAGGTCTTGTCGTCGTCGACGAGTTGAACCCGGCCGCCGTTGACCTTCGTCCAGGTCGCGTTCTTCCAGAGGACGACGTTGCCCATGGCCTGCTCGCCGGTGCCGGTGCCCGCCGGGGCTGCCACCCGGAAGGCTGAGTAGCCCGGCGCGGCGGCTTCGATCTGCTCCAGGCTCCAGCCGCTGGCCTCGTTGAGGGTGACGAACTCGGGGTTCTTGGACAGGACCTTGGGCATGGAGGCCCGGAACCCGTCGAGGCCGGAGCGGCGCGGGATGTTGGCCTGCGCCATGGTGATCATGCCGTTGACCGGGCCGCCCACCGGGCCGTCGATGGCTCCGAGGTCACCGAGCTCGGTAGGTACGGTGCCTTGGCTGCTCTGAGTGCGGCACTCGGCGGCCGCGGTGCTCGTCATCACCAGCATCAGCGCCACCAGGAATGGCGGCCCCATGAAGATGATCAGGACGGGCAGTCCCGCGAGCAGGAGCTTCTTCATGACAGGTCAGTCCCGAGGTCGCGCGCGCTCAGGCGGCGGACTCGATGGCCTCGTTGGTGTAGTAGAGCTTCTTCTCCAGCGGGTGGAGCACCGTCTGGACCTTGTAGGTGGCGTCGCCGATGCACCACAGGGCGCGGCCCTTGTCCTGCATGGCCCACCCGGACACGAGGTCTTGGGCGATCGGGCCGAGCCCGAGCATGGAGTCGAGCTCGCGGGCAACACGGGGCTTCTGGGCACCGAGGATCTTGATGTCGGCCAGCTCGAGGAGGTCCTTGGCGATCATCGCGGCCTGGGAGTCGGCGTCGCCGACCGAGAGCAGGTCGGAGGGCTTGTGGAGGTTGCAGAACTGGATGTCGCCGCCCTTGCCGGCCATGCCGCGTGAGAGCCGCAGGTCGGCGTCGAAGCTCGCCACTGCGGCGGTTCCGAGGCGCATCTGCTTCCAGACCTCGTCGCGCACCACGATGCGCAGGTCGCCAGGCTCGGCGATCTCCCGCAGACCACGCCCCCAGGAGTTCATGCACAGCAGCGCGATGCCCACGGCCTCATCGCCCAGGCCGTCGAGCCGGGAGAGGCTGAACGACTGGATCGGGGCGCGCCAGTCGACCTCGATGTTGGTGAAGTCATCGAAGAGGCCGGCGAGGGTGCCGGTGACCAGCTCGCCGAGCGCGTTGCGCAGCAGCCGAGTCTCGTCGAGGAACTGGCGGGTGTTCGCGTACTCGCAAGCCCCGACGAGCTCCTCGGTGGGGTTACGGAGCAGGTCCCACAGCCGCGGGATGGTCGTCTCCTGCAGGACGCTGTTGCCGGCGGCGTAGCCGGTGAGGATCGCCAGCGCGTTGCGCACGACGTCGCTCTCGTCGGGGCCGAACGGCACCCGGCGCTGGTCGTCGATCTTCATGCTGCCGACCAGGCCTCGGACCAGGACGAGCCACCGCTTGAAGATGATCGTGGCTCGGCGCTGCGCCTCCTCGGCCGAGAGCTTCTCCCACCCGTCGCCGAGCGGCCCCATGGACAGCGGGTTGACCCGGGCCCAGAAGCCGGGGGCGATGACGAAGGGTTCGACACCGAGCGCGCGGCACAGCGACTCGTACTCGTCCTTGACGTCGCCAGTCACCAGGGTGCGGTAGCCGAACGGCATCATCCGGGTGCAGAACGCCTTGGTTGTGCCGGACTTGCCACTTCCCGGCTTGGCAAACTGGAAGATGTTGGGGTTGGTCGCGGGCACGTCGTCGCGCAGCACCCAACCGAACGGGTCGCAGTAGAAGCTGCCGCCGGAGAGCTGGTCGACGCCCATCTGGGCGCCCGTCGGGGGCAGGGCGGGAGCCGAGACGAAGGGCCAGAACACCGGGGCCTGGTCGCTGGTCATCCGCCAGGCCATCGCCGGGGCGGTGGCGGCAGCCCAGCCTCGGCCGCGGCGAGTGGCACCCCGGCGCGGCGCGTAGCGGAAGAGCCGGGGCTCCCTCGCCTCCGGGGCGAGCGTGGGGATCGTGGGCAGGTCGTGCCCGAAGTCGGAAAGCAGGGCTGCCATGTCGCGGCCGCCACGGCGGTTCCGTTGAATGGTGGTCATCAGGCGTCTCCGCTCCGGGTCAGGCTCGTGCCGAGGGGGATGGTGGACGCGGCGAACCCGACGTCCTGGGCGAGGTCGAGGCGCAGCGGGGCGAACCCGGCGCGTCGGACCGAGGCGTCCAGGCGGCGCCCGAACTCGGTGATCCGCATCGACGTGGGCACGGTGACCGTGCACACGCCGTAGGGCCGGGTCAGCGAGTTTCCGCGGGCCAGCTTGGCGTCCAGGCCGCGGGCCTTGTGGGCCTCGTCGCGCTGCTTGGCGCGGGTCTTGCGGCCGAGCTTCTCGTTCATCCCCTCGGCCAGGTCGGCGGCCCACTCGGCGTTGCCGGACTGCCGGTCGGCCTTGGACTGGGAAACGATCGGGTACGCGACGACGAACGATCGCCGCTCACCGAACTCGCTGGGGGTGAGGATCGGTGCCAGGGCACCCATCGCGACGCCGCGGGTCGGCAGCTTGATGGTGGCGCTGACCGAGTTCCAGGCGTCGTGGCTGTAGTGCCGCACCGTGGCGTCGGCACCCGAGGGGCCGGCCATCGCCCACGGGACGTCTGCGTTGACGCTCGGGTCCTTCTCCCGCAGCGAGAGGGCCTCGACGACGCCGGCGCGGTCGCCGGGGGCGAATCCGGTCCGGCAGGCCAGCGCGAGCTCGGGGCTAGTGAGCCAGCGCACCGTCGTCATCCCCATCGGGCCGCGCAGCTGGGCCTCGATCTCAGCCATGAGCAGGTAGAGCTCGCGGCAGCGGCCCTCGAAGCCGCCCCCGGACTCTTTGGCCGACCTCGCGATCCGGGTCTCCGGGACCACGATCGTCACGAACTGCTCGGTGCGCACCGATGCCTGAGTGAGGCCGTGAGCCAGGTCGCTGTTGACGACCTCCGAGAGCTCCGGGGCGTTGGGGCGGCGGTGGCGGTTGACCCACAGGTCGCGCTCGGCGCCGTCCTCGGGGACGGTGCGCACCATCAAGAGGATCTCGTCAACCTTCTCTGTGCGACCGGCGACGTCGAGCAGTCCGGCCAGCGCCTCGCCGTAGCGGGCGCGCTCCTCGGTGTCCTTCATGCCGATGCCGGGGTGCACGATCGAGGCCGTGACCGCCCAGGTCTTCATGGCGTGGTCCTCAATGATCGCTACACGCTGCAGCTGCGAGCCGTGCGGCGGGCCGTCGTGGATCTGGACGCCCTGGAGGACCCCGGGCAGGTCCGGGGTGTCGAGGTCGTCGCCGCGGCCCTGGGTGGCCTTGGCGCGAAACGAGGTCCAGCCGAACAGGCCGCCGACGGCGTACATCGTCGAGGCGAACACCCAGCCGGTGGCCGAGCGACCGCGCACCGGGATCACGGTGATGGCCAGCAGGAACACCCAGACCAGGGCGAACAGAAGCGCGGAGAACCACGCTCCGCGGCTGATTGCCCAGAACGCCGGCAGGCTGGCCAGCGCCAGGAACATCAGCTGGCCTCCGGAGAGGCCGAAGAACCAGCCGATGCGGTCGCGCTGGTAGTCGGCGTAGGTGGTCATCGTCGCCTTCCCTTCTGGTCAGTGAGGTCGGTGGGTGTCGATCGGTGCTCGAGGTGCGGCGGTAGGCGCATCGGTTACACCGCCACCGGTGGGATGCCGCCAGCTGCCGCGCCGGCGCCGCCGGCACCGCCGGCCGCTCCCCCACCGCCGGCGGCCGGGGTCTTGGGAGCTGCGTCAGCTCCCCCGCCGCCCTGGCCGCCGCCGGTGGGCAGCGTCGGCGGGGTGGGCGGCGCAGGAGGCGTGGGCGGGGTCGGCATCGACGAGTCCTCGTCGCTCTGGTCGCCGTTCTGCGACCCGGGGTGGGTCCCGCCCTGGCCGCCGGACTGGCCACCGGACTGCCGTCCACCCAGGCCGCTGAAGTCGGGGCCGTAGGTGCTCTGGCCGACACCGGCCTGGTTGGTCTCGTCCGACATTAGAGAGGTCGCCTTCGCGCCGGCGGAGTTGATCCAGCCCATACCGGTCGACAGAGCCTGGCCGACCGGGCCGAAGCTGCCCAAGGCGCCCTGGGTCGACTTGCTGAACCGGTCATCGGTCGAGGCTTCGGCGCTCTGCTCGCCTGAAGAGCGGCCGTTGGCGTCGGTGGTCGACGCAGCTGACGAGCCGCCACCTGCGCCGCCGCCGCTGAGCAGGCCCTGGAGGCCGCCCTGGATGGCCATGCCCTGGCGGAACGACGCGCCGCTGGGGGTGCCGGGGTCGACGAAGGCCAGGAGCTTGAACAGAGACAGCGGGGCGACGACGCTGATCAGGATCGTCATCACGGCCGGCAGCGCGGTGCCGAACGCCTTGGCGGTGTCTTCGGCGAGGTGGGCGGCGACTCCGTTGGCGAACTGCACGCCGATGCCCAGCACCATCACCATCAGCACCGGGGTGAACGCCGCGGCGTGGAACCAGCGCAGCGACTTCCAGAACCAGGAGCGGGTGAACTCCGAGACCAGGCCGGCGGCCGCGAGCGGCCCCATGGCGGTGAGCACCAGCAGGGACGCCGCGCGGGCCAGGTAGACCAGGACGTGCCCGATGGCGGCCAGCCACAGGAAGATCCCGAGGAACGCAAGAGCGGTGGCCACGCCGGCGTCGGTGATGTCGTAGATGCCGAGTCCGCCGAGCGGGTCCCAGTCGGGCCAGGTCTGCACCTTGAGTAGCGACTTCATCAGCGCCTTGGTCAGCGCCCCGCAGGCAGCGATGATCATGACGCAGTACCCGAACCAGCAGGCGCACACCAAGACGAACTGGCCGGACCCGATGAAGGCCCGAGCGAGGCTCCTGCCCTCGCGCTTGAAGGCCGCGGCGCCGAGCTGGATCATCGCCAAGATGACCACCAGGGCCAGCGCCAGCCACAGGGTGAAGGCGTAGACGTCCTTGCCCGGGCCGTCGGCACTCAGGTCCGGAGTCAAGAACAGCTCGCTGAACGTGAGCACGATGCGCAGCACGAACAGGCCGGAGTTCCAGATCGCGAGCATGGCCGCGGTCCAGGCGTCGGCTGCGGCCTTGGCGATGACGTCGCCGATGGCCTCGAACGGGTTGGGGATGTCGCCCAGTCCGGGGATGCCGCCGCCGAAGAGGTCACCGACGTTCGGCAGACCGGGGATCCCGGGCAGCCCAGGCACGCCCGGAAGCCCGGGCAACCCGCCGATGTTGCCGCAGATCGCGTCGAGGATCCCGCAGCCGTCGGGGAGCAGATCTTCCGCGCCGTCGAGCAGGTCGCTGGCACCGTCCTTCACATCGCCGGCGGCGTCCTTGCCGCAATCGATCGGGTCCTTGGCGCAGTTGACGGCGTCGCCGCCGAGATCGCACAGGGCGTCGGGCCCCGGGCAGCCCATCTTGAGATTGCGGGCCGGCAAAGTGCCGCTGGTCGCCACCGGGGCGACTGGAGCGAGGTGCGCCGTCCTGGCGGCTGGCTCGCTGGCCGCTGCGGCGGGAGGCTGGAGGGTCGAGGCAGCTCCGAGGAGCGTGGTGAGCACCAGGAGCGCCAGGGTGGCGATGCCGAGTCGGCTCGCCCGGCGCACGGCGGTGATGACGGTGGTCACTGGGGAGCTCCGTTGATCCGGATCCAGCCGGCCTTCTCGAACTCGGGGGTACCGGGCGACACCGCCTGCGGCTGGCCCTCCGAGACCAGGTGCTCGATGACCGCGTCGCTGCCCTGGACAAGTCGCCAGTCACCGTCGAGCCACCGCATCAGCTGGGTGCCGGCGTAGAGGCTGTCCTTGACCTGGCCGTCGGCGGTGGTGAGGGTGACGTAGCTGAGCAGGTTCACCGCGTAGTAACCGGTGTCGAGCTCCTCGAGGGTGTAGGCGACCGGGGTGACGGCGTACGACGCGGGGGCGGGCACGTCGCCCTCCTTCGCGACGCCGGCCTGCTGGCGGCGCAGCGCGACCGCGGCGCGGGAGCGCTCCTCGAAGACGGCCTTGTCCTCGGGGTTGGCGTAGAGGCGGGCGACGGCGACGGCCTGGCCATAGTCGAACCCGAGCTGTGCCTTGGCCAGCTCGACCTGAAGCGCCACGGCGCCCAGGTCGGTGGCCGGGAATCCTGTCGGGTAGCCGTCGACCTGGTCGTCGCCGGTCGGGATCACTACGCCGTCGGCCGGTGCGGTGTCCGGTGCGACCTGCTCGACCGATGCGTTCTCGACCGTCTGGCTCGAGTTGTCCCCGCCGGTGGTGTCGGGGCCGCCGGAGTCGTCGTCGGCCCGGGTGCGAGCACCGAGCCAGACGACGGTGGCCACCATGCCGGCGATCGCCACCAGGATGCCGATGCGCACCAGGGTTGCCCGCGAGTCGTCGTTGCCGGTCGTCAGGTTCTTCATCAGTGGTCCCCTTTGATGTGGTCAGGGTCAGTGGTGTCGTCGGTCGACCAGGTGCGCCAGCCGGCCTCGTGGGCGAGCTGCGTGCCGGGCCAGATCGCGGGGGCGGGTGCGGGCGGGGCGCCGGGGGCGACCATCCAGCGGCCGCCGACCCACTGCATGCGCTCGCAGTGGGCGAAGGCGATCTGGCCTTCCTGCTTGTAGGAGGCGGTGACCTTCATCAGCACGCAGACGGTGGTCCAGTCGGGCCCGTCGGTGCCCTTCACGAGCGCGGCGGCCGGCTCGAGGGAGACCGAGGAGCCGGGGTCCTTGACCTCGCCCATTCCGGTGCTGGTCAAGAAGGCCTGGACGCTGGCGTTGATCCACCACTCCTCGGCGCGGACCCCGCCGGGCAGGGCCCAGGCGTTGTAGACCTCCGCGGCCGTGGTCAGGCTCATCGACTGCAGCACCGCGAGGTCGATCTGCGCGAGCTGCCCGATCGCGCCCTCGGGGGTGTGCGGGAACCCCGTCATCACGAACGCCGGTCCGTTCACACTGGTGCCAGCCGGGATCTTGATGAGGGGCGCCTTGGCGCTGGTGGTCTCAGCCGGGAAGGCGGCGTTCTCGGGAACGGCAAGCATCGGCTCGGCCGCTACCTGGTCGCGGTACACGGCACCCTGGGCCACCGTCGAGCGGTCGGTCTCGCCGGTGGCGACGTCGGTGTTGGCGCTGGCTTCCTCGCCGATCCCGGCGACGGCCAGGTAGACCGCGTAGCCGAGGCCACCGAGCAGGAGCGCAGCCACGGCGACGGCGGCGACCAGGATTCCGAGCAGGCGGCGCCGGCCCCACTCCGTGGCGCCTTCGGCCTTCTTCGTGGCTGCGCGCCGCATCAGATGCAGCCCTTGCCGAGGATCCCGTTGAGCA